>Ga0134126_10012685_pt1 | contig 10633 bp, 8 predicted proteins | sample KB31752_FD_96881 | JGI IMG/M metagenome (GOLD analysis project Ga0134126, IMG submission 96881) | Terrestrial soil microbial communities with excess Nitrogen fertilizer from Kellogg Biological Station, Michigan, USA - KB3-175-2 | ecosystem: Environmental > Terrestrial > Soil > Unclassified ...
TACGCAGGCATGGGCGATGCGGAAGAAAGCAACCGTCGTTATAAATTTTTGCTGGCCAGCGGAACTGCAGGGCTCTCCGTGGCCTTTGATCTGCCCACTCAAATCGGTTATGACTCCGACGATCCTATGTCTCTGGGTGAAGTGGGTAAGGTCGGTGTCGCGATCGATTCCATTGAGGACATGGAGCGTCTGTTTGCGGAAATTCCGCTGGATAAGATCTCCACATCAATGACCATCAACTCGACCGCGAGCATTTTACTCGCCCTGTATGTCGCGGTTGCGCGCCGCAATGGGCTCGATATCAGGAAGCTTTCCGGCACCGTGCAGAACGACATTTTGAAGGAATATATTGCGCGCGGAACCTATATATATCCAGTGCAGCACGCCATGCGCATCATTACGGATATGTTCTCCTGGGCCAATCAGAATGTGCCGGAGTGGAACACGATTTCCATTTCCGGATATCACATGCGGGAAGCGGGATCGACCGCGGTGCAGGAGGTTGCGTTCACGCTGGCGAATGGCAAGACCTATGTGCAGGCTGCGATCGATGCCGGTCTCGACATCGACAGCTTTGCGCCGCGACTATCGTTCTTCTTCAACGCGCACAGCAATTTTCTTGAGGAGGTAGCGAAGTTCCGTGCGGCGCGTCGCATGTGGGCCAGGATCATGCGGGAAGAATTTGGCGCGAAGAATCCGCGTTCGTGGATGCTGCGCTTTCACACGCAAACCGCCGGCTCGACACTGACCGCGCAGCAGCCTGAAAATAACATTGTCCGCACGGCTGTGGAGGCGATGGCTGCTGTGCTGGGCGGAACGCAGTCGCTGCACACTAACGGCTACGATGAAGCGCTTGCATTGCCGACCGAGCAGGCCGCGCGCACAGCATTGCGCACGCAGCAAATTCTGGCCTACGAGTCCGGCGTGGCCCAGACCGTCGACCCCTTCGCCGGCTCTTATTGCATTGAGGCGTTCACGGATGAAATCGAACAACGAGCCTCGGCATATCTGGAAAAGGTCTCCGCAATGGGTGGGATGCTTCGTGCGATTGAGCAGGGATTTGTGCAGCAGGAAATTCAGACTGCCGCGTATGAATTTCAGCGAGCCATCGACAGTGGTTCTGCGGTCATTGTTGGTGTCAATCGATTCACACGCGAAAATGAGCCGGAGATTCCGTTGCAGCGTATAGACGAAACCCTGGAGCGCAAGCAGGTGGAACAGGTGCGTGCACTGCGCGCCCGCCGAGACGCAATTCGGTGGCAGGCCGGATTGCAGGGCGTGACGGACGCTGCCCGCGGCGGGATGAATTTGATGCCCGCGATTCTGGGAGCCGTGGAGAGCTACGCGACAGTGGGCGAGATTGCGGGGACATTGCGAAACGTGTTCGGTGAATATCGGGAGACGGTCGTCATCTGAATGAGAAAGATTCAGTTCGCCACCTAAGCTCGGATGGGCATCCAACTGAGGGATATATGAGAAGCAGCAGAAATTACGTTGTCGAACCGGAGCGCAAACGTGCATGTTTCCCGGCATTCGTGCTCGGGCTGCTTTTGGGCATCATCGGATTTGCAGTGTTTGTCCGAGAAGCCAGGACTGGAATCTGGGATCAATTGGCGGCAGTGGCGACAGGACGAAGCCTGTCGATTGACTCGTCGCTGCCGACGGTCGTCAACAAGATCCAGCGTCTGCAGCGATTGGAATCGGTCAACTATTCGCTCGACAAAGTTGTCGAAGGCGATCGTCAAATTTCAGTCCTCCCGGATTTTCTGGTCGGCGATAAATTGCTGCTGGTGGTTCACGGAAATGTGATCGCAGGTATCGACCTGGATCAATTGAAAACCAGCGATGTACAGATTCAAGGTCGTTCCATCCAGGTGCATTTGCCTCCTGCGCAGATCTTTGTCACCGCTCTCGATAACACGAAGACTAGGGTCTATTCGCGTACCACCGGTCTGCTGGTCCCCGAGGATCCCAATCTTGAAAGCCAGGTTCGCGCGCAGGCGCAACAGCAGATTCAGCAGGCTGCATTGGCGGATGGCATCTTGGCAACGGCCAGCAAAAACGCGAGTGCGACCGTGAAATCGATGCTGCTCGGTCTTGGCTTTCAGCAGGTCACAGTCGATTAATCGCCGGAGAGTCAATCTCTCAATCCCACACTCGCTTTGAGTTTGTGTTCTTATAAATCCGTGGACAATCCAGAGCATCATGAGTTTGAAATTGGCAATGTGCAGGTCGGGTCGGGAAAGCTTTTCCTGATTGCAGGGCCGTGCGTCATCGAAAGCGAAACCCATGTTCGCACCATGGCCGATGCAATCCAGCGCATCACCGGCGACCTGGGCATTCCGTATATCTTCAAAGCCAGTTTCGACAAAGCGAATCGCACCTCGCTAAAAAGTTTTCGCGGACCGGGGCTGGAAGAGGGCTGCAAAATTCTAAGACGTCTGGCGCAGGCTACAGGCTTGCCGGTTTTGACGGACGTGCATGACGCTCACGATTGCGAGCGTGTTGCGGAAGATGTCGATGTGCTGCAGATTCCCGCATTTCTTTGCCGGCAGACAGATTTGCTGATAGCTGCGGCGCAAACGGGTCGTGCCGTGAATGTGAAGAAAGGCCAGTTCGTCGCGCCCGCGGACATGCGACATGCGGTCGAGAAAATCAATGCGGCCAGTAACCCGCCGCGGCGGGCGCGGGTATTTTTAACAGAGCGCGGCGCCAGCTTTGGATATAACAATCTTGTCGTGGACATGCGTTCGCTGGCAATCATGCGAAGGTTTGCGCCGGTAATATTCGACGGTACACATTCAGTTCAAATGCCTTCCGCGCAGGATGGCGTGAGTGGCGGGCAGCCGGAATTCATTCCGGTATTGACCCGCGCCGCCGTAGCCGCTGGCGTTGACGGAATTTTTCTCGAAGTGCATGACAATCCGACGCAGGCAAAATCAGACGGGGCTAACGCGCTCGACCTGAAAGAACTGAAGCCGCTGTTGGAAAATCTGTTGGCAATTCACACAGCGACGCGGGCATAGCGAGAACTCGCAGTCGCCACCGCAAGCTAACCGGCGGCAGCGACTCCGCTCTATTTTGCCTGACGCTGCTGCGGTTGAATTTGAGTGAACCCAGCGGGAATGGCGAACTTTCCCGAATCGATCGGCGACGACGAAAACCCAGACATTTCCGTTTTCGATTCCATCAGCACGGTTGCCGTGGGCGTCTGCTGCGTCGTGTTGGAGGTGTCGTCAGCCGGCGGCGGAGCCTGCGCCTGTTTCTTGTGCCCGAAGCCGCCAAATCCGCCAATTCCAAAGCCGCCTAATTTGCTCGCAATCGCGCTCGATGCCGACTGCTGCGCAACATCTTTTGCGGAAGGCATCTCTGGTCCAGACGGGCTTGGCGGCAGAGGCGCTTCACTGGCCGCCGGCAGCGGTTCTCCGTTGGCTGTCGCCCCCATGCGCATGATCTGCTCCACCGGAATACCCTTCAGCTTCGACATCTCTTTCACCATGTCAGACATTCCCTGCGCTGCAGCCGGCTGCATGGCCGTCAAAGACGCTGTCAGGTTGCTGCCGCTGAATGCCTCTCCCATTTTGGCTGCAAACTTCATTTGGAAATTACGCAGTTCCTCGTAGCCGGGAATCTCCGGCGCCATCCACATATCGTTGGTGATTGCGAATGCGCCCTTCTGTCCATTGGTGGTGTCGGTCCCAATCATTTCCATGGTGAGAATCGATTCGTTTGCATCCACTCCGCTCACCTGCTTGGCAGTCCCGGTATTGCGCACGTTCACTTTGAAGCTCACTTGCACGTCGTCCGGTTTCTCTTGCGAAGTTGGCGCGGGAGTCGTGGGCTGTTGCTTCGCCTGTTGTTCTTTGGCCTGCTGCACAGCCTGCTCAAATTGCTGGCGCATCTGCTCGAATGTCATTTGCGTATATGTGTGTTTCTGCAGATCGACGTTGGTAATCGTTTCCGCGTCGAGATCGATGATCTGGATCGTCTGCGGATCGATCCGGGCCATTCGGTTGCCCTGCACGTACACGCTGGAAATGACGGGAGCGCCAATTTCCTTCGCCTGCTTACTGAAGTGGGAGGCAAATTTCATCATGCCCATCAACGAACCACCAGTGATCTGAGTCGTTTCCTGATATTGGAAATCTGCAAGCGCGGCTGTGGGTAACAACAGGCTCAACCCGAGCGCACCAATTTGAAGTCGGTTCATGGTTCCCCCTTGGATACAAATCGAAATTGGGAGGGGTTTGCCTCTGGGGAGGGCTCAGATGCGTTAATTTACGCTAGAACGGTTGGATTGTCTATGGAGTCTATGGCAGAAAGGGTCTGCCTTTTTTCACTGGATTGGAAGGGCTTCAAATCAGAACTCACGGTGCCGCGACTTTGTGGCTATGCGATGGAGCGAAGCACGCCGCCATCTACCCGCAGGGAGGCTCCATTGGGGGCGGGGCATCGCGGGCTGGCCGCATAGGTCACTATTGCGGCCATTTGTTCCGGCGACTGTCGAATGAAATATGACACAGGCTACACTTTCCTGCAGGAGCTGCTATGGAAATCACCAGGCGAGAACTGCTGGCGCGAGCGATTGTCGGCGGGACTGCTCTTTATCTGTTTCGCGGATTGCCGACGTGCGAAGCGCTGGCGAAGCCCACTCCGCAGGAACTTGCCGCTGATCCGCGACGGCCGCAATTCCATCTGCTCCCGGCGGCCAACTGGATGAACGATCCCAACGGACCGATCTATTGGCGCGGAAAATATCACATGTTTTACCAATACAACCCCAACGGCGCGTACTGGGGCGATATGCATTGGGCGCACGCAACTAGTCCCGACATGATCCACTGGACGCATCTGCCCATCGCGCTGTCGCCCACTCCCGGCGGTCCGGATGCCGGTGGATGTTTCACCGGCACCACTGTTATAGACGCGGGGGCGGTGACTGCCATCTACACCGGTGTAGTTTCAGCGCCGGAGAACCAAGCGACCATTCGCGATGGAGCGAAGAGCTTGCGCGAGAGTCAATGCCTCGCAGTTTCCCTGGATCCGGAATTGAAGCAATGGACCAAATTGCCCAGGCCGATCATCGATGCGCCTCCCGCTGGCATGCATGTCACTGGCTTTCGCGATCCTTCTCCGTGGCGTCAAGGAGACTGGTGGTACATGACGATAGGTTCAGGATTTCCGCATCGCTCCGGCGCGGTGCTTCTCTACCGATCGAAAGATTTGCGTCATTGGGAATATCTGCACGTTCTGGTGAGTGGCGAGTCTGCGGAACAGAACGCGACGCATCCCGTAGCCTCGGGAGATATGTGGGAATGCCCGGAGCTTTTTCCTCTTGGAGGGAAGCATGTTCTGATCTTTTCAACCCAGGGAAAAACGCATTGGAAGGTGGGCACGCTGGATTCGAACACAATGCTTTTCCATCCGGAAAAGGAGGGCATTGTGGATTACGGGTCCTACTACGCCGCCAAGACGCAGTTGGATCCCAGTGGCAATCGCATTCTGTGGGCATGGATTCTCGAGTCGCGACCCCTGGCGGCATATCGCGCCGCGGGATGGGCAGGAATGATGTCCCTGCCACGAGTACTGGGATTGGCAAGTGATGGCGGGCTCACGATGCAAGTGGCGTCTGCGGTGGGGGTGCTTCGTGGAAGACGACAAGCTCTAAACGCCGCAGCGAGCGAAGAACAAATTGCCGGGCAACTCGCTGAGATGAGAATCGAGAATTGCTGCGGCGAGATTCTCTGTATTTTTATGCCGGAGGCGGGGAAAGTTAGCGTTTCGGTATGCGGATCGTTACCACATCAGACTGCGGCGGAGACGTTACTTACATTGGAGTACGATCCTGCAACACAAGATCACATATCGCTGGATGGGACTGTCATCCCCGTGCACTTGAGCGATCCGCATACGCTGGAAGTTCACATCCACATCGACGGTTCCGTTGCGGAAGTATTTGTGAACAAGCAAATCTCGTATACGAAGCGCTTCTACTATCCCGGCGCCGATGCTCCCACGGTGAGCCTGCGCATTCAGGGAAAGACAACGAAAGTCTCTAGCCTGGAGATGTGGCAGCTCACGCCAGTTTCTCCGAATCGGCTGACAACCTGATGAAGTGGCTCTTTCCCACGAATGAGTTCGCGACGATGCCTAGCTGATATCGACTTTATAGCGAGGCCATTTTGATACCATTTCCCACGCATCGATGGTCGGTTCCGATTCGCATTCCATCTCGATCACAGTCATTGGAGAATCCGGCGCATCGACCGGCAAGCCTGTCAAACGCAACGTGAGCGGCTCGTTCTGCGTGAAGGAAACGCTCTGCCCGGTTTTCAGCAGGCGCGCTGACGTTACCTTGGCCTTCAGACCGCCGATAGCGATCACAATGCCAGGTTGAAAAAAGCTGAGCCACTGCGCTGCCGGGGTTACCCCAGGCCAATATTTCTGGTGCGCATATAAAGTATTTCCGCGACGAGTAAATTGCGTATTGGGTGCAGCGGGGAACGAGCCTCGATCAGTCAGGTAGATCGCCTTCCCATTCGTATCAAGCCACTCGCCGACCTTGTCCAGCACCTCGACAGATTCCTGCGGCACCGATCCGTCCGGCTTGGGCCCGATGTTCAGCAGATAGTTTCCGCCGCCCGCCGCGCAGGTCGCCAGATTGCTTGCGATCACTTTCGGTGTTTTCCATGAGTCGTCGCCGCGGTTATAGCCCCAACTATCATTGAGCGTCATACATGTTTCCCACGCGCGGCCTTCTTTCGACGCCTCGATGTGCTGTTCTGGCGTGGAGAAATCTCCCTCAAGGCCATTGCGGTTGTTCACAATAATTTCCGGCTGAAGTTGAAACACCATCTGATTCATCCGCTCCGATTCCCATTCCTGCGGGGTCAATGGCGCATCTACGTCATACCAGAGAACATCGATCTTTCCGTAGTTGGTCATCAACTCACGAATCAGTCCATGGGTATACGCGACAAATCGCTTCCGGGCTGCCTCATCGGTTTTGCAACGAGCTCCGTCAGGGTGATGCCAGTCCATTAGCGAATAGTAGAAGCCGACTCGAAGACCTTCGGCGCGCGCTGCTTCCACATATTCGCGCACCAGGTCTCGTCCCGGCCCCTGTCTGGGCGCACAATAATCCGTCAGCTTTGTATCGAACATGCAGAAGCCCTCATGATGCTTGGTCGTCATGACCATGTACTTCTGCCCAGCCCGCTTCGCCAGCTTCGCCCAATCGCGCGCGGCATTGGGCTTGGGGTTGAAATGTTTCGCCATCAATTCATATTGCGGAATCGGAATTCCTTCGGCTTCCAACGCCCATTCGTGTTGACCCAAGACGCTGTACAGTCCCCAATGGATGAACATCCCGAATTTCGCCGCGTGCCACCAGGCCATTCTCTGTGCGCGGGTCGCTGCTTGCATCGCGTCCGCGGCCGAAGCTGCTTCACTACTGTCGGCCGCCTGTGGCGCAGTGGCAGCGAGCGCTTCCGCGTGCGTGGAGTATGCCAGGGCCCCGGCAGCGCCGACCTGCTTCAAAAAGGAGCGTCTCGAGATTGCATCCATTGTCATTTTTCTCTCCTTAAATCGTGACTGCAAATTCGGCCGTGCCGCGTCATGCACTGTCGCTACCGCTCTGCGAGAAAGTTCGGCGCCGATGAACGAATCGAATGCAACTCCAGGTCACTGTCAGTATCGACCCACCCAAACATACCACTCGGCGCGCGTTGCTGTGGCGACCCAGCAGAATTATCGGCGGTTCCTTAGCGTGGGCCAGCACAGATTTTGCGAAGGCATAAAGCAACCCCGTACCGGCTGTCGACGATTTATCGACGCCGCCGCGGAGTGTGAAGGTAGAATGCAGAGCAGCTTCATCCAGGGTGAACTGTGACGAAACGTATCCACTGCGCTCTTTACCTGTCGCTGCTTGTCTGCGCCGGATTCTCAACGGTCACTCGGGCGGCTCCGATTCCAGCCCAGCACACCACGCATAACAAATCGTCGAACTCAAGAAAGGCGTATTTGAAGCAGCAAAAAAAGCAGCAGAAGAAGATGAGAAAAGCGGAGAAGAGATCGCAGAAAAATTTGCAGAAGCGTCACAAAAGCGCGCACTGAGGGCCGCGCGCCAACTGGAGCGGGTAAAAGAAATTGATCCTGAAATTGGTCGGGACGGGCAGATTTGAACTGCCGACCCCTCGCACCCCAAGCGAGTGCTCTACCAGGCTGAGCCACGTCCCGACGGTCGCGTTCAAGGATGAACGCGGGGTCTGACACAGTTTACACTGCCGTCTCGACCCGAAACACACTCCACAAAATTTCTACGTTGTAGGAGGAACAAATTCCTTCGGCATGGCCGAGCCTTCGCCGAAGAAGAACTGATTCATCTGGTCCACCAGAAACTCCTGCGCCTCGGGAGTCCATGGCTGCAGGCGATATTCATTCAGCAAAATCTTCTGCCGCTCCAGCCATTCGCCCCAGGCTTGCCTGGAGACGTTGTGATAAATCTTGTTACCGAAATCGCTGTCAAAAGGCGGCTCGTCGAGCCCTTCCATTTGCGTCTTATACTTCGCGCATTGAACCATGTGTGCCATGCTTGTTCGCTCCAAATATATTTCTCTCCTTAGTGTACGGGGTTCGGAATCAGTTTGCTTCGATCGGCAACGATTACGGAGTGGCTGCTTCGGCGGATTCTTCCAGATAGATCTTTGTGTAGTCGAGATAGTTTTTCGCGTACATCAAGATCGCCTGGCGGTCGGCATCGTTTAGCTCGCGCCGCTGCTTCGCTGGAACTCCGGCCCACAAAGTTCGCGGGGGGACGATTGTGTTTTCTGGAATCACTGCGCCGGCGGCGATGATGGAGCCTTCTCCGATGCGCGCGTTATTCAAGATCACCACTCCCATGCCGATCAGGCAGGCATCTTCCACGACGCAGCCGTGGACCGTTGCATTGTGGCCGATGGTGACCCAGTCGCCCACGATGACGGGATAGCGATAGCGCATGCCGTGCAGCACGGAGCAGTCCTGCACATTGGAGTTGGCGCCGATGCGGATGGAGTGCACATCGCCACGGATCACGGCGTTCATCCAGATGCTGGCGTGCTCGCCGAGGGTGACGTCGCCGATGATTTGCGCGGAGACATCCACATAACAGGATTGCGGAATGATGGGAGATTTGCCTTGGTAGGAACGAATCATCGGGAGTTGGCCTGCTTCATTTTACGAGGGGGGAGGCTGGCGTTGCTCGGGGATGGCTATGAAAAGCAGAAGGGTACTTTGGAGGGGTGGCTTGGGGCGCGAATAGGCGGATTTTGTCGATTTTCAGGGTGAATAGTTGAAGGTTTATACAGGATAGTTGAAGGATTATGCAGCGAAGTTGAAGGATTATGCAAGAAAGTTGAAGGATTATGCAGCGGCGGGAGTGACTCAAACTGCTGATACGATTGGGCTACTGACGTTTTTTGCCCTGAAACTGGAGCAAAAACTCGCGGGTTGTAGGAAAAAACCGCACGCTGCGTGCCAAGACGGAACTGAGCGTATGGCGGCGTCTATCACCATTCTAGCGTTTTCTGGTGAAATTCAGTGCCAGGTCGGGGGATGTATTTCGATGGGGAATGGTGTAGCGATCCCAGGTCTCAGGTTCGAGACCTAGGGCACCGGGGGACAATCAAGTGGTCGGACTGTCAAGCGCATCCGCTATCGCGGATTCTGCGTCGTCGTCCATGCTTTTGAGACCAGCGAACCCAAACATAACAAAGGCAGCGCCCACCGGAATTCCTAACCACGCTCCCAACGGTCGCGCATCCAGTGCTGTTTGTCGGGACCTTCCAGTTTTGTCGTCACAGCGTGGGCTTATTATCGGGGTGATGATCGATAAGCATCTCGTTTGGATTACCCGAGATCTGTCGGCCTTTGGTCTGTTCGCAGTGGGGCTTGTCTCAATTTGGGGCGGGGCTGACAAGCAGAGAAAGGCCGTGGTATCGCCGGACGGAAGTGTTGCATTCGCCCCAAACAGGCGTTCATTCATTGCGTGGCCCATTTTGATGGTCTATTTGGTCTATGTCACCGTCAGCCTAGCGATGCACGCAGGGAGAAGCCCGCTGAATGTGTTGATGGCGGTGGGTTTCGGCATCGGTACGGTGGGTTCTGCAACGTTGTTCCCCGGTTCGATCCTTGTGAAGCGCGACGGACTCCAGCAGGTGTACTGGCTTTGGAAAAAGAAGCGGGTTCGCTGGGAAGACATCGTCGAGATCAACACCGGAGCAAAAAGTCGCATAGTGACGATCACGGGTTCCGATGGAACAAAGATTGTCCATAGCCCTGTTTTGCCGGACAGGGCGCGCTTGCTACTTGAACTCAGGCTCTACTGCGGCGATAACCTGCCGCCGGATTTCCTTCGCGAGCCAATTGTCGGGGATTGATCCTTACCTCTTTTGAAATTGAACTTCGCGTGAAGTCGCCTTACGACAGCGTGTCGGTCGTGAGGTCTTCACATCCCACTCAAGCCAACGGAGTGTTCAGTTCCATGACATGCTTTGCAGTGTGTTTCGAGACATGCTTTACACTTCGTGCGCAAGCGGAAGCGAGCGCAAGGAGTGTAAAGGGCGATGCCGTGGAAGACGATGGACGTACGAGA
>Ga0134126_10012686_pt1 | contig 10633 bp, 10 predicted proteins | sample KB31752_FD_96881 | JGI IMG/M metagenome (GOLD analysis project Ga0134126, IMG submission 96881) | Terrestrial soil microbial communities with excess Nitrogen fertilizer from Kellogg Biological Station, Michigan, USA - KB3-175-2 | ecosystem: Environmental > Terrestrial > Soil > Unclassified ...
CTCAGCATGAAGACGGGCAAGGGCGTCGGCCTGGTGATCACGGTCGACGGCAAGCAGACGCCGCCCATCGGTGGTGCGGTGCGGGACAATGTCGTGCTCGACCCGGCGCGGCTGCTCGCCGGGACCGCCGTCGAATAGGACGGCATCCGCCGCCACCGCTGCGCGATCCGGGCGGGCGAACTTTTGCTCGCGACGGAAACGCGCTATATAGCGCTGGCGTTTCCTGATCATCGGCCGCGGGCGAAGAGGTTTTCCGATGAGCGTGCGTCCTTATCGCGACATCGATCGGCGAAAGTGCCGGCAGATTCATGTTGGCAAGGTGCCGGTGGGCGGCAGCGCACCGATCACCGTGCAGTCGATGACCAACACGCTGACCCATGACGTCAACGCCACCGTGGCGCAGATCAAGGCGCTGGAGAAGGCTGGCGCCGACATCGTGCGCGTCTCTTGCCCCGATCAGGAATCGGCGCTGGCGCTGAAGGATATCGTGCGTCAGGTCGAGGTGCCGATCGTCGCCGACATCCATTTCCACTACAAGCGCGCGATCGAAGCGGCCGAGAGCGGCGCCGCCTGCCTGCGCATCAACCCCGGCAACATCGGCTCCCCGGAGCGGGTGCGCGAGGTGGTGAAAGCGGCCAAGGACCATGGCTGCTCGATGCGGATCGGTGTCAACGCCGGCTCGCTCGAGCGCGACCTGCTGGAGCGCTATGGCGAGCCTTGTCCGGAAGCCATGGTGGAAAGCGCACTCACCCACGCTAAGATTCTCGAGGACAACGACTTCTTCGAATTCAAGATCTCCTGCAAGGCGTCCGACGTGTTCCTCGCCGTCGCCGCCTACCAGCAGCTTGCCGAGGCCTGCGACTACCCGCTGCATCTCGGCATCACCGAGGCCGGCGGCTTGATGACCGGCACGGTCAAATCGTCGATCGGCATGGGCTCGCTGCTCTGGGCCGGGATCGGCGACACCATCCGCGTCTCGCTCTCGGCGGATCCGGTGGAGGAGATCCGCGTCGGCTACGAAATGCTGAAAGCGCTCGGATTGCGGCGGCGCGGCGTCAGCGTCATCTCGTGCCCCTCCTGCGCGCGGCAGAATTTCGAAGTCATCAAGACGGTCGAGGTCCTGGAGCAGCGCTTGGCGCATATCACCACGCCGATGACGCTCTCGGTGATCGGCTGCGTCGTCAACGGGCCGGGCGAGGCGCGCGAAACCGATATCGGTCTCACCGGTGGCGGCAACAATACGCATCAGGTCTATGTTGCCGGCGTGCCGCACCACCGCCTCAAGGATCAGAGCATCGTCGATCACCTCGTCGAGATGGTGGAAAAGAAGGCGGCCGAGATCGAAGCGAAGAAGCGCGAGCAGGCGACCGCCGACGCGGCTGCGAGCTGACGCGGCGCCGTCCGGCCATGCCCGCCTTGCAGCCGGTACGCGGCACACAAGACCTGTTGCCGGAAGAGCAGCGACGCCACCGCGCGGTTGTCGAGACCGCGCGCCGCATCGCCGAGCATTACGGCTATCACGAGATCGCGACGCCGGTCTTCGAATTCACCGAGGTCTTCGCGCGTCCGATCGGGGAGACCTCGGACATCGTCTCCAAGGAGATGTACACCTTCGCCGATCGTAGCGGCGAGGAAGTGACGCTCCGGCCGGAATACACCGCCGGCATCGTCCGTGCGGTTATCTCCAACGGCCTCACCCAGAACCTGCCCCTCAAATTTTTCGCCAGCGGCCCGATGTTCCGCTACGAGCGGCCGCAGAAGGGCCGCTTCCGCCAATTCCACCAGATCGATGTCGAACTCATCGGTGCCGGGCAGCCGCAGGCGGATGTCGAGGTGATCGCGCTCGGCGCCGACATTCTCGATGCGCTGGGCGTGCTGAAGCGCACCGCGCTCGAGCTTAACACCCTCGGCGATACGGCGAGCCGCCATGCCTATCGCGAGGCGCTGGTGGAGTACTATACGCGGCATCGCGCCGATCTTTCCGAGGACAGCCTCAACCGGCTCCAGCGCAACCCGTTGCGTATCCTCGATTCCAAGGAGTCCGGCGACAAGGAGGTCAACGCCGGCGCGCCGCATTTCGGGGATTACCTGACGCCGGAGGCGCGGGAATTCTTCGCCGAGGTGCGCGCAGGCCTCGACCTGCTTGGCATCGAGTATCGCTTGAGCCCGCGCCTGGTTCGTGGACTCGATTACTACTGCCACACCGCCTTCGAGTTCGTCACCACCGAGCTTGGCGCGCAGGGCACTGTGCTCGGCGGCGGCCGTTATGACGGACTCATGGGCGTGATGGGCGGCCCGGAAACTCCGGGCGTCGGCTGGGCAGCCGGAATCGAGCGGCTCGCGCTGCTCATCAACGCGCCGGAGCCCGCGCCAAGGCCGGTCGCGATCATCCCGGTGGGCGGTAAGGGCGAGGCGCCCGCGCTCAAGCTGGCGCATGATCTGCGCCGCCGCGGCTTCGCCGTCGAACTCGGCTATTCCGGCAATGTCGGAAAGCGCATGAAGCGCGCCAACAAGGTCGGGGCGCGCGCCGCCGTGATCCTCGGCGAGGATGAGCTGGCGCGCAACGCCGCGACTTTGCGCGATCTCGACACGGGCGAGCAGATCGAGGTGCCGCTGGCCGAGCTCTGGGATCGCCTCGCTCCTTTCCGCTAGCCGTCCGATGCCCGGCATCAGCGAAGCCGGAACGGCGGGCCCGCTGCTCGTCCTCGGTATCAACCACCGCACCGCTCCGCAGGAGCTGCGCGACTGCTTCGCGCTCATTGAGGCGGATCTTGCCTCGGCGCTCGAGGATCTCCGCGGCTCGGGCCTGGGCGAAGCGGCGCTCATCGCCACCTGCGACCGGGTCGAGCTCCTCGCCGCCACCAGCGATGCGCCGCGGGCGGCTGCCGCGCTTTCCGCGCTTCTCGTCCGGCGCGGCGCCGCCGCCCCGGAGACCGTGGCACGCGCGCTCTATCGCCACGAGGGCGCTGCGGCGCTGCGCCATCTCTTCGCGGTGGCCAGCGCACTCGACGGCCTCGTCATCGGCGAGCCGCAGGTGCTGGGGCAGGTGAAGGAGGCGCACCGGCTCGCGACCGAGCTCGGTCTTGCCGGCGCCGAGCTCGAGGCGGCCTTTGCTGCCGCCTTTGCCGCGGCGCGACGGGTCCGGCGTGAAACCCGCATTGCCGAGCGTCCGGTCTCGATCGCTGCCGCGGCTCTCCAGCTCGCGCGCGACATCCATGGCGAGCTCGCCCGCTGCAGTGCCCTGCTGCTCGGCCCCGGCGAGATGGGCGAGCTGATGGCCGAGCAATTCCAGTGCGCCGGGCTCGCGCATTTCGTAGTCTGCGGGCCGCCGGCACGCGCGGAGCGCGCGGCGCTGCGCTTCCGTTCGAACCATGCGCCGCTCGAGGCGCTCGACGAAGCCCTGGCTGCCTCTGACATCGTCATCGCCTCGCTCGGAAGCGGCCGGGCCGTGCTGACCGTGCCGCGCGTTGCCGCCGCCTTGCGGCGGCGGCCGACGCGGCCCATCTTCGTCATCGATGCCGCGATCCCGGCCGATGCCGAGCCTGCGGTGAATGACCTCGACGGCGCTTTCCTCTACGATCTCGGCGATCTTGAGCGGGCGGCGCTGGCCGGACGCGCGACGCGCGCGGCGGCGTCGGCCGAGGCTTGGCGCATCATCGAGGAGGAACTCGTGGGTTTTGCGCGGCGCCGCGCCGAGCGCCGCGCCGTTCCGGCGATCAGCGCCTTGCGCGCCCATGTCGAGGCGCTGCGCCGACAGGCGCTCGCCGAGTCGGGGGGCGATGGCGAGGCGGCGACGCGGTTGCTGGCGAGCCGGCTGCTGCACGCGCCCTCGGAGGTGCTGCGCGAGATGATGGCGGCCGTGCCCGAGGAGGCCGAGGTGATGGAGGAACTGCTGCGCCGCCTGTTCCGTTTGGGCGACGCCGGGGAGGCGAACGAGTGAGTCCACCAAGTTCTTTCGACGAGAAGCTGGACCGGCTTGTGCGCCGCCACAGCGAGCTGCGTGATTCGCTGGGCGATCCGGCGCTGCCCGGCGGCGAGGTGGCGAAGCTGTCGAAGGAGTACAGCGATCTGACGCCGGTCGTGGACGGCATTGCGGCGCTGCGCCGCGCGCAGGCGGAGATCGTCGACCTCGTGCTGCTGGCCGAAGATGGCGGTGATGCCGAAATGCGATCGCTCGCCCAGGCGGAGCTGCTCGCGCTCAAGACGCGGTTGCCGCAGCTCGAGCAGGGGGTGAAGCTGCTGCTGCTGCCGAAGGACGAAGCGGACGAGCGCAACGCCATTCTCGAGTTGCGCGCCGGCACCGGCGGCGAGGAGGCGGCGCTCTTCGCGGCCGAGCTCTTCCGCATGTATCAGCGCTACGCGGCTCAGCGTGGCTGGCGCTTCGAGGTGATGGAAGCGTCGGAGACCGGAATCGGCGGGTTCAAGGAGGCGATCGCGTCGATCACCGGCCGCGACGTCTTCCAACGGCTCAAATTCGAATCGGGCGTCCATCGCGTGCAGCGCGTGCCGGAAACCGAGGCGAGCGGCCGCATCCACACCTCGGCCGCGACCGTCGCGGTCCTGCCTGAGGCGGAAGAGGTCGACATCCACATCGACGAAAAGGATTTGCGCATCGACGTCTTCCGCTCGAGCGGGCCTGGCGGCCAGTCGGTCAACACCACGGACAGCGCTGTCCGTATCACGCACCTGCCGACCGGCATCGTCGTGTCGCAGCAGGACGAGAAATCGCAGCATAAGAACAAGGCGAAGGCGCTGAAGGTGCTGCGCGCACGGCTTTATGAGCGCGAACGCCAGGCACGCGAGGCCGAGCGTGCCGCCTCGCGTCGCAGCCAGGTCGGCACCGGCGACCGCTCCGAGCGCATCCGCACCTACAATTTCCCGCAAGGCCGCGTCACCGACCATCGCATCAACCTGACGCTCTACAAGATCGACAAGGTGCTGAGCGGCGAGGCGCTCGACGAGTTCGTCGACGCGCTGCTCGCCGAAGATCAGGCCGCGCGGCTGGCGGAGGTGGAATGAGCCTCGCCGGGGCCGCGCCGCTTTGTGCCACTTGGGGCGAGGCCGTCGCGTCGGTTGCGCGACGTCTTGCCGAGGCCGGCATCGTCGAGGCGCGGCGCGAGGCGCGGCTGCTCGTCGCGCTGGCGGCTTCGGTCGAGCCGGCGACGGTGCTGGGATGGCCGGAGCGCCGGCTCGACGAGGGGGCCGAGGCGCGGCTCGAGGAGCTGGCGCGTCGACGCGCGTCGCGCGAGCCCTACGCGCGGCTCGTCGGGAAACGGCAGTTCTGGAGCCTCGATTTCGCCCTCTCTTCGGCGACGCTCGATCCGCGCCCGGACAGCGAGACGCTGATCGAGTCTGCGCTGGAGCTGCTGCCGGATCGCGGGGCGTCGCTGCGCCTGCTTGACTTCGGCACCGGCAGCGGTTGCCTGCTGCTCGCCTTGCTCTCGGAGTTCGCCAATGCGACGGGCGTGGGTGTCGATCTACAGCCTGGCGCCGCCGCGCTCGCGCGGCGTAATGCCGCAGCGCTTGGCCTTGCCGGGCGTGCCGCCTTCGTCGTTGGCAATTGGGGCGGGGCGCTAGCCGGGCAGGTGGATGTTATTTTGGCTAACCCACCCTATATATGTTCTGAATCGATCGACAGTCTTGCGCCGGAAATTGCCCGCTACGAGCCGCGGGTGGCGCTCGATGGCGGGCGAGACGGGCTCGATGCCTATCGCGCCCTGGCGGGCGAGACCCGCCGTTTGCTTCGGTCTGGCGGCATGGGGTTCTTCGAGCTGGGAGAAGGGCAGGCGCCGGCGGTGGTGGCGCTGATGGCGGCGGCGGGACTCACGGTGATGAGCAGCCGGCGCGACCTCGCCGGGATCGAGAGGGTACTCGTCGTGAAGCGGCAATAGAGCAAGCGAGGTATCCAAAAAAAATTGTTGGAATACGCGGTCTTCCCGTCTAGGGTGGAACCGCGAAGAGATGGAGCCCAGGGCTCCTGCGCCCGCGGGCGCCGGTATCGCTCCCCTACCGATAATGGCGCTGACCGCTGCGGCGGGCGGACGCCGAGGGAGTATCCGCAGCAATCACAAAAGTCGTGGCATGATGTCGTATCGCGATTTCAAAGGTGTCATGAGACCAGGCCAGAACAAGCGCCATCGTGGCCGCAATGGCGGCGGGGGAGGCGGCGGCAACAATCCCAACCGCGGCCCGCGTCCGCCGCATCGCATGCAGACGTTCGACAGCAATGGTCCGAACGTCAAGATTCGCGGCAATGCGTACCAGGTTTTCGAGCGCTATGTGGCGCTCGCGCGTGAAGCCGCTTCCGCCGGCGACCGCATCGCGGCCGAGAATCTCTATCAGCATGCGGAGCACTATTTCCGCATCATGAATGCCGATGGCCATGGCCCCGGCATTGCGCCGCCCCGGCCCATGACGCCGGCGGATCAGGAGATGCTCGGGCCCGAATCGGAGGGCGAGGCTCAGCAGCCGGCGCAGGCTGCGCCGCCGCCGCCGAGCGATCCGGAGAGTCCGCCGACCGCCTGATCGGACGGGCCAGCGCTGCACGCTGGTCGTGCGGAATGAGTGCCGCCGCCCGCCTGTCGCGCGGCGGCACTTATCCAGTGTGGCTCTTGGTCGGCGCCCGTCCTCACCCCATATAGGGGGCTTGGAGGGCGGGCTTGGTTGCCTCGATGAGGGGCCGGCGCGCCGGTTCATCGCGAGGCTCCAATGGACTTCGAAAAATATACCGAGCGCTCGAAGGGTTTCGTGCAAGCCGCACAGAGCCTCGCCCAGCGGCTCGGCAACCAGCAGATCACCCCTGACCATCTTCTGAAGGTGCTGCTCGACGACAAGGAAGGCTTGGCGTCGAATCTGATCCGCACCTCCGGCGGCGATCCCACGCGCGCCGCGGCCGTGGTTGAAGCGAACCTCAAAAAGCTGCCCCGCGTCGAAGGCAGCGGTGCCGGACAGGTCTACCTTGCGCCGGAGACCGCGCGGCTCTTCGGTGAAGCCGAGAAGGTTGCCGAGAAGGCCGGCGACAGCTTCGTCACCGTCGAGCGGCTGTTGCTGGCGATCGCGCTCGCCAAGGGCACTTCGGCGGCGCAAGCGCTGGTGGATGCGGGGCTCACCGCCCGGGGATTGGATCGCGCGATCGAGGAAGTGCGCAAAGGTCGGACGGCGACCAGCGCGAGCGCCGAGGAGGGTTACGACGCGCTCAAGAAATACGCGCGCGATCTGACGGCTGTGGCGCGCGACGGCAAGCTCGACCCGGTCATCGGCCGCGACGAGGAGATTCGCCGCACGATCCAGGTCCTCTCCCGCCGCACCAAGAACAACCCGGTGCTCATCGGCGAGCCCGGCGTCGGCAAGACGGCGATCGTCGAAGGGCTGGCGCTGCGCATCACGCATGGCGACGTGCCCGACAGCCTCAAGGAGAAGCGCCTGCTGGCGCTCGACCTCGGCGCGCTCGTCGCCGGCGCCAAGTTCCGCGGCGAGTTCGAGGAGCGGCTCAAGGCGGTGCTGGCCGAGATCACCGCGTCGGAGGGAGAGATCATCGTCTTCATCGACGAGCTCCACACGCTGGTGGGCGCCGGCAAGGCAGAAGGCGCGATGGACGCGTCCAACATGCTGAAGCCGGCGTTGGCGCGCGGCGAGCTGCATTGCGTCGGCGCGACCACGCTCGACGAGTATCGCAAGCACATCGAGAAGGACGCGGCGCTGGCGCGGCGCTTTCAGCCGGTATTCGTCAGCGAGCCGACGGTCGAGGACACGATCTCGATCCTGCGCGGTATCAAGGAGAAATACGAGGTCCACCACGGCGTGCGCATCACCGATGGTGCCATCGTCGCCGCGGCAACCTTGTCCAATCGCTACATCACCGACCGCTTCCTGCCCGACAAGGCGATCGACCTCATGGACGAGGCCGCCTCGCGCCTGCGCATGGCGGCGGAATCGAAACCCGAGGCGATCGACGAGCTCGACCGCCGCCTCATCCAGCTCAAGATCGAACGCGAGGCGCTGAAGAAGGAAAGCGACCAGGCATCGCGCGACAGGCTTGAGAAGCTCGAGGGCGAGCTTGCGGAGGCCGAACAGCGGCTCGCTGAGCTCACCGCGCAGTGGCGCGCCGAGAAGGATCAGCTCGCCGGCGCGAAGAAGCTCAAGGAGCAGCTCGATCAAGCGCGCGTCGAGCTCGAGCAGGTGCAGCGCCGGGGTGATTGGGGCCGCGCGGGCGAGCTCACCTATGGCGTCATTCCGGACCTCGAGCGCAAGCTCAAGGCGGCGGAGGCGGCCGAGAGCCATCGCATGATCGACGAGGCGGTGACCGCCGAGCACATTGCCGGCGTGGTCTCGCGCTGGACCGGCGTACCGGTCGACAAGATGCTCGAAGGCGAGCGCGAGAAGCTGCTCGGCATGGAGCAAAATCTGAAGCGGCGCGTGATCGGGCAGGACGAGGCGGTGGTTGCCGTGTCGAATGCCATCCGCCGCGCGCGCGCCGGCCTCCAGGACCCGAACCGGCCGATCGGCTCGTTCCTCTTTCTGGGACCCACCGGCGTCGGCAAGACCGAGCTCACCAAGGCGCTCGCCGAGTTCCTGTTCGACGATGAGAGCGCGATGGTGCGCATCGACATGTCGGAGTACATGGAAAAGCACGCCGTCGCCCGTCTCATCGGTGCGCCGCCCGGCTATGTCGGATACGAGGAAGGCGGCGCGCTCACCGAGGCGGTGCGGCGCCGGCCATTTCAGGTGATCCTCTTCGACGAGGTCGAGAAGGCGCATCCCGACGTCTTCAACGTGCTGCTGCAGGTGCTCGATGACGGGCGCCTGACCGACGGTCAGGGCCGCACCGTCGATTTCCGCAACACGCTGATCGTGCTCACCTCCAACCTCGGCAGCGAGATCCTGGCCACTCTGCCGGAGAACGCCGAGGTGGCGAGCGTGCGCGACCAGGTGATGGAATTCGTGCGCGGCGCCTTCCGGCCGGAGTTCCTCAACCGCCTGGACGAGATCCTGATCTTCCGCCGGCTCAACCGCGGCGATATGAAGGGGATCGTCGACATCCAGCTCGCGCGGCTGCAGAAGCTGCTCACCGACCGCAAGATCACACTCGCGGTCGACGACCGGGCGCGGGCCTGGCTAGCCGAGGCGGGTTATGATCCCGTCTATGGCGCGCGGCCGCTGAAGCGCGTCATTCAGCGCTCGCTGCAGAACCCGCTGGCCGAGCTCATTCTGGCCGGCCGTATCAGCGACGGCGAGACCGTCGATGTCAGCGTCGGCGATGGCGGGCTGGCGATCGCAGGTCGCGTCGCGAAAGCGGCGGAATAGGCGTCTTCTGAAGCAAGGGCGCGGCTGCCGCCGCGCCCTTTTTCTGTTCGCTTCTACGAACTCGTGCAGGTCTATGGCACGAGCTGGGAGGCGCTCATCCAGGAAGAGTTCGGCGACGGCATCATAAGTGCCATCGATTTCGACATGGCGATCGAACGCGGGCCGGACCAGAAGGGCGATCGCGCGAGCATGAGCGGGAAGTTCCTGCCCGACAAGCAATACTGAGCCAGCGCGGCGCACGCTGCGATTGCCAGCCCGCCATGCCGCCGCCATGATGGCGCGCAAAGGGCCGGGAGGAGCGCATGCTGCAAGGCAAGGTGGCGTGGATCACGGGCGCGGGCAGCGGCATCGGCAGCGCCGGCGCGCTCGAGCTTGCGGAGGCCGGCGCCAGCATCGTGCTGAGCGGCCGTCGCACGGCTCAGTTGGAAGAAGTGGCGGCGGCGATCAAATCCGCCGGCGGCCAGGCCGAAACCCTACCGCTCGACGTCGCCGACCGAGAGGCGGTAGCGCGTGCCGGGGCGGCGATCCTGGAGCGGCATGGCCGCGTCGATGTGCTGGTCAACAGCGCCGGCATCAATCTGCCGACGCGCTTCTGGAAGACGCTGACGCCGGAAAGCTTTCAGCAGATCGTCGGCGTCATCTGAACGGCGCGCTTTACTGCATCCATGCGGTGCTGCCGGCGATGCGGGCGCAGAAGGACGGACTCGTCATCAACGTCTCGTCCTGGGCCGGGCGCTTCGAGACCTACATGACCGGGCCCGCCTATAACGCCAGCAAGCATGCCATGGCGGCGCTCACCATGTCGCTCAACGACGAAGAATGCGTCAACGGCATTCGCGCCTGCGTGGTCTATCCGGGCGAGGTCGCGACGCCGATTCTCAAGAACCGGCCGAAGCCGCCCTCGCCGGAAGAGATCGCGCGCATGCTGCAGCCTGAGGATCTCGGTCGCACCATCCGCTTCATTGCTGAGATGCCGCCGCGCGTCTGCATCAACGAAGTGCTGATCAGCCCGACCTGGAACCGCTTCTTCGTCGGCGGCGCCGACATCGCGCGCGGCTGAACGGCGCAGCTGCACGCGGCGGTCAGTCACTGCGGCGGGATCGCGATTTCTGTGGATGATGCAGCGAATCGCTGTTGACTCGGCGGAAAGCGAGGCTTATAAGCGCGGCTCCTTCGGGGGAGCCAAGCGCAAGCGGCACCCCCGATTTCGTTCTTTGACAGTGTAAATCAGAGGAAGGGATGCGCGGACGGCGGCGCCTAGTGGTGCTGTTTCGTAAGCGCATCTTGGTAGGAATTGTCTTGTCAATTCCGGACGCAAGAGTGCGATCGA
>Ga0134126_10012687_pt1 | contig 10633 bp, 7 predicted proteins | sample KB31752_FD_96881 | JGI IMG/M metagenome (GOLD analysis project Ga0134126, IMG submission 96881) | Terrestrial soil microbial communities with excess Nitrogen fertilizer from Kellogg Biological Station, Michigan, USA - KB3-175-2 | ecosystem: Environmental > Terrestrial > Soil > Unclassified ...
ACCTTCGTTATCTGTCCTGTTAAACCTTAGTAATTTCTTAAACCTTAGTAACAAACCAACTCTCTTTACTAACCCACCTTATTACCTTATTTTTTAAAGTTTATAAGTTATTAGAATGAACAAAACCTTTCTAAACGATTCTATCTATCAGCTTCAAAACTTCCTAAACCGCCTCTGATAAAAATTCATCTTTAATAAAATCATATCCTTTTTCTTCCAGTTCCAACGCGAGTTCTTTGGTTCCCGATTTTACAATTTTACCATTCAGAAGCACATGAACAAAATCAGGCTGGAGATAATCCAGCAACCTTTGATAATGCGTGATCACAATAATGGCGCGGTTTTCATCCCGTAATTTATTTACACCATTGGCTACAATTCTCAACGCATCAATATCAAGTCCTGAATCAGTTTCATCCAAAATGGTCAACTTAGGTTCCAGCATCGCCATCTGAAAAATTTCATTCTTCTTTTTTTCACCGCCCGAAAAACCTTCATTGATAGAACGGGTTAATAACGATTTATCAATTTCAACCAGGTTCATTTTTTCTTTCATCAACTTCATAAAAGAAACCGCATCCAACGGTGGCAAACCATGGTATTTTCTTTTTTCGTTTACGGCAGTTTTAATAAAATTAGTAGTGCTCACACCTGGAATTTCCACGGGGTATTGAAAAGCTAAAAACAATCCTTCGCGTGCTCTGTCTTCCGGGGATAATTCCAAAATATCTTTTCCCAAAAAATCAACAGAACCTTCTGTGACTTCATATTCTTCTCTTCCGGCAAGAACCGATGCGAGCGTGCTTTTGCCTGAACCATTCGGCCCCATGATCGCATGCACTTCACCTGCCTGCACATCAAGATTAATTCCTTTTAAAATCTGTTTCCCTTCTACAGATGCATGTATGTTTTTGATTGATAACATTTTCGTTTATTAATTTTTAATTCTAATTCGTAATTCGTAATTTTTAATTCGTAATTCTTAATTTGTAATTCTTAACCCACACTTCCCTCCAAACTTACCGCAAGCAGCTTCTGTGCTTCCACCGCAAATTCCATCGGCAATTGATTCATCACTTCTTTAGCAAAACCGGTAACGATCAATGCCACCGCAGCTTCGGTATCAATACCACGCTGACGGCAATAAAAAAGCTGGTCTTCCCCGATTTTCGAAGTAGTAGCTTCATGCTCGATAACGGCTGTTTTATTTTTTGATTCGATATATGGAAATGTATGTGCGCCGCATTTATCGCCAAGCAGCAACGAATCACATTGGGAATAGTTCCGCGCATTCAGGGCGTTTTTGCCGGCCCTTACCAATCCACGATAACTATTCTGGCTCTGACCCGCAGAAATTCCTTTTGAAACGATCCGGCTTCTTGTATTTTTTCCAAGATGGATCATTTTCGTTCCGGTGTCCGCTTGCTGAAAATGATTCGTTAAGGCAACAGAATAAAATTCACCGATAGAATTATCCCCTTTTAAGATCACACTCGGATATTTCCAGGTAATTGCAGAACCGGTTTCTACCTGTGACCAGGAAATTTTGGAATAATTGCCCATGCAGATTCCCCGCTTGGTAACGAAATTATAAATGCCACCCTGGCCGTTTTCATCGCCTGGAAACCAGTTTTGAACCGTAGAATATTTGATTTCTGCTTTGGTATGAGCAAACAATTCTACCACTGCCGCGTGCAATTGATTTTCATCACGCTTTGGAGCCGTGCAGCCTTCAAGATAACTAACATAAGATTCATCTTCTGCAATGATTAACGTACGCTCAAACTGCCCCGAATTTTCGGTGTTGATCCGGAAATAAGTAGATAATTCCATCGGGCAACGAACGCCTTTTGGAATATAACAGAAGGAACCATCTGTGAAAACTGCGGAATTTAAAGCCGCAAAATAATTATCGGTCATCGGTACCACAGATCCCAAATATTTCTTTACTAGGTCAGGATGATTTTGAATTGCTTCGCTTATTGAGCAGAAGATGATCCCTACTTCCGAAAGCTGCTTCTTAAATGAAGTAGCAACAGAAACGCTGTCCATCACTACATCCACCGCAACTCCGGTCAGCCGTTTTTGTTCATTCAATGAAATGCCGAGCTTATCAAAAGTTTTTAGCAATTCAGGATCCACTTCATCAAGACCGTTTACTTTAGCCTTTTTCTTAGGTGCCGCATAATAGATAACATCCTGGAAATCAATTGGCGGATATTTTACATTGGGCCATTTGGGCTCTTCCATTTTCAACCAATGAGCATATGCCTTCAGTCGCCAGTTCAACATCCATTCCGGTTCATTTTTCTTTTGCGAAATCAGGCGGATCACATTTTCATTAAGACCTTTAGGAACTACATCGGTTTCAATATCGGTAACAAAGCCATATTGATAATCTCTCGACACGGTTTCTTCCAAAACATCCAATTCTTCTTTCATTATTCCCTTATTTTTAAGTTGAAATTGTTTATTTAATTGATAGGCAAAGATAATGCGTTTCGCTGTTTATACAAAATAGTATAAATAGATTTACCGTTAGAAAAAACAAAAGTTTTCTTCTAAAAATCAAGCCGATAAAGGATTTAAACGCCGTTTGTGAAAAACGGAAATTTTTGGATCAGCAAAAGAACAAATGATGCACATTTTTCATTTTATCCTTTCATTTCATGATTTTCATAAAATCCGATATCATATTTCATACAAATACCCCTTTTCAGATAGCATAAAAACCCTGTTTTTCGGGGATTGACCGGAATAAGGATGTAACAGACATTTGCAAAAGGAAATGCAGCAACAAACAAATATATAGAAAGCGCTTTTTTTCGGGGCTGACAGAAAAATTTTTGAGAAAATTTCGACAGGCTTTTAGCTTTTTTTATTTTTTTCTTTTGAAATATGGATATTTCAGTTAATTTTAGCCTCGCGTTATTGAGAAATGTACACAAGGAACTGAAACTAAAGAAGAATCCGCGAACCTTCAAATCCCAATATATCCCGGTTAAAAATCGCTGCTGATCTTAAAATACAGTCCACGAATTGTAACTATTTTTTTAAACAATACTTATCTATTATGAAAAAGGTTCTATTTACCCTTTTGATTGTGGTCGTCTTGGTGGTGGTTGGTGGTGCTTCTTATGTAAAATTCGGACTACCCAGTGTAGGAAACCCGCCTGATCTCCACATCGCGCTGACACCCGAACGCGTGCAACACGGCGAATACCTGGCCAACCATGTTACGCTTTGTATGGATTGCCATTCTACGCGCGATTGGAAAAAGTTCTCCGGTCCAATGATTCCCGGAACGAACGGAAAAGGAGGCGAATTATTCGATCAAAAACTGGGATTTCCGGGCACATTTTATTCCAAAAATATAACTCCTGCAAATATCAAAGGCTGGACTGATGGCGAAATTTTCAGGGCAATCACCACAGGTGTAGATAAAGACGGAAACGCGCTTTTCCCGGTAATGCCTTATCATTATTATGGCCATATGGACAAGGAAGATATTTACGACATCATTGCTTATATCAGAACATTGCCTCCGATCGAAAATAAAACACCGGACCACAGTATTGATTTCCCGATGAATTTTATTCTAAACACCATTCCTGTAAAAGCCTCTTTTGTTACAAAACCGGCAAAATCTGATACGCTGAATTATGGTGCATACCTTACCAATTCTGCTGCCTGCATGGAATGCCATACACAGGTAGATAAAGGACAGGTCATTCCTGATCTTGCGTATTCCGGCGGGCGGGTGTTTAAAATGCCTAATGGAGAAGTTCATTCTGCTAATATCACTCCTGATAAAGAAACAGGAATTGGCAACTGGACTGCTGAACAGTTTGTAACAAGATTTAAAACCTACTCCAATCCCGCTAATATCACTGAAATGGGCGCTAAGGATGTAAATACGATCATGCCGTGGACCATGTTTGCAGGAATGGATACCTCAGATCTGCGTTCTATTTATGCTTATCTGCAATCACTGAAACCGATCAAAAATCATGTGGATCATTTTGTAACAGTTGCTGAGCAAAAGAAATAATACGCGGTGTATGCTGTAAAGTTTTTGGTTATTATTTTTAAAAAAGGGTGAGAAAACTGCTTCTCCCCTTTTTTCATTTTAAATGGATTTCAATATTTGAGTATCAAATTAAAATAATACCATCTCCATTTAATACATAATAGTCCAGGGGCTACGTGTAATTAGTAGATGCCATTATACCCGCAGAAAAATGGCCTGCCTAAAGGGAAATTAGGCTGCATAAAACAAAAATCCCGGTCAAAAGTTCTTTTGCCGGGATCAGATCGTTAATAAAAGAGTTAATAAGAAAATAAGAGCTACAATTTGAATCCGATTGTTGCCACGATATTTCCTGCATTATTTTTTAAAAAAGCCGGCACATTGGGTTTGTCTTCCAGCAAGTATGGATAATGAATGTCTTTAGCCATAGAATAAACGTACGTGAGATCCATGAAAAAGCCGCGGTTCCTGTATCCGATTCCACCACTCGCTTTCATCACGCTGGATGTTTCATTTTCATAAGGATTGCCGTAATAAGCGCCACCAAGTCGCACCATAAAAGTGTTGAATTTTATTTCTCCGCCAAGCCGGGCATTGAAGGCATTTTTGTAAAGATTGTCCATTGTTTTATTTAAAGAACTAAAATAACTAGCTGCATCCTCGTCGTTATTTACATCCTTAAAAGACATTCCTTTATAATTTACATACTCAACGTCAGCCGTAATAAATCCATGCTGATTCTGTACATCCTCCGGGTTTACCGCGAATAAATAAGAACCGCTTAATATCAACCTCATTGGAGTAGTGAGATTGTATTTCGTTTGCAGCGGCTGTCCATCGCTGAAATCTGTATTACTTTGATGCCAGGTGCCGCTAGCCTCCAGATCTGTAAGTACTTCGATGGTATAATCATCGGTAAGCTGGTACCAGGTAGGTGTATGAATGGCAAGGCCGATCCTCGCTTGTTCGGTTGGTTTGTAAATGACCCCAAATTTCCCATTCACGCCGATACCTTTCGTTGTCAAAGTCTCATTAGCTTCAAAATAATTAAAATCATTGTTTGCATTGCCGGAAGCATCAGTCTCTTTGTAAAAAGCATTACGGTCATATCTTAAAAAAGGAAAGGATAGCGAGCCGCCAAAATACCATTTGTCTTTCAGATTTAAACCGGCGCCGATGGAAGCATCGGTGATGCCACCGGTTGTGTTAATCGTATTTTCCTGTGTAAGACCGGTTGCGGGATTGGCAAGCGTACTGTATCCTGTCACTACACTATCCGCATTATAAACCGGGTTGATCAGGTAGGTATTAAATGCAAGGCTGGCACCGTCAGGATAATTATTTGCTGCCGCATTTGGATCACTTACTTTATCATCAGCCAGCACTTCCAGGTATTTTTCCGAGAAGGAAGAACTGCTATTTTTTCCTTTATAATAGACATGATTGTTGAAATCTGCTACACGGTTCACGCCAAAACCAATCGAAAAGTTTTTTACACTTCCATTATTTTGCGATGGAGAGGACAATACAAAACCGGTAGCACCGATATTGAAACTATTGTTGGTAGCGCTTTCCGGGTTACCGAGGTAGTTAGCATTAGCATTTTTCATAGAAAACGATGGCGTAACAACAAAATCTCCGGTTTTATAAAATCCGAGTCCGGCAGGATTGATAAACAATGAGGTAAATTCTCCGCCAAGAGATCCGCCTGCGCCTCCAATAGCCTGGTTGCGTGCCGTTCCCCCCGGCTGCGTTAGATACGAATAGCGCAACGCATCCGCAGGTTCCTGTGCATAAGAAAAAGAAATTGCCAATGAAAAAAACAGGATTAAAAAAATTGCCTTCATAGTAAACGAATAAATAATTGACTTTCTGATTCGGTGCTCAGAAAGATTAGATTAATAAAAAGGGTTTTGAAAAAGGGATGAAAAATCATCCCTTTTTTATAAATTTTCTATCTTCTGAAGGTCCTGACAGGAGCGCTGTTGCTGCTGCCCGAAGAAGAAGATGGACTGCTTTGTGACGGTGTAAAAGATCTTACCGGAGCCTGGCTCTCAGTGCGGTTATAATTATTGTTATTGTTATAAGTTCTGTTGCTTTCGGTATTTCTATAAACCCGTGTATTGGATGGTGGTTTATAAGTATTCCTTTCAGATGGTGTAAATACCCTTCTGATCACGTTACCCACTCCGGTACGCCTTACCGGTGCTGCCGTTTCGGTAGTTGAACTCCTCACAGGGATTGATGTACCCGGTTGGGAAATTCCATCCGGCCGAAAATTTCCACGAACACCTGAATTACCCGTATGATTATAAGCATTTAAATTATACTTTCTCGCTCCCCTGTTTGTGTTTATACTTCCACCGGTTAAAAAAATGGGAGAATAACCATAAGGATTGTATCCATAACCGTAGCCTACACTGTATGGACTATAAAAACTATAGGGACTATAGAAACTATAGGGATTGAAAGCAAAATCATTATACAGGTAAGGACTGTAATAAGGGCTGCTGTAAAGTCCTTTCATGCCATATGGACTGTATGCATATGAATCATAAAACGGATTATTAAAAGCATTATAAGGATAAAGTGAGTAAGGACTGTATCCATAACCCATACTAAAAGTGATCGAATTGCGATAGATCGGATTTTCAATTCCCCTGCGGATATCATTCTCTTCGTCATCGTTTCTGTAGCTGTAGGAATTTTGGTCCTTTTCACTTACAGTGCTCACATAAGTATTTTGCTCTGGAGCCGGTGAATAATAAACATCATCGGGAGTCTGTCCGGAGCGATAGGCGGTTGTACAACTGCCAAGAGCAGCCAAAGCGCCAAAAAGAAGTAAATGTTTTATTTTCATGGCTTTAAGTTTTAAAAAAGTTTACGGATGAAGCTTTATTTTTGCAGTCATCTTAATGTAAATTTAAGAAGATTCCCTGATTATTTAAGGAATGTTTTTATGAACGGTGTTAAAATAATGTAAACAGGGCGGGTGATATAAGAAAAAAGATGTAAGTAGCAGCCAAAGAGGTATTCAACCGCGGTTTACCCATGGCCGATGTCCTCACCGGCACAGCCATGATTGGTGTCCTCACCAACCACATTGCTTCAGGGGTTGCAGCCGTGCTTGGTGTCAATCCAAGAGATGTAGGCTCAGAGCATTTGCGGCCGTGGTTGGTGTCTTCATTTGCGGCCATCGCTGGTGTCTTCATTTGCGGCCGTGGTTGGTGTCTTCACTTGCGGCCGTGGTTGGTGTCTCCACTTGCGGCCGTGATTGGTGTCTTCACTTGCCGCCGTGGTTGGTGTCTTCACCTTGCCGCCGTGGTTGGTGTCTTCACCAACCACATTTGAACCATAATCGGTGTCCTCACCGACAACGTTGTGTCTGAATGCTGGCAACCATGGTTGATGTGCGGGCAAGAGCCGTGGCTCAGAGCCTCTTGTCAGTTGAACCGTGGTTGATGTCACGCCCAGAGCCGTAGGCTCGGAGCATTTTGTAACAACGGATTTTAATCCGTTGCGAGAAGAAAAAAAAACAAAATCCCTGGTTCGTCGCAGCACGAACCAGCACAAAAAAAGACAATTAAAAGAAAATAAATGAGTAAAAAAGTTACGGATCGCCAACAGGATTTCACCCATGGCCGGTGTCCTCACCGGCCACAGCCGTGGTCACACCCGTGGATGGTGTCCTCACCGACCACATTGCTCGAACCGTGCCTGGTTTCTTCGCCGGCAACGTTGTGCCTAATGTTGCTGCAACCGTTGTTGATGTCACACCCAGAGCCGTAGGCTCGGAGCATTTTGTAACAACGGATTTTAATCCGTTGAAAAAAACAACCGCACGAACCACACAAATAAAACAATTAAAAGAAATTAAATGAGTAAAGAAATTACGGGTCGCGAACAGGATTATTCCCAATGGTACAACGATTTGATCTTAAAAGCGGGACTCGCAGATTACAGCGCCGTTCGCGGCTGCATGGTCATCAAACCTTATGGCTTTGCCCTTTGGGAAAAAATGCGCGATCAGTTAGACAAAATGTTCAAAGAAACAGGCCATCAAAACGCCTATTTCCCGTTATTTATCCCAAAAAGTTTTTTGAGCAAGGAAGCAGCTCATATAGAAGGATTTGCCAAAGAATGTGCCGTTGTCACCCATTACAGGCTCAAAAATGATCCCGAAGGAACCGGAATTATTGTAGATCCCGAAGCAAAGTTAGATGAAGAACTGATCGTGCGGCCCACCTCCGAAACGATTATCTGGAATACTTACAAAACCTGGATTCAGTCATATCGCGATCTGCCGCTGCTCATCAACCAATGGGCAAATGTGGTGAGATGGGAAATGCGTACACGGTTGTTTTTGCGCACGACCGAGTTTCTGTGGCAGGAAGGACATACTGCCCACGCAACTGCTCAAGAAGCAATAGACGAAACCATGCAGATGCTGAATGTGTATGCAGAATTTGCTGAAGAATGGATGGCGATGCCGGTGATTAAGGGCGTGAAAAGCATCAACGAGCGTTTCGCGGGTGCTGTGGATACGTTTAGTATCGAAGCGCTGATGCAGGATGGAAAAGCGTTACAGTCAGGTACTTCCCATTTCCTCGGGCAGAATTTTGCCAAAGCCTTTGATGTGAAATTCAGTGATAAAGAAAATAAACTGGATTATGTGTGGGCTACAAGCTGGGGAGTGAGTACCCGGTTGATCGGCGCCCTGGTAATGGCCCACAGCGATGATGACGGCTTGGTACTGCCGCCAAAATTAGCGCCCATACAGGTGGTAATTGTTCCGATTTATAAAGGCGATGAACAAAAAAGAATGATTGATGAAAAAGTAATTCCGTTGATGCAGGATTTTAAGGCTATAGGAGTTTCTGTAAAATATGACGACGACGACAGCCGCCGTCCCGGCTGGAAATTCGCGGAATATGAAATGAAAGGCGTACCCGTTCGCATTGCGATCGGTGCAAGGGACCTCGAAAAAAATGTGGCTGAAGTGGCCAGGAGAGATACCAAAACAAAAGAATCGGTTTCGCTCGATGGGCTGGCCAATACCGTTTTGGTCTTACTCGACGACATTCAAAAAAACATTTATCAAAAAGCCAAAGAATACCGGGATGCACACATCACCAAAGCCGACACCTGGGATGAATTTGTAAAATTACTTGATGAAAAAGGCGGATTTATTTCGGCGCATTGGGATGGAACTGCAGAAACAGAAGAGAAAATAAAAGAGCTCACAAAGGCAACGATTCGTTGTATCCCATTAAACAATCCAAAAGAAGAAGGAAAAGATATTCTTACAGGAAAACCAAGCGTGGAAAGGGTTTTGTTTGCAAGGGCTTATTAATGTGCAAATGGAAAATTACTGGGACGCTAATCCTGTTGCATTTGTGAAAGAATGGCAAATGAGCTGCAGCAAAAAAACAAATATTGCCGATTGGTATTTTTTTACACGGGAATAAAAAAGATTTAATATTCTGATAAAACTTTATCAGGTAATTGCTTACTGGCATTAGCCCCCATTTTTTTTAATTCTTCGATCCGTCCGATCACATTTCCACGGCCGGTTGAAAGTTGTTTCATCGCACTTTCATACGTGGAATTGGCTTCATTTATTTTTTTACCGACCATTTCAAAATTGTCGAAGAACAAAACAAATTTATCATAAAGGGAACCGGCTTTTTCAGCAATGTCAATCGCATTTTTATTCTGTTGCTCTACTTTCCACAGATCAGCAATGATTTTTAAAACAGCAAATAAATTGGTCGGGCTTACCAGCAAAACTTTTTTATCATAAGCATATTTCCAAAGTAACATATCGGTTTTTACCGCTTCTAAAAATGCCGGTTCTATCGGGATGAATAAAAGCACATAATTCAGTGCCAATGCGTATTTTGGATAATTCTTTTTGCTTAATCCATCTATATGAGCGCGAATGCTTTTCACATGCTGCTGGAGGCAACGTTTTTGGTCTTCTACATGCTGACAAGCAATGAATTCATCCCATGCGAGTAAGGAAACTTTACTGTCAACAATAATTTTTCTTTGATCAGGATAGCAAATAGTTACATCCGGTTGCAGGCCCGCCCCGTTTTCATCTTTAATAATATTTCCGGCATGGTCGCGTATAAATTCCTGTAAAAAATATTCTCTTCCTTTGGTGAGGCCGCTGTTTTCCAAAAGGCTTTCAAGGATCATTTCTCCCCAGTTGCCCTGCATTTTATTATTTCCTTTTAAGGCGGTGGTAAGATTATTGGCCTCAGCGCCCACCTGTTGCGTCATCAGCACCAGCCGCTCAATTTCTTTTCCCAGCGAAAACCGCTCCTTGGATTCTTTATCATACGTTTCCTCCACTTTTTGTTTAAAAATACCCAGGTCGTTTTTCAATGGATCCAAAATCGCTTTCATCTTTTCTTCATTCACCTCGGTAAATTTTTGCGTCTTTTCTTCCAGTTTATTTTGAGCAAGATTTTTGATTTCAAATTTGAAACTTTCCCCGATCTGGTTCAATTCTTCTTTTTGTTGCTGTAGTTTTTCTAGCAGAAAACCGGCCTCACTTTCAGCCTTTGCAGCCCTCGCAATCAATCCGTCTTTCAT
>Ga0134126_10012688_pt1 | contig 10633 bp, 8 predicted proteins | sample KB31752_FD_96881 | JGI IMG/M metagenome (GOLD analysis project Ga0134126, IMG submission 96881) | Terrestrial soil microbial communities with excess Nitrogen fertilizer from Kellogg Biological Station, Michigan, USA - KB3-175-2 | ecosystem: Environmental > Terrestrial > Soil > Unclassified ...
GATCTCGTCGCGAAAGTCGGTGAGGAAGCGCAAGGGGTCGCGTTGCTCGCTGGCGACACGCGCAATCAGGCCGGTGACCAGGATCTGGCACGCGATCATCTTTCCGTTCAACTCGTCCATCATGCTCTCCGTCGATAAATGATAACGGTCATATGAACGAGCGGCCGGCCCGTTACAACGAAACGCAGCGCGGCTGGATTTAGAAACGTTCGCAAAAGGCGACAGCGTCGAAGATGCGAGACACTACTTGGCCGCGATGTGACCGTTGTGGTCGGACAGCGACTTGATGCGGTCCTTGATGTCGCGCAGGGCGTGAAGTGTGGTCTCGACCGTCGTGGCCGGCATGTCGTGCATGACGTCGGTTGCGATCGCATCGCGCAGGGAGTCGAGATCGTCGACCAGCTGCCGGCCGCTCGCGGTGAGGAACAGCCGGTTGGCGCGCCGGTCCTTCGGATCGTGCCGGCGCTCGAGCAGACCGTGCTCGACGAGACGATCGAGCAGCCGCACCAGCGAGATCGGCTGCAACTCGAGCACGTCGGCGAGATCGACCTGAGACAGCCCTTCCTGCTGGCGCAGACGGAACAGCACGATCCACTGCGCGCGCGTGGTACCGCGGCTCTTCGCGCGGTGGTCGATGAAGTTGCGCAGCAGCCGCGAACTCTCCACGAGTTGCGCAATCAGCTGGCGCTTCAGGTCGAGCGACATACGAGCGACATACCCTTGGCGATCCCTTTAAAGCTTGCCAAATGTTTAGGATTCTCAAGCCATAGTGTGTTTACACATAAAGTGCATGCATATTATAGCTTGTATACTGGGAACCGGTTTGAAGACCCTCTATTCTTTATTCCTATGCAGGCAAGCCAGCCAAACTAACGAGCCAACATGCAGAAGTCGCGGACGCTCCGGTGGGTCCTGTTTGTCGCGGTCATCGCGGTCGGCGGCTATTACGGCTGGTACCGATTCCATGGCGCCGAAGCCGCGGCGAAAACCGAGGCGGCCCAGAAGGCGGCGGCGCGCCAGCCCGCCGTTCCCGTGAGCCTCACTGCGGTCGAAAAAGCGGACTTTCCGGTCTACCTGACCGGCCTCGGCACGGTGCAGGCCTTCAATACCGTCGTCGTACGGACCCGGGTCGACGGCCAGATCGACAAGATCGCCTTCCAGGAAGGACAAGCGGTCAGCCAGGGCGACCTGTTGGCCGAGATCGATCCGCGGCCGTTCCAGGCCGTGCTCGACCAGGCCAAGGCCAAGAAGACGCAGGATGAGGCCAATCTCGCCAACGCCAATCTCGACCTGCAGCGCTACACCAAGCTCGGCGAATTCGCCACGCGCCAGCAGACCGACACGCAGCGCTCCACGGTCGCGCAATTGACCGCGCAGATTGCCGCCGACGAGGCGGCCATCTCGAACGCCCAAACCCAGCTCGACTATACCCAGGTGAAGTCGCCGATCTCCGGCGTGGTCGGCCTGCGCCAGGTCGATATCGGCAACATCGTCAATGCCTCAACACAGACGGGCATCGTCACGGTCACCCAGATCGAGCCGATCACCGTCATTTTTACGGCGCCGGAAGACCAGCTGCCGTATATTAGCGAAGCTCAGAAGATTGCGCCGCTCAAGACCATTGCGATCACGACCGACGGCAAGAAGCCGCTCGCCGAAGGGCAGCTTTCGGTGATCAACAACCAGGTCGACACGACCAGCGGGACTATTCGGCTGAAGGCGGTGTTCGACAACAAGAACCATGCGCTTTGGCCCGGCCAGTCCGTCTCGACGCGGCTTCTGGTGAAGACGTTGAAGGATGCGACCGTGGTGCCCGACGATGCGGTTCAGCACGGGACCAATGGTCTCTATGCCTACGCCGTGACGGCGGACAACAAGGCGGAATTGCGCAAGGTCAAGATCAGCCAGTCCATCGATGGACGTTCGGTGGTGGAAGAAGGATTGAAGCCGGGGGAGCGCGTGATTACGGGCGGGCAGTTCAAGGTCAAACCCGGTTCGCTCGTCACCACGGCGGTCGCCAGCACGGACCAGCCGCAAGACAAGGTCAAACCTGAATGAACGGCCAGACCGGAGCCAAGGGCGAAGGCATCTCGGCACCCTTCATCCGTTTCCCGATCGGCACCTCGCTGCTGATGGCGGGCATCCTTTTCGTCGGCCTCGTCGCCTATCCGCAATTGCCGGTCGCTCCGCTCCCGCAAGTCGACTTCCCGACCATCCAGATCACCGCAACCCTGCCGGGCGCGAGCCCGGAAACCATGGCGTCCTCCGTAGCGCAGCCGCTGGAGCGGCAGTTCGCGCAGATTCCCGGCATCGCGCAGATGACCTCGACGAGCTATCTCGGCACGGCGGCGGTCACCATCCAGTTCGACCTCAACCGCTCGATCGACGGCGCCGCCAACGACGTGCAGGGCGCGATCAACGCCGCCAGCGGCCAGTTGCCGAAAAACCTGCCCTCGCCGCCGACCTATCGCAAGGTCAACCCGGCGGACTCGCCGATCCTGCTGCTGTCGGCGACGTCGGATACGCTGCCGCTGACCACCGTGAGCGACGCGGTCGACGCGCAGCTCGCCCAGCAGATCAGCCAGATCTCGGGCGTGGCGCAGGTCATCATCGGCGGCCAGCAGAAGCCGTCGATCCGCGTCCAGGTCGATCCGGCCAAGCTCGTGGCCAAGGGCCTGTCGATGGAGGACATCCGCGGCCAGATCGCCCTCACCACCGTCGACAGCCCGAAGGGCAATATCGACGGCGAAACGCGCGCGTATACGATCTACGCCAACGACCAGCTACTCGATTCCGACAAATGGAACGACGTCGTCATCGCCTATCGCAACGGCGGCCCGCTGCGGATCCGCGACATCGGCCGCGCCGTGACCGGCCCCGAAGACGCCAAGCAGGCGGCCTGGGCCAACGGCAAGCGCGGCGTGTTCCTGGTGGTGTTCAAGCAGCCCGGCGCCAACGTCATCGAGACCGTCGACAAGATCAAGGCGCTGCTGCCGCGACTGGTCGCCGCGATCCCACCTTCGATCGAGATCGAGGTGATCAGCGACCGCACCCAGACCATCCGCGCCGCGGTGGAGGATGTACAGTTCACGCTGCTTCTGACCATTTTCCTCGTGGTCATGGTGATCTTCGCCTTCCTGCGCAGCTTCTGGGCCACCGTGATCCCGACGGTGACCGTGCCTCTCGCCCTGCTCGGCGCCTGCGCGCTGATGTGGGTGTTCGGCTATACCCTCGACAACCTGTCGCTGATGGCGCTCACGATCGCGGTCGGCTTCGTGGTCGACGACGCCATCGTGATGCTGGAAAACATCTCGCGCTATGTCGAGGACGGCGAAAGGCCGCTCGCCGCCGCCTTCAAGGGCGCCCGTGAAATCGGCTTCACCATCGTCTCGATCAGCATTTCGCTGGTCGCGGTGCTGATCCCGCTCCTGCTGATGGGCGGCATCATCGGCCGCCTGTTCCGCGAATTCGCGGTCGTGCTCGCGATGACGATCTTCGTCTCGATGATCGTGTCGCTGACGCTGACGCCGATGATGGCCTCGCGCTTCCTGCGCGCACATCACGAAACCCGGCACGGGCGGCTCTATCAGATGAGCGAGCGCGCCTTCGACGCCATGCTGCGCGGCTACGAGCGCGGGCTCGATCTCGCCTTGAGCTGGAGGCGGACCACGCTCCTGATCTTCTTCGCGACGCTCGGCCTGTCGGTCTACCTGTTCATAGTCATCCCGAAGGGCTTCTTCCCGCAGCAGGACAACGGCCTGATCACCGCGACATCGGAAGCCTCCCAGGACATCTCCTTCAAGGCGATGAGGGACCGTCAGGAAGCGCTGGCGAAGATCGTTCTCGCGGATCCCGACGTCGCGACCACCGCGATGGCGATCGGCGGCACCGGCCGCGCCGGCAACAACGGCAGCATGTGGATCACGCTGAAGCCACGCAGCGAGCGCGAGGCCTCCGCCCAGCACATCATCGCGCGGCTGCGTCCCCAGCTCGAGAAGGTGGAAGGCGCCCGCCTCTATATGCAGGCGGCGCAGGACGTCCGTCTCGGCGGCCGTCCCACCCGCACCCAGTTCGAATTCACGCTGCAGGACGCCAACCTCGCCGAGCTCAACGAGTGGGCGCCGAAGATCCTCGCCAAGATGCAGACGTTGCCGCAACTGCGCGACGTCGCCACCGACCAGCAGACGCAGGGCACGACGATCGAGCTTAAGATCAACCGCGACGCCGCCTCGCGCTACGGCATCACCCCGCAACTGATCGACGATACGCTCTACGACTCGTTCGGCCAGCGCCAGGTCACGCAATATTTTACCCAGCTCAACACCTATCGCGTGATCCTGGAAATCCTGCCCGAGCTGCAGGGCAGCCCCGACACGCTGAACAATATCTACGTGCGTTCGCCGAGCACCGGCGAGCAGGTGCCGCTGTCGACCTTTGCGAGCTGGACCAGCGCGCCGGTCCGTCCGCTCTCGATCAGCCACCAGGGCCAGTTCCCGGCGATCACGATCAGCTTCAACCTCGGCCAGGGCGTGGCGCTCGGGCAGGCAACGGAAGCCGTGCAGAAGGCGATGACCGAGCTCGGCGCGCCGGCGACGCTCAATTCGAGCTTCCAGGGCACCGCGCAGGCGTTCCAGCAATCGCTCGGCACCGTGCCGTTGCTGATCATGGCGGCGCTGGTCGTGGTCTATCTGATCCTCGGCATTCTCTACGAAAGCTACATCCACCCGATCACGATTCTGTCCACGCTGCCGTCGGCCGGCGTCGGTGCGCTCGCGATCCTGATGGCGTTTGGCTATGACTTCAGCCTGATTGCGTTGATCGGTATCATCCTGTTGATCGGCATCGTGAAGAAGAACGGCATCATGATGGTCGACTTCGCGATCGCCGCCGAGCGCGACCAGCATTTGTCTTCCGAGCAGTCGATCCGTCAGGCCGCGCTGCTGCGCTTCCGCCCGATCATGATGACGACGATGGCGGCGATGCTCGGCGGCGTGCCTTTGATGCTCGGCACCGGCACGGGATCGGAAATCCGCCAGCCGCTCGGCTATGCCATGGTCGGCGGGTTGATCGTCAGCCAGGCGCTGACCCTGTTCACGACGCCGGTGATCTATCTCTATCTCGACAGGCTCTCCAACGCCTTTGCGGGCTGGGGCCGTCCGAAGGCCGAAGACGCCCTCGAAGGCGACGAACGCGGCTCGGTCAAGGAAGCTGCCGAGTGAGTCGAACAAGCAGGGCCGCCTGCGCAGCTTCGATCGCGGGCGCAAGCGAAGCAATCCAGAAAACCCACCGCGCAGGGCTCCGGATTGCCTCGCCGCTTCCGCCGGCGCATTTGCGCGCCAGCAGACTCCAGTGGCCCGCAAACTATTGCCGCGCCATCTCCGCGTTGCCGACGCCCTCGCCGTCGAGCTTCTGGTCGTCATGCATCTTCACGGTGACGCGGAGCAGATGGCCGGTGAATTCGAACGGCGCCTCGTAATCCGACACCGGGCTGCCGCGGTCGCGGCCGATGTCGAGACCCGACCACGAGATGAAATTGTGGAAGGCAAGCTGGGTCTGGGCCGAGCCAGCGGGCTCGCCGTCGATCAATAGCGTATATTTGTTGAAGCCCGTGCGCGCGCCTTTGGCCGGTGGCTCGGCGCGCACCAGCCGCTCGACATGCAGGCCGAGCCGATGCGCGCCCGGCACGACCCTGCGGTCCGAACGCAAGATCTCGTGGCCGCCGCCGATGTTGAGATCGTGCACGAGCAGGCCATCCCTGATGTAGAGGCTATAGCCCGAGGTGGCGTCGCCATGGGCGATCAGCACGCCCTCCGCGCCGTCATTTTCGATCTCGACATGTGCCTCGATGGTGTAGCTGCGGCTGCGCACATCGGGCGCGACATCGGTCGGCACATGACCCATGCCGGCATGGAAGGTGAACTGATGGCGCGCGCCGTGAAAGCGCGCGGCGTTCTCGGCAAAGCGCGGACCGAAGCGATCGTCGAGCGGCAGCACGTTGTGCTTCTCGGCCTCTCTCCACCACAGCTCGATCATCTCGGTGAGCCGCTGCGGCTCCTTTTCGGCGAGATTGTCGGTCTCGGAGAAATCGCGATCGAGATGGAACAGCTCCCATTTGTCGTTCTCGAAAGGCGTGCCGGAAGGATGGAAGGCGACCGCCTTCCATCCCTGGTGCCAGATGCCGCGATGGCCAAACATCTCGAAATATTGCGGCTGACGTTTTGACGGCGCAGAAGCGTCCACAATCGAGCGCGCAAAGCTCTCGCCCTCGAGCGGCATCTGCGGACAGCCGGCGATCGCCGGCGGTGCGCTGATGCCGAGGAGATCGAGCAGCGTCGGCACGAGTCGCAGGCGTGCACGAACTGATGGCGCAGCTCGCCTTTCGCGATTCCCTTCGGCCAGCTCATGATGAAGGGATCGCGGATGCCGCCGCCATGGGTGTTCTGCTTGTAGCGGCGGAGCGGCGTGTTCGAGGCCATGGCCCAGCCATGCGGAAAATTCGTGTGCGTGTCCGGACCGCCGATGTCGTCGATGCGGCGGACTTTTTCCGCCATCGGCTCGGGCCGCAGATTGTACGGACCCATCGCATTGATGAAGCCGAGCGGGCCGCCTTCCTGGCTCGCGCCATTGTCCGACATGACAATGATCAGGGTGTTGTCGCGCACGCCTGCGGCATCGAGGAAGGCAACGAGCCGCGCCAGATGCTGGTCGGCATGATCGAGCATGCCGGCGAACGCCGATTGCAGGCGGGTGAAGACACGCTGTTCGTCGTCGCTGTGTTCGACCCAGGCCTTTACGCCGTCATTGCGCGCCGGCATTCTTGTATCTGGTGGCACCAGGCCCATCGCCTTCTGCCGCGCGAGACGCTGCTCGCGCTCGACATCCCAGCCATGGGCGAACGTGGCGTCATATCCTTTGATGATGTCGGCGGGCGCCTGGTGCGGCGCATGGCAGGCGCCGAGCGCGACCCAGGTCAGCCATGGCAGATCGGGCCGGTCGGCGACGTGGTCGCCAATGAAGCGGATCGCCTGATCAATCAGGTCCGAGGTCAAATGATACCCGTCGGCGTGGGTGCCCGGAGGATCAATATGCGCGTTGTCGGAGACGAGCTCCGGCGCATATTGGTCGGTCTCGGCATCGAGGAAGCCATAGAAGCGGTCGAAGCCGCGGCCGAGCGGCCAGCCGTCGAACGGCCCGGTCGCGCCGCTCTCGGTCAGCGGCGTCACATGCCACTTGCCCACCATGTAATTGCGATAGGCGTGCGCGCGCAGCATCTCGGCGAGCGTCCCCGCCTCGCGCGCGATCTTGCCGCGATAGCCGGGATAGCCGGAATCGAAATTGGCCAGGCACCCGACGCCGACGGAATGATGGTTGCGACCTGTGAGCAGCGCGGCGCGGGTGGTCGAGCACATCGCCGTAGTGTGGAAGCCCGAATAGCGCAGGCCCTCGGCGGCGAGCCTGTCGATGGCCGGCGTCCTGATCTGCGAGCCGTAGCAGCCGAAATCGGAGAAGCCGACATCGTCGAACAGCACGACCAGGATGTTCGGCGCACCGGCCGGCGGCTTTGTCGCGTCCGGCCACCAGGGCTTCGAGCCGGCAATGGTCTTGCCGATCGTGCCGCCGAACAGCGGCTTGCCGCCTGCACTCATGGTGTCCTCCCGAGCCATTTTGCGACGCCGGTTGGTCCGCCGCTCGCCCGTCCGGCCTCGCCCCCGCGGGTCGGGATTGCCTCAAATAATAATCCGAATTATGATTATGAAAACTCGGAGATGCAAGCGCCGATGCAGGGTTTTTCAGGCGATTTCGATCTTCCCGGCGTCACCCCGTCGCGGCAGAAGCGCAGCCGGGAGACGACGCTGGCGCTGTTGCAGGCCGGCGCCGAGATGCTCAGGACCCGAAGCCTTGCGGAGCTGTCGATCGAAGCGTTGTGCGCAAAGGTCGGCGCCACCGTCGGCGCCTTCTACAGCCGGTTCGAAAGCAAGGAGGCCTATTTCAACGCGCTGATCGCGCTCGCCGCCCGCGACGGCGAAAGCCGGCTCGAACAGATGCGCCGCGACGGCACGCCGAAAGATGCGTGCCTCGATGACCTCTGCCGCTTCCTCGTCACCGGCATCGTCAGCTGGATCCGCCGGCATGAGGGCGTGATGCGCGCAGCCCTTCAGCATGACAATACGCGGCCCGACAAATGGACGACCTTCAAGGGCCTCGCCCGCGCCACCACTGGCCGCGCCACCCCTCTCCTGCTGCCGGCCATGGGCAAGGGCCGCAAAGCCGCCAAGACCCGCGCCGTCGCGTTCGGCTTTCAGGTCGTGCTGGGGACGCTGGTGAATGCCATCCTCAACGACCCCGGCCCGCTGTCGCTCCACGACAAGGAGATGGAGCAGCGGCTGGCGGATTGTCTATTGCTGCTGCTGAAGGCGGAAATGGAGTAGGCGCTAAGCGCCGCCGAGATAGGCCTTCTGCACCTGCGGATCCTGTGCCAGCGCGGCGGCCGTGCCGGACAGCACGCTCTTGCCGACCTGCAGCACGGTAGCGAAATCGGAGACCTCCAGCGCGAGCTCGATCGACTGTTCGGCGAGCAGGATGGTGAGCCCTTCCCGGTGCAGCCGGCCGAACGTATCGTACATCGACTCGACGACGGCCGGCGCGAGCCCGAGCGAAGGCTCGTCCAGCATCAGGAGTTTCGGGTCGCTCATCAGCGCGCGGCCGACCGCGAGCATCTGCCGCTCGCCGCCCGACATGGTGCCGGCGCGCTGCAGGCGGCGCTCCTTCAGCCGCGGGAAAATTTCGTAGACGCGCTCGAGCAGCGTGGCCGTGCGCGATTTGTCATGGAGCGGCGTCGCGCCGAGCAGGAGGTTATTCTCGACGCTCTGCTGCACGAACAGCCGCCAGCCTTCCGGCGACAGCGCGAGCCCCTTCCGCACGATCGCAAAGGCATGCTGACCGCCAATCTGTTCGCCGCGAAAGGCGATCGAGCCGGAATGCGCCGGAATCAGCCCGGCGATGGCATTCAGCGTCGTGGTCTTGCCGCCGCCGTTGGAGCCGAGCAGCGCGACCACGCCGCCTTCGGGCACTTCGAGCGAAACGTCGGAGATGCCGATCAGGTCGCCGTAACGGACTTCCAGATGTTCGATCTTGAGCAACGGACCGCTCATGTCAGGGGTCCGCCCATCAATTCGATCGGCGTGTGGCCGGCGGCGGCCTTCGCCGCGCGGGTGCCGAGATAGGCCGCGATCACGTCGGGATTGCTGGTGACCTCGCGCGGACTGCCGCGCGCGATCTCCCGGCCCTGATGAAACACCATCACCCGGCTCGACAGCGCCATGATGACTTCGATGATGTGCTCGACGATCACGAGCGTGATGCCGGAACGGTGGATGTCGCGCACGAGGTCGATCGCGAGTTGCACCTCGCGCTGGGTCAGGCCTGCCATCGCCTCGTCGAGCAGCAGCACCTTTGGTTCGGTGGCGAGCGCACGCGCAATCTCGAGCCGCTTGCGGCCAGGCGTGCCAAGCGAGCGCGCGGGCGCATCTGCGAGCCGCGCCATGCCGACGCGATCGAGCACCGCGCGCGCCTTGAGCTCGGCCTCGTTCCGATGGGACGAACGCAGGAACGCACCGATCATGACGTTTTCCAGCACGGTCATGCCATCGAAGGTCTGCGGCACCTGAAAGGTGCGGGCGAGCCCGAGCCCGGCGCGGGCTTCCGGGGTGAAGTCCGTGATGTCCTGGCCCTGGAACAGCACCTTTCCGGAGGTGGTCTGGAGGTCGCCGGTCAGGCAATTGAAGAGGGTGGATTTGCCGGCCCCGTTCGGTCCGATCAGGCCGAGGATATCGCCCTGCTCCAGCGTCACGGACGCAGCATCCACGGCCTTGAAGCTGCCGAACGTCTTGGTGACCTCGCGCGCTTCAAGAAGCATGGCCAGCCTCTGCCGAAGTGGCGGCCCCGCCCGCCTTGCCACGCCGCTCCCAGAGCCGCAAAGCCAGCGCAAGCAGGCCGCCCGGCTGGAAGCGCGAGATCAGCACGATGATCGCGCCATAGACCACGAAGGTGAGCCCTGCCCCTTTGCCGCCGAGCAGGCTGTTGGACAATTCCTCCAGCGGCACGAGGATCGCGGCCCCCACCAGCGGCCCGAACAACAGGCCGGCGCCGCCGAGTGCGGCCATGATCAGGATCTTCACCGAGATCAGGATGCCGAGGCCGGACTCCGGATCGACGAAGCCGAACATCATGGCGTAGAGAGCGCCGGCGACCGAGGTAAGCCCCGCGCTCAGCATGTAGGCGTAAAGTTTGGTGCGGGCGGCAGGCGCGCCCAGCGAACGCGCGGCGCGCTCGGAATCCTTGATCGCGCGCAGGTAAAAGCCCATGCGGCTGTTGGTCATCCACCAGGTGATCGCAAGCGTGATCACGAGCACGGCCAGGAACAGATAATAGTAGGGCATCGCCGAGACAAAGGAGAGATCGAAGACGTTGCGCGGCACAGTCGGGCCGCTCAGGCCCACGGCGGCGCCGAGCCAGGTGGTGTTGGTGACGATCAGCCTCGCCGTCTCGGCAACCGCGATGGTCGCCATGCTGAAATAGTGTCCCGACAACCGCAGCGTCGGCCCGCCGATGATCGCGGCGATGGCGACGGCGA
>Ga0134126_10012689_pt1 | contig 10633 bp, 10 predicted proteins | sample KB31752_FD_96881 | JGI IMG/M metagenome (GOLD analysis project Ga0134126, IMG submission 96881) | Terrestrial soil microbial communities with excess Nitrogen fertilizer from Kellogg Biological Station, Michigan, USA - KB3-175-2 | ecosystem: Environmental > Terrestrial > Soil > Unclassified ...
CGCCTATCACATGTGGAAGTTCGCCTTGCTGGATGGTGATCTCCGCTACCGACTCGACACCGTGCAGCCCAATGGTCAGGAACTCTGGACCTCGTCACCGAATGGGGAGCTTCAGAAGCGACGGGCGGCGGAGTACCTGATCAACCTGATCGACGTGCGGCAGAGCCTTCCGCAGGTGGTGGTCAAGGCTGCCCTCCGGGTGGCGGGGTTCGAGGAAGCGGCGGCGGCTCAGCACCACCTGGGCTACGGCGTCGTGGCTCCCAAGGGGGGGAAGTTCAGCGGGCGCGAAGGGACGGAACATTCAGCCGACGGGGTGCTGGAGGAGGTAGCGGCGGCCCAATACGCCCGCGCCGCCGCCAAGGCGGTGGAGCGCGGCGTCTCGGTCCCCGAGTCGGAACTCAGGGCAACCTCGGAGTTGGTGGCCGTGGGGGCGCTCCGCTATCTGATGTGCCGGTACGATCCGCTCCGCAACGTGTCGTTTACAATCGACGAAGTGATCGATGGGAAAGGGCACACCGGGCTCTACGTACAGTATGCCTACGCCCGGACCCAGTCGATTTTCCGCAAAGGCGGTTACCTTGGGAACGGCGATACCGCCCTGGATGAGCGTTCGTGGGCGACCGCCGATCCGGCGCTGCTGGTCCACGAGCGGGAACGGACCCTGCTGCTACTCCTCGCGCGCCTGCCGGGCGTGGTGACCCAGGTGCTCGAAGGACTGAGCATCCACCTGTTGGCCGACTACGCGCACGAACTGGCGGAGCAATTCGCGCTCTTCTACGAAGAGTGCCCGATCCTCCGTTCCGACGTGCCGCCGGGTCCGCGCCAAGCACGCCTGGCCCTGGTCGCGGCAACCGCCCAAACCATGCGGAATGTCTGCGCCCTGCTTGGGTTGGCGTTGCCCGACCGGCTGTAGATCGAGTGAGGTAGCCCGGACGGGATTCGAACCCGTGGTCTTCGCCTTGAAAGGGCGACATCCTAGGCCGCTAGACGACCGGGCCAGATGGCATGGAGTACCGTTCTCAAGGTACGGGGCGCCCGCCTCCTTGTCAACCAACGGTACGGGAATACATCGCCTTTGACCATAGCTCCGCGTGATGCTATCCTCCACCTAAACGGCCCGCATGTCTAGTAACCCGATAGGGTTTCACGCGACCGAGGAGGAGGAAGCACGGTCATGGGGAAGATCTTTCGTAATCTGGCCGAGACGATAGGGCGCACCCCCCTGGTGCAACTGAATCGGATAACCGATGGTTCGCGGGCACGGGTGCTGGTCAAACTCGAGTCATTTAACCCTGCCGGCAGCGTCAAGGACCGGATCGGGGTTAGCATGATCGAGGAGGCCGAGCGGCAGGGATTGATCACGCCGGGAAAAACCACGATCATCGAGCCAACCAGCGGGAACACCGGGATCGCGTTGTCCTTCGTCGCCGCCGCCAAGGGCTATCGCTTGATCCTGACCATGCCGGAGACCATGAGCGTGGAGCGCCGCCTCCTCCTGAGCGCCCGCGGGGCCGAACTGGTCCTCACCCCCGGTAGCGGCGGCATGCCGGCGGCGATCGAGAAGGCCCGAGAATTGGCCGCCTCCATCGCCGACAGCTTCATGCCGATGCAATTCGACAATCCCGCCAATCCGAAGATCCACCGGGAGACCACCGCCAAGGAGATCTGGGACGACACCGACGGTCAGGTCGACATCTTTGTCGGCGGCATCGGGACCGGTGGTACGGTCACCGGGGTAGGCGAGGTGCTCAAGCAGCGGAAGCCTGATGTGCGGATCGTCGCGGTCGAGCCCGCCGAGTCGCCGATCCTTTCGGGAGGGAAGCCGGGGCCGCACAAGATTCAGGGCATCGGGGTACCCTTCGTCCCCAAGGTACTGAACCGGGAGGTGATTGACGAGGTGCTTCCGGTCAGCGTGGAGCAGGCCACCAAGATCGCCCGGCGGCTGGCTCGCGAGGAAGGGATTCTGGGCGGCATCTCCGGCGGTGCGGCGGTAGCGGGCGCCCTGGAGGTGGCTCAGCGGCCCGAGAACGCGGGGAAGACCATCGTGGTGGTGCTCCCCGATACGGGAGAGCGCTACCTCTCAACCTTCCTCTACCAGGAATCCTAGAACAGGCAATTGTAGGGGCGCCCCTCGAGGGTGCCCTTGGCGGTTGGCACGAGGGCACCCTCGAGGGGTGCCCCTACGGAATCGCTGTAACAACGGGCATCCATGAAGGCTGCCCTTTGGCGTTAACTGACCTTCTTTTGCTTGTTGGCCACGTAATCGACCAGGATGTATTCGCCTAAACTATCGGGGGTGGCGAAGAAAGCCCGCCCCTTGTTGATCTTGGTCATCTGGCCCACGAAGTCGGTCAGATAGTAGCCGCTTTCCAGCATGAACGTATTGATGATCACCTGATCGCGGGTGCAGCGGATCACCTCGCGCAGGGTCTCCTGGATCGTGCGGTAGGTCGGCGGATAGTTGAACATCGGCGCCCCGCCCTCCAGATGGGTGGTCGGCTCGCCATCGGTGATCACGATCATCTGCTTGTTCCGCGCCTTGCTCCGGGCAAGCAATTGCCGCCCCAGCATCAGGGCATGTTGGAGGTTGGTGCCGTAGTTATACTCGTCCCAGTTGATCCCTGGTAGCTGCTCCGGTTTGATTTCCCGTGCCAGGTAGGAGAAGCCGATGATGTGGAGGACATCGCGCGGATATTGGCTCTGAATCAGACTGTGCAGGGCAATCGCCACCTTTTTGGCGGAGCCAAAACAGCCGTTGAGAAACATGGAACGGCTCATGTCCAGCATCAGCACGGTGGCCGATTGGGTGAGCAACTCGGTGCGGTAGACCTCGAAGTCCTCCGGCCGCAGCCGCACCGGCGTGCCCCGCCCCTGACGCTGGATCGCGTTCATGGTGGTCTTCTGAATATCCATCAGAAATGGATCGCCGAAGGTATAGCGTTTGGTGTCGTCGATGCGCTCGCCGCCGGCCCCGCGGAAGATGGTGGCGTGCTTGCCGAAGCTGTCCTTCTTGAGCTGCCCGAACACATCGCGGAGCGCCTTCTGGCCGATCTTTCGGATCCCCTGGGGGGTCAGTTCGTAGGCATCGCCGTTCTTGCGGACGTAGCCGGCGTCCTCCAGCATCTTGGCCAGTTGCTGCAGTTGCTCTAGACGGCTCGCTTCCTCGGGGCCAAGAGCGTCCCGCACCTTATCCAGATCGATCTGATCCAGACCCTCGCCGTGCTGGGCGGCCCGCATTTGCGCCTCCAGCTCGTCCATGCTTTGCAGGTTCTCCATCATGGCCATCGCTTCCAGGAGCGACATCGGTTCGTCGCCCCTAAAAGGGTAGCGTTGGCGGCCCTGGCTGTTGGGGAACAACTGGTGCATGTTCATGGCCAGGCGGGCCAGATCGGCGCGGAGGCGGTCGTCCCCGATCAAGCCGTCCATCATTTGCTGCAGTTGCTCGCGCATCTCCGGCGACATGCTCTCCATCATCGCCTGCATGGCCGCCATCCGCCGCTGCATCTGCTCCAGGAGCTCATCCAGGGTGTTCACGCCGGGGAACATATCCCCGTATTTCTGCATGAACTCCTCGAAGCGCGGCTCCTTCCCCTGGATCCGATCCTCGAGCATCTGATTCAGGTCACGCACCATCTCGCGGGTCCGGGCCAGATCCTCGGGACTGATGCTGTTGATCGCCTCCTGCATCCCCTGAAAGTACGACTGCATCACCTGCTGTTGCAGCATGTCCTTAAGTTGCTGGAACTTATCCCGCGCCTCGCTGTCCATGAAGTCGTATTGCGAGAGCGCCTGAAAGCGTTGCGGCACCGTCTCCGGCAGGGCGTCGAGAGCCTCCTTCTTCTTGGCCGCCATTTGTTCGAGCATCTTGCGCAGGGCCTCGGCATCGGTGGCCGGGGTTTGCTCGTCGGCCGGCGACGGCTGCTTGGCCTCCTCCACCCGGCGGTCGATGCCGCGACGCTCCGTATCCACCACATCCTGGAGTTTCGCCTTGAGATCATCCATGATCGAGTTGAGGTTATGGCGGTTCAGCATGTCCTGGCGGCGGTCGCGGAGCCTTTCCAGGAGTTGCTTCATCCCATCCAGGCGGTCGCCCAGGCGGCCTTCGTCGCCCATCCGGTAGAGACGCTGCAGCACCCGCTGCAAGTCCCCATCGGCCAGCAGATCCTCGGCCAGGGCCTGCATCAGGTCGTGGGCGTCGAACGGATTGAGCTGTTGGCTATTGTCCCACTCTGAATAGCGATAAGCCCCGTTGAGTCCCATGGCGCTACCTCCTACCTGTCTATTTCCGGTAGCGCACGCCTCCCGGCTTGCGATCCTTGTTCAGTTTCCGATTGAGGTGCACGCCTTCGAGGATGAACTCCACGGCGGCGGCAGCGCTGGCGGGATTCCCCTGCGCGTTGAGCTTGCTGACGGCGGCCCGCAGTCCACGGACTTCCGAGACCTGGCGCACATACTGCATGGCGGGCATCCCGTCACTGGTATCGACCCCGAAGCCGCGGTCGAAGTTCGCCAGGAGCTCATCGAATTCCTGCAAGAGGAAGTAGCGATTGAAGACATTGAGCACGGCGCCCTGGATGATCCGCTCGATAATCCGGTCCTCGCTGGCCTCGCCCACGGTCTCCAGCTCGATCTTCCCCGCCGTGGAGGCGATCACCGCCGGCATGTCGCTAATCCGCGGCGCCACTTGCTTCTCGCCCAGGCGGATGGCCCGCCGGTAGGCGTTGCTCAGCACGTTTTCATAGTTGCTGATCGAGACCCGGACGCTGACCCCCGAACGCTTGGAGATGTCGGGATTCTTCCGGGCCAGGTGCGTGACCTCGGCGATGATCTCCTTCATGTAGCGGGGGAACGCGACCTCCATGTCGGCATCGGCGAACGGCGTCGCCTCCTGCTCCATGATCGTGATTTCGTGCTCGATGGTCTTGGGATAATGGGTGCGGATCTCCGAGCCAATCCGGTCCTTGAGCGGGGTGATGATGCGCCCGCGGTTGGTATAGTCCTCGGGATTGGCGCTCGCCACCACATACACGTCAAGGGGGAGGCGGATCTTGTAGCCCCGGATCTGGACGTCGCGCTCCTCCATGATGTTGAGCAGACCCACTTGAATCCGTTCGGCCAGATCGGGAAGTTCGTTGATACAGAAGATGCCTCGATTGGTCCGAGGCACCAACCCATAGGCGATAGTCAGCTCGTCGGAGAGATATCGGCCTTCGGCCACCTTGATCGGGTCGATCTCGCCGATCAGATCGGCGATCGTAATATCAGGGGTGGCGAGTTTCTCGCCATAGCGCTTATCGCGAGGCAACCAGGTAATCTTGGTGTCCTCTCCCTGCTCGGCCACCAGGGCGCGGGCGGCGGCGCTAATCGGGTGGAACGGGTCGTCGTTCAGTTCGGCCCCAGCGATCGCCGGCACTTCGTCGTCCAGGAGGTTGACCAGGGATCGGGCAAGGCGGGTTTTGGCCTGGCCTCGTTCGCCGAGCAGCACGATATCCTGCCCCGAGAGGATGGCATTTTCCACCTGGGGGATCACCGTGTCCTCATAGCCGACCACGCCGGGGAACAGTTCGTCGCCGGCCCGCATTTTGGCGATCAGATTCTTCCGCAGTTCTTGTTTGACCGTGAGTCCCTGGTAGCCGCTGGCACGCAGCTCTCCAATCGTTCCGGGTAGCGTCATGCGTTTGCTCCTCAGGCAGAGATGGCGGTACGCACGAACCTTGGGGGCGGGTCGGTGGTGGAGAGCACCGTCCGCCGTGCCGTGGCGCGCGGCTGCCGGCTGCCGCTATGCACAGGTGGAAAGGCCCGCTCTTGCTCGAAGGAAGTTGGGCTTGCCTTGAGTGTACCCCTGTACCGGCGTGCACGCAAACACCACAAAAGTGGCACAAACGGGCCGCTGTGTCTATAGTGAGGAAGACGGATGCGTCCGGTCGGGCGGAATGGGGGTACGGCGGGGATGAATGAGGCAACCGTTCTGGTGGTGGACGACGACCCCGGCATCCAGGAAATGGTCGCGGCCGTTCTCGAGATGGAAGGCTATCGGGTCTGTACCGCTGTCGGGGCCGCGACCCTTCCCCTCGCCGCGAGTGAACACCCCTCGCTCATTTTGCTGGATGTGAGCATGCCGGGAATGGACGGAGTCGAGGTCAGCCGCCGGTTATTCGCCGATCCAGCGACCGCCGCCATCCCGATCGTAGCGATGACGGCCATGCGCGAGGACGCGGTTCGACGGGGCATGCGGGCGCGGGACTGGCTGCGCAAGCCTTTCGACATCGACGAACTGGTACGGATGGTCCGGCGCTGGTGTGCCGACCAGCCGAGCGCTACCGGCGCAAGCTGATGTGGTAGGCGATCATGCTGCCGTGCGGCCCAGGGCTGTAGCTGACGGTCACATAGGAGCCCACGCGGAAATTGCCGCGGGAAATACTTTGCCCTTTATGGAGAAACGCGGTCCCGCTGTTAATGATGAAGGTGAAGTTGGCGCTGTGGGTCTTGGAGTGGATGGTCAATGAGCCACTGGAAATCCGGGTGATCGTGCCGACGTAGAGGTGGTGCCGCGCGGCCTCGGCGGGCCGGCCAGGGAGGGCCAGGATCAGGAGAGCCGCCACCACGAGGCCGGCCAGGAGTCGCGTCGCCCGAAAGAACCGCATCAGGTCGCCCTTTCTTACTGCGATCACCACGATCATCGTTACTGTAGCGGAGATGAACCTGGTCCGGCAACTTTCGTGGATTTCGGTCACATTGACAGGGTAGAATCGGTGCGCTAGAGTTAAGCACGCGGCCCTGAATGAGGCTGCACGGCTGTCCTATGCGGCACGGGTCCGTCCTGGCCCAAGGGAAGGGGGTGATGATCGTCGTGGACGCAGGTCCTGGTCACAGTACTCGGCCCCCGGGGGGCATCTTTGAGGTGGTTCACTACCAAGGAAATATGAGCACGGGAAATATAGAGGGGGACCGGCGAACGGCGATCATCGCGCCTGGGGAGAGCATATCGGGATAAGCGACTCCCTGGTCACGCGGCACTGCCGCCTCGTCTGGTCCGTAGGCAGCGAACACGGTCCTCCTTCGCGGAGGATCTTCAGAGCGGACGGGAAGTGAGGTGGCTTTTTTATGCCATTCTTCAGCCAGATTGCCGGACGCCCCGTACTCGACGCACGGGGTGAGAGCCAGGGGAAGATAGCGGATCTCGTGGTGTCCGCCGATGGCGGTTATCCCGTGATTAAAGCGGTCGCGGTCCGCGGCGGGCGCCGGAACGAGACCGTGCTCGTGCCCTGGGAGCAGGTGCTCAACTTTGATTCAACGGTCGTGCTCCGCGCTCCTCGCGAGGAGATTACCCCGTATCAGCCAGCCCAGAACGAGATCTTCGTCGGGGGCCAGATCCTCGATCGGCAAATCGTGGACGTGGAAGGCCGGAAGGTGGTTCGGGTCAACGACCTGCAACTGGCCCGGACCAACGGGCACTACCGGCTGATCGGGGTAGATATTAGCGGCCAGGCATTGCTCCGCCGCCTGGGCATTCAGCAGATGGCCAGCCGTTTCGGGATCCGCCCGCGGGAGAACTTCATCGCCTGGGAGGACGTTGATCCCCTGGGAAGCGATCCCGGCGGGCTCAAACTCCGGGTCTCGCACAGCAATCTGGCCCGCCTCCATCCCGCCGACCTGGCGGAAATCGTGGACCAACTGAGCGTCCATGAAGGTGTGGCTCTGTTCGAGGGGATGGACGACGAAACCGCCGCCGAGGCCCTGGAGGAAGTCGCCCCGGAACGCCAGCTTTCCTTGCTGGAGGGCATGGAAAGCGAGAAGGCCGCCGACATTCTGGAGGAAATGGATCCTTCGGTTGCCGCCGACGTGCTGGGCGAGATGTCCGATGAGAAGGCCAACGAGTTGCTGGCCCTCATGGAACAGGAAGAGTCGGAGGACGTCAAGGAACTGCTCAGCTATCGGGAGGACTCAGCCGGGGGTATTATGACCACCGACTACATGGCCGTGCCCGAGAACTGGACCGCTGCCCAGGTAATGAGTCACCTTCGGGCCCTGGCCCCGGAAATCGACGTGATCCACTACGTGTTCGCGGTCACCGATCTGGCGAGCGAGACCCTTACCGGGGTGGTCACCCTCCGCGACCTGATCGTGGCCAATCCCGACGCCCCCTTGATGGACTTCATGGAACGCGAGGTCGTGACCCTTCGCCTGGATGACGATGAAGCGGAGGCGGCCCGCCTGATCGCCAAATACAATCTGTTGGCCGCGCCGGTGGTGGATGAAGAGGGCCGTCTAAAAGGGATCGTGACCGTGGACGACGCCATTGACATAATCCTGCCTACCGCCTGGAAGAAACGCCTGCCGCGTCTGTTCGTCTGAGGATCAGCCTACGGTGAAGGTCTTCGACCCCAGGGTGTGCATGACCCCATTTTCGGGTACGGAAACCGAGCAGCGGTACTGGCCGGGAGAAAACGGCCCCGTGACGTAGGTATATTTGAGGGTCGTGGGGTACGCCTCGGAATAGTTGAAGACGCCGGTCCCATTTGGCAGCGACTGCCAGTTGAAGGTAATCGGGGTACTCAGGGGAATGTTGGGCAGATTCACCATGCAATAGAAGGTGCCCGTATCGGCCGGGAGGGTATCAGCCGCCGCCGAGATGCTGTTGGTGGCCGCGATGTACACGGTGATCGCGCTGGGGGCCGGGGTACTGGTGGGCGGCGCGGCGACGTGGGTATGTCCGGCTGAGGAGGCCACGGTAGCGGCCAGGGTGGGGGTCGCGGGCGGCGCCACGGTCGGAGTGGAGGTAGCGTTCGCGGCCGCGATCTTATTGTCCACCTTATCGATCAACACGCGGCTGGCCAGGAAAAATCCGCCGGTGAGCAGCACCAGCAGAAAGAGCCCCACCAAGACGCTATATCTATTCTGTGTCATGACTTGATCAGCGTACAGAAGCCTTTCAGGGAAGTCAATCCGGTGGGATTGTATTGGTGCATTGCGTCACTTCACTTCACCCCCTCGCGAGTGAAACCATGCGTCGGGCTATCGAGCGCGGAGAATCCACATGGGAGTGGGCGAGCGTCTGTTCGCGGCGCAACGTTGGCTATCCGTACGGAAACCCCCAGATGGCCCTCCGCTTTGATACCCTGTCCTGGACAAGTACCGAGACGATTCTCGGCCGGCGAGAAGGATAAGGACTCACCCTCCGCTTGTCCGACAAAGTAAGGAGTATCACTTGGCGGCGGCAAACCCCGATCCGCAATACATCATTACCTTTGACGGCGGCTCGAAAGGGAACCCTGGCGCCGGCTATGGTTCCTATGAGCTGCGCACTCGCGATAATCGCTCTCGGGTGGAACGCAAAGACTATCCAGGGAAGATCACCAATAACGAAGCCGAGTATCGCACCTTGATCGCTGGGTTGGAGGATCTGCTCGCCACGCTCCAGAAGGCCGGCAAGGATCCAAAGCGCTACCATATCGAGGTGCGCGGCGACAGCCAACTGGTGATCAAACAGTTGCGGGGCACCTATAAAGTGCGCCACCCCAACATGCTCCCGCTCTATGAACAGGCGCGGACCCTGGCCGCTCGGCTGGGTGGGGTTGACTGGGTGTGGCATGAGCGGGCGAATAGTGTCTCGATCCTCGGCCATTAAGCGAAAGCCCGGAGGAGATGGCGCCAGCCGGCCGCGAATCGGAAGGAGGAGACCTCGTGCGAAGCGTGGATGAATGGTTAGGGGCGCTGGCCTCGGACACGGCCACTCCCGGCGGCGGCTCGGCGGCGGCGCTGATGGTGGCGACCGGGGCGGCACTGGTCGAGATGGTCTGTGGTCTCACCCTGGGCAACGAGAAGTTCCGTGACGTGGAACCCTTGATGACCCATGCCCGTGAGAAGGCGCGCGGCCTGCGGGCCACCGCCGATGCTCTGCGCGAGGAGGATAGCCGGGCCTACGACGCGGTCATGGCCGCCTATCGGCAGCCCAAAGGCACGGCCGAGGAGAAAGAGGCGCGCGCTGCCGGCATTCAAGGGGCATTGCGCGTGGCCACCGAGGTGCCGCTCCGTTCGGTGGTGGCGGGGGTGGATGTCCTCGACCTGGCGGCGTCGGTTGTCGAGTCGGTGAACCCGAACACGATTAGCGACGCGGGCGCGGGCGCCCTGGCGGCCCGGGCCGGCGCCGAGGCGTCGGCCCTGAACGTGCGGATCAATCTTCTGGCGATCAAGGATCCCGCCTACGTCACCATGCAAAAGGCGGCTCTTGAGGCGCTCCTGGCCCGCGCCGCCACCACCACCGATCAAGTGTTGACCGCCGTGCGTCTGGCCATGGGCGGCTGAACCCGGTGCTTCCGCGCCATGAACCTGTGGCTCGACGGCCGATCGCGGCCATGGATCCGGCGCTGGCGGCGCGGATTGCCGCCGGCGAGGTGATCGAGCGCCCGGCCTCGGTGGTGAAGGAGTTGCTGGAGAACGCGCTTGACGCCGGGGCGGACGCGGTGCGCGTAGAGGTGGACGGCGGCGGCCTGGATCGGCTGGCCGTGATCGACGATGGGTGCGGGATCGCCGCCGATCAGGTGGAGTTGGCCTTCGCCCGCCACGCCACCAGTAAGTTGTTCACCTTGGAGGATCTGGAAAGCATCGCGACCCTGGGCTTCCGCGGCGAGGC
>Ga0134126_10012690_pt1 | contig 10633 bp, 11 predicted proteins | sample KB31752_FD_96881 | JGI IMG/M metagenome (GOLD analysis project Ga0134126, IMG submission 96881) | Terrestrial soil microbial communities with excess Nitrogen fertilizer from Kellogg Biological Station, Michigan, USA - KB3-175-2 | ecosystem: Environmental > Terrestrial > Soil > Unclassified ...
CATCTGTTACGCCGATACGCCCGTGGGCCGCAACCGCGAGCATGCAATCCTGCATGCGCAACGCTGTGTGGCGGTGAATCCGTCTGATACGGCACCGGCGCTGATCGCACTCGATGCCAAGTTCGTGCTTCGTACCTCTAAAGGCGAGCGCGTGTTGAATGCCGAGGATTATTTCGTTGGTCCCGATCTCGACATTACGCGCATGAATGTTCTCGAGCCCGGAGACCTGCTCACCTCAATCCGTATTCCTTCCACCTGGGCAAACGCGCAATTCTATTTTGAAAAAATCCGCGACCGAAATGTGTGGGATTTTCCGCTGCTGAATGTCGCGTCGGCGTTGAAGTTGTCGGGCAATACTATCCAGGACGTTCGCCTTGCCGTAAACGCCGCAGCCGCGCGCCCGCTTCGTTTGAAATCAGTTGAAGATGCCATTCGCGGCCACGCTCGCGAGGCGACGACTGCGGAAATGGCGGGCAAGCTGGCTGTGCAAGGCGCTGTTCCTCTTCAATTCAACGCCTACAAAATTCCGCTGATGCGCAACCTCGTCAAGCGCTCGATAACGGGCGTGCAGGAGGCGTCATGGGCCTGATTCAATGGGCGACGAGTCCTCTCGGGCAGAATGTTCCTATTCACATCGCCTGGTTCCTGATCTGGGTAGCCGTCATTGCGGGGTTGTTGTTCCTCGTGGTGCACGCGATCTACATGCGTTATTTCGCCAAGGAAAAAGTATTTGTGGCAGATGCTTCCGCTGCCAGTACTGCCCATTTACCCGCGCGCATTCCACGACACTCACTCACGGCGCGGATATTTCATTGGGTGATGGCCGCATCCATGCTTATGCTCCTGGTCACAGCATTCTTGCCCAAACTCGGCGTCCAGTTCGATTGGGTGGCCTATCACTGGATTGCCGGAATTATTCTGACCATCTCAATTCTCTTTCATATCGTTCACGCCAGCTTCTTTCTGGATTTTTGGTCAATTTGGCCGGACCGCACGGACCTCCAAGACGCGTGGAAACGTACGCTTCGTTTCTTCGGCAAACCGGCCGGGCTGCCGCGAAAGTTCGCCAAGTATCCACTCGAGAACAAGTTGTATCACGGCGCAGTCATGATCAGCGGGCTTGCAGTAGTCGCGACGGGCATCTGCATGATGTTCCGGGTCCGCACCTTCCTCTTCCCGCGCGATCCTTATCTGTTCGGCGACATGACCTGGGGCTTGATGTACGTGCTTCACGGGTTTGCCGGAGTGGGATTTATCACCCTCGTCATCACTCACATCTACTTTGCTGTCCGCCCGGAGAAGTTCCCCATCACAGCCGGTATGCTCATCGGCACCATGAGCCGCGAATTCTATTTAAAAGAGCATGACCCCGCTCGGTGGACCGTCAATCCTTCGCCTAACGCACAGCGAGGCTCCGCCGATGGCGACTGATTTTCTCGATCGCTCCGACGCCATCGAAGAGTGCTATGAATTCATGCTCGCTTATGCGGGGCAAGGGGTGACAGGCGAAGAGGGAAGTGAAGTCCATCGGTTTCTCTCTCGTGCAGTCGCCGCTCTGGATGGTCTCGTAGAAAGCTGCTCTGATGCTTTGACGCAGGCGGGAGTCGATTCACTCGATAGGTATCAGCGCTTCCTCGCAGTGCTCGACAGCGATTCCCGCGACTCGCTTGCTGCCATCGAAATCGTCCTGGCTCAACCGGTGATCAGTTCGCAGCTGATCGATAACCTCAATGCATCTATTCACCTTCGCGCTTTGCTGACCGATCTGTTCCTGATCCAGGAGGTCCTTGTCGCCCGTGGACGGCTCGCAAGCAGCCCGAAATAGTTTGCCTCATCGGTTCCAAATTCTCGGACGAATCAATCTTTTGAGATTTTGAAGCTCCCCGCCAAAACAAACTTGGTGGTTTGCCTTAGTTGCCGGCTTTTCATATTCCTCATGACCACACGATTCTGTATTTTTCCCGCAGTTTAGGCTTGCCATGAGGGCCTTCATCGAGTAGTTTTTCTGCACTCGGTTCCCCTCGCAATTACGGGCCTCCAGTGGAGTAAACATGCGGCTCCCGCGCGCAGGATTGTATTGCTGGTTTGTCCTACTATTGCCGTCGCTCGCGCTTTGCCAAACAATAAATGGCGGATCCCCACAAACTCACCAGTTGCTTTTACCGAAAGTGACTGCCCACCGTGACCGGACCCGCGACATTGACGCGATTGGAATTAGAAATGTCGGGTGCAGCCGCGGCATTGGCAATTGGTACACGCTTCAAAGCCAGATCGCCCTCGGCAAGGAATATTCTCACCGTATTGAAGCCACCGCCAAACTAATCACTGACCCGGAAATCACAGATTACATCAATGAAATTGGCCAGAATCTGGTTCGCAACTCCGACGCGCAAGTTCCTTTCACCATCAAGATCATCGACTCTGAAGACGTGAATGCTGTCGCGTTGCCTGGGGGCTTTTTCTATATCGATTCCGGCCTGATCCTGGCGGCCGACAGCGAAGCCGAATTGGCCGGGGTCATGGCGCATGAAATTGCCCATGTAGCTGCATGCCATGCCGCCCGCGGCCGCACGCGTGGCCAGTTGATGGGATTGGCGTCACTTTCGATGACCATGATCGGCGGCCCCATCGCTTATGCGGCGTACGAAACCATGACTGTTGCGAAACCCTTCACCCTGCTCAGATTCTCACGCAAATTCGAGTCCGAAGCAGATTTCTACGGGGTTCAATACATGTATCGAGCCGGCTATGATCCACAAGCCCTTCCCGCATTTTTCGAGAGAGTGCGGGCGATGCAGAAGAGCAAGGCTGGGATCGTCGCCAGAGCGTTCGCTACCCATCCGCAAACGGCGGACCGCATTGCCAAAACGCAGGACGAAATTAATTCGTTGCTTCCCGCCGAGACCGAGTACAAAGTTGACACCTCCGAGTTTCAGGAAGTGAAGGCCCTGCTCAATAAACGTGAGAACCGAGTTCAGACTCCTTCCCCAAATCGGCCTACGCTGCGGCGAATGCCGACCTCAGACTAAGGCTGGTTCGCTAAGAGGAAACCTGCTCCTCTTGTTATTTCTCAATCGAGTGGCCCGGCTGCTGAAATCCGGAGCTGACTTTTGTGACAATCACACCAGGCGCTCGAATCCACGCGTCTGCGAACCGAGGAGAGTATTATTTTGTGAGCACGACCATAATTTCCGGTGCGAGGAAACATGGCGAACCAACTGACGTTATTTGTGAACGGTGCAAAGCAAACCATCAGCGTTGATCCTGATACTCCGTTGTTATTTGTGTTGCGTAATGAGCTTAAGCTGACCGGACCGAAGATGGGTTGCGGGATGGCACAGTGTGGCGCCTGTGCCGTATTGCTCGATGGCAAAGAAATACGCAGTTGCATTACTCCGGTTTCAGGCCTAGAGGGCAAGCAGATCACCACAATCGAGGGCTTGCCCGCGCTGTGGGCGGAACATAAAGGCTCAAGCGCGTCCGGGGAACAAAACTCTTTGCATCCGGTCCAGCAAGCGTGGATCGATGAGCAAGTGCCGCAATGCGGATATTGTCAGAGCGGAATGATGATCGTCGCCGTCCAGTTGCTCTCAAAGAACCCAAATCCATCACTTGAACAGATCAAGGATGCTTTCACCAATGCTCCGCCCTCACCTCATCTTTGCCGCTGCGGAACCTATGCCGCAATCATCGATGCCGTCCAGCGCGCCGCGCAGGCCATGAGAGGAGAAAGCCTATGAAAGGAAAAACGGACCGGCATGAGACTCCCGTCTTAGGTGCAGCGATTTCTCGGCGTGGCTTCGTGACGACCGGCGGAGCGCTTTTCGTTTCGGTGGCGCTTCCGCTTCGATTCGCTGCGCGAGCGATCGCCGCGGATAATTCAACTTCGATTGACCCGACGCTGCCTGAATCGTGGCTTGAGATTCGCAGCGACAACACCATTGTGGCGCGGACCGGGCGGACAGAAACCGGAGTTGGAATCACAGGATATTACCCGCAGACAATTGCCGAAGAATTGAACGTTCGCCCAGAGACGATCACTTTGATTATGGGCGACACCGACCGCACACCGGACGGTGGATATTCCGCTGGATTTCTGAGCGGAATGAGTAATGTCAGGAAAGTCGCAGCCTACACATATCAGGCGCTGCTTGGACTGGCGGCAACCCAGCTCGCTGTCCCAATGTCATCGCTCAGCGTCACCGATGGCGTAATCGCCGGCGGCGGGAAGAAGATTACTTACGGTGAATTAGTGCAAGGGCAACATCTTGAGTTAAAAATTCCAGTCGAAGGCGCCCTGCCAAAGCCCGATCCCGCAGGCGAGGTGGGCATGACTTCGCTCGACGGACTAACCGTGACCGGCGAGCCTCCGATGAAATCCCCAAAGAATTTTAAGGTCATCGGGAAATCCTTCCCAGCGGGACACATTCCCGACAAAGTAACTGCAAAAACCAAGTGGAGCTGCGACGTGATGTTGCCGGGAATGCTGCACGCGCGAATGGTCAGGCCGGCAACTCTGGGATCAACTTTGGTCTCCGCGGGAACGCTCGACAAGAAACAGTTTCCGAACGCAACCATCCTTCGCAAGGAAAATTTGCTCGCGGTGGTTTCTCCGAATGAATGGGAAGCGGTCCAAGCGGCGCAGAGCGTCGCAGACACTACCAAATGGACGGATTGGTCTGGCCTGCCTGGCCATGAGAACGTAACCAAAGCCATTCGCGCGCACCAGTGGGAAAAGGCATCCGAGAGCAAGGGCAAAGCCGCTGAGACTATGGCTGCACTGCAAAGCTCCGCGAAAAAGATTTCTGCAACCTATGAACAAGGATACGTGCGGCACGCGCCCATCGGTCCATTTGTCGCAGTTGCGGACGTAAAGGGCGACGGGACCGTCACGATATGGACGCACTCGGCGCAGTCTCAGGGACTGCGCGCGCGGATTGCCTACGCGCTCGGCCTTCCTGTCGAGAAAGTAACCGTCCGTTGGATGGAACATTCCGGGCAATACGGCCGCACAACGTTCGGTGGCGATGGTGCCGAAGCCGACGCTGCAATTCTGTCGCAGCTGGCGCGCAAACCTGTCCGCGTCCAGTGGACGCTGCCTGAGGACCTGGCGTGGTCAAGCGTTTCTCCCGCGTGGGTTTCCGATTTCACCGCCTCGCTCGGCGCCGACGGAAAAATTGTGGCGCTACATAGCGCACAGTATTCGCCTCAGATGGAGGATCCCCGGCCGGTTGGAGCGCTGCTGGCCGGCATGCCTTGCGCCGCATCGAAGCCCGGCAACTCAGTAGATACAGAGTGGCCATATGACAAGATCGTGAACCGGCTGGAAGAGGCGTATGGCATGCCGAATCTTGCCGCCGATTCGGCGTATGGCGGATTGCGCGGGAACATTATGCGCACGCCTGGACAGCGGCAGCAGAATTTTGCCTTGGAAGCGTTCATCAATGAGGCGGCAGCTGCGGCCGGAGCTGATCCCGTCGATTATCGCTTGGCACACACGACGGATGAACGACTGATCAATTTGCTCCGAGCGACCGCGGAAGCAGCGAATTGGGAAACGAGACCATCGCCACATCGCGGCGCGCTCCGCAGCGGATCTAAACCAATCACAGGACGCGGCGTCTGCATCATGGTTCGTTCGAATGCATATTGGGTTGGGATCGCCGAAGTTTCCGTATTGCCGGGCACTGGAGCAATAAAAGTGACGAAGTTCACACTCGGTTGCGAGCCGGGAAAGATCATCAACCCGCGGCAACTGGACCGTTGCATGAAGAGTGGCGTGGTAATGGGACTCAGCGAAGCGCTAAAGGAAGAAGTGACGTTCGACAATTCCAGGGTAACGAGCACGAACTGGAGCAGCTACAAAATCCTTACCATGGGCTAGATGCCGGAAATTAAAGTCGTGCAGATTTCACGCGATGACAAAGGCTTTGGCGGTGGCTCTGAGGCGGCCAACGCTATGGTTCCACCCGCCGTGGCGGCCGCATTGTTCGACGCCACCGGCGTGCACCCGCGCCGACTTCCGCTTACACCTTCGTATGTGAGCAGCCTGCTTAAATCGTGATGCCTCTCGGTTGGTTTACAGCAAGTGTTCGGTCAGCAGGTGAACGGTACAACCATTAATGAGGGATTCCGGTCAGTAAGCCGAACCTTATTGGAATTCATTGTGTAACGAAAGTAGGCCCCTCCGCTTCAAACGCTCATGGCTAGCTATCCGCGGAGTGCGGGAACCACCAAATCCGAAAATGGGCGAATAGTAAATGCAGGCAGTCTGCAAAGGTCTGAGAGTGGATCCGAATCCGCTCTGAAACGTAAACTCAACACATGCAAGGCTACGGATGGCACATAAGTCTAGGGAAAGCGCCGATAGGACGATCAAATGGATTGCAAAACGGATTGCAACCACTTTATGCGGCTCTGGCCATGACACGTGTAGATTTCTTCACTGCCGTTATCTCGATCATGTCGCCCAAACCTAAGAAATCGGTCAAATTTTCCACCCAACCGCACAAGACTCGCAATCCACGATTATTGAAAAACGATCCTTCGAACGAGTTTCTGCAGCTTTTTCGATTCAGCCAAATCTGAAGGCTCCCCAGGAGGCCCGCGTAGTGCGAGTTGAAAATCATATTAGTCACCTGAAAATTGTGGATTGCCAAAATACGACTGAGGGTTCCTGTAGAGTAATTGAAGGCGTGAACAGGTGGGCAGAGGTGATACCAGTTGGGCCCAAACAAACGCGCACTCAGGCTTTTGATATTTGGAACAGCCAAGAGCAATTCTCCACTTGGTTTCAGTAACCGGTGAATCTCATCCAAGGTTTCATGAGGACGCGTGATGTGCTCAAAGGAATGACTCGCCCGAATGTAATCAAAAAAATCTGAAGGAAAGTTTGCTTGCGCCAGAGAGCCGCCGAATACATTAAGGCCTCGCGATTGCGCCAACTTAGTAGCAGACTGGCTGATCTCCACCCCGTAGACGGTCCACCCCTGGTCCCGCATTACCCTAATGAAAGTACCTACCCCACAGCCAATGTCAAGCATCACACCCGGCTGTTTAAATTTCGGATCTTTAGTTCCTTGCCAATAACCCAATAACCTTTTCATACGGTTCTTCCATCGGGCCGCCTGTATCTCATCGTGGTAGGCGTAATAATCGGCAGGATACAGATGTGCCAGTTCCTCGTCCGAATACATCGGATTGATGAAAACAAGCGAGCAGTCCAGGCAGCGTACCAGACGATGTGAGCCGGAAATCCCGTAATGCGGATCTTGCGCGAGATACAGCTCTCGAATTTTAGGCGACTCACAAAGCGGGCAACGCTGCAACAATTTCGACATAGTTCGATTCGACGGGGCAGAACGGCTTAGGCACTCTTTCGCACGATGAGCATGTCCTGGTAGCTCACGTAATCTGCACGACCGCACCATGCGCCATAGTGCAGCGCATTAATTGAAAGCCCTACGTTCTTGCAAAGTTGCCGGATTACCGACTCGTCGTACGCCACAGCGTATTCCGGAACCAGATCATCGTTCACTCGGCAGCCGTCACGTGAAAACTGGAACATCAGGGGGCTTAGCCCTTTTTCTATCAGGCTTCGCGATTCGGCGTTCAGGAAAAAAAAGGTGATTAAGGCCGTGCCGTTTGGGCGAAGTGTTCTTGCTGTCTCGTGAAGATAATGCTCCACGTCGGGTTTGAGCATGTGCGAAAAGACTGATGTTAACGCTGCAAAATTGAACTGCTCGTCAGAAAACGGGAAACGATATTGGAGGGGCTGTAGCCGCCCTTTTGGGTTATACGCCAGATTGTAAATATCCGCCAAATGGAACTTAAAGCTCGGAAAACGGGCACCGATGTTGCGTTCGCACCACCGAATCCCCTTAGGAACAATGTCGACTCCGTCGTAAGTTCCCGTTGTCAAATAGCGGGTTAGAGGTCTTGCCATGCGTCCAATCCCAGAGCCAATTTCTAAGACTTTGCCTTCAGGTTCCAGGCCGCCGTAGTCAATAAAATAGCGTAAGAATTCGTCTCCGATTGCCTCAAAATCGCCGTGACCGACGAAGTTGAGATGTCGTGGCGGAACAAGGTCCTTCCTTTTCCCGAGCACAAGATCGACGCTGTCTAGGGAAAACTCGCGAATCAGTTCCAAGCGCCGCCTGAGCCGGAGTCGCTGTCGGAAGGATTGAGGCAGGCTTCGAGCTACACCGGTTCTGATTCTGCTCGCGATGGTTAATCGATGGAACTTCTGTTGCTGAAAGTAAGACTGCTTCGCCGCTGAACTTTCAGCATTCCTCATGGGGAGAAACTCAGATGCAGATCAGATGCACAAGTGACATTTGATGCAGAGATTTACATTCGCGTAGGTCCGTGCCTCACAAAAATACCGACACCACACGAGGCCGGGAGAGGACAGAGCCTTAGCCTACAGAATGGCTCTTTACGTAAGAATTGAAAAATAAAGGGGGCAACAGCACGGCCATTGCCGCAAATCCTCCCATGCGGAGAAACAATCAACTTCAGACCCAAACCTGCGAAATTGTTCCACCTTTCCAGTGGACTCTTCAAAGCCCCTTCTTGGAAGCTGCTCAGCAAGCGACGGGCTGATCCGCACACGATAAGCCTCACCAGTTTTCGTGCGATTTCCACGGATGAGCGTGCCATCTAGCAGAATGGGGCGACGTTCCGGTTTCGAGAGGCCGTACCTTTTGGCATCTTCCTCTGACATCCCGAACTTTTGAGCGTCCACCAGTGCCAAAGCCGACTCATGCATTAGCCGAGCGAGGATGCCGACCCGACCCATTGCAGCCACCAGCACCTTTTCGATGTCCTGCTCAGACGGTGGCACAACCTCTTTCTGCTTGTACCGAATGCGAAACTGCGGATGCAGCCGAGTGTTCGGAATGGAGCTCTTTTCGATGTAGCCCATACCGACCGCCCAACTGAAGAGGCCCCCAACGACTGCCCAGTGAACGGACAGGCTGCTACTGTTACCCGTGCGGAACGGCAGGCTCATGCGGAACTTCATGACCCGTTCTGTAGTGATGGCGCTAAGAAGAACGACATCATTGTTTTCGCACCATTGGGTGAGCTTTCGTCCCATTAAATCCGCCTTCGTGTTATCGAGCTTGTTCGTGCTGCGGAATTCCAGCCATTCATCCACGGCAGCTTTGAGCGTGATGTTCTGGCGAACGGGCTTGCCTTGCAACAGGGCTTCGAGGTCAGAGTTAAGTCTCTTGGCTTTCGTTTGGGCGTCCGACCAGATGCAGGTCTGGGCAGACCACTTGTTCTGCCCACGACGAAGCTTCTTCCCGTCCAGCGTCGTGTCCGATTGCGACCAGTTGAACTGAAACCACAGGGGACAGCCGCACCGGGGGTGATAGCGGTCGCCCTTGCGCTTGCAGCCTGCCGAGTGGCGGCGATAGATCGTGATTTCCATACGGGGGTCTCCTTTTCGCCCCTACCTCTGAATACCGCGAAAAGGAGAAATCCCCGGATTCGGTCGCACAGTTAGCACAAATCTAGTACAAAACGGATCGCTGAAATGGAAATCGCCAGTGTTTATGCGGGCAAAAGAATGGCTCCTCAGGTAGGACTCGAACCTACAACCCTCCGGTTAACAGCCGGATGCTCTGCCATTGAGCTACTGAGGAGTGTGATGAAGCGGAATGTCTCTCTCATCATAACATCGAGAGGGTGGAGTGAAAACCAGTGGGCAATGGCAGTGGGTAGTGCCCGATGGGCCGTCATCAGTGGTCGGTGCCACTGTTCAGAGAGCCAGTTGCGGTCATTGCCGCAGCCCCGAATATGTGAGCGCCGCCCAGGAATGACTGACCGGCGATGTGCCTTCTGCATTTCCTGTGCTTGACATGTGCATAACCCGCCGCGAAAAATCTCCGCTAGAATCCGCATCCCCTGCCGCGATTATTGCACTCGCGCAAATGCCGCTCTAATGGCGGCTTTCAGCGCCTGCCACTCGCGCCTGAAACGCGCACGCTCGGCTTAGATAAATTTTAACTGCACCAAATTTTGAGAATTGACCGTCCAAATTTCTGCGCGTACATTCACATCACTGCGAACGAAATTCAGCCGGCTGGTTATTCGTTCTCCATTAAAAATATTCTGCAGCTCAAGGCGAACCCGCCGAGGGCCTAAAGTATGGAGCCGAAGTATCATGTCTGACGATTGGAATGTGTACCGCACGCGATTTCTTGTCCGCGCAAAACAACTTACCGAATTTGTAGAATTCACCGATTCGCTGGGACGCCAGCACAGCGGCAGACCTGGCGACTACCTGGTGCAGTCTTCCGAGGGCTTGCTGCGAGTGGCGCCTCGGGAAATATTCGAAGATGTATATGTTGTCTTATCCGAGCACCAGCCGGGCTTTGCCGCGGACGACCATCTATCCTTTTCCTCCCCGGAAAGCCTTCCTTCCTAAGGCTTTGTGGAAATTGAGGTTTTAACAGAGAATTCATCCAGTTAATTCAATGCGATACAATATATAGGTATTAGTTGTTGACACGTACAACATACAGCAGTACTGTTGCTATCCCAGAGGCATTATTCGCAGCCGGAAACGGCTCGAAGCAGTCACTAGGAACTGGGGCAGCGTTCTGGCCGAGGTGACCCGGCGCAA
>Ga0134126_10012691_pt1 | contig 10633 bp, 5 predicted proteins | sample KB31752_FD_96881 | JGI IMG/M metagenome (GOLD analysis project Ga0134126, IMG submission 96881) | Terrestrial soil microbial communities with excess Nitrogen fertilizer from Kellogg Biological Station, Michigan, USA - KB3-175-2 | ecosystem: Environmental > Terrestrial > Soil > Unclassified ...
AAGGCCATGACAGCGGGTGGCAGTGAGGACAAGACATCCGGTGGCAGAGCGGGGGGAACGTCCATGATGGGGAGAATTGTATTCCGCAACCGAATACTGGCTATACAGGCCGTGAACGGTTACTTCACTTACCAGGAGAAGGACCATGAGCAGCAAGAAGAAGACCCCCGCTACCCTCAGCACCAGCCCGCAGACGCTGAAAATCGGCAGTCGCGTGCGCTGCACCGACGACGGCGTCGAGGGACGCATCGTCTGGGCCAACGCCGTCGCGGTCAAGATCCGTTGGGACGACGGCGAGCAAGTCACCTGGCGCCGCGATTCACTGGCTGACAGACCCATCGAGATCCTCGACGCAATCGGCGGCGAGGACCAGCACGCGGCGACGGCCGTCCCCGAGCAGACCGACGGGACGCCGCCGCCCCAGGCGGAGCAGGAGGTGGCGCCGATGACCGAGCCATCGTCCCTGCCTACTGAGCCGCCCGCGCCAGAACTGCCGGTCGCATCCGCGACCACGGATCTGGTCCCGGCCGATCCGATCACGGAATCGGTCCCCGCCGAACCGATGGAAATGCCGGCGGCCGTCACGCTCGAACAGCCCCCGGCTGCGGGCAGGCTGGCCGAGCAGCCCCCGCCGTTGGAGTCGGCCCAGGAAACGCAAAAGCAGGTTGAGCAGACAGCCGAACAACCCCAGACGCCCTCCGTCGAGGCGAAACCGCCACGGATGCGGAAGCCGAAGAAGGCCGCAGACGACGGCCAGGCGAAGAAGCTCAGCGCTCTCGACGCCGCCGCCAAGGTACTCGGCGAGACCGGCCAGCCCATGAGTTGCCAGGAGTTGATCGAGGCGATGGCGACGAAAGGGTACTGGACCTCGCCCGGTGGCAAGACGCCAGCGGCGACATTGTACTCCGCCATCGCGCGCGAGATCACCACCAAGGGAACCAGCAGCCGCTTCCAGAAGGCCGAGCGTGGCAAGTTCGCCCGCAACGGGGCGGCTTAGCTTGGGCCATAGCTCGTTTCGCCCCCCAGGCCCCACGATGGCGGGGCCTCGTGTCATTGGGGAACGGAGCCAACTGGGTGTATCGAACGTGACGTGGGCGAACGTGGGCGATCCTGGGTAGGGAGCGGAACCGTTAGTTGAATGGCGGGGCACTTCGCACGACTGCTCGTCTGGCTGCACATTCTGGACGGCCACGGGGCCTCAGGATCCTTACGTCGTTGGTAGCCGTTCGCGCTCTCGCCGTCGGCAGCGCAATGCTCGAAGTCTGCTTCGCCTACGCTTGCGGCCGGCTGTCGAATCAGGAAGTGATGCTCGACATCTTGGAGGCGCGCATGCTGCCGCAGTTTCCGATCGCGGCGGATCGGGTTCGACCCCTACCCGCCACCGCGGAAGCAATCTCTTGAGTGCTCCGGCCGCATCCTCACTCGGCCACCGGCGTCAGAACATGTGATTCCGGTGCGCCCATCGTCAGATCCGGCAGCTCGGACAGTAGCCTCTTGATGTACGACGTTTTCAGATGCTCCTCCAGCGCCGCCACGTTCTTCCAGCGCTCGTAAATCAGATAGCGCGAAGGGTTCTCCGTATCGCGGCAGAGATCGTAGGCCAGGTTACCTTTCTCCTTGCGCGTCTCGCGTCGCGCCGTGGCGAAGGCAAGCTCGAACTTGTCGCCCCTGTCTTCTTTCACGCTCAGGTGAATGAGGAGCGTGAAGGGCTTGTCGGGACTTTTCAGCTTCGATTTCACCGAAGCGACAATGGGGTTCTCCTTGTCCTCGTCCGCCGCCCGTACCGGACGCAGCGATAGCATGCCCACGAGTCCGAGCGTTAGAACGACAACTCCCAAACCATGTCGTGTCATCATGTGTTTCTCCGTCGATGAGTGGCTCTGGCCGGCCCGTGGCGAACTTCGCCCGCAACACGAACTGGCTGGAGGGTTATCTTATGGTCATCCCCACGCGCAAGAACCAACGGCGGCAAGAGTCCTTCGACAAGGCCAGCTATCGTAAGCGCAACCGAATCGAGCGTGTGATCGGTCATTACAAGGAGTGCCGGGCGCTGGGCACGCGTTACGAGAAGTTGGCTGTGGACTACGTCGCCCTCTGGATGGTTGCGATGATCGAAAAGCTCCTCCAGCTTGAGTAAGACTTGGAAAAACCTTATTTTTAAAACAGAGCCTAGGACGTGAAGTCTCGGCCTCACAGGCTTCGTCGAGGCTGCATCTGCACCAAGCAGAAGAGGGCAAGACGGCAGAGACATCGGGTTATGAGCGGGGGTGAAATAAAACGATGAAACGACCTCGACCCGGTAATAGTAGATAGAGGCCCGACGATGCTAACTACATAGGGGTGGGGGAGGCGAAGGATCAGATGGACAATCTACTTGAGCATCTTCGCAGGGCGGTGCTGGCCGGGGGTAATGCCGACCTGACGGATGGCCAACTGCTGGACGAATACATCAGCCGCCGTGACGAGGCGGCGGTTGCGGCCCTCGTGCGGCGTCACGGCCCGATGGTCTGGGGCGTCTGCCGCCGCCTGCTCAACCACCATGACGCCGAAGATGCTTTTCAAGCTACCTTCCTCGTTCTCGTCCGAAAAGCGGCGTGGATCAAGCCAAGGGAGATGATCGGCAATTGGCTTTACGGTGTGGCTCACCAGACGGCATTGAAAGCGAGGGCGACGGCGGCGAAACGACAGGGGAGGGAGAAGCAGGTGAAGGAGATGCCCGAAGCGGCAATCATGCCCGAACCGGACCTCTGGGCCAACCTGGAACCCCTGCTCGACCAAGAGTTGAGCCGCTTGCCCGATAAGTACCGTGTCACCATTGTCCTGTGTGACCTGAAGGGGAAGACCCGCAAGGAAGTGGCCCGACAACTCAAGATACCCGAAGGCACCCTCTCAAGCCGACTGACGACGGCGAGGACAATGCTGGCAAAGCGGCTTGCTCGGCACGCTCTGGCGGTGTCGGGCGGGGCGTTGGCGACGGTATTGTCGCAGAAGGCGGCGTCGGCGGGCGTGCTGACCTCGGTAGTGTCTTCCACGATCAAAGCCGTAACCCTGGTTGCGGCGGGGCAAGCGGCGGCTAAGGCGCTGGTTTCGGCCAAGGTCGCCGCTCTGACAGACGGAGCGCTGAAAAGCATGTTGCTGACCAGACTCAAGATCACCGTGGCCGTTGCGGTCGTACTCGCAATCACGGGCCTCGGCATCGGTCATGTCGTTCTTCAAACTCGGGCGACAGAGGCACCGAAAGAACAAGAGGCGAATGGGAAGCCGTCCGCCCCGAGGACCGAGGTGACTGACAAGGAGAAAGCATCGAAAGACGACCTCGACAAGCTGCAAGGGACTTGGCGACTGATCAGGTCCGAAAGCGACGGCCTGATGTTCAGCGAGGGCAGGCCGGAGATCAAGGATACCCGGCTGGTGATCGACAATACTGCCGTTACGATGACAGGCAAGCTGATTCATGACCCCCGCCTCAAGAAGGCACCGGAGGACGTGAAGGCGGTCGGCACCGTCACGCTGGACACCAAGAAAAAGCCCAAACAAATCGTGTTCACCTGGGAAGCGAGCCCCTGGCTTCCCAAAGAAGACCTAGTTCAACGGGGCATCTATGCGCTCGATGGGGGCAACCTGAAACTGTGCTTCTATTTCCCCGGCTCTGATACGAGACTCCTCGTCCCCACGGAGTACTCAGCGAACGCCGGTAGCAAGCGGAACCTCGGAACCTGGAAGCGCGTCCCGCCGTCGGAAAAGGGCAGCGAGAGGAAGTCCGAGGAGGGAGGCGACAACTCTACGTCAAAAGATCTCAGCAAGATCAAGCCGCCAGGTGGAGTACCGCTGCTTGTGGTGGGGCCTAAAGGCGAGTATACCGTGGACGGTTTGAACAAGGTGCGAAAGCGTCTGGAGGCCGTACCCAGAGAGTACTTCGAGAAGTGGGTCGTCGAACTGGAACGGATCATGGACAGGAAACTCAAGGATGGGGTTCCAAGTGCAAGACAGGTATGCCGCACCGACTTCGTGATCCACATGAGCGTGGCCTTCGACGATCTCCAGTGGAATTCCAAGGCTGCGGACAACCTCCTCCGACGTGCCCAAACCATGCCAGTCGCCGAGGCCAAAGCCTGGAAGGGAGCGTTTGAAGCGGTGCTGCAGAAGAAGATCGGACAAACGGATACTGAAGTCTTGGATGGAGGGCCGGCGTGGGCTGTTCCCCTCGTACTTATTCCGGTTGACGCTCTCCACCAAGGGCAGAAGTACAGCGTCGAATTTGCCGGGAAATATCTTGCTCGCCTGAAGCAATTGATCGGAAGCGACGTGGCACGCTGGAAAGATAAGGTGGACAAGTTCGGGGGTACAGAACTCGACGCCGCCGTCAACATCATCCTGCTCGATGACTACTTCAACAAAGAAACGTTCCAGCGGGACAAATTCAAGGCTGCTGTAGAGCGGCAGCAGGAGAAGAAGAAGGCCCCAGTCAGAGAGGCGAAAATAAAGGACAAGTTGCCAGGAGCCTGGCAACTTGTTTCCCTCGAATGGGACGGGCTGAAAGTGGGCGAGGGGCGGCCCGAACTCAAAGATACCCGCCTCCTGATTGAGCAGAAATCCCTCACTCTGTTTAACACCCCGGAGACGATGCTTGCCGAGTCAGCGACCAAAAAAGCGGTTGCTGACTACATACTGGACATTGGGCCGACGCCCAATGTGATCGTGCTGAAATGGAAGAAATGCCCTTGGAACAGCAAGAAGGACTTTAGGCAGAAAGCCATCTATGCCGTGGACGGCAATAGCCTGAAGATATGCCTGAGTCGAAAGGATGGGGACAAGGAAGCGCCCACAGAGTTCTCGGCAAAAAGTGGTAGCGAGCGGTTGCTGTGGACCTTCAGGCGTATTCCACCACCCCCTGAGAAAGAAAGCGAAAAGAAGGATGCTCAGCAGGGCCGACAAGGGATCGAGCAAAAAGGGTATAAGCCCACTGCCCCAGCTAAGGAGAAGGCCGGAGCAAAGGAAAGTGGTCAAGTGAGGGCCGACTTTTCCAGGATTGATCGCACCATCAAGAAGGAGCCGGCTTACAAGTCGAAGCCGAAGTATTGTCTTCTCGTGTTCGGGCCACAAGCCAAGACACCCATCTGGCTCGTTCTGGACGAAGATGACCTGTATGTGGATCGCGATGCCAACGGCGACTTGACAGGAAAAGAGAAGAAGGCTGTAAGGTTGCCTATCCCTGAATCGAACAAAAAACAGCAGACCACATTATTCCTACGCCATATTTTGACACCCCAGGGGAAGATCACCGTCGAAGTGACGCAGACAACCGAGGACCGTATCCGAAACAACCACAAGGTCTCGGTATGGCTGGAGGGCGAAACCGAGGTGCCGGGGCGATGTCAGAAGGCCGGCGGTTCACTAGAGCCTACCGTATTTGCGAATCGCCCCGAAGACGCCCCCATTCTTCATTTTTTTGGGCCTCGAAAAATGCACCTCGATTATATTGACCCGCCAGGGCCACGGCTAATTCGAGGACCAGAAGGCGGCGAGATTTATGTCAGCATTGGAACGCCAGGGTTGGGCAGGGGAAGTTTTGTGGCTCATTCGCATAGCGGGATTCCCAAGAGTGCCCGTGTGGTTCTCGATTTGGAGTATGCCAACAAGGCCGCAACAGGAGGGAAGATACGCCAGCGGGTAACGCTCGCCCAACGGTGCTGAGTGGCATTGTTCCACGGCCCGGTGCGGGTTCCTGATGAGGCTGGTAACGGCAACACCAAGGTCACGATCTCCTTCGAGGGTTGGAAAGGGGGGCGGATCGCTCCTGCCACGTTTGAGATACCGATTACTGATCCCGAGGCAATGAAGGCAGACGAATAACCCTTCGCAGATCAGTTCGGCCAGCGGGGGCGCTTCAGGGCGATGAGCACCATACCCTTCCATCACGAGCGACCTTTCGGGAGCGGTACTTCGACTCGTGGTAGACCGGCTGGCTCTTGCGGGGCCGGGCAGGGTTGCCCCACTCGTCCACCGGCGTAAGGTTTGCCGCCAGTGGCTACCGAAAACGCTTACCTGTCGTTGGTATGCTCCCTGTCAGCAACCGCCCTACGGGGCGTCCCGTGTCAGAATGCTCTTGACCGTGGTGTGAATCCACCGCCGGCCCCGCTTCGGGACGATCTCTTCCGCGTCCAGGCGGGTAGCGATTCCCCGGTAGGACAATCCTTCCGCTCGCATTCCCCGCATCAAGGCGATGATTGTCTGCTCGCGGGCGTTCGACACCAGATAACCGTCGGGGCCGAAGTCCCAACCGAACGGCGCATGACCGCTGATACGCTCGCCACGCGACCGCTTAACGTCCATCGCGCTCCTCGTCCGCTCCCGGATCATGGCGCGCTCCAGTTCGGCAAAGACGCTGGCCATCTGCGCCATGGCTCGGCCGTAGGGATTGGTCATGTCGAAGCCCTCGGCGATGGCGACCAGCTCGATGCCCTTCTTGTCGAAGTCGTCAATGACGCTGGCCGCGTCCGCGACCGATCGAAACAGCCGGTCCAGCTTGGCGACGATGACCACCACCTTGCCGCGGCGCGCAGCGTTGAGGAGCCGGGAGCCGGACGGACGGTTGGACAACGGCTTGCCGCCGGAGACGCCGGCGTCCTCGAACACGTCCGCCAGCCGCAGCTCCTTCATGCCACAGAAGGCGGCGATTCGTTGTCGCTGGGCTTGGAGTCCCAGGCCGCTGTCGGCTTGTTCTTCGCTGCTGACCCGCACGTAGCCGATAGCCTCTTTTTTCATGGCGTTTCTCCCTGAGGACAATGACACCATGAGGGCAAGAAGGCACGTAAACATCAAGGAAAAACCGGTGTCGACGGACCCCTCGACACCACTACTGGTAAAGAAGGTTCTCCCTATCGAGTTGAGTTTGCTCAAGCAATGCTCGTGAGACGCTGGAATAGAGCGAATTTACTGTTGCTGCCCGCGAACTGCCTGGGATGCCTGTTGGGCAGTGGACGTGCGCCGGTCGACTTCACCAACCTGCTCCCGTGTTGCGGACCGAAGCGCGCAAGGGTACCCGACGCAGGCGGAAGCCATTAGGCGCGTCGCCGACGCCTACAACCGCACACGACTGACGCCTTTCGTCAAGGGACTGTTCCAGAAGTTGCCTGGCGTGGACGCGCTGAAGTCACACGTCTGGCGACGGTCGAGCGTGTATACTGGAAAGGAGTTGTCGTCAAGTCCGCAGGCGCAACGACCGCTCGTCTCGCGCAGCCCATCCCGTCCGCGTAGCGAGTCGGAGGTCAAGCCGGTCTATTCAGTTGCGCGGCGGCGTCCGCGAGGTCCGGCGTCGTGAAGCCTTCCGTGTACGTGCCGAGGACGGCCGCCAACGCGGCGTGGCCTTCGGTGCGGCGGCCCTGCCGTTGCCAGAGGCGGGCCAGGCTCATTGTGGCCCGCAGCTCCAGGGACTTCGCCTGCTGACAGCGTGCGATCGCGACAGCCTCACAGAAACAAGCTTCTGCGCCCGCCGCATTCCCCGGGTCAAGGGCCAGCAAGAACTCCCCCTTGAGTCGGTGCATCTCCGGCTCGTAGATACGTATCCCAGTCTCCTCAACTACCGTTAGCGCTTCTGCCAGCACGGCGAGCCCTTCCGTGAAACTTCCTCCTTTGCCACAGGCCTCGGCCAACAAGGCAAGGGAATAAGCGCGCCAGTGGGCGCGCGCGGCTCCCCCCATCTCGAACCCCTGGCGTATCAGGGCAATTCCTTCCCCGCTGCACCCTCGCTCAACCAGGGCCCAGCCCCGCAGGACCGATCCTCCCGACAGGTAGAACAAAAGCCCCTGGTCGGCAGCGAGCTCCTGGAGTGCCTCGGCCAGCTCCAGAGTTTCGGACACGTCCCGGCGGAATTGATGGAGGATTGCGACCGAAAGCTGCGTATGGGCCAGGCTGGTGGGATGACCGAGCTCACGGGTACGCACGAGGGCCTCCCGGCCCCTCTGCAAAGCCTGCTCGGGGTAGCCGAGCATCCAGAGGGACTGGGCCGCAAAGCTCAGGCAGCACCCACACGGGTCATGGCCACCATAGAGAAAGGCATGTGTGCTGTGCTGACGGGGGTCATAGTAAGCGACCGCCTGCTCAAGGTGTGTCCGTGCAGACGTCCAATCTCCGACGAAGGCATAGGTCCCGCCCAGCGCGTGATGCGCCTGTAGAAATAGGGCCGGATCCCGCGCGCGTTGGGCCAGGCCAAGCAGCTGCTCTCCCAGATTCAGTCCTGTCCGGATTTCCCCTCGCGCAATGTGGAAGAGGAATAGTCCCCATAACGCTTGGAAGAGGTCCGGCGATTCTCCCAGCTCACGGCACAGAACGTGTGCGCGTGTGTAGGCCGCCTCAACGTCGGGTGCCGTCCAGTCCTTGGTGGCGAACAAGGCTGGACCCAGGGTGATTTGCAGGCCGAGTTCTTTGCGGGCGCGCTCGGGGGTGTCCGTCAACGATGCGAGCAGTTCGATTCCCCGCCGCGCGAGCACGACGGCCTCCTGATTGGCGAAGACGCGGACCGCGTTCCGGGCCGCCGCCAGGAAATAGTCCGCAGCCAGCGAGAAGTCCCGTGCCGCCTCCAGGAGCAGCGCCAGTTCCGCGGCCACGTACCCACTCTTCTCCCCGTAATATCCACGCAGCGCCTGCGCCACCGCCGCGTTGAGCGCCACGCGCCGCGTCGGCTGCAGCGACGCGTACAGGGCGTTTTGATACAGCACATGAACGAAGCGATAGCGCAGCGTCAGCGTCCGATCGGGGAACTCCTGCTCCCGCACCATCCGCACGAAGGCATGGACGCGGTCCAGCTCGTCCAGCCGCTCCTCAACCTCCGCCGCATCCTGCTCAAGCACGCGGGCCACGACCCCCGAGTCGAACTCGTAGCCCTGCACGCTGGCCGCCACCAGCAAGCGTCGGTCGTCTTCGCCGAGTTGATCGATCTTCCGCTGGATCATGCCGCGGACCGATTCGGGCAGATCGCGCCGGAGGTCCGGAACCGATTGCCCCAACCGCCAGCGGCCCTGCTCCTGCGTCAGCACCTGCCGGTCGCGCAGGTAGCGCAGCAGGTCGGCCATGAACAGCGGGCTGCCCTCTGTCCGGGCGTGAACGAGCGCCGCGAACTCCTCCGGGAAACAATGCTCAGGGAATTCGAGCGCGAGGTAGCGATCGAGATCCGCTCGGGGCAAGAACTCCAGCGCCAGCTCCCGACAAACTCCGTGCGCCTGCAAGTCCAGCTTAACCGGCCCGAACGGGTGCTTGCCCAGCACCAGGTCGGTCGGGCGATAGGTCAACACCAACAGCGCACGCAGCCCCGCGCACTTACCGCCGAGGTAGGCGAGCAGGTCAACGGTCGAGGCGTCCGCCCAGTGCAGATCATCAAGGAACAGGAGCAATGGCACGAGGCGCGACAGCTCCCGCAGAAAGGTGCCCAACTCGCGCTTCAGGCGTTCCTGGGAGCCCGCTTTAGACTCGGCGAGCACGCGGGTCAGGGAGGAGTCTTCAGCGGTTAGCGACACGACTTGCGCGTACCAGTTCGGGGCGGTCGCCTTCATCACCCGGGCAGCCGCCTCGCCCCCAACGCCTTTGAGCAAGCTCTCCAGCGCTTCGAGGAACGGCAGATAGGCCTCGGTCCCAGCGAGGCGCTCCGAACAGCGCCCGCGCGCCAAAGCGCAGGGGCGGCCGGTGGCCGCCAGGTCGCTGAGGAAGCCTTCGACCAGAGTCGTCTTGCCGATGCCGGGCTCGCCGGTTACGCACAAGAACAGCCCCTGACCAGCCGCCGCCGCCTCGAAGGCGCGACCCAGCTCTGCGAGTTCTTTCTGGCGACCCACGGTAGGACGTTGGACGGGGGAAATCGGCGGACTTGCCGGCCAACCCGGTTGTGGATCAGTCAACTCCGCCCGTGCCGGGCTCGGCAGGACCCGGCGCAAGTCCGCGGCGAAGTCCCCTGCGGTGGTGTAGCGATCCTCTTGCCGCTTCGCCAGCGCTTTGAGGCACGCCCGTTCCAGCTCGGACGGGATGTCGCCGATGAGTTGTCGGGGAGGCTGCGGCTCGTCGTCACGCACCTGCCGTAACAGTTCCTGGAGACGGGTCGCACGGAAGGGCAAGCGCGCTGTAAGCATTTCGTAAAGCACCACGCCCAGGCTGTAGATATCGGTGCGGCCGTCGATGCGGTGGGCCAGGCCCGCGGCTTGCTCCGGAGACATGTACCACGGAGTGCCGGCGACGATGCCTTTCGCGCCGACGCCCGCCCGGGTCTCGTCGAGGGCCAGGCCGAAGTCCACGAGGACCGGCGCGCGGTCGGCGGTGAAGAGGATATTGGCTGGCTTCACGTCGCGGTGGATGATGAGCCGGGCGTGCGCGTGGGCTAACGCGTCGGCCACGGCGGCCGCGATCCGGGCCGCCTCCGGCCAGGCCGGGCGGTGGTCGCGCAGCCACCGACCGAGGTCGGGGCCGTTGAGGTAGTCGGAGACGATGTAGACCCGCCCCTCGTGCACGCCCACGTCGTGGACCGCCACGATGCCGGGGTGGCGTAGCTGGGCGAGCCGCCGCGCCTCCTGCAGGGCCGGTTCGCCCTCGGCCTGCACCAGGCTCGCTTCGGCGCGCAGCACTTTGATGGCCACGGGCCGATCGAGTTGCG
>Ga0134126_10012692_pt1 | contig 10633 bp, 11 predicted proteins | sample KB31752_FD_96881 | JGI IMG/M metagenome (GOLD analysis project Ga0134126, IMG submission 96881) | Terrestrial soil microbial communities with excess Nitrogen fertilizer from Kellogg Biological Station, Michigan, USA - KB3-175-2 | ecosystem: Environmental > Terrestrial > Soil > Unclassified ...
CGGAGCAGAAAGATCGCCCGACCGTTGCGAAGGCCGTTACGCTTGAAGTGACGCCGTTCCAAGCACAAAAAATTTCGCTCGCCACTGATGTCGGACATCTGTCGCTAATCTTGCGGAAGGCCGGCGATGCCAGCACTGCCTCAGATCGTCGAGTAACCGAATCCGATCTGAATGCAAGTGAAGCGGTTGTGCGGAATGAAGCGCGCCCCGCTCCCGCGGCGCCGGCGCCCGCACAAACGCCGCCCGCACCCGTGTTTGTCGATCCTAATGCGACGGTGACAATTATGCGGAACCTCAAAGGTCAGGACTACAAAGTTGTGAGGGACATTCGCTAAAATACGTCCCCGCGGCGCGCGCTGGCGGGTTGGAATAACTGTGAAAGTGGACGTTTGATTTTTGGAGAGGCAAGCGAATGCGCCGAGTGCCGTGGTGGTTCAGTCGGGTGTGGCGGTCGAGGCTGAAATTCGGATTAGCCGCGGCAACAGTCTTTACAATTGTATCGCCAATGCTGGTCGCGTTACAGGCCGCGGAGCGTGGTGATCGGCAGTCTTCAAGCGTTAATAATCCGTCGGTGCGTCATATTGTTATTACCGTAAACAAGTCGCAGACGGTTACTTTCGCGACGCCGTTTAAAACGGCGTCGATCGCATCAACCGAGTTTGCCGACGTGACGCCGCTAACCGACCGTTCTCTTTATATACAGGGAAAAAAGGTTGGCACGACCAGTGTCTCCATGTTCGACCAAAACATGCAATTGGTCGAACTGCTCGATTTGGATATTACGATCGATACGAGAAATCTGCAGGAAAACATAAGGCAAAGCACTGGTAGTTCAATCCGAGTATCGAGCAGCAATGGCGAAGTGGTGCTTAGCGGAATAGCTTCTGATGCCGTCACCGCCGACCGTGCAGTCTCGATTGCAAAAAGCATGGTAAAATCGGGTGAAATCGTTAACGCGATGACAGTTGCTCCTACCCAACAGGTCATGCTGAAGGTGCGCTTCCTCGAGGCGTCGCGTGATGCGGAGCGGGATCTTGGAGTTAACTGGTTTGGTTCTAATGCCAGTGGTACTCGGGGCGTTAGCACAGGACTTGGTGCTCCAGTTGTGGGTTCTGGCGGTGGTGGCATCCCGCTCATAAGTTCTGCCGGGGCCCTCGTTGGCAGTAGCGGACAGCCGTTTGGTGTGGTGTTGGCTAATCTGGTCAATGGTGGAACAAACATCGATGTGATGTTAAGTGCGCTGGAAACCAAAGGGCTAGTGAGACGCTTGGCGGAGCCTAACTTAGTTGCCCTATCCGGTGATACAGCCCGCTTTCTTGCGGGCGGGGAATTTCCTGTGCCGACTGCGGTATCTACAACTAGCGGAGCCGGCGTAACCCCCACGGTCGAATTCAAAAAATTCGGCGTCAGTCTTGCCTTCAGTCCGACTGTGTTGAGCCGCGGATTGATCAATTTACGTATTGCACCCGAGGTCAGCGAGATTGATCCAACCGTTGGAGTAACATTTTCCGGGACAACAATTCCGGGTCTGGTCACACGCAACGCTCAGACTACAATTGAATTACGAGATGGTCAGAGCTTTGCGATCGCTGGACTTTTACAGGATAGAAATGCGCGTACTATTAATCAGGTGCCCTGGATCGGATCTGTACCCGTTCTCGGTTCGCTATTCCGCAGCTCGGCATATCAGAATCACGAGACAGATCTCGTGATTATAGTAACGCCCATTCTCGTGCGCCCAGCGACGCCGGTTGATCACTTGGCGAGCCCACTTGACCAGCGTTTGCCCTCTAATGATGTCGATTTCTTTGTCAATGGTCAGATGGAAGTTCCGAAACGTTATTCCGATTACCTCACTTCGGGTGGCGGGCTGAACGGTCCGTATGGTCACATCGTTCCGGTTGAGCAGGGCACTAATCAACCAGTTTACAAGGGTGGTGCGACCAAATGAGAAAGCTCATTCCCGTTTCGGCATTGTTGATATCGTTTTCGGCAGGCGGATGCGCGCCAACAAATGTCGTGAACACAGCGCAAGTTTATAATCCGGTTGATTCTGTACAAGAATACACCCAAAGGGCTGATACGATCACCTTGAGCGCGGGCAATGCGCAAGAAGTGAATACGCGTATCCAGGAGGTCGATCCCTGGCCAAAATATGTCGGCGATAAACGAATTGCGGCGAATGGCGAACGCATGGCCGGCGCGGTCGAGCGGTATCGGGACGTCTCAAAGCAAAGTAAAGCGCCGAAGCCGTTGTCGCTTGAGTCGACTAGCAGCGCGAGCTCCGGCGGCGGCGGCGGTGGGGGCCAATAGCAATAGCACGCCTAAAATTTCCCAGAAGCAAAATCGCTTTGAGCATAATAGAGAAAAATCGTTTCGAGGTAATAAAATAGCTCCCGAGCCGATTAAATTCACTTATTTTCAAACTTCGTGCGACTACTACATGGCTTTTGCCAGTTGAAATCTCCCGATATGATGGATCGTTGAACTCGCCCACGCGTTGATGAAGCGATCAATCTGATGAAATAAACAGAGTTGAAATATGACTCTTTATTTATTGACGTCTGACCCAGCGGGGAAGAAAGACCAAGTCGAAGCGATCGAAGGAAAGCTGATAAGCATTATACCCGAGCTTCGTAAAATCCAAAAGATCGAGGACGTTGCTGCCGAAATTAGCAGCGGGACCGATACGAAGATCGTGGTAATATTCGTTGCGCCGAATCTTCCCGGATCTGGCATAGACAAAATTATCAATATTGCAAACAGTTACCGCCACAGGGTTTTCTTTATTTTAGTTAGTAACGAGATTTCAGGAGCTGATTACAAGCGCTTAATACGCTCCGGAGGAGCAGATTGGGTAGCGGCAGCGGGTTCGCTGCAAGAAGTTCCGGAGTTGATTTACAAACAAAATTTGCCCGCTGCTGCGTCAACGCAAGCGAATGCCAAACCAACCGTCGTTTCATTCTTGCCGTGTATGGGTGGCGTCGGAAATACGACCATCGCACTCGAAGTTGCCCTACAAATCAAACTCGCAAAGGCAACTCGATTATGGAAAATTTGTTATATGGATCTAGATTTTCAGACCAGCCATGTTTGTGATTATCTGGACATCGAGGCACGACTTCAGATTCAAGAAATACTAGACCGTCCAGAACGTTTGGACGAACAGCTTTTTGAGCTTTTTGTCAGCCATCACGCAAGTGGTCTCGACATATTTGCGGCACCTCGAAGTAAGCTGGATCCATGTGAAATTGATGCCGAAGTCTTGGATCCTTTGCTAGAGATGATATTGGAAAAATACGATTATATTATACTCGATTTGCCGGTAGCGTGGTTCAGTTGGATCGTTCCAACTCTCGAGAATTCCGACGCGGTTATCGTAACGGGGATCAATACCATCCCGTGCCTGAGACAAATGAAAACAACGTTGGATGCGGTTGTCCAGGCGAAGGTCTCGTCATCTCAAGTTGCTATCGTAATGAACCGGGTGACGCGGCGTTTAGTGGGGGGGATAGAGCGGGCCGCACACGTTACGAGTGTTTTCCCTAACGAAAATATATTTTACGTCAATGAGGATCCGCGCGCGGTCGATAGGGTTAATACTGGAACTCCAGCGGCGCTGGGGGGTAGCCGGGCGAAAGATTTCACGAAACTCGCGTCATTTTGCGCAAATCTAAGGCACAAATCGCCGCAAGCGGCCACCAAATGACAACCCAAGCGCCTTTGATCTATTAAGATTAGCATTAATTCTATTCCGATAATCGTGGGTATTGCCCTCATAATACGTTATTGCTTTATTCTAATTTGAAATTTGAGCGCTGCTTGGAACTACCGCGTGGAAGGGTCGAGCAATGAGTTTTTTCAGCCAACCGAGGGCGTTACGAAACCCCAGGCCGAAGGTAATTGATTCGCCCGCACCGGAGCGCACCTCGGCTGATGAAGCTCGAGTGATGTATCAGGAACTGATTGATAAGAGGCCGGCACTTCTCGATGAAAAACTCAAATTGCACACTAAAATCATTGACGAATTCAATTTACCGCACCTAGAAAAATTAACGCGCGACGAGCTCATTCGAGAAATCAGATCGTATGTTGCAGATTATGTTCGCGCTGAACGCATCTCTCTTAATCAAAGAGAGCTGGACATTTTTGCGGCTGAAATCGTCGATGAAATGATCGGTTTTGGTCCGATCGAACCGTTGCTCAAAGATCCGACAGTCAATGATATTTTGATCAATACACACAAAACTTGCTACGTGGAGCGATTTGGAAAATTGGAGCGTACGAAAGTACATTTCAAAGACGAGGCCCATCTTCTTCGCATCATCAATAAAATTGTTGCTGGGATTGGCAGGCGCGTCGATGAGTCTTCGCCAATGGTCGACGCACGTTTGCCGGATGGATCACGTGTCAATATCGCGATAAAGCCGATCTCTGTTGATGGCCCGATGGTTTCGATACGAAAATTTTCTGAAAAACCGTTTTCGATGAACAAGCTGGTCGAAGTCGGATCAATTCGGCAACCAATGGTCGATTTGCTTCACGCAGCAGTGCAGGGAAAGATTTCCCTAATTATTTCGGGCGGTACCGGTAGCGGCAAAACGACTCTGCTTAATGCTTTGTCTAATTACATCCCCGCTGACGAGCGTCTAATCACAATTGAAGACGCGGCCGAATTGCAAATGCAACAGCCCCATGTCGGTCGGTTGGAAACACGCCCTGCAAATGCAGAAGGAAAGGGCGAAATTCGGCAACGCGAACTTGTAAAGAATGCTCTTCGAATGCGTCCGGACCGCATTATTATTGGCGAATGTCGCGGCGAAGAAGCGTTCGATATGCTGCAAGCAATGAATACCGGTCACGAAGGTTCAATGACAACAATTCACGCGAATACCGCGCGCGACGCGATGAAGCGACTTGAGCAAATGGTTTCGATGGCTGCACTTGGAATGAGTCCCAGCAGTATTCGGAATACAATCGCGTCGGCAATAAGACTTGTCATCCAACTCCAGAGGCTGCCCGATGGCAAGAGGCGGGTAACGAGCATCTGCGAAATTACCGGAATGGAAGGCGAGGTTATGCAGATGCAGGAAATCTATCGATTTGTTAGGGAGCATACCGATGAGCACGGTATCCACGGTAGCTTCCGAGCAACTGGCATTCGTCCCACCTTCCTACAAGACCTGAAGGCGTATGGAATCGAGATTCCAGTAAGTCATTTTGAGGGATCCCAGCCGCTGTAGGGGCATGAATTGAACGAACTTACGATTATTTTCATTATTATCTTTTGCGCGGTGTTGTTGGCCGTGCAAGGCGGATATTGGTTTTTTGCAGAACAGCGAAGGACCCGTGGGGCCGTAAATCGGCGTTTGATTTTGGCGAAACAAGGGGTCAGCGCACAAGAAGTGCTTGAGGCGCTAAGACGAGAGCGAGGACTAATTGGCCTAGACAATGAGCATTTTGCACACTTGAATGATTTGATTGTCCAAACAGGCTTGCGCTTGGATGAGAAGTTGTTGATTGCCATTGCGTTTGGCTTGGGCCTCGTGTTCTTTGCTCTGTTTGGACTTGTCGTTGGTTTTGGGCTGCTTGCATCTACTTTTTCGATAATATTTGCCGCGCTTTCAATGGTGCTTTACCTCGCATTTGTCCGCAGAAAACGCATTGCAAGATTTTCAGGGCAGCTACCCGATGCCGTCGATGTGATCGTACGCGGAGTCAAATCTGGTTACCCATTTACTGTCGCGCTCGGCCTTGTTGCGAAAGAGATGGCTGATCCGATCGGAACAGAGTTCGGCATGACTTCAGATGAGATAAGTTTTGGGTCAGACATGGGCGCTGCCCTTGATAATCTCTTTGAGAGAGTGGGACACGAGGATCTACTTTACCTAATAATGGCAATTAAAATCCAAAACCAGACGGGCGGAAATTTGGCTGAGATCTTGTCGCGGCTGGCCCGTTTGCTTCGGGAGCGCGCAATGCTTCGGCTTAAAGTGCGGTCCATTTCTGCGGAAGGTCGCATGTCCGCCATCTTTCTTACGGCAATGCCTTTTGTAATTTTTGGCATCGTAAATTTAATTCGGCCTGACTATTATTCTTCGGTTAGCGACAACCCGATTATGATGCCGGCGTTGATTGTCGCATTAATGATGCTCGCCGTGGGTAACGTCATTATTTACCGCATGGTCAACTTCAAGGTGTAAGCAACCACTATGGCAGAAATGACACCGTTGCTAATTGCTGCTCTGGCGTTCGCCAGCGTGGCAATCATTGTTTTTGTTGTCGGTCGTTATATGGCCGGTCAAGCTACAATGCAACGGAGACTCCCCATCCCTGCATCTACGTCGCACAGTGGAGAATTATCCGGAGGTGTTGCGCCAAAATTTTTTCCTGCGTCGTTAGTGGGGATGTTAGATGAAAAAAAGTTTGGCATCGAGGGTCATCTCCGTACCAAACTCAGGCGGGATTTGATACGAGCTGGGTTCTTTTCCGATCATGCGATACAGTCATACATATTTGCGCGATTAGCTCTCGTATTGGTGCTGCCCACGGCTACCTACATTTTCGCGCAAATCTTCTTCAGTAACTTCAGCTTCTACAAAAGTCTCGCAGTCTTGGCTGTCTCAGCGCTAATCGCGATCCTAGGGCCCGATGCCTACATCGCGCGGCGTCAGAGGATTCTGCAGCAGGAATATCGGCTTGTCTTTCCAGATTTCCTAGACATGCTTGTCGTGTGTACCGAGGCTGGACTAAGCATGGACGCCGCCCTTGCCCGAATTCACCCTCAAGTATCTAAGCAAAGTCGTGCAATGGGGATGAATTTGAGTTTTATTGGGTCTGAGACGCGTGCAGGTCGGAGCACTACCGATGCGCTTGGCTCATTTGCAGATCGGTTGAATATCGACGAAGCGCGGGCCTTCATGATTTTGCTGCGGCAATCGCTGGAATTGGGAACGGACATTGGCGATGCCTTGCGTGTATTCAGCGATGAAATGCGAACCAAGCGATTGCTACGGGCCGAAGAGACGGCCAATAAACTGCCGGTGAAGATGGTGATGCCGCTTGGCGCGTTCATTTTTCCGGTCGTTTTGATGGTAGTGATGTTGCCCGTCATTCTGCGATTATTGCAAGTAACGCATCAAGTCGGCCACTGAGCGGACGAAGACCAGCAGGAGGAATATGCCGTTTGCAGCGCCATTTTCCTTCGGCGCGGTGCGAGGCAGCGTCGGATATGTTGTTTTTTTGCAACGGAGGTAGGTGATTTCCGCATTTTCCCAGCTAATCTTCATGGTTTGGATAGGGAAATGGGCCTATTGGGGCTATAAAGGCGTGTTAAGCTGTTCCGGGGTTGAGGGGTCTTTATGCGTAAGGGTCCGTTCGTTTGCCTTTGTATTTTTGGCGTCGCTCTGGCGGGCTGCGAAACTGACAACAATGGCATGCCTACATGGGCCACCAGCGCAACGCCGGTGGAATCAGCGGCCAATGAGACGCCGGTGGCGTTAGCCGGCAGTGAGACGCCTCCAGCAACCTTCACGGTACAAGACCCGGCCGACGTCAAATATTATCCATCCGACGAGCCGCTAAAACTTGCGCTTGAGCACTTCAATCGAGGGCACTTCGGGACGGCTGCAAAGTACTTTGAAGATGCGGTGGCCAAGGCTCCAGAAGATGCTTCGGCTTGGGTAGGTCTGGCTGCCAGTTATGACCGAATTGGGCGGTTTGATCTTGCCGATCGGGCCTACAAGCAAGCAATCAAACTCGAGGGCGAGACTACCGCGATTTTGAACAATGAAGGATACTCGTACATGCTGCGCGGTCACCTTGCTCAGGCCCGACGCAAATTGCTCAAAGCGTACGAGCGCGAGCCGCGGAACCCGACCGTCCTCAACAATCTGAAGCTATTGAATTCAAGCGCACGAATTATTCGACGAGACCCGAACGAAAACTTGTAATACGGCAGCGGCTGCCCGGGCTCACGCGCCTCCAGTGTTCGAATTGATGGTGTCGTTCGCGCTGGGATTGGTGACGTTGGCACTGTTTGGATCGGTCGGCGCTGGGGGAATGTCCTGGCCTCGCGCGAATAAGGACACCAGCTGGCCAAACGGCTCGCTCGCCAAATCGGTGCGGCTCTGAAGCAGGTCGCGCGCTGCATGCGCTGGTGGCTGTTTATGAGCCTGGTTAGTTACCGCATTCGCCGGTATCGAAGTCACTGGAGCAACGTGCATGGCTACCTCCGTGAAGTATTAGCCAGGCTCCAGCAATTCACATGCCAATTCGGGAGCTCAATAAATTCAATCAATTATGTTGCCCGACGAAGCGGCTCTGCCGCGCTGCTAGGAACATTCTGCCGACTGACGGGGCTAGAATTGAAGTTACGCTTTGCCCCTACGCGGAGGCTTATAGTCATTTCAACCGGGTGGTCTCGCCGCGGCATGCGGGTATCGGCCATGCCGAACCGCTGCACGGCGGCCAAGAAAGCCTATTGCCCGCGGTGCTTCTATCGGCCGCGATACAAAATCGACGACTTCTTCTGCGACATCACAAAGATTGATGAAGCAGCGTCACTTGCTGCGATGGGATAACGTGCAGAATCTTCACACTTTTAGGATTGACGGCTTCTTCTAGAATGAAGAAGGAGCAATTGAATGAGTGATGAGAGCGGTATTAAACCGATGGGCCAGGTGATTCAGATCGATGAGGCTCGGATCCGGGGTCATCTCGGCGAGTTGGTCCGCGGGACGGTTGAAGAGACGCTTTCTTCGCCCACCGCCGCCGCTAGTTGTTGCTGCTGTCCATATCCTCGCTTTGCAGCGTGCTCGCAAACGTCGGTATGGAAGGTCCCGCCAGCGTGTTCGCGGGGCACCCGGCCGGTTTTCCAAACACCCAACCCATAAGCCCTGAAAGAAAATAAAACTGATGCGTCATGCAATTTACACTCACCTTCACGTTCATGGGTAAGCCAGACATCGCGCCCGCCGTCGCCGATTCACCAACAAAACCCAAGCCATTTGTCTGATAACTCACGATGACGTTCTGTCGTTGGAGACGAGGAAATATGGCCTGCATTCGGGAGAAAATGTAATTTGTAAACGCGGAGTTGTCGAAGGTGTAGTTCCTGTTATCGCAGTTTCCGCTGCTCGCGGTCCCCGTGCAATTGACCCAGTTCGCCACGAACGGACAGTCTGCGGTGGAATCGGGTTGCAGTGTTGTCTGATCAAAACAATATTGCCCAGGAGTAGAGGTATAGTTGAAAGTAGTAATACCTTGTGCAACCGGATCAGAAACTATAGCGATCCGTGCGCCTGTGTAAGCGGCCTTGTTCGCTAACGCCCATTCATAAAACATGAAGGTCGCATCAATGGTTCCCAATACCAACAAAAGAAATATCGGAATCACAATTGTCGTTTCGACGAGCACCGATCCCCTAATGTCACGCAGCAATTTAGTCATCACCAACTTGAACCTCTTCATGCTGAGAAGTCAGCGTATACGTACCTGCAATCGGCAGAAACTTCGCAAGAATAATAGAATTATATGGAAATGTTGCCGTCACAATGACCGATGAGCCAGAGCAACTTACCGCGACATTATTATTGGTCCCGCCATTCATCTGCCAACCCGGTGCCAGCGGCGTATCTACACCATCGACACCACCGAACTTCCCATAGACCGCCAAACTTTGCGCATTCTTGACAGCCTGAGTATTGCTGCAAACGCTTATTGATGTGGGCAATGTTGCGAGATAGCGTGCCGCATCGCGTACTGATTTGCTGCCAGTCGCCTGCGTCGATACCCACCATCCAAAATCTACGCCACCCGCCATGAGAGATATTGCTAGGGGGACGACAATGGTCATTTCAACCATGGCGCTGCCGGATGAGGACCGCGCAAGTCGAAGCAGGAATGTACACAAAGACCTCATCTCACCAACCGCACAATTCGACGGAGTATGTTATTGGCAGCGGCGGTACCGGCTTGGACTGTACCAACAAGCTCAGCGTAAATACTTCCGTCGCTCAAGGCCGGCTCAGTCATAAAAAATTGGGCAAGCATATAAGTGGGTGGCAACGGATGGCTTGTACCCTGAATATTCCAATAGTTGCAATCGACAACAGCCACGTTGATGAGCCGCCGGGATGCATCTCCGACCGTGCTTTTTTTACACACCGGGCCGTGTGGTTCCACTGTTTCCGTCAACCAATTCCCCGCGCCATTCGCGCTGTTCACTTCATCCTGATACATTGCCCATCGGGTCGTGTAGCCTGGATAAGTGCCGCCGTGATGATTTTGCCAATATGCTTGTAGATCGGCAGTATTTGCGCCGTTGCCCATAACAACTTGTGACCATGCTGCGTTGCCGGTCGAGACCACTGTAAGAACTCGATCACGTGGCAGCGGGCAGCTACCGGGATTATTATTGCACGCATTGTCGTAGGCGGTGGGGTCGGTATCGGTTTGTGCAAAACCTGCCGGTCTCGCATCTATGCCGTTGCCTTGATTGCCTGGCGGACTCGCAATACTGGGATCAATGCGATTGCAATTGAAACCACTGCCGCTGGAACTAAAACCGTCGATCACAACTGGGGCCGACAGTGATTCATTCCCGGAAGCAATAGGGCCGTCAAAGCGGACA
>Ga0134126_10012693_pt1 | contig 10632 bp, 12 predicted proteins | sample KB31752_FD_96881 | JGI IMG/M metagenome (GOLD analysis project Ga0134126, IMG submission 96881) | Terrestrial soil microbial communities with excess Nitrogen fertilizer from Kellogg Biological Station, Michigan, USA - KB3-175-2 | ecosystem: Environmental > Terrestrial > Soil > Unclassified ...
GTGTTCGCGATCGTCGCGGTGCTCGCCTTCGGACTGCTGCTCGCGGCCTTCCGGTCGGTCGTCGTCCCGCTGGTGTCGATCGTCTTGAACCTGCTGTCAGTGGGCGCGGCCTACGGCCTCATCAAGCTGATCTTCCAGGACGGGCGGCTGCAGGGACTGCTCGATTACAGCTCGTTCGGCGGAATCATCTACTGGGTGCCGCTGATGATGTTCGTGTTCCTGTTCGGGATCAGCATGGACTACCACGTGTTCATCCTGAGCCGCGTGCGCGAGCGCTGGGCGAGCGGCGCGTCACCGCAGGAAGCGGTCGTCGGCGGCATCGCGTCCAGCGCCGGCACGGTGACCAGCGCCGCGCTGATCATGGTGGCGGTTTTCTCGATCTTCACCACGCTCCCGCTGATCGACCTGAAGATCCTCGGCGTCGGCACCGCCGCCGCGGTCCTGATCGACGCGACCGTGATCCGCGGCGTCCTGCTCCCGGCCGCGCTTGCCCTCCTCGGCCACCGCGCCTGGGGCCGTCGGCCTGATCAGCGCATCGCACGTGCGGGATTGCCGCCCCAGCGTGCGTGAGCTGGCACGCTTTCTCCCTTCATAAGGAAGGAGTCGGGCCGAAGCTGTGAGCCCTGGCCCATGGTCACGCCGTAGTGGACCAGGGCTCCAGTCCCCAAGGTGCAGCCGTCTTCCATGACGGTGTAGTCGGACTTGAAAATGCCGTCCTCCATCGAGTGGCACTGGATGACCGAGCCCGCGTTGAGCGTGCAGTGGTCGCCGATCGTCACGAGTGTCCGCTCAGCGATAGAGCACCCGTCGTCGAAGAGCCGCCGCCCTACGCCGACCAGGCGCCAGACCATCCCCTTGAACGGTGTCCCGTCGAACATGCCGAGCAGCGGCGCCATCAGCTTCCAGTAGCGCTCGTGCCACCAGAAGTAAGGGTCGTAGATGGAGCAGTAGCGCGGCCGCAGCGGCTTGAACCGCAGCAGCGCTCGCTCCACCGTGATGAAGTACGCGAGGCTCAGCAGCAGCGTAGCGACGGTCAGCCCGGCGAGCACGAGGACCGGGTTGCCGCGGTAGAGATCCCACGCCGCCATGCCGAGCAGCGTGACGGCGTAGACGTACACCCACCGCACGGCCAAGAACAGCCCCATCGTGGCGATGTTGTGCCGGTTCTTCGCCCGCAGCCGCGCGCGGAACTCCTCCCCGGTCCTGAGGTGGTCGAAGCGGTCGTCCGCGGTGGCTGACTGGGGGATCTCGAAGCAGGGCGAGCCGAGCAGCCCGACGTTCGACCGGACCGGCCCGTCGAGTGGCACCATCGCCTTGGTGGCGATGACGCAGTTCTCGCCGATCCGTCCGCCGGACGGGTAGGCGACCGCGTTTCCGAGGAAGTTGCGGGGCCCGATCGACAGCGGTGTCACCTGAAATGACGTGCTTGTGTAATCGGTGTCGATGAGCGTGGCGCCATCGGCGATCATCGTGCCCCGTCCGATATCGATCAGGAACGGGTTCTCGTGCTCAAGGTCCGCGCCGAAGTTCGAGCCGGTCTGCTCGAAGTCCGGTATCCGGTAGCCCAGGGCAAGGAGGTAGTGCACCACGTACGAGCTGTCGCCGAGGAGCTCAAGGTAGAACTCGATGTTGGTGAGCAGCTGGATCGCGCGGTGGGCCGCGTGGCGCAGGCCGTAAAGCGGGTAGGCGCGGCCGGGCTTGACGAGCCGGCGCAGCGCACGCGGGACCGTCAGGCGTAACGGAGAGCGGGTTAGGCCAGCGCGGCGACGATGCTGATCCCGGCGAGGGCCAGCATGACCACGCCCGCGATGCGGGAGATCCACACAAGGGGAATGACCTTCAGCAGGCCGCGGCCGCCGACGATGGCGAGCCCGCCTACCGCCCAGAGCGCCAGCGTCGCGCCCACGCCGACCGACACCGGGTCGTGGTAGCGGGCGGCCAACGTGGCGGTCGCGATCTGCGTGAGGTCGCCGAACTCAGCCACCAGGACCACCATGAAGCCAGTTGCCGCGACGCGCCAGAATCCAGGTTCCCTGCCCCTGACCTCCATCTGGTCGTCTTCTTCATCGTCATGGCGGCCACGGAGCAGGACCACGGCACCGGCCGCGAACAGCACGGCCACGATGATTTCCAGCGGGCGGTGCGGAAGCAGGCCGAGGAGGCTGCCGGCCGCGATGGCGATCCCCACGTGTATCGCGAAAGCGGCGGCGATCCCGGCGAACACCCACGAGGGGCGGTAGCGACTCCCCAGGACCAGGCTGGCAAGGGCGGTCTTATCAGGCAGTTCAGCGATGAAGATGACTGCGAACACGGTCGCGGCAATGGCCAGGCTCACGGGGTTGGCTCCCTTGCTCTGCCAGCCGCGCCGGAAACCCTGGGCTTTGGCGCAAGGGGCCCCGACACGACAGCCTACGGCTACGGTCTGAAGGTCTCGCTCAAGCCGCGCGGGCTCCCGGTCGCCGGGCCCGGAAAGGGCCAGGATGTCGACGTGCCGGCTAAGGAGCTACTCCCCTTCGCTTCGACCAGTATAACGGCAGGGCAGCGGAGGCATTCCGATAGCTGGCAGCGATCTGCGTCACACAAGCCAACGGGCGACGCCGTCGTAGACGGCGTCGCCCGTACGGGCCTGCGTGAAGTGCGGCTACATGTCCTCTATGGGGATGAGCTCGAGGACCTCGATCGACGCTCCCGGCATGGCGAGGTGCGGGTGGCCGTCCAGGATCGTCTCGACCTCGTCGGCCGAGCCCGCCTCAATGATTGAGTAGCCGCTTACGCCGTCGGAGCTCGCCGGGCCTGGGCCGACATGGGTGGTATGGGCCAGTGGCGCGCCAAGGTCGCTGATGGCGTAGCCAACCTTGGTGGCCCAGGCCCGCCAGGCCTCCATGCCTGCCTCGCGCTGCTCGGGCGTGGCATTGGCCATCTGCTCGCGTGACGACGTCTGTGCCCGATAAAGGACCATGAACTTGGACACCGTGATCTCCCGGTTTTCGCGACTGCTACCGACATCTCTGAGGTGACGATACGTCAGCAACAGACGGCTCTCGGTGCCACCCCCGCCGCAAGAGTTCGATCCTTGTCTCAGTAGGCGCCGAGTGTCTTCATGAACTGGTCCGGGGTCTGGACGATGCTGCTGCACGTCGGCTGGGCGAAGCCTTGCGCGCCGCCTGGGCACTGCGTGTCCCGGGCGGCCGACCACATGGACAGCCACGCCAGGTGCTTGCTCGCCGCGAACGCCGCAAGCTGCTGTGCGTTGGCGATCGTGAAGATCTCGTCGCTCGTGTCGTTCACGCCGATCATCGGGGTAACGGCGATCTTGGACCAGGCGGCGTCGTCGCTGATGCCGAGCGCGGCGGCGACTTGGGCGTCTGTCGCGGTCGCGGCATCGATAGCGAACGTACCCATCTGGCCGCTCGGGTTCGGGGCCGCGCCGTCGCCGTAGTCCATCGCCATGACGTTCACCGCGGAGATCTTGACGCCAGCTTGCGCCGCGCCGGTCAGCACCGCATCGCCGTCTGAGGTGAGGCCCGACGGCAGTACCGGCAACGTGAGTGACACTTGAAGCCCTGGGTCCTTCGCCTGCAGCGCCGCGATGGCCTGATCGCGGCGCGCGTTGGCCGCGGTGTTGTCCACTGCCGCGCCTTCGATGTCGAAGTCGATCTTGTTGACGCCGTACGCGGAAATGACCTGCTGGTAGGCGCCCTCCAGTTGCGCGACGCTCGTGCAGGTGATGGCTAGCTCGCTGCCAGCTTGCCCGCCGAAGGAGATGCGGACGTCGCCGCCCATCGCCCGCAGCGCTCCGATCTGGGACGCGACCGGGTCACTGCCGATCGCGGTCACGCCGCCCCACTCCGGCGTGCAGCCGCCGCCACCGCCGGACACGACGAAGGCCAGGTTGAACTGCTTCACGCCGGTGGCCTGGGCGGTGGAGACCAGGCTGAACGGCGGGAACAAGCTCGTGTCGACGTACGGAGCGAACCCGGCGGTCCCCGCCGACGAGGACCCGCTGGACGCGGCCGGAGCGGAGCTGGCCGGGGTGCTCGGGGCGGCACCAGCCGACGAGCCGGTCGGCGAAGGGGTGGCCGAGCCGCCCGGGGAGCGGGTGGTCGAGCGGCTCGGGGTCGGTGACGGGGCTGTTGTCGTGGCTGACGCGGGCGCAGGGCTCGTGGTCGGTGTCCCGGCCGGTCCCGCGCCGCCGGCCTCGCATGCGGCCCCGTTGATGGTGCAGTTAGCGGGCTGGCCGGGCGTCCCGGACGACGCCGTGACGAAGCCGACCGTGACTGCCTCGCCGGGTTGGACGGTGGCGTCCCAGGCGTCGTTGGTCACCGTCACCTGGCCGCCTTCATTGGTGTACGTGCCGTCCCAGAGGGAGGTCACCGAGGTCCCCTGCGGCAGCGCGAAGCTGAGCGTCCAGCCGGTGACCGGGGCGGTTCCCGGGTTGGAAATCGTGTACTGGCCGGTGTAGCCCGTGCCCCAGCTGCTGACTGCCTGGTAGGCGGCCTGCAGCGGGGTCCCGGAGTTGGCCGCGTTGTGCAGGTTCACCTGGGAACCGCCCGATGAACTGAGCGCAGCAGCGGTGCCCGCCGCTGCCGCGACTGCGACGGCGGCGGTGAGCAGCGGTACTGGCCGGAGCGGTGGACGGCGCCTGCGCGAACGTGACATCTGGTGGCCTTTCCGGGATAGCGGTGGCTGTCCCGCGTCACGCTAACGACGGCGTGCGCCCTTGTCGGGGTGTTAAGGAGCGCTTAAGACGCGGCTCAGGCGCCGATAAGCGACGCCTCCTGATCCGGCGCTCGCCCGGCGGCGACCCGGTGCGCAGCCTCAGCTGGACCTGTGCGCCGCCGAGCGCGGAGGTGTCGATCTTCAGCCCGCCGCCCGTGGACTCGGCGACCCGGCGGGCGATGTCGAGACCGAGGCCGGTAGAGCCCGCGCCGCTGCTTCCACGCTGCAAGGCCGCATCCGGGTCGGCGATCCCTGGCCCGCCGTCGGCGAACAAGATGAGGACGATGCCCTGGCCATCGTGCAGCGTGACAGCGAACTCGGTCCCCTCCGCGGTGTGCTTGAAGATGTTGCCGATCATCGCGTCGGCGGCGGCGACGAGGTCGGAGCGCGGGACAGGCACGGGGACGGGCTGGTCCGCGCCGGTGAGGTAGCAGCGGCGGCCCTGGTCTTCGGCGAGCGCGGACCAGAAGCCGAAGCGGTCGACGAGGACCTTGGCGGCATCGCAGTTGGAGGGCTCGTCCGGCTCCGGCCGCCGCGCGGCGCGGATGATCAGGTCAACCTGCTGCTCCAGCCGGTCGATGGCGATCCTGGTGTCCACGGCAGCCCGGCCAGGCCCGAGCCCGGCCGCGTTCATGCGAAGTGCCGTCAGCGGCGTGCGCAGCCGGTGCGGCAGGTCGGCCGACATGACCCGTTCGGCCGTGATCAGGCTGCTCAGGCGGTCGGCCATCATGTTGAACGCGTTGCCCGCGGCGGCCAGCTCCGCCGGGCCGTGCGCGGTGCTGCGGGCGCTCAGGTCGCCGTCGCCGAGCAAGGCCGCGGCTGCGGCCAGCTCGCGGACGGGCCGGGTGACGCGGGTCGCCAGGCGGTCGGCCACGATCACCGAGACGGCGATCAGGGCCAGCGCGACAGCGGTCATCACCGCCCATGACGCGGTGACGCCGCGCGAAACGTCGGCGGCGGGAACGAAGACCTCAGTGACCGCGAGCCTTCCGCCGCCGAGCGCCACGGGCTGGAGGACGTCGTAGCCGCCGGGGACAGGGGCGATGAAGGACCTTGCCGCGGCGGTCGCCATGCGCACGTCCGCGGCGCTCGCGCGCTGTGGCCCGCCGACGAGCGTGTCTCCGGCGGTCGGCGGCGCGCCGGTGAGGTAGACGGCGAGGTTGTGAGACGCGCCCGCCGGGGTGCTGGCGATCGCACGCTCGAGGGTCGTCCGGTCAATGGTGATGCTCAGCACCGGCTCGATCGCCGCCCCGGCCAGCTCGGCGGACGTGAACGCCCGGTCTCTGGCCACGTCCCTGACGATGACCGCGAGCGGGATAAGGAACGCGATCGCGACCATCGACGTGACCGCGGCCGAGACAAGCGCCAGCGTCGTCCTGACCGATGTCCGCCCCTGCGCCCCTATCACCGGGCCCTCGTCACCGGGCGTCGAGCATGACGCCGACGCCCCGCACGGTGTGCAGGTAGCGTGGGCGCGCGGCCGTCTCGCCGAGCTTGCGGCGCAGCCAAGAGACATGCACGTCGATGGTCTGGTTGTCGCCGTACGCCTGGTGCCACACCTCGGTCAGCAGCTCCTGGCGGGAGACCACCGTGCCGGGCCGCACGGCCAGGTACGCGAGCAGGTCGAACTCACGGCGGGACAGTTCCAGGCGCCGGCCGTCCAGCTGCGCCTCCCGCCTGGCCTGGTCGATGGTCAGGCCGCCGATGGCGATAACACGGGGCGCGGCGCTCGCCTGGCTCGCCCTGCGCAGCAGTGCGGTGATCCTGGCCGCCAGGTGCTCGCCGGAAAAGGGCTTAACCACGTAGTCGTCGGCGCCGTCGTTGAGCAGCCGGATGATCTCCGCCTCCGCGTCGCGCGCCGTGGCGATGATGATCGGCGCCATGGTGATCGTCCGCATCATCTTCAGGGCCTGGCCGCCGTCGAGGTCCGGGAGGCCGAGGTCGAGGATGACCACCTCTGGCGGGTGGTGGGTGACCTCTCTGATTCCGTCAAGCGCCGTGCCGGCGGTGCGGACGGCGTGCGACCGCTGGGTGAGGTCAGCCACCATCGCCGAGCGGACATACGCGTCATCCTCGACAATGAGCACGCGGGCCATAACCGGAACCGTACGTGTCCGAGGGGTTGCTTGCGGCATGATTGCCGATATGGCGCGGTTCATGGTCGGCCTCACGGCCTGGGCGGCCGGAACCGTCATCGCGGTCTGCGTCGCTTGGTTCGGCGCGAACGTCGTGATCAGGAACGCCGGGGTCGGCCCGGGTATCCCAGTGCTCAACGCGACGGTGCTGCCGGCGTCCGCCGTGCCGTCACCCGCCCGCACGCCACCCGCCGGCACCCAGCCGACCGCCACGGCCCAGCCAACCGCGACAGTCCAGCCGGCGGCGCGCGCGACACACGAGTCCGGGGGGACTGCCCCATCGCCGTCAGCGACCCCAACCGCTTCCGCGGCCGCTGGCGAGGTACACGCCTACGCGCTCACGGGCGGGAACGTGACGCTGGACGTGGTCGGCGACTCGGTGCAGCTGGTCACCGCGGTGCCGAGCGCTGGGTATTCCGTCCAGACGTGGTCGGGCACCGGCTGGCTACGCGTGGACTTCAGCTCGGGGCCGCAGGTCTCGTCGCTGATAGCCAGCTGGTACCTGCACGCGCCAACGGTCACCGTCACGAACTGAACGCGCCGGGCCGAAGAGCGAGGATCAGCAGGGATGGGCAATGATCGAACCATCTCGGTTCTAGCCGCGACCTGAAGGGAACGATGCGATGTCCAACCCGGTGCCGCCCACCTCGCCGCTTGACGGCCTCTGGGTTACTTCCCCCGTGCTGGCCGCGCCGATGGCCGGCGGTCCAAGCACCGCGGCGCTCGTGACGGCCGCGGCGCAATCGGGTGGCCTGGGTTTCGTGGCTGGCGGCTACAAGACCCCGCAGCAACTCGCCGAGCAGATCGCGGAGGTACGCGCCGCCACGCACGTCTTCGGCGTCAACTTGTTTGCCCCGAATCCCGTCGGCATCGACGCCGCGGACTACCGCCGTTACGCCAAAGCACTGCGCCCGCTGGCGGAGCGCTACGGGGTCGAGCTGCCGCCTGACCCCGTCGAGGACGACGATCACTGGACGGCGAAGCTCGACGTCCTGCGCCGCGATCCGGTGCCAGTGGTGAGCTTCACCTTCGGGATCCCCGCAAGCGAAGTCGTCGCTTCCCTGCGCGCGCAGGGGAGCATCGTCGTGCAGACCGTCACGAACGCGGCCGAGGCCCGCGCGGCCGCTGACGCAGGCGTCGACATGCTGGCGGTGCAGTGCAGCGCGGCCGGCGCCCATTCCGCGACCCTCACACCGCGCCGGTTCCCCGACCCGGTCCCTATCGCCGAGCTGCTCCCGACGATCCAGGACGCTTCCCGGCGCCCCGTGATCGCGGCGGGCGGCCTCGCCACCCCGGCTCAGGTCGCCGCGGTCGTCCACGCTGGCGCCCAGGCGGTCATGGTGGGCACCGCCTTGCTGCGCACGTCGGAGAGCGGCGCTTCCGCGGTGCACAAGGCTGCCATCGCCAACCACTCCGGTGCCGAGACAGTCCTCACCCGGTCCTTCACCGGACGGCCCGCCAGGGGCATCCGCAACCGGTTCATCGACGAGCACGACGCAAGCGCACCGTCCGGGTACCCGGCACTCCATTACCTGACCAGCCCGATCCGCAGGGCCGCCGTCGCAGCGGGGGATCCGGAAGCCGTACACCTGTGGGCCGGGACGGAGTACAAGCAGGCCACCGCCGGCGCGGCGGCCGAGGTGCTGCGCGCGCTCGCCAGCGCCCTGTGAGCGGCTTAGCGGCTAGCTTGGGTACTTCGTCGGGTGGAAGGCCAGCAGGACCCAGTTGCCCTCCTCGCGCACCCAGACGGCCAGCGACTTGCTGTTCAGTACGCGCGTCTGCCCGGCGATCTTGATCTCGCCGCGCATGTCGCCGAGGACCAGGGCGCAGTTCCCGCGCACCACGATGCTCGTTTCCGGGTGCTCGATGACGCCGTAGTCGAAGTGGCCGCTCGCCAGCTTGTCCAGGTAGCTCTGCTTGCTGTCCGTCGAAGCGTCGGAGTGCGTGTACATCAGGTCAGCGGCGAACATTCCCGCCAGGGTGCCGACGTCCCCGTCCGTCATCGCCTGGTAGCGCGCCGCCTCTAGCTCGCTGATCTGCTTCGCCACAACGTCATCACTCATGCCCCCATCCTCGCCCCCGCGCGATCCCGCCCGCAAATCGACCCGGCCGCCCCCTGCCCAGTGCGTAACGTTCTATTACTACGCTTGGTCGTAGGGACTCCATCCAGGCAAGCCTTAGGAGCTACGCACATGGCCGTCGCCGCCCTCCTGCTCTGGCTGTGCACCGCCGCCGTTGGCACCTACCTGCTGGTGACGGGGGTCCACGCATCCGGGGACCCCGCACCAGAGCCAGCGGACGCGGTTCCCGTGGCGACCACCGCTCCCCCGGCGAAGCCCGTGCGCAGCAAGGACCGCTTCGACCCGCCGTCCCTGCAGCGCGCCAAGAACGAGCCGGTCCCTGGCCTACGGGCCCTCGCCGAGTTCGCGCACCCCGCGCTGGCCGTGATCGGCCTCGGCATCTGGCTCGGCTACGTCGTCAGCCGCGATGAGCGGTACGCGGAGGCCGGCCTGGGCGTCTTGCTGGGCGCGATCTGCGCGGGTGTGTCGTGGTTCATCGCCAATACCCGCGCCGCCAAGCGCGCGGCGGCGTCCGGGCAGGCGGACCCCGCCACCGCGCCCAAAGGGGCCGCACCGCTCATCGCGTCGTCCCGCGTGCTCATCCTGCACGCGATCGGTGCGGCCCTGACGCTGCTGTTCGCCATCCTCATTGCCGTCCACGCATAAGCCGCCCACCGGGCTCGCCGTCAGGCTCGCTTGGCGGCGCGCTCATGGATGAGGCCGTAGCCGATGGCCTCGGCGACGGTGAGGACGCGCCCGCGCCGCGCGTCCTCGCGGACGTCGTCGGCTTCGCGGCCGGCGGCCTCGGCGATCCGGTAAATAAGCGAGTCAACCATCCGCCGCGACTGCTGTTCGTGGACGGACACCTCAGTGGCGGTCCCGCTGAACCGCATCCGCGGCTCCGACAGCGTGAACGACGCGTGTGGATACGCGAGCCTGCGCGGGCACGAGGCGAGGACGCCGAGCGCCGGGCCACTGATCTCGCCGCCCACGAACGCCTGGACCTCGGCCCGCACCACGTCGAGCACCCCCATGAGCGTCAGGGCCGCGGGCAGGTCGGCCTGGAGGTTCTGCAGTTCCAGGCGGATCGGGCCATCGCCCTCAGCGTCGAGCGTGAGCAGTTGCGCGGACAGACGGGTCGCCGCCGGCTCGTCGAGGACACCCGAGGCGAGCACGATGCGCTGCTCAAGCAGTCGCTCGTAGAGCTTGTCCTGCCACCCGGCCTGCGGATCAAGCCAGACCCTGGTCGGCGGCACCGGTCCCGGCTCCGGCGCGCCAGGACGCTCGGGCCGACCAGGGGGCGGTGACCCTGGCCACGACGGAAACTCGGGCACGTTCGCGAGCGGATTACCCATTCAACCTCCAGTTGATTTCGCCGCCGACCGCGGCCGCGTACCGTTCGAGCGTCGAGGCGCGGGCATCGGTCGCGCCCGACTCAAGCCGGGCGACCGCCGACTGCGACGTCCCCATGCGAGCCGCCACTTCTGTCTGCGACAGGCCTGCGGCCAGGCGCTGCTCGACCAGCTCACGTACCAGGTCAGCCCGCTGCTCCGCCATCCGGCGCAGCGCCATATCCTGGAACCCAGGCAACACCGGCAGCTCGTCCATACCCAAAAGAGTATCTCATTTATGAGATACCGGCGAATCCGTTACTCCTCCCCTGCGTCCACCTCGGGTGCGGCGAGGCGCGCGTAGGCAGGAGCCAGCAGGTCGCGGAA
>Ga0134126_10012694_pt1 | contig 10632 bp, 9 predicted proteins | sample KB31752_FD_96881 | JGI IMG/M metagenome (GOLD analysis project Ga0134126, IMG submission 96881) | Terrestrial soil microbial communities with excess Nitrogen fertilizer from Kellogg Biological Station, Michigan, USA - KB3-175-2 | ecosystem: Environmental > Terrestrial > Soil > Unclassified ...
TACGCCGGGTAGTTTTTTCAGCTGGTCTTCCGCTACGGCATTGGGCTTGGTGGCAAAACTCTCTGCATTGTACTCCACCGTATCTTTCTTGATCTGCATCGGCGGACGCTGGATCACGATCTCCGCGAGCATATCGGCTTCCCGGTGCAGGTAGAGGGTGGCAAAATCGATATCTCGCGTCACCCCATTGATACTGAATGACTTTCGAATATGACGGTACCCTTCGAAGGTGATCAGCAGGCTATAATTGCCCGCTGCAAGATTCTTGAAAACAAAGACCCCATGCTGATCCGTGATCACGAATTGCACATCCGACGTGTCTTTTTCCGGCGTGACGCTCACTGTGGCCTCGCTCAACGGCTGTTTACCGGCTGTATCGGCGACGATCCCCCTCACGGACCCCTTGATCCTGCCCTGGGAGAAGGCTTGATGAACCGATAATAAACTGCAAAGAAGCATCACCAGGATAGTCGTTCTCATAACGTCACCAAATGTACAAACGGTGACCGGAAAGGACCCGCTCCATAAGGTGAATGCCCCGCATTTCTCGGTGTATGCACAAAAGGGGAATCGACATAGTCAAAATCCCTTAACTTGCAAGTTACTTGACAAGTTATTGGACCCAATTTGGATGTATGAAAAAGCTGACCATGGTAATTTTCCTGCTGGTACTCCTGCAGGCGGCACGCGCTCAATTCGAAGGGATACTGATGTACGACTGTACGATCAAGAATAAGACGCTAACGAGCGTCTATTGCGCCAGGAGTAAGGTGCTCCTGGAATCTAAGATCTACCCTATGAAGGGTGGGGCTGCCGATATCAGCGCCGGCAAAGAACAAGACGATCTGCTTTTCGACTTCGACGCGCACAAGGTCTATCGCATCTCAGCAAAACACAAGGCCGCCGCCACCGGCGATATGGGGCCCGTTACCGAGGATCGGTTCGATAAGATCAAAAGCGATGACATCTCCATAGAGGACAAAGGAGCGGAAAAGATCGGTGACTATAACTGTCATCATTTCATCGTCAAGCTGAAGAATAAACAGCTGGACCTCTGGATCACCAAAGACCTCGGCACCACTCCGCTATGTATGGTCTCGCAATTCGACTATTTTCCCACGGGCTCCGTCCTTTACGACAAGCTCAAAGCGGCCGGCGCCGATGGTGTCGTGGTCCGGTCGAATATCGATGACGTGGTCGTGAACCTCACCGGCGTCCAACGAAAGACCGTTCCTCCTTCTTATTTCGAGATTCCCGTTGGCTATTCAAAAGAGCATTAGCGCCGTTAAAGCACCAGCGCCGCATGCAATCGTTTAAGCGCTTCAGCCGGTTCGCTGCAAAAACCCGGATGTACTCTCGAGGTCTGCAGGATCGTGCTCCGCTGCGCCGTAAGCCAGCGGAACCTCGACGCGGCATCGAGCTGGCCGATGGGCCCGCCGGCGGCGCCTCCGCGCACCACCTCCGCGAAAGCATGAAGATGCCCCTCCAGCTCTTCGATATCCAAACCTGGCGCAAAGGCCAGCAGCCGACCCGTATTCAACGTATAGATCAATTCCAGGTATCTTGGCCTGGGGCAATACAATACTACTCCCACATTCAGGAACTCCTCCCTGTCCACCCGAGGCACCACCCGGATAACGGCATACTCAAATAATTGCTTGTCTTGCATGCAGGGCTTCGTTTAAAAACACAGCTGACGAGGCGACACGCATCGTCAGGAACTCCTTATATACTTTACGGATCGCAGCGGGATCTTCCGATCCGGCAGCGCCCGGAAAATTTACCAGCCATTGATCCGGTACCAGCTCTACTACGGCGTCTATCCGTTCCGGTGTCAGCAGCACACGGAATGCGGCATCTGCTTCCGCAAGCCGCGATGCCCATGGCAACAGGACATGGTCCTTGACCTGGACAAAGGGTCGCAACGCCTGCTGATCAACGACGGCACCCCAGCTATGATGAAAATACAGCGATGCACCAAGATCGATCAGCCATAGCTCTTTGTTCCAGACCAGCATATTGGTATTACGCGCCGTGCGGTCGACATTCGTAAGCAGCGAGTCCAGCCACACGATCTGCGAAGCCAGCAAAGCGTCAACCTTATTCACCACCGGATCAAAAGTGATCGACCCGGATAGATAATGCAAGCCCAGGTTGAGTCCTACGCTGGCTTTCAAGAGGTCTTGTATCTCTTCGTCGGGTTCGGTGCGCCCAAAAGCGGCGTCCAGCGACGCCAGGACCAGTTCCGGTACACGCATCCCCAGCGCTCGCGCCAGCTCGCTGCCGATGAGTTCGGCGACCAGCGCTTTGATCCCTTGTCCGGCGCCACGGAATTTTAAGACATATAGAAATCCATCGTCGGCCTCTGCGATGGCAGGAAGCGAACCGCCCTCCCTTAGAGGAGTCACATAACGGGTAACCTGTACCGATCGCAGCGATAAAGAAGGAGGCTTCATATTCGACAATCAAAGAAGGCGAAAATAGGTAAAATTGATTGTTTATTTTTGGCGCCATGGAATTCCTGCAAGTGGCTTTAGATAATCTCGGGTTTTCTCAACGCAAAGGACAGCGTCTGGCGATCGTGGGGGAGACCGGTTCGGGTAAAAGCAATCTCCTTAAGACAATAGCAGGCCTGCTAACACCATCGGCCGGCGCGGTATATTTCGAAGGCGCCAGGGTACTTGGCCCGCTCGAGCGGCTGATCCCGGGTCAGCCGGGGATCGCCTATCTGTCCCAGCACTTCGAGCTCTGGAACAACTATCATGTACAGGAGATCCTTTCGTATACCAACGACCTGAGCCCGCAGGAGGCTTCGGAGCTCTACCAGCTGTGTCATATCGATCATCTGCTCGAACGGCGGACCGACCAGCTCTCGGGCGGTGAACGCCAGCGCATCGCCCTGGCCCGTATCCTGGTCCACCCGCCCCGCCTCCTGTTGCTGGACGAACCCTTTTCCAACCTGGACATGATCCATAAACGCATCCTCAAAAAGGTCATTGCCGATTCCGCATCCCGGTTCGATATCACCTGCACCCTGGTCTCTCACGATCCCCGCGATATCCTGCCCTGGGCCAATGAGGTCCTGGTCCTGCGCGACGGCCGGCTTATCCGGCAGGGGCCACCGCTGGACGTCTACAGCCGGCCCGAAAACGAATATACGGCTGCGCTATTGGGGGATTACATCCTGGACAAGGGCAAGTTTTTAAGACCGGAAGCCCAGACAGCCTTCTTTTTTTCCGCACATCCTTAAAACCGGTCACACTGCGCGCTGCTTTCCTACCTTCGCCCGCGTCACCAAAATCACCAAAATTCGTAATCACCATGAGAAAGTTCATTGGAACATTCGCCGTGGCAGCCTGCTTGTTTACTTCCCAGGTTGTCCACGCCCAGAGTGCTGCCACGGGCAGCGACTACAACGCCCATGAGGCCTTCGCCCCGCTATTCTATCCCGCCTATGGCGACGACATCCGCACTGCTACCGGCACCCCGGGGCCTAAATATTGGCAGAACGGCGCCGACTACAAGATCAATGCAAACCTCGACGACGACAACAAATCTCTCTCGGGTACCGTCGTCATCACGTACAAGAACAACAGCCCGCAGAATTTGCCCTTCGTCTGGCTTCAGCTCGATCAGAATATCTATAGCCTTAAATCCCGCGGCGTGGCCATCACCGATCTCTCCGGCGGCCGCTGGGCCAACCGCGACGCCTTCGATGGCGGCTATGACCTCAAATCCGTAAAGCTCGTCGATCCGGCTACAGGCAAGGCCGTTCCCGCAGATTACCTCGTCTCCGACACCCGCATGCAGGTGAAACTGCCCACGACACTCAAATCAGGAGGGACGCTCAAGCTCGCCATCGAATATTCTTTCAAAATACCCCAGTATGGGACCGATCGGTGTGGCCGGCTACAGACAAAAAACGGCTGGATCTATGAGATCGCCCAATGGTATCCCCGCATGTGCGTTTTCGATAATGTGATGGGCTGGAATACGCTTCCCTATCTGGGCCAGGGCGAGTTCTACCTGGAATACGGCAACATCGAATATAATATCACCGCACCCGCCGATATGATCGTCGTCGGCTCCGGCGAACTCCTGAACCCGCTCGAAGTGCTGACCCCTACCGAGATCCGCCGCCTGGCACAGGCCCGCAACAGCGAGACCACCGTCGCCATCCGCAGCGAAAGCGAGATCACCGATCCCGCCAGCCGTCCCGCCAAGCCCCGGCTCACCTGGAAGTTCAAATGCAATAACACCCGCGACGTAGCCTGGGCCGCCTCCAAGGCCTTTATCTGGGACGCTGCACGGATCGACCTGCCCAGCGGCAAAAAAGCCCTCGCCGAGTCCGTGTATCCCGTGGAAAGCGCCGGCGACACCGCCTGGGGCCGTTCCACCGAATACGTCAAAGGCTGTATCGAATATTATTCCAAATACCTTTATGAGTTCACCTATCCCGTGGCTACCAATGTGGCCGGCGTCGTAGGCGGCATGGAATATCCCGGTATCGTTTTCTGCAGCTCGCGCGGCCGTAAAGGTGGTCTTTGGGGTGTAACCCGCCATGAGTTCGGCCACAACTGGTTCCCCATGATCGTCGGCAGCAACGAACGTAAATACCCTTGGATGGACGAAGGCTTCAACACCTTTATCAACGGCGTCGCCGACTCGGCCTTCCACAATGGCGAATACCTCCGTCCCTTCCGGGGACGCACCAATATGGCCACCGCTTTCTATGGTGCAACGGTCCCCATCATGACCATCCCCGATGCGATGCCCACGCAGCGCGAATGGGGTACCCTGTCATATAACAAACCCGGCACCGGTCTCGAACTGCTGCGCGAAGAGATCCTCGGCAAGGATCGGTTCGACTATGCATTCCGGTATTATGTGCACGAATGGGCCTTTAAACACCCCACCCCTTATGATTTCTTCCACGCCATCGAGAACGCTTCCGGCGAGACCCTGGACTGGTTCTGGCGCGGCTGGTTCTTCAACAACTGGAAGATAGACCAGGCCGTCACCGGCGTGGAATACGTCGACAACGATCCTTCCAAAGGCGCTACCATCGCCATCGAGAACAAAGGAAAGCTGCCCATGCCCGTGACCGTTGAGGTCAAAGAAGACAATGGTACCACGAATCGGGTGAAGCTGCCTGTAGAGATCTGGCTGAAGGGCTCGACCTGGAAATTCCATTATCCCAGCACCGGCAAGATCACCCAGGTGACCATCGACCCGGACCAACGCCTCCCCGATGCGGACGTTTCCAACAACACCTGGCATCCATAAGTTAAAAAGCCGCCCGTGAGGGCGGCCCCGGCAAATATATTTGCCGGACATAAATGGAAAAGCGACCCGCTACTTTGATGCTCAAGCGGGTCGCTTTTCTTATATTTGTATAACAAGCAAAATCATATGAAACAAGAGAAAGTACTCCCAGCGGCCATTACCATCTTCGGGGCCAAAGGTGACCTCGCCAGACGTAAGCTCATCCCCGCACTCTACAATCTCTATGCGGACGATCATTTGCCGGACCAGTTCTCCATCTTTTGCGTCGATTTCCTCACGATAGAACAGGACGCCTATCGCGAGTGGCTCCTCGAAGGCGTCGACCAGTTCAGCCGTACCGGAAAGGCGGACAGGCAAAAATGGGCTCAATTCGCTAAAAGCATCATTTATATCCAGGGCGATTTCATGCAGGCAGCGACTTACACCACCCTGAAGACCGCCATAAAAAAATTCGAAGACACCGAGAAGGTCCGCGGCATCCGCATGTTCTACTTCGCCGTCGCACCCCGCTTCATCGAGCCGATAGCCGATGCCTTGTGTAACAACAAGCTTTGCAGCCGCGATACCCTCGACCGTATCGTCGTCGAAAAACCGTTTGGCACCGACCTGGACAGCGCAAAGAAGCTCAACCGCTACATGAGCAAACGCTTCAAGGAAAAACAGATCTACCACATCGACCACTACCTCGGCAAGGAGATGGTCCAGAACTTCATGGCCTTCCGTTTTGCCAATTATGTGTTCGAGCCGCTGTGGAACAACAAATACATCGATCATGTCCAGATCAGCGTTGCCGAAGAGGTCAGCGTTGGCAAACGCGGCGGTTATTACGATAGCAGCGGCGCGCTCCGAGACATGATCCAGAACCACTTGCTCCAGCTCCTTTGTATCGTCGCCATGAATTGCCCCAAGCAATACGAGGCCGAGGCCATTCGTGACGAGAAGGTGAAAGTGCTTAAGGGTATCCGTCCGTTCACTACCGAACAGGTCTTCAAGAACGTTGTACGCGGACAATATACCGCTGGTAAGGTCCATGGCGAGGACCGGCCCGCCTATCGCGACGAAGAGCAGGTCGCCAAAGATTCCAACACCGAGACCCTGGTCGCCGCCAAATTCCTCATCGACAACGATCGCTGGAAGGGCGTTCCCTTCTTCCTCCGAACCGGAAAAGATATGCCCCGGCAGTCTTCCGTGATCATGATCCAGTTCAAAGACTCGCCGCATAAGATCTTCAAAGACGATGTCGTGCCAAACCGCCTGATGATCAGCATCCAGCCGGAGCTCGAGATCGGTTTGTTGTTCGAAGGCAAAGAGCCGGGACTACACATGAAGCTCGTCCCTGTAGAAATGGATTTCATGTACAAGGGAAACTATATGCAGTCCCTCCCCGAGGCCTACGAGGCGCTGTTGCTCGATGTTCTCGAAGGCGATGCTACGCAGTTCATGCGTGCAGACCAGATCGAATGGGCCTGGAGGGTCGTGATGCCCATCATCGATGCCTGGAAAAAGTCACCAAAAAAAGGTTTACAGTTTTATGAAGCCGGCACCTGGGGACCCAAAGCTGCGGATGCCTTGTTGAAGCCCTACGCTAAAGCATGGTACGTATTCGACCATGAGAGCGAAGGGGCGACTACCCCCGCAGCATTCGACGACAGCCATGCCCCCTCGCGGGTCGACGGCAACGGTACGCCAGAGATGTCTCAGCCTGCGGAAAAGGAAGCAGCGCAGGAAACGGCGCACGCCTAACGCAATTTTTGCCATATGAATAGCTTTCACCTTTCGTTGCTATTGCTGCTGCTGACCGGCTCCTCCCTTCGCGGCCCGGGCCACCCTGCGGCATGGACCAGCCTCTTCAACGGCAAGGACCTCACGGGTTGGGATAGCTGGCTGGCGCCCGAAGCGGATAGCAAGGGCCGCCGGCCCAGCGAGCAGCCCATTGGTCTCAACCATGACCCGCACCGCGTCTTTACCGTAGTACCACAGGATGGGCAAAAGGTCATTCGTATCTCCGGCGAAGACGTGGGCGGCATCATCAGCACGGGCGAATACAGCGACTACCATCTCCAAGTCCTGTTCAAATGGGGCACCCGCTCCTGGGGACAAAAGAAAAATAAGAAAAAGGACAGCGGCCTGCTCTATCATTCCACCGGCGCCTACGGCGCCGACTTCGGTGCCTGGATGCGGTCGCATGAATTCCAGGTCCAGGAAGGCGACTGCGGCGATTACTGGGGCTGCGCCGGAGCCACGGCAGACATTCCGGCAAAAAAGATAAACGACACGGACTACGTCTACGATCCCGCCGGCACGCTGTATACCTTTCGTGCCGATAGCCGTGTCGGCCGTCATTGCATCAAGTCATCCGACGCGGAAAGACCTGCGGGGCAGTGGAATACCCTCGACCTCTATTGTCATGGCGATACGAGCGTACAAGTCGTCAACGGCCGCGTGATGATGGTCCTCTATCACCTCAGCCAGGTTGTCGACGGTCAGCTGCAGCCGCTCATCCGCGGCAGGATCCAATTGCAATCGGAAGGTTCCGAAGTCTTCTACAAAGGCGTCCGCATCCAACCCATAGACCGTATCCCCGCGAAGCTGCTCAAAAGCTGAACATCCGAATGAAATTTGTAAAACGCCGGAGATACACTATTTTCGGCCATGTCCGATTTCAAACAACAGGCCGCTCGTGAAGCCGCAAAGCTCGTACAACCCGGCAACACTATCGGCCTCGGCGCCGGTTCCACCATGGGACATCTTATCAGCGCGATAAAAGAACAGCCCCATCTGGCAACGTCGATAAAAGCCGCCAGCTCGTCTTTTGCCACCCGCCAACGCCTGCTACAAGACGGCTTCAGCGTGCTCGATTCCGGCTGGATCGCACATCTCGACTGGTATTTCGATGGCTGTGACCAGTTCGACCGAAGGCTGAACGCCCTCAAAAGCGGCGGCGGTGTCCATGTCGCCGAAAAGGTGCTGGCCGCCATGGCCGGCCAGTTCGTCCTCGTTGGCGATGACGCGAAACGCGTCCACCGGTTCACTGCAAACTATCCCCTCGTGATCGAAGTCATCCCCGAGGCATTGGCCTATGTGTCGGACAGGGTAAAGAAATTCTTTAATCCCTCCAAATGCGAGCTTCGGCTCAGCGATAAAAAGGATGGCGCCGTCATTACCGAACGCGGAAACTTTCTCATAGACCTCTGGTTCGAGGTCTTTCCCGAACCGGGCATCCTCAACGAACGGGTTCTCGCGATCCCCGGTATACTCGACCATTCGCTTTTCTATAACATGTCCCACCGCGCCATCACCGCCGGACCGGGAGGCATTCAAATCTATAAGCCGGCATAAACGGCTTGTCCGCAGGACAGACATTAGCTTTTTTGCGGGAAATGCACTATTTTTCCGCCTGGGCATTTCCCGCACGAAGCCATGAAGACTGTCCTCATCCTCGGCGCCAATTCCGATGTCGCAAAAGAAGCGATGCAACTATATGTCGGAAAGGGCTATCAGGTCATTGCCGCTTCCCGCAGCCTCTCGGAGATCGATGCCTTTATCGTCGCGCGGGGATTGCCTGCGGAGAAGATCACGACCCGCTATTTCGATGCCACCGCCTTCGGGGATCATGGCGCTTTCTATGCCGCCCTGCCCGCCAAGCCTCATATCGTGCTATACGCAGCAGGATTCCAGGTGACCAACGACCAGGCCCTGGTGGACTGGCCGGGTTCATATCGAATGATGAATACCCACTATGCCGGCGCGGTATCCATCCTCAATCTCATCGCCATGGATGCCGGCAATACGCATTTGGAAAAGATCATCGGGCTCTCTTCGCTCTCCGGCGTACGCGGTCGCAAAAGCAACTTTGTCTACGGCAGCACGAAGGCGGCCTTTACAACCTATCTGGCCGGTCTGCGCCAATATCTCTTTCCCCGAAAGGTCATTGTCAATGCCGTCGTTGCCGGCTATATCCGCAGCAAGATGACCGCCGGTCTGGACCTTCCCGAATCGCTGTTGCTGGAGCCGGCGGACATCGCCCGCGCCATTGTGGGTGCCGGCAACCGTTTCGTCCTGGTCCCGGGTTTTAAATGGAAGTTGATCTATCAGGTGCTTCGGATGCTGCCCGAGAGCCTCGTGGCGAGGCTCCCTTGATTAGATTCGCCTGGTCGCCAGGCTCCCCTAATTAGATTCGCCTCGTGGCGAGGCTCCCATAATTAAAATGAGCACCGCCAACACCGACGTCACCGCAATGATAGCAATCATCGGCACCGCCGTTCCATTGCTGAAAGCGCTGACGGCAACCGAAGCCAATGCCCCGACACCCATTTGCAAGGTTCCCAGCAAGGAAGAAGCCGTACCCGCATTCTTGTCGAAGGGCGCCAGCGCGAGCGCCGCGGCATTGGGGTAGGTAAAACCTAAGAATGTCAAAAAAACAAAAAGCAAGGCAATGGTCGCGCCCAACCCATACCAGCCGGCCATCGCCCCCGCCAGAAAGATCACGGCGACGGCTACCTGCCCTGCAAGCGCGACCCGGATGATCTGAAAACTGGTATAGCGGCGAAGCAGCCGGCCGTTGAATTGGCTCAATACGATAAAGGCCACCGAAAGAAAGGCGAAGATCCAGCCATAGGTCCGTTTGTCGACGCGGAAGAAATTCATGAACAGCATCGGTGAGCCGGAGACATAGGCGAACAGACCGGCAAAGGCAAATGCCTCTATCAGGGTTGAAACCAGGAATTGCCGTATCCGCAGCACCGAAATGAAATTGCGGATGATCGGTCCGGGTTTCAGCGAAAAACTGCGGTCCGCCGGATAGCTCTCCGGTAAAAAAAAGATGGTCAGCAGCGTAACGACCACGCCGATGATGCCCAGGATGAGAAACACTGTCCGCCAGCCAAAGGCGACTACCACATATCCTCCTACCGTAGGCGCAACCATGGGGCTGGCGCCAACGACCAGCAGCAATAACGAAAAGACTTTCGCGCTCTCCTTCGCGCCAAAAAGATCACGGACCATCGCCATCGCCGCCACTTGCGCACCACAGCTGCCGAGCGCCTGGATAAACCGCAGAACGATCAGCGTGTTGATATCCCTGGCCTGCATACAGATCGCCGTTGCGAGGAGATAGAGTCCCAGCCCGGCGTAAAGCGGTTTCTTCCGGCCATACCTGTCCAGCAAAGGCCCATAGACCAGTTGGCCTATCGCCAGACCGATAAAATAGCTCGATAGCGTAAGCGCCACTTTGGCCGGATCGGTATGCAGGCTGCGGGCGATATCATCGAAGCCCGGGAGATACATGTCGATGGAAAAAGGGCCGATGGTTGTCATTAATCCAAGGATGAGGATATAGGTCACATA
>Ga0134126_10012695_pt1 | contig 10632 bp, 6 predicted proteins | sample KB31752_FD_96881 | JGI IMG/M metagenome (GOLD analysis project Ga0134126, IMG submission 96881) | Terrestrial soil microbial communities with excess Nitrogen fertilizer from Kellogg Biological Station, Michigan, USA - KB3-175-2 | ecosystem: Environmental > Terrestrial > Soil > Unclassified ...
AAATACACTTACTTTTAATACTTTCTCCATCGATGATCCTGCTTTGATTAACTCCTTCTCCAGTTCTTTGAGTACAATTTCAGTATGGGCTTTGATTTCAAACGGCGCTACGTGGGCTCCTTTTCCGGCAATGTAAACTACTCCATTATGTATGGTATGGCCCGAGAACAAAGGCACATCCTGGGAAGTCGTTATGCTTCCAACCCGTTTTTCATTACCCGTAATAGCTCTTGCTTTTGCCGCAAATCCTAAACCTGCGATGGCTGTCACGGATGCTAATAACTTTTTAATGGCTGATCTTCTTTCTGTTTGCATAATTTTGTTTTAAATGGTTTATAAATATTTATCAGGTGCTGGTTTTTATTTTATTTCTGAAGCCACATTGTAACACATGGTTTTAAAAAATTGAAGTTTATTATCATCAAAAGCGCTTCGGTTATTTTAGCTCACATTTGGACATCACACTATAAAATTACCTTCCTCCTCAATTCATTCCATTCAAACAATATTACAATAAGATATTTGATTTTTTACCTTGTTATTTTTTTAATTTGCCCGAACTTTCAAAATGAATTTCCCCTCCATCATCAACACTCATATATTCATTTGATAAAGGTAAAAAAACCTTTAGCCAAAACTGTTTTTCATCTGCGTACATTTGTATTTCAGACTCCTTTGCAGTTAAACCTTTTTCGTCTTTATAAATTTTATCTAATTGATCTAAGGTAGCCGCATATTTTCCATTTCTCTTTCTGAATTCCTGTTGGAGGTAATAATACTTCCAAAGAAGTAATTTCAATTTTTCAACTTCGGGAGAAAGAAAACTCTTCGTTGATAATGTATCAGAAAAGAGAACATATCCATATCTTTCAGGATAATGTAAATTAATGATTCCTTGCGGCGACCATACTGAATAATGCTCAGGAAATAATTTACCGGTAACCTTATCTTTTCGACGAAAATATGCTCCATTTAAAGTGTCCAGATCCCATTGTACGCGGGAAAAATTCATGCGCCATATCGTCCCAATTGAAGGATTATGACTGCCATTCATGAGAACCGAACTAAAAGGCACCGCCAATTCTATACTCCAACTCCTGTCTGTATCAGCGGGATTATTTAGTGTCCCATCCAGGTAAACAGCTTTTTGCAATCCTTTTATGTCCCAACTGGTTAAGCCTATTCCTCCATTGCGATAAGGCTTAGGCATAAACAAATCCCAGACAGTGCCATAAGCATTTATCTGAAATTCAAAATAATTATAGGTTTCTCCACCCGGCGCAAGAAACATTTCGAACGCATTATCCTGGAAGACCACGGCATCATGATTCCGAATTGAAGCCCATAAATTACGCTCTTTAAACTTTACAAATAAATATAAAAAATCATCGTCCCAAAGCATTTTACATTTTGCCTCGCGTTCGGGATTAACTTGCTCTCCCGTCTCAATATCTGTGAACACTTGCGTCCACGGCGCTTTGCCCCAATCCTTTTCATCATCTTTTCCGTCAATCACTATCTTTTCTGTTGTTCTCAATACCGTATACTGTAATGGGATTTGCAAAAGCCTGTTATAATCAATGTCGTTGTTCTGTGCATTAGCCGTTCCATAAAATAATGGCGCCATGACAATACACACTATCGATAAACTTTTTATTATTCCCATTTTAAATTCTTCCTTACTTATTCCCTAAAGCCTTTCTTGCCTTTAAAATATCATCAGTTGTAACCGAATCGGCAATGTTATTAAAATTCTGCCTGATGTAAGTGATTATCTGCGCTATTGTTTCGTCCGGCAGAAGATTAAGGCGTGGCATTTTATTATTATAAACTTTATTTTTCACATGCAATTCTCCTTCCAGGCCATTCAGGACAATATTTATTGGAACCATTTTGTTACCAATAACCCATTCAGAACCAGTTAGCGGTGGAAAACGGTCATTGCCCATTCCATCCCGCTGGTGGCAAATTCCGCAATAGGTGTTGTACAATCTGCCTGCCTTATTTACATTCCCCTTATCGAGGTTATCTTTCACTTCATCCGGCATTTTTAAATTAGGAGCATGTTGTTTTATTTTTGCCATTTCTGACAACTGGGCCTCGCCAAATTTCGTTTTATCTCCTTTATAGATAACACGCCAAATCTTTCCTTTTTCTGAATCCGAAATGTATAACGAACCGTCAGGGCCCATGGCCAGGCCCATGGGACGATACTTCGCATCGCTGGTATTGACCACCGTATCTACTCCCGCAAAACCATTCGCAAAAACTTCCCAGGGGCCTGAAGGTTCGCCATTTTTGCACGGGACGAAACAAACGAAGTAGCCCGACTGAGGATAGGGAGCGCTGCTGGTAGATCCATGAAAGGCAATGAAAGCGCCATCTTTATAATGTTCAGGAAACTGGTTACCTGTATAAAACAATAAATCATTGGGTGCAAAATGACCGGGGAAGCCGACGATTGGTTGTGTGTATTCAGGTCCTTTTCCTTCGTTCTTTCCATCGCCTCCATATTCAGGACTAAGAAGTAATTTACCTTTCATCTGATCATAATAATAGTAAGGCCAGCCTGCATCGGATCCTTCTTTTAATAAAAGAAATTCTTCAGAAGGAAGCACAGCCCCTTCCCATTCAGAAAAATATTTTGGCCAGGTAGAATGCAGGTAATCCCTACCATGCATCACAGTGTACAAATTATTGGTTTTATCGTTCCATTCAAGGGCTACAATACTTCTGAGTCCTGTGGCAAACTTTTGGCCATCTTTTTGAAACTGCCCGGGCTTGTTCGCATCAAATCGCCAGATTCCTGCTCTTAATGTGAGAATAGGACAAGGGTCCATCCCTGGCGAAAAAGGCGTCCTGTCTTCAGCCTGGCAGCAATCGGAGGGGGCGCCGAAAGGAATATACATATTACCCTTATCATCAAAGGCTATTGGTTTGGTATCATGTTGACGTGGCGGTTGCGTATCTGTCAACATCAATTCTATTTTGCTGTCGGGAACCAATTGGCCGGGTGTTAGCTTCTGCCGAAACACTCTTGTAACCGAGCTGAAATAAAGATATCCGTTGTGAATCCTCATGCCGGTTCCATAACTACTTTTATCCTGGTACTCATCAAAATATTTGACAACATTGGCTTTACCATCGCCGTCTTCATCTCTTAAAGCAGCATTTCCCCCTTCAGCAGAAGGGAATCTCAGTTTAACATAAATATCGCCATTAGAATTTACAGCAAGATGCCTTGCTGCACCTTTGAGGCTATCCACAACAACTACTGCCTCAAATCCGCCCGGCAATATAAGACCGCCATTGTCAGGGTCGCCGAGTAGCGGTTTATGCCGTCTGCATTGCGTAAGGCTTATAATAAGCAGCAACGAAAGAAGAAGTCTCAAGCCACCTAATCTCATAGCATAAATTATTTTTTTTTGATCAATCGATTTGATATTATTCAGCGCTTTTAATTACTTCCGGATCTGCAATTCCATTTAAGTCATACACGATGTTGCCGGCGCGTATGGTCATTTCGCATTCAAGTCTTTGTTTCCCTTTTAACTTATAGCCGTTCCTATCCCAAAAGCCAAACTTACCTTCCCTCAGATTTAGTACCGCTATATCGGCAACAGATCCTACAGACAGATTCCCCAATTCTTCGTGTTTTATTTCTACAGCAGGGTTCCAGGTGCTGGCTTTAATTACATTCGGCAAGTCCATGCCCATCGCCAAAAAAATTGACATGATGTTTAACATACTTTTCATGGCGGCATTCATACTCCCGCTATGAAGATCGGTGCTTATAGAATTTGGATAAAGGCCAGCCTTAAGAGCTGGTATTGCCTGCCTGAAATCAAAACTTGCGCCACCAAATCCTACGTCAAAAACAATCCCCTTTTTCTGTGCGTCTAACACAAATGGTTTCAACGTCCTGGTAGTAAGATCCACGATAGGATCTCTTCTTTTAAGCTCTGTAAATACATGGGTATAAATATCTCCGGGGCGGAGATGTTTAAAAAATAATTCTTCAATTGATAACGGAGGATGACTGTCATCGCCACCAAAATCGACCATTACAGGTTTATTGGTTAGCTCTCCTGCTTTCACGGCGCTGTCAACAGCCACCCATTGGGCCGGCTCAAAATGGGCTACTTTAAATCCAACGATATAATCTTTGTATTCTTTGGCAACATAAGCGGCCATATTCGGATCCATATCTTCTACGTTTTGTTCATAAGCCCCTCCCCTCATACCTGCTCCCACAATATTCAGAAATGCAAGTACTCTTGTTTGAGACCTGTCGATTGTTTGCGCTTTAAAAAGAGGAAACGTCCGCCAGCCCGAACTCCCCGCATCTACTACCGTAGTAACACCAACCCTAAAAGTAAAACCGTCGGGAGATACTGCGCTTGGAGCATCCATTAAATATTGGTCAGCATGATTGCCGTAAAAATCGTGCGTATGAATATCGATAAGTCCCGGGGTAACATAAAAGCCTTTGGCATCAACAACCTGCTTTGCGTCTTTGGTATTTATGTTGGGCGCAACCAGGGCAATTTTTCCATCATTAATAGCAATATCCATTACACTATTGATGTTGTTTTTGGGGTCTATGACATGGCCTCCTTTAATAACAATATTATACAATTGGGCGTTGACTAAATTTCCTCCTAAAAATAGAAACGAGAAAAATAAAAAACAGGATTTTACCATGATTTCTGATCGGTTTTTTTTGAATAAATAAATTAAGGGTGTCGCAATAAATTCAAGGCATTAAGCCAAAGCTTTGGAAAGTTCCTCTTGTATTCTTTTGGCTACAATCTTATGCTCTCCTTTTTTCAACATAAAAACAGTAAGACTAATATTATTATCCGGCTCGCCCCATGAAATCACTTCTATAGAAGGATCTCCGTTGCGCAAATTGTTTCCTAAATCCTGCCGGGTAGTTTTAATAATATTTTTATCCCAGGTAATGGTCAACTTTGGAGTATGATTCGCAATCGGGGGCACAGTTATTTCTGTTGTTACACCCTTAATTTTTTTGACGGCATCATTGATAAATCCAATATTGTCTTCCCACATCTTCCATTCTTTATCATGATCCTGGTTGATGTATTTATCTAATGCGGCATACATGCCGAGCATTTCTTCTTTATTCACTTTCATTCCGCGCCCAATTGTGACACCATTGGGAGAATCATTTAGCCGGGCTCCTGCGATGATATCTTTTTTACCCATTAGTATTCCAGTGCTTTGCGGTCCGCGTATTGCTTTACCACCCGAAAGGGCCACAAAACTAAAACCCATGTCATTATACTTCCATAAATTAGATACGGGTGGCACGTCCGCTGCGATATCGATGGTAGCAGGAAGATTGTGTTTTTTGGCCAGTTGCAACCATTCCTCGTGCATAATTTTGCCTTCCTCCGCGTTGCAGTTTAAAAAATGCATCGACGCAGTTTTTTCATTTACGGCCCTGTTCACATCATCTGCTGTTTCAACCGGAATGATCGTAACGCCGGTATTATACAGCGCTTGTTCATACCCATCGAAATGGCCTTTCTGCAATAATACTTCTGATTTAATGCCTGCCTCCTGCAAGCGGTGAGGCAATCTTTTTATTTTTTCCTGGTCAGTGCCTGTCAGGATTCCGGCCATGCCGAGCGTTAAGGCGGAAAATGCGCCGGCTGTTACCATTGCTCCTTCCGCGTGAACCATTTGGGCTATCTTCTCCCCTACTTTATCCTGCACTTCATTCAGCATACAAAATTCTTTGGCGCTTTGGTCTATCGCATCCATCACTTCCTCATGCATCAGGGAGGCACTCATAGTTGTATAGGTACCCGCAGCATTGATGAAAGTGCGAATACCAAGTTCTTTCAGTAAGTTTCGGCTGCTACCTGGTTTAGCTATGGGGCCTGCCATTGCTTCATTAGGAACCATACTTCCTATCAAACCTCCGCCTATCGGAAGGAGCGTTAACCCTTTAATAAGATCTCTACGTTTCATTCTTGTTTATTTTACTACGTGATACAATAATTTTTTTCACTAAAGTTTTTTCATCTTCCATGCTCTGCCGGGCATATCTACACGAAAACTTTCAAGATTGCCCATATCCATTAACGTTACATAAACAGTGCGTCCATCTTTACCACCAAAAGCAATGTTAGTAGGCTTTTTGCCTACCAATTGAATCTCTCTCAATAGCTCGCCTGTGGGAGAAACCTTTGCAACTACGCCTTTTCCAATGCGTGCGATATATAAATTCCCTTTTACGTCGCAGCGCATTCCATCGGTACTAAAATCAGGAAATTCAATCAGTAATTTTTTATTGCTTAATGCTCCATCAGATGATAAATCATAGCTAAATACCTCCCGTCCGCCGCCTACATACAATTTCTTTTCGTCGGGGCTTACTTCTATTCCATTGGCGGTTGCAGACATGCTATCCAGTAAGGCAACCTGCCCATTCGTATCGATCCTCCACACACGTCCGGTCTGTGATTTAAAATCCGGATCGCTCGCATAAACCCTGTCCTTGCTATCAATGGCCAAATCATTAGGTTGCGTCATCCGCGATTCATGGGCATAAACACTAATGGTTTTGGTTGTCATATCTACCCTAAGCACATTGTGCCTTTTGTAATCGGCAATTAACATGTTACCACGACTATCAAACCTGATCCCGTTTCCAACACTGCTATCAGGAAGTTCAATAAACAAAGACGGTTCTCCGGATGGGGTTATTATGCCGATGGTTCCTTCGCGGGAGAAGTTGACCGCATAAACATTTCCAAATTTATCAACCGCCGGACCTTCTACCCCATGTGTAAAACTGTTGGCCGGAGTGAATTCTGCAGATTTGAATAAATTCTTTTTTGCGGAGCTTGTGGCTCTTGATGAAGAGCAGGATTCTCCAAAAAGCAAAAGCAGAGCCGGTACAAAACATAAAACAATAAACAAGATTCTCTTAGTCTTCATCAATTTCATTTAAACTTTCTTTAGATCCGTTTTGGAATTTAGCCTATAAAATGAATTTTTATTTTAGTAGAATAATAATCCTAATAAAATGAAAATCCTGTAAAACAAGCCACTGATGGTTTTCATTGGGGCAAGCACATTATAAAATCAATATTGAATTGAAGATTATATTGAACCCATTTTTTAATATTAAAGCAATCATTTACAGCGATCAAAAGTATCGGCAACACCGGCCTTTTGATGCATCATATCAACTGAAAAAGTTCTTTGAAAAAGCACTTAGAACACGTAAACTTTTTAGATTTTAAAAGTACCATATTTAGCCAAGAAATCTTCACTTTCTAAAAAATATTTTTTTCTAATTTTCATACCTGGTGTTAAGTCATCTATAAAATAACGCATATCCCACAAAGACACTAAGGTCACAAAGAGATATTCTTTGTGGTCTTTGTTTCTTTGTCTGGCGCAGGTTCGTGGGATTTTTTTTCACGAGACGATAACCTTGACAAGACACCAGCAGTAAAGCAACAAATAACGATTATTTTTATTTAGAAAGGTTATAGTTAAATCAAACATATTTTAAAACTTAATCCGGATATTATTTTTCTTTCCCGCTTTTTTCCTTTTAGTTAATTGATGTTGATTATTTTTGGCATAACAAATAAGATCTACTCCCTCTAAAATTCAACGGACAAAGTCTATTAATAATTTAAATACATGAATAAAAAACCAATACTATTTGGCTTATTTCTTTTGTTTGTTTCAATTTGTTTTGGCCAAAAACAAATGACCGGAAAACAGGAAGTAGATTATGTAAACCCGCTTATTGGAACGGCTGCTACCGGCTTTGCCAAAGGTTTGGATGGAGGCGGTACGATGCCTTGTGTGGGGCCGCCATTTGCTATGACAAACTTTGTTGCTCAAACCGGCGAGAGCAAGATGAGTCGTATGAATTATTATTATGAAGATACCAGTATCATTGGCTTCCTTGCCTCACACCAACCTACCGTTTGGATGGGAGACTATGGATATGTTTCGGTAATGCCCCAGGTAGGAAAACTTAAAGTATTACCTAAAGAGAGGGCATTATCGTTTAGCCACAAAAACGAAAAATCAACTCCATATTATTATTCCGTTATTCTTAACGCTGAAAATAATAAACATATTCAATCCGAGATAGCTGCTTCATCGAGATGCGCCATTCTTCAATTTACTTTTCCTGCTTCGCAAAATGCGCACCTTATTATCCAGGGGATTGATCTAAATCCTGAATTAAAAGATTGGGCAAACGACTATGATCAAAGAATAAAAACGTTGAGAGGTTATGTAAGAATTAATAAAGAGAAAAATGAAATCACCGGGTATAATCCGGATAGAATGTCTGCTCAAATAGGGCCGCCGCTTCCAAATTTTAAAGGTTATTTCGTGATACAATTTGATAAGCCTTTTAAATCATTCGGTACCTGGGAAGGAGATACTATAAATCCATCATCTGCAGAACAATATGGAACAAGAATGGGAGCTTACGTAGATTTTGAAACGAAAAAAAACGAAAAAGTCCAGGTACGCATTGCCACTTCTTTTATCAGTATTGAACAGGCAAGAAAAAATCTTGAAATAGAATTGAAGGGTAAAAATTTTAATTCGCTGGTACAATCAACCCGCAATGAATGGCAGAACAACCTGAGCCGTATCAAGGTCAATGGCATCACTGAAGATCAGAAAGCAATTTTCTATACCGCTATGTTTCATACCATGCAGTTTCCCCGTGAAATGTCAGAACATGGAAAATACTATAGCGCCTTCGATGATAAAATTCATAACGGTGGTTCATACACTGACTTTTCGTTGTGGGATACCTTCAGGGCGCTTCACCCGCTATTGATATTTACCGAGCCTGATCGCATCAACCCAATCATAACCGCCATGTTGCAAATGTTTAAGGAAGGCGGAAGATTGCCGATGTGGCCGAATCCTGCAGAAACAAATATTATGATCGGTACACATGCGGATGATGTGATTGCAGATGCTTACATAAAAGGATTCCGGGGATTTGATGTTGATCTCGCCTATAAAGCAGTCTTCAAAGATGTTATGGTTCCACCAATTGACGATACTGTATTGCGCTATGGCGACAGGGATTTGTGGACTGGCTATGAAGCGGAGGCCGGACTTACCTACTTTAAAAGAATCGGATATGTGCCGGTAGATAAAACTGCTGAATCTGTATCGCGTACTATCGAATACTGTATTGATGATAATTCAGTTGCACAATTTGCAAAAGCTTTGGGAAAAACCAGTGACTACCAAAAACTGCTGAGTTTAAGTAAAAATTATAAAAACCTCTACAATGCTTCAGAAGGATTTATGCTTCCGCGAAAATTAAATGGGGAGTTTGATTCCAAAAATGAAAAAGGTGGTTGGGATGGCTTCACTGAAGGAGATTATTGGACTTATGCTTTTGGCGCGATGCATGATGTACCAGGTATGATAGACATGATGGGAGGCAGAGAAAAATTTGCTGCGAAGCTTGATGAAAATTTTAATGGCAACCATTATCGTCATGATAACGAGCCCGGACATCATTATGACTATCTCTATGACTATTGTGGAGAGCCATGGAAGACGCAGGAATTAGTAAGAAAACATACAACTGAAAATTATAGAAATAAACCTATCGGCATCAATGGGAATGAAGATTGTGGGCAAATGGCTGCCTGGTATATTTTTGGTGTGATGGGATTCTATCCGGTTACTCCTGCTTCAGGAGTTTATGCAATCGGCGCTCCGCAATTTCCTGAAATCACTTTAAATTTTATGGCTGGAAGTAAAGAAAGAGTTTTTAAAATTGTGGCACAAAATCTATCAGAACAAAACAAATACGTTCAGAAAGTTTCGCTTGATGGGATTCCGCTTAAGACCCCTTTCATCAGTCATCAACAAATCATTAATGGCCACAAACTAGTTTTTGAAATGGGACCCGATCCAAATTATAACTGGAAATAAAAATTGAGTAATTCGAAATCATCATTGTCTGACTAACTCCATAAAAACCTCGCTGGCATTGGCCTCATCCCCAACCCCCACTCCGCCTGAGGCGGAGTGGGAAACCCAAAACTAAAAAAGAATTTCGCCACAAAGACACAAAGGCACAAAGGATTTTTTCTACGAAATAATAATGGAAAACCAAGTTTTTCACTGTCAGCCACCAGGCTCGTTCGCGGCTTGGTGTTTTTGTGGCAAAACAATTCAGACAAAGCCCACATCACCACCGTCCTAGGTGATAAAACACCACTTTGATTTAGTTCCGATTTCTTCCTGGTTTATCAAAATAAAAATCCAGGGTATTTGTCGGTTTACTGCTTTTAATTTTTGAATAGCTATCACAGAAAATAAATGAGTAAATTAAATCGAGCTCTGTTCTATTACGTCCTTTTCCTGTAATTTAAAATCGCCCAACCGTTGAAGAAAACCGTGAATCCAATCACAGCAAATATTTGATTTTTTATATCTGCGAGTCCGCTTCCTTTTAAGATTACCATTCGCATTACTTCTATAAAATAAGAAACAGGGTTAAACCAGGTAATTACCTGTGCCCAATGCGGCATACTTTCAATCGGCGTGAATAAACCACTCATCAAATTAAAAATCATTATTACA
>Ga0134126_10012696_pt1 | contig 10632 bp, 9 predicted proteins | sample KB31752_FD_96881 | JGI IMG/M metagenome (GOLD analysis project Ga0134126, IMG submission 96881) | Terrestrial soil microbial communities with excess Nitrogen fertilizer from Kellogg Biological Station, Michigan, USA - KB3-175-2 | ecosystem: Environmental > Terrestrial > Soil > Unclassified ...
CTCGCGTCATTCCGATTCGATTGTAGGGCGGCAGTCGGTCTTGCGCCTCAACCGGCTGTGGCTCTGCGCACGCAGAGCCCCGGTCGCTTGCCCGGTGGAGTGTTTTCCATGCGGAAACTCCCTGTTCTGCGTTTCGCCAGCCGCTCGCGGGTTCCGCCGTCTCTCGCCCCGACTCTTACGGGGCGGCGCGTCCGCGGCGCGGTCGCGAAAATACTCCGCCTATCGGATGGCCGAGTCAACGCGAAAGAAATCCTGTTCCTGTGCGTTTTTCGAGACTTTGAAATTTCGCTACACGCTGCGTTGCGCTTTGTCCTTGTCGTTGGCGGAACGGATCTGATTGCGGATCGCGTCCCATTCGGAATCGCCAAGCGCTGCGAGTCGCGCAAAATTTCCGCCGGCTGCGAGATGCATGCCGCCGTCGATCGCGATCGTCTGACCCGTGAGATAATCGCAGCCGTCGGCCATCAGAAACGTCGCGAGATTCGCGAGCTCAAACATCTCGCCGTTGCGCGACATGCCTGCGCTGCGCGCAGGCGTTTCGCCGGAACCCGCCGCAGACGGATTGAGTCGCTCCCACGCGCCTTTGGTCGGAAACGGTCCGGGCGCGATGGCATTCAAGCGGATACCGTGCGGGCCCCATTCGGTCGCGAGTGATTTCGTCATGATGTTGAGCCCCGCCTTGGACATCGCGGAGGGCACGGTGAAGGGACCGCCGTTCCAAATCCAGGTGGTGAGAATCGAGATGACGCTCGCCTTGTTGCCGCCCTCGATCCAGCGCTTGCCGCAGGAAAGGGTGACGTAGAACGAGCCGCGAAAGACAATGTCGGCGATGGCGTTGAAGCCGCGCGGTGAGAGGTCCTTCGTACGGCTGATGAAGTTTCCGGCGGCGTTGTTGACGAGGCCGCTCAAGGCTCCGCCGTCGGCCCAGATCTGCGCCACCATGTCGTCGACCGCTTCGGCCACGCGGATGTCGCAGGCGATGCCTTTGACGCTCGACTTGGTCTTGTCGGAGAGCTTTTTGGCGGTCTCATCGAGCACGGCCTTGCGCCTGCCGCAGATGTAAACGCTGGCGCCAAGCTGCGCGAAGGCCTCACTCATCACCTCGCCAAGGCCGGTGCCGCCGCCGGTCACGAGGATGCGCTTGCCCTTCAGGATGCCGTCCTTGAACATCAAGTCGTACATGATCTGTTCCTCCCGGTTTCTTTGAGGCACAGTAGGAGCGATCAGGGTCCAAAGGCAAAAACGACGGTGCGTAAGCGGCAGGAATGACGGCACAGGCGAAACTTTTGTTCCAGGTTCCAGGAGCCGCTGGCAACGCGACCAAGCCGCTCCACCTTGCGCGCAGCGACCAACGCCAGGGCGTGTTGCCGCCGGCGTTTGCCGGTTGGTTCGTCTCGCGCGGCTGGCAGATCCGGGCGCATCAGTCGGCGCTGATCGCGCATGCTGCTCGCGAAGAATCCGTGTTGCTCGTCGCGCCAACGGGCGGCGGCAAGACGCTCGCGGGTTTTCTGCCCAGCCTGATCGAACTCGCACGCTTGCCCGCACGCCGCCCGCGCGCGCTGCACACACTCTACATCTCGCCGCTGAAAGCGCTCGCGGTCGACGTGACGCGCAACCTCGAGATTCCGATCGCCGAAATGGGCCTCGCCGTCAAAGTCGAGTCGCGCACCGGCGACACGCCGCATTCGCGCCGCCTGCGCCAGCGTCATTCGCCACCGGACATTCTGCTGACGACGCCGGAACAATTGGCGCTCCTGCTCGCGACGCCGGGCGCGAAACGGATGTTCGCGGAGCTGAAGACTGTCGTGCTGGACGAACTTCACGCCCTGCACAATTCGAAGCGCGGCGACCTCTTGGCACTCGGTCTGGCGCGGCTGCAGACGCTCGCGCCAACGCATCGCCGCGTCGGGCTTTCCGCAACCGAGGCCGATCCCGCGCCTTTGCAGAAATTCCTGATGCCGCAACCGTCAACCGGTGAGGCCTTTTCGGAAGTCGTGATCGGCCAGGCCGGCGCCAAACCGCAAATCGGAATCAGCGCCTCGGACTCCTATGTGCCTTGGGCCGGCCATCTCGCACGTCACGCCATGCTGGATGTGATGGAAGCCATCAAGACGGCGAAGACGGCGCTTGTTTTCGTCAATACGCGCAGCCAGGCCGAACGCACATTCCAGGAACTCTGGCGCATCAACGATCAGAACCTCTCGATCGCGTTGCATCACGGCTCGCTCGCGCCGGGGCAGCGCCGCAAGGTCGAAGCCGCGATGACACGCGGCGACTTGCGCGCGGTCGTCTGCACCTCGACGCTTGATCTCGGCATCGACTGGGGCGCGGTCGACAAGGTGATCTGCATCGGCGCTCCGAAGGGCGCGGCACGGCTGGTGCAGCGCATCGGCCGCGCCAATCATCGGCTTGACGATCCGAGTGAGGCTTTGCTCGTGCCGGCCAACCGCTTCGAGGTGCTCGAATGCAACGCCGCGCGCGATGCGGTGCTGGCCGGCGAGCTCGATGGCGAGCGACTGCGCCGAGGCGGGCTCGACGTGCTCGCACAGCATGTGCTCGGCATGGCGTGTTCGGCGCCGTTCGATGCGAACGAGCTCTATGGCGAAGTCAAATCCGCTTCGCCCTATGGTCACATCACGCGTGCCGATTTCGATGCCGTGGTCGATTTCGTGGCGACAGGCGGCTATGCACTCAAGCGCTACGATCGCTACGCGCGTCTGCGCAAGACGGAAGACGGTTTGTGGCGCGTCGCGCACCCACGCATGGCGCAGCAATATCGGCTTAATGTCGGTGTCATCGTCGAGGATCCGATGGTGGAGATCCGTCTGCAATCCAAAGGGCGCCCGGCCGGCGCGGGCGGCCGCGTGCTTGCCAGCTCGAGGAGTATTTCGTCGAACAACTGACGAGAGGCGACACCTTCGTCTTCTCAGGTCGAGTGCTTCGCTTCGAAGGCATGCGCGACGACGGCGCCTATGTCACCAAGACGACCGACAGCCTGGCGCAGATCCCGTCCTACAATGGCGGCAAGTTTCCACTCTCCACGTTTTTGGCCGAGCGCGTGCGGGAGATGGTATCCCGACCCGAAAGTTGGCACGTGCTGCCCGATCCTGTGCATGAATGGCTCAGGATCCAGGAAGCGCGCTCCGTCATTCCGCAGCCTGGCCAGTTGCTGATCGAAACGTTTCCGCGCGGCTCGCGCGAATATCTGGTGTGCTACCCGTTCGAAGGCCGTCTCGCACACCAGACGCTCGGCATGCTCTTGACGCGGCGGCTCGAACGCCTGCGCATGCGGCCGCTCGGCTTCGTCGCAAACGAGTACGCGCTTGCCGTTTGGGCGCTGCGCGACATGGGTGGGGTCGACATGGCGGAATTGTTCGCGGAGGACATGCTGGGCGATGATCTCGATGCCTGGCTCGCCGAATCCAATCTTTACAAGCGCACGTTCCGCAATTGCGCGATCATCTCGGGGTTGATCGAACGGCGTTATCCGGGGCGGGAGAAATCCGGCCGCCAGGTGACGTTCTCCTCCGACCTGATCTACGACGTGTTGCGCGAGCATGAGCCGGACCATGTTCTGTTGCGCGCCACCTACGAGGACGCCGGGACGGGGCTGTTGGACATCGCGCGTCTTGCGCAAGCCTTGAAGCGCGTCAAGAACCGCATTGTCACCCGGCGGCTCGACCGTGTCTCGCCGCTGGCCGTTCCCGCCATGCTCGAAATATCGAAGGAGATGGTGGCCGGCGAGGCGCATGAGGATATCCTGCGCGAGGCGGAAGAAGCGTTGATCAAGGAAGCGATGCGTGTCGATTGAACAGATGTTCGTTGAGGTCAACGGCGAGACCCTTTTGCTCGATCGCACGGGTGCCGCCTGGTGGCCGGCGGAACGGACCCTCATCCTGGCCGACATCCATTTCGAGAAGGGTTCCTCGTTCGCCACGCGCGGTACGCTGTTGCCACCCTACGACACGCGCTCGACGTTGAAGCGCATCGAGGCCTTGATGAGTGCTTATGTTCCGGCTCGCATCGTCGCGCTTGGCGATTCGTTCCACGACAGCGCCGCCGCTGCCCGGCTCGACGATGACGACAAGCACACACTCGCGCGCCAGGTCTCGCGCACCGACTGGATATGGATCGAGGGCAATCACGATCCGGAACCGCCTTCCTGGCTCGGCGGCAGCATCGCGGCGGAGCTTGCCATCGGCGGCCTCGTATTTCGCCACGAACCGGCGCGGCAACCGCAAGCCGGCGAGATTGCCGGACATCTCCACCCTTGCGCGACGGTTGCGCGCCACGGACGCAGTCTTCGCCGCCGCTGCTTTGCCGGTGATGCCACGCGCATGGTTATGCCTGCGTTCGGTGCTTATGCGGGCGGTCTCGACATCGATGACGAGGCGATCGCGGCGCTGTTTTCGGCGGATTTCGCGGCTTACATGCTCGGGGGGCGGCGAGTCTATGCGGTGGCGGCGCGTGGTTCGCCTCAACTCGCGCGCCGGAAGACGACCGACGACAGCCAGCCGAGTATGCCGGCCATGAGGACGGCGGAGAGTCCGTAAAGCAAGGGCGAGTCGTGCGCCAGATTGTAAAGGCGGCGCTCGAGGCCTGTTTGATCGATGAACAGCGGCGTCGATTGCGCACTGATCACATTGCCATCGCGAAACAGGTAGACCTCGGCGTTATATTGACCGCGCGTGACGGTCGCCGGCACCGGCACATGCACGCGAAAGAGGGCGGGACTGAGAAATTCCACGGCTGCCGGCGCTTCGCCGTACAAGCCGTCCTGCTCCTTGTGGCGAATGAGCGCCTGGCGAAAGGGTTCGGGGTTGTGATGGGAAAAGACGCGCGCGGGCTTCAAATTCGCGAGTCCGATGCCGTAGCGCTTGAACGTTTCCTTGGTCGCAATATCGACGAGCGGCCGGGTGCTGGCGAGATAATAGTAAGTCGGCATGTCTTGCAGCTTGGCCTGGTCGCGATTGAGCCAGATTCCGACGACGCGGTCTTTCTTGCGCACGGTCATGTCGGCATCGGGTCCGCGAACGATGACGATGACGTCGTGCGCGCCGGTATCGTCCAGATGCTCGATGGCCCCGAATACGACGATGTCGGTGCCGGTATAGTTCGACGTGATTTCAACCGTGTCTTGCGACAGGCCCGACACGAGATCCTCGGACGCCAACGCGGGAACGGCGCATGACGCGCACAGACCAAGAAGGGCGAGAGTTCGTCTCATGGCGATGCCGTCGCCACGCTGTAGAGCTCGTCTGGCTCGATCACGAGGCTGAAAAGCAGTCGGCCGGCGACGGCCAGAACCAGCAGCGCCAACAACATCCTGAGCTGTTCGCCGCGCAGGCGCTCGCCGGCCCTGACGCCAAGCTGTGCGCCGACCACGCCGCCCAGGATCAGGAACAAGGCAAGGACGATATCGACCGCGAAGTTGCTGGTCGCCTGAAGAACGGTCGTTGCCGCGGTAACGATGACGATCTGGAACAGAGAGGTGCCCATGACGACATTGGTCGGCATGCGCAGCAAGTAGATCATCGCCGGCACGACGACAAAGCCGCCGCCAACGCCCATGATGGCGGAGAGAACGCCCACGATGAACCCGATGCCGATCGGAGGAATGACGCTGATGTAGAGGCGCGATTCGCGGAAGCGCATCTTGATCGGCAGGCCGTGGACCCACAGATGCTGTCCGCTGCGGCGCGCCGGCGTGCTCGTTCCGCTCTGGGCCGCGCGCAACACGCCGAGACTCTCGCGCAGCATCAGTCCGCCGACCGTGCCGAGCAGGACGACGTAACTTGCGGCCACGACGAGATCCATCTGGCCGGAGCGGCGCATGACGCCGAACAGCCAGACCCCGAACACCGTGCCGACAAGTCCGCCTGACGCCATGACGGCGCCCATCTTCATGTCGAGCGCGCGCTTGCGCCATTGCGCGATGGCGCCCGAAATGGACGAGGCCGTGATGTGACTGGCCGTGGTTGCAACCGCGACCGAAGCGGGAACGCCATAGAATATGAGCAGCGGCGTCAGCAGGAAACCGCCGCCGACGCCGAACAGACCGGAGAGAAAACCGATCGCCGCACCCATGCCAAGGATGACCAGCCAATGAACCGACATCTCGGCGATGGGGAGATAGATTTCCATCGATCGGACAAATACACGGTCAGGGATGAAGGACCTGTCCAAATCCGGCAGGCCCGAGCCTGATGCGAATGTGCGCGCCGGAAGCTGTGCGGTCAACCTTTCCGGCGCGAAACTCTAGTTTGTGATTTCGCTCAGCTGCGGCGCGACGTTCGCTTTTGGATCGAGCGGCTGGGGATGGAAGGCGTCGACCGAGCGTTGTGCGGCGGCGCGATCTTCGGCACTGAGCTGTGTCGCCAACGCATCGATGCGGGCCTTGGACTCCGTATCGCCCGACGTGGCCGCAATCGCATACCATTTGTATGCATCGATCAGGCTTTGGGGCACGCCGAGTCCGCGCTCATAAAGGACGGCGAGATTGAATTGCGAATCGGAGAGGCCGAGCGCGGCCGCCTTGGCGAACCAGCGGGCCGCTTCCGGAAGGTTCTTTGCAACGCCGGTCCCGGAGGCATAGGCGACGGCCAGATTGTGCATCGCCTTGCGATTGCCCGCCTGTGCGGCCAGCGTGTACCAGTGAACCGACTTGACCGGATCGGCGGCGACTCCGCGACCGCGTTCATAGAGCGTGCCGAGGCGGTACTGCGCAACGGGCTGGCCGGCGAGCGCAGCGCGGCCGAGCCACTTGGCGGCATCGGCTTCGCTCACTGCGACGCCGTCGCCGTCGAGATATTTCAGACCGACGACGAGTTCGGCTTTGGCATTGCCGCCATTGGCGAGCGCGGTCAGCTTGTCGAGTGGCGCAACCGAGGCGGTCTGAGCCGGCGCCGGAGCGGCTGCCCCGCCTGGCGGTTGCGCCGGCGCGTTCGGAGCCTGGCCTTGAGGTGTGGGTACGACGACGGTGTTCAAGACCGGCGCTGTGCCGTTCGCCGCGCTTGCATGCCGAGACGGTGTCGGCGCGTTTGCTGCGGGCGCGGTCTTTTGCGGATGGAAGAGTGGCGCCGAGGATTTTGGCGTTCCGATGCGTTGGCTGAGGAATGCTCCTGCGGCGATCGCGAGAATCAGGACCAGCGCGATGATCGCGACCACGAAGTAGGTTTTGCGGCTGTTTGATCGGGCTTCCTCTTCGTCGGCGGTAGAACCCCACGAAAATCCGCCGATGCGCGAACCGATATCCGTTTCCGCTTGAGCTGCTGCGGCGCGCGCCGAACGGCGTGCCGCGGCGAGATAGGAGTCGGGCGCGGCCGAAGCCGCTGGTTCGACGGCCGGTGCCTCAGCCGCTTCGGCAGCGAAGGGGTCGGTTTCGAACCCGCTCTGCTCTGGCGCGTGCGCCGCTTCGGCAGGAACGGTTTCTTCGGCCAGAGGCGCGGAATCGGCGGCCGCATCGAAGGTGGAGAACTCGGCGCTCCGCTCCTCGTGCGGGACAACCACGTCGGGCGCCAGTACGTTGACGAAGGGCGGCGTCTCCTCTGCGGCAGCAGGGTGTTCGACGACGGATATCGGCCCGATGGTCTCGGCGACCATGTGAGGCGCAGGCTCGGCCACGGGATGCGGCAGAACCTCGGCGACGGGATGTGGCGCCGCCTCGACGGCCGGGGTCCGGCTCGAAACCGTGGTGAGCTCGGCACGCAACTGCGCGACACTGTCGCGTTGCCCGGCTTCCGAGGCGTCGATACGCCCGGCCAGCCGCTTGAGTTCGGCCTCGATCGCGTCGGACTGCGTGTCAGGCTTGTCGAAGCGGGTTGCGATTTCACCGAGCGTGCGTTCGATAGCCGAGAGCCGACGGTCGAGCGCCGGATTGGCGGCCGGCGCACTCAGCTTCGACAGGCTGTCTTCGAGCCGCGATATCGCACTCGCCGCGTCCGCATCGCGTTTCATCGCCGCCGCGTCGCCTTGGGCGCGCGCTTCAAGACTTGTGAGTGCGCGCTCGACAGCAGCTTGGCCGGACTGCACCAGGTTTTCCAGCGCGCGGATGCGTTCGTCGAATTTCGCCAGACGCTGTTCGACGGCCTGATTGGTATTGTCGGTTTCGGCGCGCACTTCGCCGATCCGTCCGGCGACCGATTCAAGATTGCCGGCGAGAGCGGATATTTGCGTAGCGGATTGGGTGGCCGTGGAAGAAATCTGATCGGCGAGTCGTGACAAGCCCTGATGCAGGCCCTTCACCGCATCTCTCAGGCCCTCGCTTGCGCCCTGGCGTTCGACTCGATCGAGACGGTCGGCAAGACTGATGACGCTGTTGCCCAATTGATCGAAGGCTTGCGCCTGTTCGCGTGCGGTGACGTTGATTTCGCTCGCGGCCTTCGTCATGGCGCGATTGTTTTCGGACTGGCTGCGCTCGGCCGCTTCGAGGCGCCGCGCCACGCCGCGCAACTGCTCTTCTATGCGACGAAAGACTTCGCCCGTTTCGGATTCGCTGCGCGCCACATGCGCCAGCATTTCTTCGGTGTCGCGACGCGACGGTCGCACTTCGGTCGCTGCGGTGAAATTGCTGACGTTGGACGACCAAGCCTCGCGCATCGGTGCCTCAGCCGGATCCGAAAAGCTGCGCAGGATGCGCCGCGTCATCCATTCGCCGACCGAAAGACCTTCCCGGCGCGCGGCCGCCCTCGCAGCTTCGCGGGCCTCCATCGGGATGCCCGCAACGTTCCAAGGGATGTCTGGCCGCATTTCGACTCACTTGGTACTACACCCGCCAGTAAAAGTACTGATCACAACATATAGTGTAAAGAATGGTCTCGACGCCGACTAACAAGACTATTGAAGCGTCGCGATGGTCCGATGGCCAAAATGGACCAACAGCGTTAATTCAGGGTTAGCGTCAAAGCTTGCCGACGCCGGCGCGGTCGAGTTCGCGATCGAGACGGCCCCCGATCCAGAAAAAGGCCATTTTGAAGTCGGAAATGAGCGACCAGAGCGGGTAGGTGAAGGTGGCCGGGTGGTTCTTTTCCACGAAATAATGCGCGAACCAGGCGGGTCCGTAGCCCGCCACGAGTGCTGCGGGAAGGAACCAGAAACCACCGGTCGCGAGCCCGACAGCGAGGCAAACAAGCGCGATGCCCGTGCCGACAAAATGAATCGACCGCGTCGCCCGGCGTGCGTGTTCCCTCAGATAGTGTGGCCAGAATTCCGCATAGGTGGCGATCGGACGGTTCGGACCGACGGGGTCGCGCATCAATGAGCCGTCGCGCCGCTGCGAGGCGCCTTTGGCGCCGGCGCGAGCGCGGCTTTCGCATTGGGCAACGGCGTGACGACGGCGCGCGGCTCGGCATCCTGATGCGGACCAAGACCCAGGTCCGTGGCGAAAAGTTGCGTGACGTACACCGTGTCGCCGTTCACGGCAGCTCCCACCCCGGTGCGGTTGTAGTCCGGGAACGACAGATTTTCCCTGTGCGATGCACTGGAAATCCAGGTTGCGACGAAGCGCCGGGCAAACGCCTCGATGTCGATCCCGCTGGCAGGCGAATAATGCTGCGCGGCCATATTCTCTCCGAGCAACCCTTGGAATCGGGCATCCTCAGCCATCAGCAACGACGCCGATGTGTCGCCGTTCGGTGCGGTATGGGCGAAATAGTTCTTGCTCGCCATATCCAGGGCACGCTTGCGGGCGATTTCGCCAAGCTCCGGATCGATCACCAGGGATTTCGAGTCCGGCGCGAGCCGCAAGCGCTCGTCGGCAACCAGTACCGCAATGCGCAGTTCCAGGGCCGGCATCAGAGTCTTCGGATCAGTCGGCGCCGGTCGCAACACGTCATGAAGGCTGGCGCACCCGGCACACGCCAATAGCAGAAGCGCAACCGCGACCGAGCGCATGCTACTGCAGAATCTCGAAGAGACCGGCAGCGCCCATTCCGCCTCCGATGCACATGGTGACAACGCCAAGTTTGGCTTTCCGCCGGCGTCCTTCGAGCAAGAGGTGTCCCGCCATACGCGCACCGGACATGCCATAAGGGTGCCCGATGGAGATCGCGCCGCCGTCGACATTCATCTTCGCGGGATCGATCTCCAGTTTGTCGGCGCAGTACAGCACCTGGCTGGCGAAGGCCTCGTTCAGTTCCCACAAATCGATGTCCGAGACCTTGAGACCGTGCCGCTGCAAAAGACGCGGCACGGCATAGACCGGTCCGACGCCCATTTCGTCAGGCTCGCAGCCCGCGACCGCGAAACCGCGGAAGATACCGAGCGGCTTGATTCCACGTTTTGCTGCTTCACCAGCCTCCATCACCACGGCCGCGGAAGCGCCGTCCGCGAATTGCGACGCGTTCCCGGCGGTAATGTACTTACCTTGGGCGATCTGCTGACCGCCGCTGAAGACGGGCTTGAGCGCGCTCAGGCCCTCGAGCGTCGTGTCCGGCCGGTTTCCCTCGTCGCGGTCGACCGTGACGCCGACAACCGATTCTTGTCCCGTGGCGCGGTCGACTTTCTTCATCTTCGTCGCCAAGGGAACGATTTCGTCCTTGAAACGGCCAGCCTGTTGTGCGGCGGCTGTGCGACGCTGACTTTCCAGCGCATAGGCATCCTGGCGCTCGCGGCTCACCTGATAGCGTTCGGCGA
>Ga0134126_10012697_pt1 | contig 10631 bp, 12 predicted proteins | sample KB31752_FD_96881 | JGI IMG/M metagenome (GOLD analysis project Ga0134126, IMG submission 96881) | Terrestrial soil microbial communities with excess Nitrogen fertilizer from Kellogg Biological Station, Michigan, USA - KB3-175-2 | ecosystem: Environmental > Terrestrial > Soil > Unclassified ...
AGCGCGGAAATATTACAGCCGTATGACCTGGAGGTTACAATATGATGACAAGCCATATTTGGGCCTTTTTGCCCAGCTAAAGTTCTTTTGAGGCAATTATGCCGCGCGGCATATCCTATTCAATGAGCAGAAGCAGCGACATGGAACCGACGCCGATGAGCATCATGAGGATTTGCAGCAGAGATTTAACCGGAGCGTTCTCTTTTTGGAGTTCCGGGGTCAGGTTCGATCCGGCGATATAGATGAAGGACCCCGCCGTGACCGCCAGCGCGATATCCGAAAAGCTTTTTAAGCCTGCTTGAAATCCGAAGGCCGCAAAAACTCCCAGGATCGCCACGCCGGCGGAAATAAAGTTGAGCAAAAGCGCGCGGCTGCGGCTCCAGCCGGCGTGGATAAGCACGCCGAAATCGCCGATTTCGTGAGGAAGCTCATGGAGCACGACGGCCAGCGTGGTCGCCAGGCCCACCTGGAAGCTGGCCAGATAGCTGGCCCCGATCAGCATGCCGTCCACAAAGTTATGCAGGCCGTCGGAAACGAGCAAAATGCGTCCCACCGGCTTGACGCCATGGACATGATCCAGCCCATGCTCATACTTCCAGCGCAGAAATTTTTCAAATATAAAGGAAGAGCAAATGCCGGCCAAAACCCAGAGCGATCCCCGCAAACGATGGACAGGATCCTGGAAGATCTCCGGCAGCAGATGAAAAACGGAATCGCCGAAAAGAGCGCCCGTGGCCAGGCTGATGAGCAGAAAGGCCACGGCCTGCAGGCGCTCTTCTCCGAGCGGAAGCAGGATAATCGCCCCCAGCGAGACCAGGCTCACGACGAAAGCGCTGAGAAGCGCCGCCAGCAAAGGATGATGCAGATAGATCATGTCTTTGGCGCGCAGCGGCGGGTCATGTAATCAGGCAAGAGTCCCATCATAATGAAGACCGCCTGGATCGCCGCAAAAATGACGAGCCAGACGAACGCTTTTTCCATAAAACCATACGAGTGCAGGCCGATCCCCAGCATGTTGACCCCGAACCAGGAAAAAGCGGTGACGACGTTGCCGAAAATCGCCATGACCATGACCGAGCGCGGCTTGGCCAGGCCGCCTACACGCGCATGCAGAATGAACGCGTTCCACAGAACGATCATGAGCGCGCCGTTTTCCTTGGGATCCCAACCCCAAAAGCGGCCCCAGGATTGATCGGCCCAAATGCCTCCGAGGATCGTCCCCAGAAAACTGAAGAGCAGGCTGAAACAAACCACGCCGTAAACCATCCGTTCCAAATCCTCCGCGTCTTCATCCGTCCATCCCGAGTCGAAAAGCCGGCGCACCACGTAGAGGATCGCCAAAAAGCCCGCTAAAAAAGTGGAGCTGTATCCGATTGTGACGCACACCACATGAGTGGCCAGCCAGAAATTAGAGTCCAGCACGGCCCGCATCATTTCCAAGGTATCGCCCTCGCTGGAAAGATGCTGGGCGATGATCAAGGTTAAAAAGCCGATGACGGCCGAAACCAGGCTGCCGATGCCGTTGCGATAAAATCGCTCGAGCACGATGCCCAAGAGGACCGCGGCCCATCCGACAAAAATCGCCGAAGAGTAAAGGTTGGTCACCGGCGGCCGTCCCTGCAAAACCATGCGGGCCACCAGGCCGCCCGTGTGAACCGCAAAGCCCAGCACCAGCAGCAAAAAGGCCGTGCGATTAAAAAACCGCGGCGCGGCCAGCCAGGAGAAAAATACCAGGAGAAAGACGATCGTATAGAGGATCATCGACTGATAAAAAGGTTCGAAATAATTAAAAACGAACTCGGCGCGGGCCCGGCGCCATGGAGATGGAAATTGAGCCTGCAGCCAGGCGCCATACTACTGCAGGGCGCTGTTGAAAGCCGCAGCGGCGCCCGCGCGGTAAGCATCCCCCATGGCGGCGTACGCGTCGACGCCGGGGTTTAAATGAGCCCGGGTGATGCCGTCCAAAAGCCCCTGCCCCCAGCTGACCCAATCCATCTTGTCGAGCCCCCGCGCGCCGGGAAGGGGAAAAAATGCCGCCGAGTCGGCGATAAACTTATATTTCTCGGCGGCGTGCGCCAGCTCTTTGAGCCGAGACGCGGGCGGGCCTTTGCGCGTCAGATGCGCGCTCAAAGCCGGCAGCAGGCGCTCCCAATAATCCCGGACTTCCGCGCGGACGTCGACGGCGCCGGCGATCTGCAGACTGTTTTCAAGCCGCTCGTAAAGAACGAGACGCTCCTGAAGCGCCAGGACCGCGCTCTGATAATGAGACCGGTCTTCCGATTTCACGTTCTGCGCCTGGTTCGCCTGGGCTTCGATATCGGCGAGCTTCGGCTTTAAATCGTTCAAGGCGTAATACCGGGTGCGGGATTGTTCGATGCCTATCATTCCCAGCACGTCGGGATTATCAATCTCGAAGACAGGCTCCTGGTCGGCCTGCGGCGCCCGGTAAAGAACGTCTAAGAGCCAGGCCGCCGCGCTCTGCGTCTGGTTATGGACCTGCAGAGTTTGTCGGCCATGAATCATGAGCAGCGAGTTGCGCGCCAGCGTGTCCAGCGGTTTGATCCGGCCTCCGGCAAGAACCGGCAGGCGGGCGAAATCGTTGAGAGGATAAGGAGAATCCGCGCGCGGCGCGCGAAAACAAAAACCCAGATAAACCGCAAAAAGGCCGACCGCCGCCCAGGGCGCCCAGGTCCGCCCGGAGCGAGGATGAGGCGCGCGCGGCGCGGCGCGCTTCATTGCGGCCGTCTCCGTATAAAGGCGGATAAGTGCATGAAGAATTGAATCACCAAGCCGAGGATCACCAGAAAGCACGACAGGTAAGGAGCCACCCAAGCGGGATTTTTAACCACCTGGAGAACCGAGAGCTTGTCGCCCTGGCCGAAGCTGGCCTGATAAAACGTATTGCCGTGATAGCGCAGCGGATGGTTCATGTAAATCAGCGCGTCGCGGCTTTCTCCCGTCTGCGCCTCGAACAAGTGGACCCGGCTGGAAAAATTTTTGGCGATATCGGTTCCGGGATAGATGTCATGGCGAAAATCTTTAAGCGTCAGGGAGAAGGGATAATAGTAGCGCCGCGGCCGGAAGGCGATGCGGTAGGAGCGTCCGCCGGCCTCAAAAGACTGGGGAGCGCCCAGGCCGCTTGAGACGAGCCAGACGCCGAGGCTGCGCCCCGCCTCCCGCACGTCGACCCAAGCAGTGAGGATGTTATCCTGATCGTCGGAGGTGACGGGCGGAAGTTCCTGCACGGAAATCCGCGGCCCGATCCCCTCCGTCGCCAGGGAATTGCTTCCCATCGCCAGCTGCGCGTTGCGGTCAAACTTGCGAATGACGAGCGAAAACGGTTTTCCCGGCAGGGTGATTTCTCCCGGACGGCTGAAACGGGCGTCCGGGATGCTCGTGACCTCGTCCCACCGGGGGTCGGATGTGTCGATGAGAGCCAGCTCCATGTCGCGGGCGGCCTCGGAATAATTCAGCGTCTGGCCGATCTGCAGCGGCATCAAGCTCTCACGGCCGCGCCTTTGGGCGACAAACTGGCCGATGAGCAGAAGGATCAGGCCGAAGTGCGAAATTAAAATGCCGGCGTCTTTGCGCCGGTACTTAAAGCGCGCGATGAAAGCCGCGATGAGGTTGAGGGTCCAAAGCGCGCCCACCGTCAAACCGCCCGGGAAAACGGGGATCCGCCAGTCGCCGAACGTCTCAGGAATCCACCAGCGGTTAAAGAACATTTTCTGCGCGGCGAACGTGCCCATGCGGACCTGAGCCAGCGTGCCGAAGACGACGAGCACCATCGCCAGCGCCAGGCAGAAAAGCGTCAGCTCGACGGAAGCCAGGCGCTCCAGGAATTCCTGCGCTCCTTTGCGCAAAGGAGCCTTAGCCACCGGCGCGCACCCGTACGCTTTGAAGAAATTCCATGAAGGCCGGCTTGGCCCGGCCGACGGCGCCGGCCTCGCCGATCATTTTGAAAAACCAGGTTTCCCCGCGATGGCTCCAGATGGCCGCGACGACGCGCCGGCGGGAGCGGTTCTCCGGCGGCTCGCTCGTGAAGTCGACGAGCAGCATCGTTCGTCCCGCGGGATGGATCCGGCGGCTTTGCGAGGGGAGGTCATTTTCTTGGATGGGAGGCAGCTGAATTTGTCCGCGCCACCGGTTGATGTTGGCCAAGTCTCCGCCGGCGTCCCCCTGCAGCGCGACCACGGAAAAGTCCGCGCTCTGGCCGTTGGGTCCCGGAATCCGGTAGCTCCCCATTCGCATTTCCGAAAGAGGCTGCTCCTGCCATCCCGCGGGAACTTTCCAGCTCAGCGGCCGCGAGCCGCCGGCCGGCGAAGCCGCGGACGGCCCGCTCATCTCCGGCATGGAACCGGCGGAAGCGGGCGCTTCCTTCGGAACGCGGTAGGTATGGATACCGGTATCTTCGCAACCCGCCAAAAGGGGCGCCCATAAAAAAAGAAGGATCCAAACGGATTTACTCATGCGTTAGGCTGCAGGACTAATATCGCCAAAGATGAAAACGGACTTTAAATTCGCGGCGCTCGTGGAACACCCAGCTTAGGATAGTGCTGAAAGCGGAAAACAGCAGCGATCCGAGAATGGCCCAGCTGTAATTGCGAATCATAAATCCCTGGATAATGTAGCCCGCGCTGAAAAAAATGGCCGCATTGAGCAGGATCGTGAAAAGTCCCAGCGTGAGGATGTTCAAAGGAAGCGTTAAAAAAAGCAGGACCGGCCGCACGAAGGCGTTGAGCAGGCCCAGCACCAGAGCGCTCGTTACGCACGAGTGCCAGTTGCGAAACCAAATGCCGGGAAGGATCAAGGCGGTTCCGATCAGCGCGAGGGTGTTAATGACCCAGCGAACGAGGAATGTTTTCATCGATCCCTTTTAAAACAATTCATCCGGCCGCGGACCGGCCGCCGTGGTCCGGTGAGCGGGCGCGCTGCCCCGGGCTTGGTCGAGCGCCTGATTGAGCAACTGATCGGCCCGCGCGATCCCTTTGGACTCTCGCGGAATTTGCTTGAACGCGACGGCCTCAAAACCCGCCGCCAGAGATTTTACTTTTTCCGAGAGCGTTTGGAGGCGGGCATTTTTAATCCGGTAGCGGCCTTGGAGCTGGAAAATCAGCAGCTCGCTGTCGGCGTGGCAGACCAAGCGCGCGGCGCCGCGCTCCTGCGCCAGCTCGAGCGCCAGGATCATCGCGCGATACTCCGCCTGATTATTGGTCGTCTCGCCGATGCACCGGGCGGTCTCGTAAAGCACGCGCCCCGCGGCGTCGCAGAGGACCGCTCCGATCGCCGCCGGCCCCGGGTTGCCCCGCGCTCCTCCGTCGGAATACGTGTAAAGGAGCAGGCTCATCGATAGTTGACGAACTGCAGCGGAAGCCCGTAATCGCCGGTGCGCAGCCGCTGCATGACGGCCTGCAGCTCGTCCTTTGATTTGCTCGTCACGCGCAATTGATCGCCCTGAATGCTGGCCTGGACCTTGAACCGGGCGTCCTTGATAGCGCGCACGATTTCCTTCGCCTTTTCCGATTCGATGCCCTGCTTCATCTTGACCGCCTGGCGCACCGTCGCGCGCTCCGCCGGCTCGACGGCCTGATAGTCGAGCGCCTGGAGCGAAATGCCCCGTTTGATCATCTTGCTCTGGATGATATCGATGACGCTCTTGAGCTTTTGCTCGTCATCGGAAAACACGGTGAGCTTCGATTCCTTTTTATCCCATTCCACCTTCGAAACGCTGCCTTTGAAGTCAAAGCGCGTCTGCATTTCCTTGTTCGCCTGGTGGACCGCGTTTTCGACTTCCTGAAGATCCAGCTTGGAAACGACGTCGAATGAAAACTCTTCGGCCATTTTTTCTCTCCTCTATAAACTTATAAGCTCCGGCGCTTGCGGCGCGGCCACAGCGAAACCGGCGGAGCGCTTCCGTCGCCGCGGAACTCGGCCGGGCGCTCGTTCCAAACTCCGAAATGGAAGCGGATGGCGTCGAGAATCCGCAAGGTCGCCTTGCCGTCTCCGTAGGGATTGACGGCGTTGGCCATGCGCTCGTAGGCGCGCTGGTTGACCAGCAGCTCGTTGACGCTTTTGTAAACGCCCGCTTCTTCCACGCCGATGATCCGGGCGGTGCCGGCCTTGACGGCTTCGGGGCGCTCGGTCACTTTGCGCAGAACCAGCACCGGCTTGCCCAAAGCCGGCGCCTCCTCCTGGATGCCGCCCGAATCGGTGACGACCAGATAGGATTTTTCAAGCAGGTTGACCAAGTCCAGGTAATCGATTGGCGGAATCAAGTGGATGCGTGCATGCCCGCCCAGGGCGGCCTGCGCCGCCTTTTGGACGTTCGGGTTCAGGTGCACGGGATAGACGACGTAGACGCCCGGATGCTCATCGACCACGCGGCGCAGCCCGCGGAACACATTCTCCAGCGGCGCTCCGTGATTTTCGCGCCGGTGCGCGGTCAGCAGGATGAGACGCGCCGCCGGCTGCGTGGCGTCCGTTTGCGTTTTGGGGTCGAAGAGGGCCTTGAGCGTCGGGTCGGTCCATTGATGCGGTTCTTTCATGGCGATAAAAAGGGCGTCCGTCACCGTATTGCCGGTGACGAAAATCCCTCCCGGCGCGATATTTTCTTTGAGCAGGTTTTTCTTAGCTTGGTGGGTCGGCGCGAAATGAAGGCTGCATAAGTGATCGGCCAGCACGCGGCTGGATTCTTCCGGAAACGGATTGGCGGCGTCGTAGGAGCGCAGGCCGGCCTCCACATGCCCCACCGGAATGCGGTGATAAAAAGCGGACAACGCCGCGGCGAACGTCGTGATCGTGTCTCCGTGCACGAGCGCCACGTCCGGCTTTTCTTTTTCCAGGATCGGCCCGAGCTGGCCCAGCACCTGGGTGACGACGTATTCCAGGCTCTGGTTCTGCTGCATGATGTTTAAGTCGTAATCCGAGCTGATGTGAAAGAGGCTCAGGACCTGGTCGAGCATCGCGCGGTGCTGGGCGGTCACGACGATGGTCGTCTTAAAGTCATTCGGGCGTTTGCGCAGCGAGCGCACGACCGGCGCCATTTTAATGGCTTCGGGCCGGGTCCCAAATACGCACAAGACTTTGAGCGGAGATTTTCGGCCGGCAATCATCGGTTAAGCCCCCTTCACAATGGCAAGAAAAATCGCGGAAACGGACAGGATCAGCGTCAGCACGTACACGAGCAGCACGACCTCCCGCCCTGTCCATCCGCGGGCCATCAAACGGTGATGCAGATGTTCCTTATCCGGTTCCATGATACGAGTTTTTTTCTTATAGCGGCGGATCATCGCCAGGCTCACGTCGAGCACGGGCAGCGCGACCACGATGACGGGAATCATGATCGAGAGCACCGCCGTGGTCTTGAGCGTCCCGATGACCGTGATGGCCCCCAGGAGAAATCCGATTCCCAGCGCCCCGCCGTCGCCCATGAAGACTTTGGCGGGCGAAAAATTATACGGCAGAAACCCCAGGCAGCTTCCGGACAGAAGCGCGGAGAGCACGCCGGCCAGCTTCAGCTGCTTGGCGATGAAAGCCGTCTCCGTGCTGCTTTGAATGATGGAAACGGCGAGAAAGGTGGCCGAAGCGATCGCCGCCAGACCGGCCGCCAGACCGTCGAGTCCGTCGGCCAGGTTGATGGCGTTCATAAACCCGATGATCCAGAAAACGGTGATGAGCTGCGACAAAAAGATCGGGAACTGCAGGTAGCTGAAGAACGGAATCCGCAGGCCCGAAATCTGGACGCCGTAATTGATGACGACCAGCGAGGCGATGATCTGCAGAAGCAGCTTGTAGACGGGCGCCACCGGCTTGCGATCGTCCATCATGCCCAGAAAAACGACAATCGTCAGGCCCACGAAAATTCCGGCGAACTGCTTGTTCAGGCTCACGATGTCCATGAGCCGGCCGTGATCGTAGAGCGAGTGGCGGTAAGCCAGGAGTTCCCGGAAGCGCGGGAAGCCGGCGTAAAGGCCGGCCACGCCCATCAGAATTCCCCAATAAATTCCCAGGCCGCCCCAGCGCGGAATAGGCACGGCGTGAACCTTGCGCGCGTCGGGCCGGTCTAAAACGCCGTACTTTTTGGCGAGCCAAATGGAAAACGGCGTGGCGCTGAAGCTGCCGGCGCAGGCGACGATGAAAGCGGCGAGATAGAGAACGCCCATTAGGACCGCCCGAAGTCCCGGGTTCCCCGCTTACCGTTCAAGCCGGCCGCCGGCCGCGACGCTAGCCACGCAGCCGCTCCGCGTAGATCGGATGCTTCAGGCACAGGGCTTTGACTTCTTGGCGGATCCTCGTCAGCGCATCGGGTTCGGCGCGGCGGCTCAAGGCCCGGTCGATCCAGTCCGCCACGCGGGCCATATCCTTTTCTTTGAGCCCGCGCGTGGTGACGGCCGGCGTGCCGATGCGGATGCCGCTGGCGATAAACGGTTTTTCGGGATCGAAAGGGATCGCGTTTTTGTTGACGGTGATGCCGGCCTCGTCGAGCGTGCGCTCGGCGTCTTTGCCGGTGACGCCCTTGGGCCGCAAGTCGAGCAGGAACATATGGCAGTCCGTGCCGCCGGTGACGATGCGCAAGCCCCGCGCCGCCAGCGCCGCCGACAGCGCGCGGGCGTTGGCGATCACCTGGGCTTGGTATTTTTTAAATGCCGGCCTCATCGCCTCGCCCAAGGCGACCGCCTTGGCGGCGATGACGTGCATGAGCGGGCCGCCCTGAATGCCCGGAAAAATCAGTTTGTCGAGCGCCGGCGCGTAGGCCGCTTTGCAGAGGATCATGCCGCCGCGCGGTCCCCGGAGCGTTTTGTGCGTCGTCGTGGTGACGAAATCGGCGTAGGGCACGGGGGAGGGATAAAGCCCGACCGCGATCATGCCCGCGTAATGGGCGATGTCGGCCATGAAGATCGCTCCGACCTGATCGCAGATTTTTCGGAAGCGCGCCCAATCGAATACGCGCGAGTACGCCGAAGCTCCGACGCAGATCAGCTTGGGCTTGTGCTCCAGCGCCAGACGTTCGGCTTCGTCGTAATCAACGAGCTCGCTGTCTCGGCGTACGTTGAATCCGACGACTTTATAATATTTGCCGGAAAAATTGAGCGGATGGCCGTGCGTCAAGTGGCCGCCGTGGGCGAGGTTGAGCCCCATGAGCGTGTCGCCGATCTGAAGGACGGAAAGGTATACGGCTAAGTTCGCGCTGGAGCCGGAATGCGGCTGAACATTCGCATGCTCGGCGCCGAAGAGTTTTTTAGCCCGTTCGATCGCCAGATTTTCGGCGATGTCGACCTGCGCGCAGCCGCCGTAATAGCGCTTTCCCGGATAGCCTTCGGCATACTTATTCGTCAGGACGCTGCCCTGGGCTTCCAGGACGGCCTCCGAGACCGCGTTTTCAGAAGCGATCAGTTCCAGCGTCCAAGCCTGGCGCTGGGTTTCTCCTAAGATGGATTTGTAAACGGCGGGATCTTGCTTTTTTAAATTGCTTTTCACGACCGGCTCCTTTCCAAGGGAAATTGGGATCTTTATTTTACACTTCTGCTCGTTCTTTGGCGACTGGCCGCAGGCCCGGCGCGCGGGATCGCAAGCGTTTTTTCCAGCTCCCTTTTAGAGATGGCGCCCTCGCGAATGACCGTAAAAGGAAAATGCGTGAGGTCCACGACCGACGAAGGAACTTGAACGCGGCAGCGCCCCGCGTCCACGACCCATTCCACTTGCGAGCCGAAGAGCCGCGCGGCTTGATGTCCCGAAGCGGCCGGTTTTTCCCCGGACCGGTTGACGCTCGTCGTGGCGAGCGGAACCGCGCAGCGCTTCAAGATCCCCAGCGCCGCCGGATGGTCGGGAATGCGCACGCCCAGGGTGGCCGCGCCGCCCATGACCAGCCGTCCCAGCGCCGAAGCCCGGAAAATAAGCGTCAACGGTCCCGGCCAAAAGCGCCGGGCCAGACGGTCGGCCTCGGGCGGAATTTCCTCGACCAGCGGGCGCGCCGCCTGCAGCTCATGGACGAGCAGGGCGAGCGGCTTGCGCCACTGGCGGCCTTTGAGCTCATAAATACGGCGCACGCCTTCGCGGGAAAAAACGCTCGCCCCGATCCCGTAAACCGTTTCGGTGGGAAAAATGGCGACGGCGCCCGCGCGCAAATCCTGCGCGATCTCTTGGAGCGCGGAAGCCGGCCACCGCCCCGAGGATAGACGGATCCGGCGCGTCACGGCGGCCGGCCGCGCGCGCTCCCTGGAGCCCCCGGCGCCAAGATTGGATTTCACGTGCGATAGCGCGCGTTGATATCGACGTAGCGGCCGGTGAAGTCGCAGGTCCAGTACAAGCCGTCGGCGCTGCCTTGGTGCATGCTGATATGGAGCACGACCTCCCGGGCTTTCAGCGGTTCGCGCGCTTTTTCCGCCGAGACCCGGGTCGGCGCGCCGCGCCGGAAGACGCATAAGCGGCCGAAACGGATATCGACCCGAGAAGGATCGAAGGGAACGCCCGAGCGCCCGAGCGCGGCCAGGATCCGCCCCCAGTTGGAGTCTTCCCCATAAGCCGCGGTTTTCACGAGCGGCGAAGTCGCCACCGTCATGGCCAGGCGCTGGGCATCGGCCGGCGTGCGGGCGCCTTGGATGCGAATTTCCAGAAATTTGCTGGCGCCCTCG
>Ga0134126_10012698_pt1 | contig 10631 bp, 16 predicted proteins | sample KB31752_FD_96881 | JGI IMG/M metagenome (GOLD analysis project Ga0134126, IMG submission 96881) | Terrestrial soil microbial communities with excess Nitrogen fertilizer from Kellogg Biological Station, Michigan, USA - KB3-175-2 | ecosystem: Environmental > Terrestrial > Soil > Unclassified ...
TGGTGGGAAATCGATATGACCTATTACTGCCTGAAAGGACTTGAGTGGATGGGGTTGGTCTGGGATATCCGTGGTGTCCCAGGGTATGTGCGCGAGGGAAAAACCAAGCTGGATTCAGACCGCAGCGTACTCAAAAAGAAGATTGATGCAGCTGTAAAAGCAGCGGAACTGCCGGCGCCTCAACCTCAACTTGAACTGACCCCTCCCTAGACCCACTCGGAACCGTCGTCGGACCTTGGCTGGTCGGTTACTCGATCGGCCAGGGTCTCCCGAATGCGTCGGCTTTCCCCATCGATCGTCTTTCGCTCCTCATCGGACAGCACCCACGCATCACCGGGACTCAGCTCGAAGCGATAGTGATCCTTTCTGAGCGTAAACCACTCGACGTAGGGATGCGGCTCAAGATTCGGGTGCGGATCCAGTGAAATCAGATTCACCGTTCCGACCTGCTGGTTTGCCATGTCGCCGATGACTTGTCCGGCCATATCGTCATCTTCAAACCGGCTATTATGAAATCGAATCACCTCTCCTGCGATATCCGACTTAAAATTGCCGCGTAAATAAAAATCCACCGGCCCTATCACGGCAAAGACAACCTGGCCCACAACCGTTCCATCGACGCGATTATCCAAAAATCCTTTGCAAACCCATCGTCCGTTACCGAACTTCTGCGCCATGCGATTCCTCCTTAATGAAACGATTAGGCGCCGAACGCCCCGATCGCCACCGCCAATAAGATCAGCGCGCTCCCGATCCATCCTTGCACATCCAACGTCTCACCAAGAAAGTACCAGGACAACCAGGCCGCGTAGGCAGGTTCGGACGCAAACAATAACGCCACCTGTTGGGCAGGCACCAGTCGCTGCGCCCATATCTGAACGGCAAATGCCAGCGTGGCCAGAATACCCGTGACGCCAAGACCTATCAGTAAGACGGCCGTGGGCGAAAAGTCGCTCTGCGTCGTCTCTTCCCACCATGGAGCCGGAAGGAACAACAGCGTCATCGCCATCATCTGCCATACAAATAGTGACGGAGCATCAACCTGCCGGGTGAACCGCTCAAGACAAACGATATGCCCGGCAAACGCGACGGCACACCCTAGCGTCATGAGATCTCCCAGATTCATAGAGGTATCGGGCTTGACCAACAGCCAGAGCCCGACCACCGCAATCGCAGTCGCCGACACTACCCGACTGTCGATCCGCATGAGAATCATCGGCACAAAGATCACGTACAACGCCGTCAGAAAGGCTGAATTGGAGGCGCTCGTATGGCGGAGCCCGACCGTTTGCAACAGGTATCCGAGAAAGAGAAAGACGGTCGTGAGCGCGCTCGCTCCTAATACGACACGATCACGGTGCAGTCGCCGACGGGAGACCACAAACCACAGAAGCACCAGGAGCGTGCCTAGGAGGAACCGGAGCAATAAGAAAGAAAGCGGAGGGATCTGCTCAAGCGCTGCTTTGGTCGCGGGAAATGTGGCACCCCAGATGACCGTAGTCAGTAAAAGGGCAAGTCGCGGCATGAATTAAAGAGTGCTGAGTTTTGAGTGCTCAGTGCTGAACATAGTCGCCCATTTCTTTGACTTTGAACTCAGCACCCAGAACTCAGCACTTTTATATTTCTACGGCTTACAGAGCGGGCACCGCCGCTGATCATTGGTTCCGGCCTGTTCCATGGCACGGAGCGCCCGTTCCTTGTCCGGATAGTCAAACCATCCTCCCTCCCAGAAATCACTGGAAGTCGCGGTGGATGGAACCTCCGAACACCGGTCTCGGTGGAGAGTCACACGGTCAATCGCGCGTGCAATGTGAACCCAATAAATCATGCGGGGCCAGTGAGGTGCTTGTGGTGAGGGTACAGACGATCCGTCTAACTCCTATTCCCCTCACCTCCTACCGGCTAGGGGAGGAGTTGCCACTCATCTTTCTCAATAAAGACCTTCACGCCGGTTTCCAACTTCTTGACGTCGTCCTTTTCGAAGAGCCTCATGTAACGCTCGATTCGATCGTCGTCGTCGATTCGTTCTTCCTGCATCATGCCGTTATTACCTTTGTACCGTCGAATCAGCACTGGCATCGAACCCCTCCTATAAAGCTGGCAGTTTAGTTGCGTCTGTTGCTAGAATAAACGCATCGTTACGAGCCGGTCAAGATCGCTTGGGAGAGGTCGCCTTGTCAAGTCCTGAACCGATATCTCTGCAATAGAGACACAGAAAGGATCCAATTCCGTGCCGCTCTACGAATACCGTTGTGGACAGTGCGAGAAACAATTCGAGGCCAATCAGTCCGTGTATGCCAGAGTCGAAGACACGGAATGTCCATTTTGCCGGGCCCGCCAGGCAACTCGACTCATGTCTTCGTTTTCGTCCAATGTCGTCGGTGATCGTAAGCCCGGCTTTTCTGAGCTGAAAGCCAAGGCCATGAACGAGGAACGGCTGCAGCGCTTTGCCAAGTTGCCGCCACTGAATATCAGACCTAACATGCTGTCGCCGCACGTCACCTCAGAATCAGAGCCTCCGTCAACGGAAGGATCGACCTCTTGAGCACCCAACACCAACCCGGTCGTGACCTCCAGTGGGGACAGGCCGCTCAATGACCGTGGGACAGTTCGTAACCGGGCTGCTCGTCGGAGTGTCTCTCTGTGTGTCACATGCCGGCACCTTCGCTCAAACAGCCGGAAATCTGATCATCGTCGGCAACGGGCCGGAACAAACGATCATCGAGGCCTTGGCTCGAGCCTTTGAAAAAGCCAATCCCCGTGCCTATGTCGACATCCAGTGGGACGAGGATTGCAAACCATTGCAATCGGTCAAGACAGGTCAGGCCCATATTGCCGTCACCGGGGTCGAAGATCCGGCTTTAGCGGCGACTCAGATAGGTTGGGATGGAATCGGCATTTTGGTCCATTTATCGAATTTCACTAAAGAGGTGACGAAGCAGCAAGTCGCCGACATTTTTTCAGGAAAAATCAAGGAGTGGTCGGATGTGGGTGGACCGGAGACTAAGATTCTCCTGATCGACAGACCGCGTAACCAGAACGTTCGGGAAGCCTTCGAAACTCAACTCGGGATAGCGGACAAAATTCCAGATTCCACCAAAATGATCGGCGTTGATGAGGCCGTCGTGAAGACCGTCGTCGGCACCCTGCCGCCTCTCTCCGCAGTCGCCTATATTTCATTGAGCACCGGCCTCTCCGTCGTCTCAGGCGGCGTCGCCGTCCGTTTGTTGCCGGTGGATAAGGTCGAGCCGGAAGTGCCGACCGTGAAGGACGGCCGCTACAGCCTTCGCCGCCCTCTGTTGCTGCTTTCGAAAAATGAATCGAACACCCTGGTTGAGGCTTTTGCAAAATTTGCGCTCTCTCCTCCCGGACAAACGATTATCGGAGAAATCTATATTCCGATGCCGAACAAGTAATTCTCCATCGAAGGAGGTCCCGATGTCTCCCAAATTTCTGTCGCCCTTCCTAATGGTCTCATTGTTTGGATTCACCTGTTTTCCCTTTCACTCGGTTGCTGAAGAGGGAGTGATCGTCGACGGAGCGGGCTACACACTCCACGATACAGAATCGATCAAGGGCCACGACGAACAGCACGTGTCGAAAGACCCTGTCTGCGATAGCAGCAGGAAACCAAAGATCTTGAGCGTGGAGCCGGACGAAGCCAAGCCGGGACACACGATCACCATCAAGGGAGAGAATTTCGGAACGAGGGATTGCTTCCGCGGCGTGGCATTCAGTGCGGCGGGCCCCACCCAGATCGACTACAAGTTCGTGAGCGACACGACCGTCGAAGCGACAGTTCCTGATGTCCGGCCCGGCATGTCATTCATTGATGTCGTCGCCGGCGGCGGCACTGCCCGCTCAAAAGCCTTTTTGGTGCAGGCCAAGTAACGATCGACAATATGATCCCGTATCATGTATTTTAGGAAGGTGGATAGACTTTCTTGTCTGGGAGTTCTTCGCATGCACACATTCCTGCACCGGCGAGTTGTCTCGACCGTACTCTTGATCGCAAGCCTTTCCGTTTCCCTACCGGTTTCAGCAAACCCACCCACCAAAGAACGGCTTCCCCTGATGCTCAGCGGATCCGGGTGCGACAGTAAGGAAGCTGAGATGAACAACGTCTTGCAAGCCATTCCAGGCGTGACCGGCGTCTACTTCAACCGCATCCCTGACCATGTGCTCGTGGACATTACCCCCAGCGCCGTGAAGCCGGCGGATGTGGTCAAACGTGTCAACGATGCAGCCATCTCATGGCAATGCAAAGTTGAGCTCATGCAATCCTGCATCACTGCGGACATGTCATCAACATCGGCAGCCATGCCCCATAGTGAGTAATGTCGCATGTGAGATGCTCGAGCAACGGCCATCGCTAAACCGCTGATCGTACATATTTTACTGGTTCATCCTGAAATCGTCTCGACCTTCATCGCAATCTAGGGAGCTCTTGACCTGTACTGTCGTACTTCCCGTTGCCCTTGAGCTCGACCTACCCGAACTTCATGACGCGTGGCCATCAGATACCCGCCTCAAATTTGTCTTCATTCTTCCCAGTAACCCACTCATGACCTCGTCAAATAGCGCGACCTTCTAGACCAAATAGACCGATTCTTTGTTGTGTCCGTCAACTAAATCCTCCCGCTCATAACGAACAGCTGTAAGCAGAAGATCTCTGTCGAACATGGCAGGACTTTACCTTTCATCTTTTCCAGTAGAGCAGCCTTGCCATACAGTATGCCGATTCCGGTCGGCGCGAAAATTTTATGTCCTGAAAATACGAAGAAATCGCAATCCATAGCCCGTACGTTGATCGGGAGATGCGGCGCGGACTGCGCACCGTCAACCAGAACCGGTACCCCTTGAGCATGAGCCATTCCAATGATCGCCTCCACTGGGTTGATCGTCCCCAAGGCGTTCGAGACTTGCGTGACCGCTACTAATTTGGTGCGGGGGGTTCAGCAGCGGAGCAAATTGTTCGAGAATTAATTCGCCGGCATCATTGATCGGAGCGACCCGAAGCAGAGCTCCGGTCTGCTCGGCCAGAATCTGCCAGGGCACGATGTTGGCGTGATGTTCCATCACGGTCAAAAGGATTTCGTCCCCGCGGCCGATATATGAGCGTCCATAGGTCTGCGCGACCAAATTAACGGCCTCTGTGGTGCCGCGCACAAAAACAATTTCCTTGGTATCGGCTGCGCCGATAAACTGTCGCACTTTTTCACGCCCACCCTCGTAGAGTTCCGTTGCGCGGGCCGCCAATGTGTGGGCGGCCCGGTGAATATTGGAATTGTCATGACCGTAAAAGCGCGACGTGGCGTCGATGACGCTCCGCGGCTTCTGCGTGGTGGCGGCGTTGTCAAACCAGATAAGCGGGTGGCCGTGCACACGCTGGTGAAGGACGGGAAAATCCCGTCGGATTACATCTACCTCGCGTAGCGACAACGTGGGACCGACCGAAAGCTCTTGGTCTTTGGAACCGGTGTGTGAGCCGTTTTCACGTAGAAAGTAGAATGCTGAAGAGGTGTCCACCGCATCGGCATAGACTTCTCGTGCCCTGAAACTGCCGTTGCAACGAGGTTCCCCGAATGGATACACCTCATTGGAGTTCGGTTGATGTTCTCCGGAGCCAAGTTCATTTCCTGACCGAGGTGGAGCGGGAGGTTCCACATGATCCGCATGTATCGGCGCATGTGTCGTCGTCGTGGCCAATGGATACCCGCCTGCTAAACCGGGACTGTCCGGCTTGTCAGTCGGGAAAGTAGCAAATGATGTCGGGAATGTGGAGTGCGTACCGGCCATGCCCTGTAAGCCTCCCGGTATTCCCGCGAGTGCAGCCGGTGCAACTGGTGACACAAATGATGCTTCAGAAATCGGAGACGATGACTGGGTCGTGATGGCGGAGTCCCTGTACAACTCATTCGCTAATCGTGCGATTAGCGTCGTGGCGAATGAATCGTCATCATGGCTGATTGGGTTATGAGCGCTGGTCATGGTGTCAGCCTTTCGGATGGACATACTCGTGATAGAACTTGGTCGAGACATTGTCGAGACGGGCGATCGCGTCCTCCGTCAGCACGGCAGTGGAAAAATACCGTGTAATAAGATGTGACGCGATGCCGTGATCGTTGGTACCCATATACCGGACAGACAGACCAGGCTCGAGTTCGCCGGCAACACCGGCTTTTTGTAGACCGACTACACCCTGCTGTGGTTCACCCACACGTAACAACAGGATGCTGATCTTGCCCGCCTTATCGATCTCCAACTTGTTACTCGGAATCAGCGGAATTCCCCGCCAGGTAATGAACGGAGACCCGAAGAGATGCACGGTGGGGGGAGGTACGCCGCGCCTGGTCGCTTCACGCCCGAAGGCCGCAATCGCTTTCGGATGGGCCAGGAAGAACGCCGGTTTCTTCCAAACCAGGGTCAACAGCTCGTCCAGATCATCAGGCGTGGGCGTGCCTTTCCTAGTCTCAATGCGCTGCCCCTGCACCACTTCCTTTAGAAGGCCGAATTGCGGATGGTTCAGGAGTTCCCATTCCTCGCGCTCCTTCACCGCTTCCACCGTCAAACGCACTTGCTCGCGTAGCTGGTCAATGCGGTTACTGTACAGATCGGTGACACGCGTGTGCGTGTGCACGATAGTCTGGATCGTGCTCAGATGGTATTCGCGCGGATGTGTCTCATAATCGACGAACGTAGTCGGTAACTCCGGTTCGCCGCTATTGACCGTCAAAAGATCCACTTTCATCGCCGGATTCATTGGCGGGCATCCCTTTCGGAGCCTTGGCCACGCGGTTGAGGCGGTAGACGCCCCCATCGACATCCACCCAAGGCAGCAGTTTGTGAAGCCACCGCGGCGTTATCTCAAGCATCTGTGGGACAGTGACCGTGGCGGTGGCAAGATTACGCGCCGCTTGGGCGCTCAAGCTGGTTCGATTGTCTAGGACTCATCGTCTTATCCTTTCTATCGTGGGCAGGCATGATGCCCGTCTGCATAGAGGCTTATCGCCTCATGTGATCTGTTCGTCGGTAAATTCCATGGTGATGATCCTTATATCAACGTTCAGCGAAATACTTTTCCATACTGATATATCGTTCACCGGTATCACAGAGCATGGTGACGACCGTCTTGTCATGCCCCAACTCGGCAGCTACTCGTTGAGCCGCCGCCACATTGGCGCCGGAAGAAATTCCTCCGAGCAAGCCCTCTTGGCTCGCCAAGAGTTTGGCCGTGCGATAGGCCTCGTCGTCCGTGATCGCAATCACCCGATCAAGGACCTTCTGGTTCAAGACGGCTGGCACAAATCCGGCGCCAATACCCTGAATCTTGTGAGGGCCGGGAATGCCACCGGAAAGGACCGGTGATGCGCTCGGTTCCACAGCGATGATCCGAATCGCCCGATTATGTTCCTTAAATACTTCTCCGCAGCCAGTGATCGTGCCCCCGGTACCGACCCCGGCGACGAACGCATCGATTCGGCCGTCCAAGGCGCTCCAAATCTCTAGGGCCGTCGTCAGCCGATGGATGGCCGGATTCGCCGGGTTCGAAAATTGGTCTGGCTTAAAGAACATCGGATTCTGACGCACGATGCGGTCGGCCTCCCTGATAGCCCCCAACATGCCCTCCCATCCAGCGGTCCGCACCAACTCGGCTCCATAAGAGGATAAGAGACTCGCCCGCTCCAGACTCATGGTTTCCGGCATGACGATAATCAATTTGTACCGCGCACAGCCGCGATAAGCGCCAGACCGATGCCGGTGTTCCCACTGGTAGGCTCGACGATCGTGGCCCCAGGCTTCAGCTGTCCGCTCCGTTCCGCCTCATCGATCATATTGAGGCAAATCCGGTCTTTCACGCTCCCGCCGGGGTTCGCGTACTCGACCTTCGCATAAATGGTTGCACCACCCTTGGGAGACAACCGATTCAACCGAACGAGCGGAGTATTCCCGATCAGTTCCGTCACGTCGTGATGTCGACGAACGGTCACCGACCACCACCCATGTAAAACAAGAACTCGATCCGGTCTCCTTCTTTTAACAGCGTGCTGCCCAATCGGTTCCGTTCGATCATGACATCGTTCACTTCCATGGCAACCATGTGTGGTTCAATCTGCTTGGCGCTCAGAAGGTCTAAAAGAACCGATGCCCGAACTTCTTCTGGTTTTCCATTGATCGTAATCACCATGCCGTACTTCACCATTCCTAAATAAACAATGTGGTCTCTGCGCCGGGCGGCCGCTGTCATACCGAGCGTCGCCGTCTGGTGAAGTTGTCATAGGTAGCATCGTGTGCGAATAGTATGAAACGAGGCTTTGGGGTCCCGGTCTGCTCTCTATGCGATCTACAATGTTTCCATGTGGATGATGGCGGAATTCCGGAATTAGGAAGCAGGCACCTTGAACACCTGCAGCTGCCTTGGATACACAAAAACCACATCACCCGGCTGAAGCTTCAGCTCTCGATAGCGCTCCCTGGTCAGCTCCACTGCGATCATCTCAGGCGACTCCTTCGATACCAGTTCCAGGTGAACTCGCGCGCCCGCCGTGTTGACAAACTGTACGGCCGCTTGGAGCTGGGTCGGCGTGGTCCTGCTGAGACTCAGTTCCAAGTCATGAGGGCGGACAAACGTGACCTCCCGTTCGCCGGAAACATCCTCGGCTACAGATGAGACGGTATCGACTTCTTGGTCCAGAACCCGATCTTGTGAGATGCGTCCATGAAACACGTTCACATCACCAAGAAAGTGATAGACGAATGGATTCGCGGGATTTTCGTAGACTTCTTCCGGCGTACCGACTTGCTCGACATTTCCCTGATGCATCACCACGACGCGGTCGGCCGCCTCTAAAGCCTCTTCCTGATCATGCGTGACGAGAATGCCGGTAATATGGAGATCATCATGGAGCCGGCGAAGCCAACGGCGGAGCTCTTTACGAACCTTGGCATCTAATGCTCCAAAGGGTTCGTCCAACAATAATAAATTTGGTTCCACAGCCAACGCTCTGGCCAAGGCGACGCGTTGGCGTTGCCCTCCAGACAGCTGGTTAGGATAACGGTCGGCCATCGCTTGCAGCTGCACGAGCCTGAGCAATTCATGAACTTTCTCCTGTATACGGGCCGCAGAAGGCCGTTGCCCTCGAGGCTTCACCGTGAGTCCAAAGGCCACATTCTCCGCCACCGTCATGTGCCGAAACAGCGCATAATGCTGGAAGACGAATCCTACCCGGCGTTCGGTGATTCTCTGGTCCGTCACCTCGGTGCCGTGCAAAAAGATGCGCCCCTCATCCGGACGTTCCAATCCGGCGAGGATCCTCAGCAGCGTCGTCTTACCGCAACCGGACGGGCCGAGAAGTGCAATGAGTTCACCTGCCTCGACACGAAGACTGACATCGTTCAAGACCGTGAACACTCCGAACCGTTTCGTGACGTGATCCACCTGAATACTCATCGGTGACTCCCTGCATGAACGTGTGATTTACGGCCTGCTACTGATGTGGAGTGTGTTTTCCGTTCAATGAGTGTTTTGGCCACAAGCGTCACAATGGCCAATAACGTCAAGAGCGATGCCACCGCAAATGCCGACGCAGCGTTGTACTCGTTGTAGAGAATTTCGACATGCAACGGCATCGTGTTGGTCAGTCCACGGATATGCCCCGAGACAACCGACACCGCTCCGAACTCTCCCATCGCCCGCGCATTGCACAAGATCACCCCGTAAAGAAGGCTCCATTTAATATTCGGCAACGTGACATGCCAGAACATTTGCCATCCAGTTGCTCCCAATGTGAGCGCCGCCTCTTCCTCTTCCCGTCCCTGTGATTGCATGAGCGGAATGAGCTCACGCGCGACAAACGGAACGGTGACGAAGATCGTCGCGAGTATGATGCCCGGGACGGCAAAAATGATCTTCATGTCGTGCTCAGCCAGCCAGGGTCCCAACCAGCCTTGGAGACCAAACAGCAGCACATAGATTAATCCGGAGATCACGGGTGAGACAGCCAACGGCATGTCAATCAGAGTAATCAGAATCTGTTTGCCGACGAAATCGAATTTCGCGATGGCCCAAGCCGCGGCGACACCGAACAAGGCGTTCAGCGGTACCGCCACCGCCGCTACCAGAAGCGTCAACCGGATAGACGCTAGGGCATCCTCATTGAGAAGCGACGCGACATAGGCGGCGATACCGCCTTTCAACGCCTCAGCAAAGACTGCGGCAATTGGAATGAAAAGGAAGAGGGTTAAGTATAGAAAAGCAGAGGCAATCAGCAGCCGGCGGACAAGCGAACTTTCGGTCGTGAGCGATTCTTTCCACTGCAGATCCTTATCGGCGGCCATAGTGATGGAGTCCATAGATTCCTATTGATTCATGTGGCGAGCGCTGCTCCACCACTGAAGGAGATTGATAGCCAAAGCCAATACGAACGATGCCACAAGCATGACGACGCCCAGCGCAGTGGCGCCGGCATAGTCGTACTGCTCCAACTTGGTCATAATCAGCAATGGAGTGATCTCGGATTTGAGCGGCATGTTTCCGGCGATAAAAATGACGGATCCATATTCTCCGACGGCCCTGGCGAATGCCATGGCGATTCCCGTCAGAAGTGCCGGCCAGAGTTCGGGTACGATAA
>Ga0134126_10012700_pt1 | contig 10630 bp, 8 predicted proteins | sample KB31752_FD_96881 | JGI IMG/M metagenome (GOLD analysis project Ga0134126, IMG submission 96881) | Terrestrial soil microbial communities with excess Nitrogen fertilizer from Kellogg Biological Station, Michigan, USA - KB3-175-2 | ecosystem: Environmental > Terrestrial > Soil > Unclassified ...
CAGCTACTGACCGGGACGGGCATGCCTCAGCTTTCGATGCGCGATGCGATCAACCAGGCGCTGCACCAGGAGATGGAGCGCGACCCGAGTGTCATCGTGTTGGGAGAGGATGTCTCCGGCGGCGCCGGTGGCAGCTCCGGGGAGCGGGAAGCCTCGGGAGGCATTTTCGGCGTCACCAAGGGCCTGCTGCCGCGCTTCGGCAGCGGTCGCGTAATCGACACCCCGATCAGCGAGTCGGCCATCGTCGGGGCGGCGGCGGGCGCGGCGCTCGCGGGGCTGCGGCCGGTGGCGGAGCTCATGTTCGCCGACTTCGTCGGCGTGTGCATGGACCAGATCTACAACCAGGTGGCGAAGTTCCGTTACATGTTCGGCGGCAAGAGCCGCTGTCCGGTCGTGATCCGCATGGCGATGGGCGCGGGCATGGGCATGGGGGCGCAACACTCGCAATCGATCTATGCACTGCTCACCGCGGTGCCGGGGCTGAAGGTCGTCGTGCCTTCGAACGCTCGGGACGCGAAGGGACTGCTCATTGCAGCGATCCGCGACGACGATCCGGTGGTTTACTTCGAGCACAAGGCGCTCTATCCACGCAAGTGCGACGTGCCGCAGGAGCCGTACACGGTACGTTTTGGGGAGGCGAACCTCCTGCGCGCGGGCACCGATGCCACGGTGGTCGCCCTGGCCCGCATGGTGCCGTTTGCGGAGAAGGCGCTCGATGCCCTGGCGAAGGAGGGCATCAGCTGCGACCTGATCGACCCCCGCACGACCTCGCCGCTCGATGAGGACACCATCCTCGAGAGCCTGGAAGGTACCGGACGCCTCGTCATCGTGGACGAGTCGCCGCCGCGGTGCGGCCTGGCGGCGGACATCGCGGCGCTCGCGGCCGGGCGGGGATTCCGCTCGCTGCGGGCTCCGGTGATCCAGGTCACGCCGCCGCACGCACCCGTGCCCTTCTCGCCCGCGCTCGAGCGTGCCTACGTACCGGGACCGCAACGGATCGAGGCTGCGATCCGCGAGGTGTTGGGACGGCCCGCATGACGGGACGCATTCAGGCGGTCACGATGCCGAAATGGGGCATCGAGATGACCGAAGGGACGGTCGGCCGCTGGAACGTCAGCGAAGGGGAGGTGGTTGCGAAAGGCGTGCCGCTCCTCGAGGTCGAGACGGAGAAGATCGTCAATGCCGTCGATTCTCCAGCGGGCGGGACATTGCGGCGCATCGTTGCGGGGCCCGGTGATCTCAAGCCCGTCGGGGCGCTCCTCGCGGTGTTGGCTCCGGCGGAGGTGAGCGAAGCCGAGCTCGAGCAGTTCATCGCCACGTTCCAGGGGGCAACGGTGTCCTTCGAGCCGGATTCGGTGCCGGCGACCCCGATGGCCGCATCGCCCGCCAAGGAGCCATCCGCGGCGCATGAGGAGGAGCCGCGCGTCAGCCCTATCGCAAGGCGCCTGGCCGAAAGCCTCGGAATCGAGGTCTCCGGCATCCGCGGGACCGGGCGCAATGCGCGCGTCACGCGCGATGATGTGGTGGCGGCGCATGCCGCGCGTGAGTCTGCCGGAAAGGTCTCCGGGGCGACCGGCTCGCCCGATAACACGCCGGTGCGTACCCGGCTTTCCGCGACGCGCGCCACCATCGCCCGGCGGCTCCTCGAGTCGAAGCAGACGATCCCGCACTATCGGCTGAGCCTCGATGTGACGTGCGATGCGCTCCTCGGGCTGGCTGCCGACCTAAGCCGCGCGGGCGGCCGGCGCGTCACCGTCAACGATCTGCTGCTGCGCGGCTGCGCACTGGCGCTCATCGCCCACCCGGCGATCAACGCGTGGCTCGAGAACGATGAGCTGCTCGAATTCCCGCACGCCGATATCGCGTTCGCCGTCGCGGCTCCGACCGGCCTCATCACGCCGGTGGTGCGCGCCGCCGACACGAAGAGCCTGGCCGAGATCGCCGCCGCCACGGCGGATCTCACCGCGCGAGCGCGCCGTGGCGCGCTCACCCGGGAGGACATCGCCGGCGGGACCTTCACCGTCTCCAACCTCGGGATGTATGGCCTCACGCGCTTCGATGCGATCGTCAATCCGCCGCAGGTCGCAATTCTTGCCGCGGGGGCGGCCGAGGATCGCGTCGTCGCTCGCGGTGGCGTGCCGGTCGTGGCGAAAATCATGACGTTGACGCTCTCGGCGGATCATCGCGTCGTCGACGGCGCGGCGGGCGCCGCGTTTCTCGCCACGCTGCGTGAGCTGATCGAGGCGCCGGCAAAATTCTGAGCGCGCAATCAAACGGGGGAATCGCGATGCATCGACTCACTGTGCCGTGTGCGCTCGCTCTCGTGGCCGCGCTCCTGCCGGGCGCCGGCCGGGCCGCGGATCCCGAAGCCATGCCCGGCGCGCGCCTCTTCCACCAACACTGTGCCGCCTGCCACGAGGGGCAGCAGCCCGGGGCGCCGGCGAAGCAGTTCCTCCAGATGATGCCGTCCTCGTCCATCGTCGGCGCGCTGACGAGCGGCATGATGGCCGAAGAGGGCCGCTCGCTGACCGCGGCCGACAAGGAGCAGGTCGCGCAGTACCTCACCGGAGGAGGCGCCGGTGCTTCCGCTTTGGCGGCACATCCGGTGCCGCTTTGCCAGGGCCGCGCAGCGCGCTTCGATCTCGCCGAGCCGCCGGTGCCGTTCGGCTGGGGACACGACAACTCCCGCTTCACGCCGGCGGCGGTGGCAGGCGTATCGTTGCAAGAGGTGCCGCGTCTGAAGCTGGCGTGGGCGTTCGCCTTTCCAGGAGCCATCCGCGCTCGCTCGCAGCCCGCCATCGCCTACGGGTCGGTGTATGTGGGAAGTCAGGACGGCACCGTGTACGCGCTCTCGTTGAAGTCGGGCTGCGTCCGTTGGATGTATCACGCCGCTGCCGAGGTGCGGACCGGAATCGTGCTCGCCACCCCCGACGATGGTGTGAAGGGCCATCGGCTGTTCTTCGGCGATCTCATCGGGCATGTGTACTCGCTCGATGCACTCACCGGTCGCGCGCTCTGGCGTGTAAAGATCACCGAGCATCCCGATGGGACACTCACCGGGACGCCGGCGCTTCACGCAGGGGCGCTTTATGTACCCATCTCGTCCCTGGAAGAGGTGACGGCGGCTGCCAAGCCACACGATGCCTGTTGTACCTTCCGCGGATCCGTGGCGGCGCTCGATGCTGACTCCGGCACCGTCCGCTGGCGGACGTACCTGATCGACGAGCAGCCAAGGCGCACCGGCGTCACATCAGCGGGTATCCCCATCCTGGCTCCCTCCGGCGCGCCAGTCTGGAATAGTCCGACCGTCGACGCGCGTCGTGGCGTTCTCTACGTCGGCACTGGTGACAACTACACGGGTCCTGCCGATGCCTCGAGCGACGCCGTCGTCGCACTCCGGCTCAGCGATGGCAAGCCGATGTGGCAGCGACAGATGCTGAAGAATGATGTCTGGAATGCCGCCTGCATGGGACAGGCCGGTCCCAACTGTCCGGCCGGTGACGGGCCGGATGCCGATTTCGGCGCATCGCCGATCCTGACTGCCCTGCCGGCCGGAGGCGATGTGGTGCTGGCGGGGCAGAAGGACGGCGTGGTGGCCGGGCTCGATCCTGCGCGCGGCACGGTGCTGTGGCGCAGGCGCATGGGGCGAGGCGGCATCCAGGGTGGCGTGGAGTTCGGCATGGCGGCGGCCGACGGGCGGCTGTTCGTGCCGATTGCTGACATGCGCGACGGGCACGACGGCCGCAGGTATTCCTCACCGTCGCATGCCGGCCTCTATGGGCTCGATGCCGCCACCGGCCGCGTGATCTGGTCCCATCCCGCGCCGGACGGATGCGGCGCTCGCCCGTTCTGTGATCCCGGCATCGCGGCCGCGGTCACTGCCACTGCGGACGTGGTGTTTGCCGGACATCTCGATGGGAAGTTGCGCGCCTATGATGCGCGCACCGGCCGCGTGCTCTGGCAGTTCGATGCGCTGCGGAAATTCGCGACCGTGTCGGGCGCGAAGGCTCAGGGAGGGTCGTTCGACGGACCAGGCCCGGTCGTTCGCGGCGGGTATGTGGTCGTCAATTCAGGCTACGGCCTCTATTTCCACATGCCGGGCAACGTGCTGCTCGCCTTCACGGCCGGCTTGCAGTGAGCCGCGGACTCAGGCGATCCAGTCGAAGAATTGCAGGTCCATCTCCTGCGCGAGACTCGCCAGGATCGGCGGCACCAGGCGCTCGTGCGACGGCGATGCCATGTGGACCTGGAAAGCGCGCTCGTCCTTGAACCGTCCATAGACGACGTAGGTCGAGGCTCTGGTGCGGTGCCGGATGACGTCGTACACCATGGTGTCGGGCTCGGTCTCATGTGTGACCTGCGAGAGCTCGCGTTGCAGGCTCTCGAAGCGGCTCTCCATGCCCGGCTTGACGACGAGGGTGGCGATGAACGTGGTGGACATGGATGGCCTCAGCCGTTGTTGAGACCGAGCTCGGCGACGAGCTGGTCGCGCAGGCGAAACTTCTGGATCTTGCTGGTCGACATGGGCCACTCGGTGACGAAGCGCACGTGGCGCGGTACCTTGAAGCCCGCGATCTCACCGCGGCAGAACGCGATCAGCTCCGCCTCCGTGACGCTGGTGTCCGCGTGGCGCTCGACGAAGGCCGCGGCGACCTCCACCAGGCGTCCGTCGGGAACGCCGACGACCTGTGCGAGCTTCACGGCCGGGTGGCGCTGCAGACAGGTCTCGATCTCGGCGGCGGCGACGTTCTCGCCGCCCACCTTCAGCATGTCCTTCAGGCGGCCGTGGAACATCACGGTGCCCGACTCGTCGAGCGAGCCGATGTCGCCGGTATGGAACCAACCCCCGGCATCGATCGCCTGCGCGGTCTTGTCCGGGTCTTTGTAGTAACCCTCGAGCGTGCTGTAGCCGCGCACGAGGATTTCTCCCTGTCCGCCCCGCGGTGCATCGTGGCCCGTTGCCGGGTCGAGAATCCGCAGCTCGAGCCCGGGCAGTGCCCTGCCGAGCCGGGTGATGCGCTCCGGGAGCGGGTCGTCCAGCCGGCTCGTCGTCACGGTGCCGGCGGTCTCCGTCATGCCGAACGTACCAACGTAGATCGCATCCGGGAGAGCCTTCAGCATCGCGTCCGCGATGGCACGAGGCTGCACCGCGAAGTTGGAATTCATCAGGCGGATGCGGGAGAGGTCGGTACGCGGGAAGTCGGGATGGTGGATCAGATCCGACATGATGGTGACGAAGCACGGGTAGGTCGCCGTCACGCGCTCCCCGTCGAGCATCCTCAGCGCCGCGCCGGCCTCGAAATGCGTCATGGTCGCGTAGGCTCCGCCCACGTCGAAGATGGCGCAGAGCGGCAGGATCGCGGCAATGTGGAAGATCGGCAGCGGCGACCAGAAGACATCCTCGTGGCCGAGCGCGTAGCGATGGCGTCCAAGAGCGATTGAGTTGCGCACCATCGCTTCGTGCGTGATGAGGCATCCCTTCGGGTTGGAGGTGGTGCCCGAGGTGTAGAGCATCAGTGCCACATCTCGCAGCCGCACTCGCAGGCGCGACTCGTGCACCCGGTCTTCGCTCGCGTCCGCCGCCAGCGCCTCGAATGTGCCTTGCGTGAGAAATCCCGGCGGCTGTGTCGCACCCAACAGCACCAGGTTGCGCAGGCGCGGCGCAGCCGCGAGCGCCAGGCGGCGCGGATCCTCCGCGGCACTGAGCTCGGGCAGTGCCCGATGCAGCCGCTCGACGAAGTTCACCTGCTCTGCGATCCGGTCCGTCGTGATCACAGTGACGAGATCGCCGTTCTCGATGACGTACGCGAGCTCGTTGTGCCGGTAACGCGCGTTCATCGGTACGGCGATCGCGCCGCAGAGCGAGATCGCAAAGAGAAGCTCGACGAACTCGATGGAGGTGGGCAGGAGGAGCCCTACGTGCTCGCGCGGCTCGACACCCAGCGCTTGCAGGCTGCGCGCTCGCCAAAGCGCCCGCTCGGCAAGCTGTGCGTAGGTCATGCGCTGCCCGGGCAGGATCAGGGCGGGCGAGTCGGGGTAGCGATCGGCGGCGCCGAGCAGCAGATCGCCGAGCGTGGTGACCTGTATCCGGACGGACCGCAGGGACTCGCTTCGCGGGGCTCGTTCGGCTGAGCTCATGGCGGCCTGATCAGAGCGGATCGAAGTATTCGCGGACCCACGTGCCGTTCAGACACGCGGCGATGCGGGGTCCGAGCTGCGCCAGCACCTGCGAGCTCATGTGCCGGTGCTCGGCCGCCTCATCGCGGAAAGATTCGAGCACCACGAACCGGTTCGGCTCGCGCAGCCGGAAGAATTCGTACATGACGGTGTCGGGCTCGTGGGCCCGGACGTGCTCCTCGAGCTGCCGGCAGCACTCGATGAACTCGCGCTCGCGCTCCGGCTTGACGGTCATCCTGGCAATGAAGGTGATCTTGGGCATGCCGAACCCCCTGCGGTCGAGCGGTATCGTAGCACCAGCGGTGGTGAAAAAGAAACAGTCATTCCTGTTTGTTTTGAAAGCGGTGCGATAGAGTACGGCAGCACCGGTGAAATCCAGGAGAAAGAGCTGCCGTGACCGATTCTGATTTCCACCCCGCGCTGGCTCTCACCGAGCTGCCGCAGGGGCGCATGCGCTGTGTCACCGTGGCCGGGAGGGAGGTGCTGATCTGCCACACGCGAGACGGAGTCTTCGCGCTCGACAACATCTGCACCCATGCATTCGCGCGGATGGACGAAGGGCGGCTGCGGGGCGTGCGCCTGATCTGTCCTTTGCATGGCGCGTCGTTCGATGTCCGCGATGGGCGCGTTCTCGGTCCGCCCGCCAGCCGTCCGCTGTCAGCTCATCCGGTGAGAGTGGTGGAAGGTACGATCGAGGTCGCGCTCGTGGCGGAGCGACCCGAGCAAGCGAGCGCCATCTAGCGGCGCTGGTCGAAGCGTCGCCCGATCATCGCCGCGGCGATGTTGACCTTCTGGATGTCGATGGCGCCCCCGGCGATGCCCCAGCCCCAGGCATCGCGCAGCCGCCGCTCCATGGGGTACTCCCTGGAGTAGCCGTAACCGCCCATGAGCTGCACGGCATGGCCGCAGACCTCCCGCGCGATCTCGTTGGCGAAGCATTTGGCGACGGAGGAGTCGAGCACATCGGGCAATCCCTCGCCCGCGCCGACCGCCGCGCGCCAGATGAGGAGTCTCGCGGCCTCCACCCGCATCTGCATCTCCGCGAGCTTCAGCTGCACGGCCTGGAAGTCGACCAGTGGCTTGTCGAACTGCTTTCGCTCCTGGACGTAGCGCAGCACGTCCTCGAGCGCGCCGCTCGCCTGCGAAAGCGCCATCGTGGCGTTTCCGCACCGCTCGAGGTCGAACGCTTCCATCAGCTTGCGGAAGCCTCCCGCGGGCACGACGACGTTCTCGAGCGGTACCGCGCAGCCATCGAAGTAAAGGTCGCTGCTCGGGATGCCGCGAAATCCCATCAGCCGCTCGTGCTCGCCGAAGGAGAGGCCCGGCGTGCCTTTCTCGACCAACACCGCTCCGATGCCCTTGGCTCCGGGCTCCGGGCTCATGCGGCAATACACCACGTAGGCGTCCGCATGACCACCGCCCGAGCACCAGCGCTTGGTGCCGTTCAGGACCACGCGATCGCCGTGTGTCTGCGCGCGCGTCGTCAGGTCGGTGAGTGCGGAGCCGGCGTTCGGCTCAGACATCGCGACCGCGACGATCATCTCCCCGCTGCAGACACCGGGCACGATGCGCTGCCGCAGCGCTTCACCGCCGAAGCGCTCGACGGCGCGCACCGGGCCGACGCACGACTCGAAAACCGGAAAGGCGAGGGCCGAGGAGCATTTGGCGAATTCCTCGAGGACCAGCAGGGCCTCGAGGTTGCCGAGGCCCAGGCCGCCGTGCTCCGGGCTCACATTGATGCCGAGAAAGCCCATCCCGGCATACTCGCGCACGAGCGAGCGCGGCGGCGGCACGTCGTCGCGATCGATGTCCGCGGCGAGCGGCAGCAGCCGCTCGCGCACGTATCGGCGCGCCGCAGCCTGCAGCGCGAGCTGCTCATCGGTGAGACGAAAATCCACGGCGGCTGCGCGTGACGGGACGCTCCGGGCTCACCCCTCAGTGGGTGCTGAAATCATAGCCGGCCTGCACTCCGATGTAACGGGGCTCCCCGTAGAACGCCCAGATCCACAGCGGATCGACGTTCTGGGCGGACTGTACATACACCTTGTCGGCCAGGTTGCGCCCGATGAGGCGCACGAACATTCTCTCGTCAGGCGTCCTGTAAGTCACGGACGCGTCGATGAGAGTCCGGCCTTCGGCGTAGGTCTGGGTGAATGCCGCGTAGGGCAGCGCGATCGAATAGGTATCCAGGTTCTTCGAGATGTAGTTGAGAGAGCCGTCGATCACCAGCGCACCGGCCGAGGCGGGCAGCGGTGAGGTGTAGCTCAAATCGACCGTCGCCGTCCATTCCGGGCAGCGGTTGACCGGCAGGCCGGAGAGGTCGACGTAAGCGGCACCCGTTCCGCTGGTGAAGGAGTCGTACTTGCAGTGCTGATAGCTCAACGGCAGGTGCAGCATGAGGGAGTCCGCGAGCCGCGCGGTAAGCTCGTTCTCGATCCCGTAGACGGTCATCGAGGCGGCATTGCGGAACAGCGTCTCTTCTCCAGGCTGCCCATTGAGATTGGTCACCGGCACGACCACCTGCCGGATGGCGTCCTTGTACTTCACGTAGAAGAGGGACTCGTTGAGCCGGACCCGGTGATCGAGCAGCTCGCTCTTCAGGCCCACCTCGAAGGAGTCGGCCTTTTCCGGATTGGTGGGCTTCCTCTCATCGGCCGTGATCGGATTGCCGCTGGTGCCCACCTGATCGTTGTAGCCGCCCCCCTTGAAGCCGTGGGCATACGTGCCGTAGGCGAAGATATCGGGCGTGAACTGGTGGGACAGGGTCAGGCGATAGGTGGGATCGGTCCAGGTATGGCTGTCGGTGACCACCCCGAACGGGTAGGCGGCGAAATTGGCCGCGTTCATCAGGTTGCCTAGCTGCTGCCAGGTGAAGCTCGGATCGAACGCGCCGGTGGGCGAGGGCAGCTGCTGCACGAAGACCTGCTGGCGGCCGATCCAGTCCTTGCTGTCGCGCGTCATGCGCGCGCCGAGGGTGAGCGTCGTCTTCGAGGTGAGCTTCCAGTTGGCCTCGCCGTATGCGGCGGCGGACCTCTCCAGCTGGGCGTTGCAGAGCACCTGCGGGTTGTTGTTGTAACCGCCCGGCTGTGCGCCCCCCGGTGTCGGCACGCCGAAGAGGTCATAGATGCCGAGGATCTGCGCCACGCAGAACCTCGTGTCATCGTGCTGATAGAAGAGGCCCGCCACATAGTTGAACGGGCCCATCTGCCGGGACGCGAATCGCACCTCTTCCTGCCAGGTCTTGCGGATGTCCGACCGGTTGGCATCGAACACCGAGACCGGCCCGACGACGCCCGTGTAGTTGGAAGGCAGGCTGGAGTTCTGCGACCGGTAGCCCTGCACCCAGGTGATGGTGCCCGCGCCGAGGTAGAGATCGGTATTCAGGTGGTAGCCCTCCGCCGTCACGTGGTGGCCGTTCTGGGCATCGATCAGATATCCGGCGCGGTTGGTGATTCCCGCCTGACCGAGCGGATCGCCGGTGAGGTGGCCAGGGAGCCCGAGTTGCGCGAACACGAAATAGGGCACGTTGGTGCCAGGAGTCGGATCGGTGGGTGTGACGTTTACCGCCGCCGGGCTCGGCGAGCGATCGTCGAGCTCCTCATACATGAACTGCGAACGCAGCATGTCCGAGGGCTGCCAGAGGAGCTTGGCGCGGAAGGTGATCACGTCGGTGCCGCCTGCCCGCTGCCCGTCGCCGGTGTAGGTCACGCCGCCGATCGAGTCGCTTGCGCCGTCGCGCATCCAGCCCTGCTCGCGCTCGCGGCTCGCGACCAGCCGCAGGGCGAGCTGGTGGCTGATGAGCGGCACGTTGAGCGCCCCCTGTGCGTTGAAGGCGTTGTAGCTGCCTGCCTCGCCCTGGACGTCGATGCTGGTCTGATCGAGCACGGGCGACTTGGTGCGCACCACCACCGCGCCGCCGGTGGTGTTCTTGCCGAAGAGGGTGCCCTGCGGACCGCGCAGCACCTCGATGGATTCCACGTCGAAGGGATCGAGCAGCTGCGTCTGCGTGCTCGGCATGACGAAATCATCGATGAGGACGGCCACCGGCGGCTCGTTGTAGACGATGATGTCGGTATTGCCGACACCGCGCATGGCGAACGATGCGGCGTTGAAGCCGTTGATCTTGTTCACGGAGAAGTTCGGCACGAGCCGTGCGAGGTCCGCCACGGTGCGCGGTGCCACATCCTGGATGGCCTGCGCGTCGAGGGCCGTCACGGCGATCGGGGTCGATTGCAGGTTGGATTTGCGCCGTTCAGCGGTCACGATCACTTCCTGCAGCGTCACGCCGGCGGCGCTCTGATCGGCGCTCGCGGGGGCGGCCTGCGCATGCCCCCTGGCGGGCAGGAGCGATGCGAGCATGGCCGCGGCGATCGCGCCGCAGAGCCCATTCTCGTGGCGGGCTTTGCGCCCGGTGAACGTCATGTCGGTCATACGCGTAGAACTCCCCCGTGGA
>Ga0134126_10012701_pt1 | contig 10629 bp, 8 predicted proteins | sample KB31752_FD_96881 | JGI IMG/M metagenome (GOLD analysis project Ga0134126, IMG submission 96881) | Terrestrial soil microbial communities with excess Nitrogen fertilizer from Kellogg Biological Station, Michigan, USA - KB3-175-2 | ecosystem: Environmental > Terrestrial > Soil > Unclassified ...
TCCTGTTTCGAGGAAGCTGCCAAACGGTATACAGTCCCCGGTCATGGCGCTCACGTATTCCGGGAGCACGGCGTTTCGTCGAGAGCTGGAGGCGCGTGTCGCGACCTACTTCGACGGCGCGGGGCATAGTCGGCACGCCACACGCCGGATGTACGTCAAAACCTTATTTTTGCTCTTCTGGCTGGGCGCGTCGTACGCCGGGCTCGTCTGGGGCGCCAGGACTTGGTGGCAGGCGATCCCGCTCGCCGTCTCGGTCGCCCTGGCGATGGCCGGCATCGGCTTCAACATCCAGCACGACGGGAACCACGGCGCCTATTCGCATCATCGCGTCCTCAACAAGGCCGCCGCCCTCTCGCTGAACCTGCTCGGGGGCGACGCCTACTTCTGGCACTACAAGCACAACATCGCCCACCACACGTATCCGAACATTTCGGGCGCGGACAACGATATCTACATGGGCCCGTTCGCGCGCATGTCGCCGCACGACCCGCGGTACTGGTTTCACCGCTTCCAGTACCTCTACGTCTGGGCGCTGTACGCGTTGCTGGCGGTGAAGTGGCAGCTCGTCGACGACTTTCGGTCGATGATCCGTCCCGGCGTCGCCGACACCTCCGTCCCGCGCCCGCGCGGCTGGAACCAGGTCTGCTTCTGGAGCGGTAAGACCTGCTTCCTCATGCTGGCCTTCGGCGTCCCGCTGCTGACGGGCCACCGCCTGGGGGCGGTGGTGGGCCTCTACTTCCTGACGATGGCGGTCCTCGGCCTCACGCTGGCCACGGTGTTTCAGCTCGCCCATTGCGTCGAGGAGGCCGAGTTCCGCGTCCCGGCCGATGGGTCGCGCCGCATCGAGCGCGAGTGGATGGCGCACCAGATCGAGACCGCCGTCGACTTCGCGCGCGACAACCGCCTCCTCACCTGGTACCTGGGCGGGCTCAACTTCCAGATCGAGCACCACCTGTTCCCCAAGATCTGCCACGTCCACTACCCCGCCCTCTCGCCCATCGTCGAGGCGACCTGCCGGGCCCACGGAATCCGCCACACCTCGCACCGCACGATGCGCCGGGCCGTTCGCTCGCACGTGCGCTGGCTGCGGCACCTCGGTCGGGCGGGCAGCGTCGAGCCGGTCCGCGCGCAGGCGGCGCCGCCGGCCTGCGCCAGCGCCCTCTCGGCCTCGCCGCGCTGAGCCCGCTACGATCGCCTTGCCTGCCGGGCCCGTCCGTGGGAGACGGGTTCATGACCATCGCTGAACCCTCGCCCCCTCCGTCGCCCGAGAGCCCGGTTGCCCCTCCCCCGCCACCGCGCGCGGCGGCCGCCGCCGAGGTGGCCGGCAGCGCCGAGAAGCTGGTGCGCGAGCTCTTCGACATCGCGGGGATCCGCATCGGCGGGCCCGGCCCCGGCGACATCACGGTCCACGATTCGCGCTTCTACGGGCGCCTGCTGCGCGACGCCTCGCTGGGGGTGGGCGAATCGTACATGGACGGCTGGTGGGACACCGACGCGCTCGACGTGCTGCTGGAGAAGATCATGCGCGCCGGGCTGCGCGAGAAGGTGACCGGCAGCCTGCGGTTGCGGTTTCTGACGGTCAAGGCGTTCCTCTTCAACCTGCAATCGAAGGAGCGCTCCGGCCGCTCGGTCGAGGCCCACTACGACATCGGCAACGATCTCTACACGCGGATGCTCGATCCGCGGATGGTCTACACCTGCGGCTACTGGAAGAACGCGACCACGCTGGCCGAGGCCCAGGAAGCGAAGCTGGATCTCGTCTGCCGCAAGCTGGGCCTTCGCCCGGGCATGCGGGTGCTCGATCTCGGGTGCGGGTGGGGCGGCTTCGCCGCTTGGGCCGCCGAGAAGTATGGCTGCTCGGTCGTCGGCGTCACGCTGTCCAAGGACCAGCACGCGCTCGGGCGCGAGATGTGGAAGCACCTGGACGTCGACCTCCGCCTCTGCGACTACCGCGACATCACCGGCACGTTCGATCGCGTGGCGTCGATCGGGATGATGGAGCACGTGGGGCCGAAGAATCACCGGCACGTGATGGAGGTGGTCCACCGATCACTCGCCGACGAGGGCGTCGCGCTGATTCACACCATCGCCAACAACCGCAGCCGGCGGCACGGCACGCCCTTCGTCGAGAAGTACATCTTCCCGAACGCCGTGGCGCCGTCGCTGGCGCAGCTGGGCAAGGCGACCGAGGGGCTGTTCGTGGTCGAGGATCTGCAGAACATCGGCCCCGACTACGACCGGACGTTGATGGCTTGGTGGGAGAACTTCGACCGCGCCTACCCGGAGCTGCAGCACAAGTACGATCGGCGCTTCTACCGGATGTGGCAGTTCTACCTGCTGGCGGCCGCGGGCGCGTCACGCGCGCGCGACGGCCAGCTCTATCACCTGGTGCTCACCAAGATCGGACGAAAACAGCCCGACTGCCGCGCCAGCTGACGCGGCCGGTGTCATCGGGGTGTCGTCCGACGTCATTCGGGCGGCTTGGGAGGCCGGCCGCGCCGGCTGCCCCAGGGCGTGCGTGGCTTACGCGCGGGCGTAGGGGGCCCGGTTAGACGCCGCGCCTCTCGCTCGGCGGCCTCGCGCGCCGCCTGCTGAGCCACGATCGCCGCCCGCTTGTCTTCCGCTTTTCCCATCGCTCTCTCCCCTATTTGACACGAAGGGGTGGTCTTCGACCACCTGAACCGACTTTCGAATCAGGCGCTCGATGTCGCGCAACGCCGTGCGCTCGTCGCCGCCGCAGAATGAGAGCGCCACCCCGGCCGCGCCCGCGCGCGCGGTGCGGCCGATGCGGTGGACGTAGGTCTCCGGCTCGTCCGGGATCTCGAAGTTGATGACGTGGCTGACGCCGTCGACGTCGATGCCGCGCGCCGCGATGTCCGTGGCCACCAGGACGCGCGTGCGTCCGCCCTTGAACCCGTCGAGCGCCCGCTGCCGGGCGTTCTGCGACTTGTTGCCGTGGATCGCCTCGGCGCGCACGCCGTTGCGATCCAGCTCCTCGGCGACGCGGTTGGCGCCGCGCTTGGTGCGGGTGAAGACCAAGACGCGCGTCATGGCCGGATCGCGCAGCACCTCGCGCAGGAGCGCGCGCTTGTCGTCGTGGGCGACGTGCAGCACCCACTGCGCGACCTTGTCGGCGGTGCTGGCCACCGGAGCCACCGCCACCTCGACCGGGTCGACCAGGATCGAGCCGGCCAGCTTGCGGATCTCGGCCGGCATCGTGGCCGAGAACATCAGGTTCTGCCGGCGCCGCGGCAGCGCCTTGATGATCTGGCGGATGGGATCGATGAAGCCCATGTCCAGCATCCGATCGGCCTCGTCGAGCACCAGGACCTCGAGGGCATCGAACCGCGCGTGCCCCTGGCCCATCAGATCGAGCAGGCGGCCCGGCGTGGCGACGATGACGTCGGTGTCGCGGCGCAGCGCCTCGACCTGCGGCCCCTGGCCGACGCCGCCGAAGATGACCGCGCCACGAATCGTCAGGTTCCGCCCATAGTCGCGGAAGCCGTCGGCGATCTGCTGCGCCAGCTCGCGGGTGGGGGCCAGCACCAGCGCTCGCGGCCCGCGCGCGCCCGGCGCGCGCCCCTGGCGCGAGAGCCGGTCGAGGATGGGGAGCGCGAAGGCGGCGGTCTTGCCGGTGCCGGTCTGCGCGCAGCCGAGCACGTCGCGCCCGGCGAGCAGGTGGGGGATCGCCTGGGCCTGGATCGGTGTCGGCGTCTCGTAGCCGGCGGACGCGACGGCGCGCTCGAGCGCCGGGGCCAGGTTGAGCTGGGAGAAACCGTTCGGGGAACCAGAGGCGGGAACTGGAAGTGGAAGTGGAGACGGAAGCGGTGAAACGGTCATGAAGGAACGGGAACCTTTCGGGCGATCACGAATCGGCTTTCGGGCCTTGCGCCCTCCGTCTTCGTGACGGGAGCCCGACGCCGCTTCGTGCGATTTGTTGGGGTGGCTGTCCGCGTGAACCCGCTCGGACAGCAATGCCGCCAACCGGTCCCTGGCGCGCTTCGCGGCTGACGCGAAGGCAGGACAATCGTTCAATTACGGGCGAACGTTGCGCCACCGGAGCCCGATTGTCAAGCCGCGGCGCGTGCAGGGCTCAGCCGGCGCAGATCTGCGAGCCGCGCGCGGCAGGCTCACGGTGAACGTCGCGCCGGCGCCCAGCGTGCTTGTCACCTCGAGGCGACCGCCCATCGCGGTCACCAGCTCCCGGCAGATCCGGAGGCCGAGGCCGAGGCCGACGAACTCGCGCTCGGAGGCGGCGCGCTCGAACTTCTCGAAGCCAGATCGCCGGCCACCACCGCGGCCGCTTTGGGCAGCGCCGCCCAGGTGTCGGCCGCGCGCCGGTCGTTGCGCGCGTGCAGGACGACCTCGTGGCCGGCCAGGAGGCCGAGCCCGTCCGACGACCCCGTGATGAAGACGCGCGCCATCTCCGCCCTCAGGCGCGCAGCGTGCGCTGGAAGAACGTCAGCGTCCGCTGCCAGGCCAGCTTGGCGGCCGCTGCGTCGTAGCGGGGCGTGGTGTCGTTGTTGAACCCGTGCTCCGTCCCCGGGTACTTGAAGGCCTCGTACTTCACGTGCGCGGCCTTCAGCGCCGCCTCGTGCGGCGGCCAGGTGGCGTTGATCCGATCGTCGTGGTCGGCGAAGTGCAGCAGGAGCGCGGCCTTGATCGCCTTCACCTCGGCGAGCGCCGGCGCCGTCCCGTAGAACGGAACCGCCGCCGAGAGGTCCGGCAGTCGGGTGGCCAGGAGGTTGGCGATCCCGCCGCCGTAGCAGAACCCCACCGCGCCCAGCTTGCCGCTGGTGCCCGGGCGCCGCTTGACGAATTCGGCCGCGGCCACGAAATCCTCGTGGGTCTTCGCCTGGTCCAGCTTGGCGAAGAGCGCGCGCGCCTGGTCCTCGTCGCCCGGATAGCCCCCCAGCGGAAACAGGGCGTCGGGCGCGAAGGCCAGGTAGCCGGCCAGCGCCAGCCGCCGCGCGATGTCCTCGATGTGCGGGTTCAACCCGCGGTTCTCGTGCGCCACCAGGATCGGCGCCAGGCGCGCCCCCGGCTTGGCCGACGCGGGGCGCGCCAGATAGCCGCGGGCCTTGCCGTAACCCTTCGGCGACTCGAGCTCGACCCACTCCGCCACCAGCCGCGGGTCCTTCTCGGAGACCTGCTCCGCCTCCGCGAAGCGCGGCGACAGCGCCTCGAGGAACGCCGCCGCGGTCAGCCCGCCGACGGCGAACTTGGCCGCGCCGTCGAGGAACGCCCGCCGATCGATCTGGTTGTGAACGTAGTCATCGAAGAGGCGCAGCACCTCGGGTGGAAAGTCGCTCGCCTTGCCGAGCGGTCTGTCCTGGGCGCCGTCCGGGTGGTCCGACTGGTCCGACATTTGGGAACCTCCGCCTCAAGCTCTTGCCGCGCGCCGGCCCCGTCAAGGGCCCCTTTCTCAGGAGCGTCCCTCTTTCGCGGCCTGCCGGGCGGCCTTGGCCCGCTCGACCGCCTCGGGAACCTCGGCGAGCGCGATGGTCCGCCGTTCGACGCCGTCCGCCCCGTTCTCCTCGACGACCACCGCCACGACGTTGAGATGATCGAGCGCCACCTTCAGGTTCTTGTTCCGCCCGCGCGACGTCGTGGCGACCTCGATCGCCGAACGGAGCTCCGGGTGCCGGATGCGCAGCAGGCGCGCGAAGAACGGCCGCATGGTGTTGGTGAACCGCCGCATCGTGCGCCGCTTCATCTCGCTGGTGACGGCGTCGATCGGGATGCGCCCGTGCCCCTGCCGCAGCCACTCCAGCGCCACCTCCTCGGCGATCGGATACAGCGCCTCGAGCTGCTCCATCGTGAACCCGTGCTCAGAGAGCTTGTCCGCGATCCACTTCTCGTCGACGGAGAGCGCCGCGATGGTGGAGTCGGCGCTCGCCTCTGACTTGAGCTCGGTCTCGTCGTTCATCGCCTCTGACCCGGACGTTAATCTACACATCGGTTCAGTATCAAGCGCGGCGCCTCGGGACGCGCGCCGCTGCACTTTGAGACCGTCGGTTTGCAAAGATTCGTCGCCTTCATTACCATCGTGGCCCATGAAAAATAGACCTTGGCTTGGGGTGGCGGCGAGTCTCCTTCTCTTGGGCGGTGTCCTGGCGGGGGCACTGCCCTCCTGCGGCGGCTCCAGCGTCTCCTCCGAGGAGAGCGCCTGCCTCGGCTGCGCGAACGAGATGTGCCCGGACGAGAGCAAGGCCTGTAACGCCTCGCTCGGCTGTGTGAAGCTCCGCACCTGCTCGCTGGCCTGCAAGACCGGCGATGCAACCTGCCAGAACAATTGCACCGCGGCCGAGGCCAGCGACTCCACCGCCCTCCTCGCCGGCGCCGACTTCCTCGCCTGCGCCGACGCGATGTGCGCGCCGACGTGCCTCCCCACCGCCACCACCACCGGAACGGGCGGTTCGGCCTCGGGCGGCTCGATCGGCAGCGGCGGCTCGACCGGCAACGGTGGCGCGAGCCCGACCGGTGGCTCGACGGGATCTGGCGGCACGACCGGCACCGGCGGCTCGACCTCGACCGCGTACACCGTCGGCGACGGCGGCTACGTCACCTCCGGCCCCTGGATGGGATACGCCTTCACTGCCACTGACGGCAAGTCCGCCACGACCATCTCGCCGACCGACTTCTCGACCGTCACCGCGGGGGAGAGCCTCTGCGTCTCGGGCACCGTCGCCGCCACGGCCGACTACTCGGCGGTGGCGATCCTCGGCATCAACCTCAACCAGGCGGCGACCGCCAATGCCGTCGCCGGGACCTGGACGCCCACCGGATCCGGCATCAACTACGAGCTCTACGACTTGCAGGGCACGGATCTCCGGATCCAGATCCAGGCCGCGGGCGGGGACACCAACGCGAGCCTTCGCTGGTGTGTCGATACCCAGACCTACTATCAGCCCACCATCGCCTGGTCGCGATTCAACACCGCCTGCTGGGACGGCAGCGGTACCGACTACGACGGCACCACGCCCCTGCAATCGATCATGGTGGTGGTCCCCGGCAGCACGACCGACATTCCCTATAATTTCTGCATCCAGTTCATCGACCGCGCCCCCTAGCGCCATGGCTGGGAGCGCGCTGGCGGGGCAAGAGCGCGCTGGCAGCCTAGAAGGACGGCTTGGCGAGGCCGTCTTCGTCGATGGCCGGCTCGGATCTCTTGACGTGCCGGTGAAGCGGCGGCTGACGCTTGGTCACCGCGCGCGGCGGCGGTGCCGGGTGCTGCTCGGGCGCGAGCGCTACCGCCCGCGGCGCCGGCTGGGCAACGGGAGGCGACGGCGTGGCCGCGAGGGGCGGTGGTGATGCGGGCAGCGCGACTTGCGCGGCCGCCGCCCTGTGACTCCTGGGCCGCAATTGAAAGCCGCCCGCGACGACGAGCGCCAGCGCGCCGGCGAGCGCTGGGATCCGCCACCGCCGGATGGGCGGATCCACCGGCTGGTCGGGCGCCGCCGGGAAAATCTCCTCCGGCGGCTTGAGCTCGCCGGCGAGCGCGGCGCGGAGCTCCTCCATGCTCTGGAAGCGCGCGTCCGGATCCTTGGCCAGGGCCCGGGCGATTGCCGCCGCCACGTGCCGCGGAACGCGCGGCGCAAAGTCGGCGAGCGGCGGCGCCGGCTGGAACATCTGCAGGGCGAACAGCTCGCCCAGCCCCTCAGCCGTGAACGGCGGTCGCCCGGCCAACATCTCGAACAGCATGACGCCGAGCGCGTAGACGTCCGCGCGGGCGTCGACCGTCCCGGCGCCCCGGCACTGCTCCGGCGACATGTAGAGGGGCGTCCCCATCAGCGAGCCGGCGCGCGTCTTGGCCGACTGGGCGCCCTCTTCGGTGGTGGCCAAGATCTTGGCCACGCCGAAGTCGAGGAGCTTCACCTGCAGTGAGCCGTCCGCCTTCGTCACCAGCTGCACGTTCTGCGGCTTGAGGTCCCGGTGGACGATCCCCTTTTCGTGCGCAGCGCCGAGCGCACGGCACATCTGGTCGGCGATGGACGCCGCCCGCTCCACGTCCACCGGACCCCGGGCGATGACGTCGCTCAGCGACTCGCCCGCCAGGAACTCCATGATGAAGTACGGCTGGCCGTCGTCGGTCTCACCGAAGTCCAGGATCTCGACCACGTTCTCGTGCGCGATCTTGTGGATCGCGCGCGCCTCGTTGAAGAAGCGCGTGACCACCTCCCGATCGCTGGCCAGGGCGGGATGGAGCAATTTGATGGCGACCTTGCGCCCGATGATCGGGTGCTGCGCGAGGCAGACGACGCCCATCGCCCCCTCGCCGAGCCGCTGGACGACCCGGTAGTTCCCGATCGTCTCGTTCGCTGTGCCCGTCACGGTCACGTCGTCGCCCGCCCATCAGAGGATGCAATTCCCCCACCAGGGGCCGTTCGGTCGATTCGCCAGCAAATCCACGCTCATCGGCGCACGATCTCTCAGGATTCTGAGGCCGCCGCGCGGCGAAAAGTCGGCCTTTCACCACGGCGCGCGCGCACCCCTGGCGCCGTTTCGCCACACCAGGATGGCGCCGACGAGCTCGCGAGCGCGTCGGTCAGGCGGTAGAGCTGCCGCCCGCGCGGTGGGGCCGCTCAGTTGCCCCGGGCGTCGTAGGGCGGCGGCGGGCCGTACAGCGTGGCCCGATGCTCGACGTAGGCGATGGCGGTCGTGGTGGTGATCTTTCGCAGCAGCGTGCCCGTCTTGGTGATCTCGTGGAACTGGCCGTTGTCCGACCAGGTCACGAACAGGTTGCCGTTGGGGAGCTCCTTGACGTCGCCGAACGTCGAGTCGCTGAGGCCCGGGGCGTAGTCCAGCGTCGGCGTCGCCGTCTTGGCGGTGCTGTCGTAGTTGAACCCCAGCACGTGCGCGTTGGCGCTGTTGAGCCCGGCGTTGTTGAAGACCCACAGGTGGTCGGGCCACAGGTCGTGCCCGTGCTCGCCCGTCCAGGACATGGCGCTGTAGTCGGTCTCGGTGCCGCCGAAGGTGCCGATGAGCTTGCCGCCCGGATAGCTGATGGCGGCGACGGTGTTCAAGAAGTACATCGAGATGGTGAGCGCCTTGAGCTCGGGCACGTAGGCGATGTGGTTGGTGTGCGCCATCCCCATGCCCGAGTCGATCAGCGCGCCGAAGTCGGTTGCCTCGTCGTAGATCAACGTCGAGCTCCCGGTGGTGGTGTCGAGCTCCATCACCTCCTCGGGAGACTTCGTGGTGTTGGCCATCGAGTTGTCCATCTTGAAGTAGGCGACGTTCCCGTTCGGGAGGATGGCGAAGTCGTGGCTGCGGCCGGGGAGCATCCAGGTCTGGCCAGCGCCCATCCCGTCCATCCCGATGCGGTAGATGGCGCCGGCCGTCGAGGCGTTGGCGAAGTTCCCGGCGAACAGGTACTGGCCGTCGTACGACATCCGCGCCCGCGAGCAGTTGCTGGCCATCGTGTTGCTCGCGTCGAGCACCCAGACCAGCGCGCCGTCCTTGTCGATGATGAAGAGCCAGGTCTTCGAGGTCCCGCTCTGCCCGGGGATGCCGGCCAGGCCGGTGCAGCCGACGGTGAAACCGCCGCCCGCGTACAGCGCCGAGGCATTCATGTCGGTAACGGTGAAGACCGGAACGCCGTTGGCAAGATAGCCAGGCTTCATCGGCACCACCTGGCTGGTGTACGTCTTGCCGCCCCCCTGCGCCACGATCTGCAGGTCGTACATCGTGTTCTGCTTCATCCCCACCAGCACCGTCCGGTAGCTCGGGGCCTGCGTCGCGTCGACCGGCGCCTGGAACTCGTAGTTGGTCTGATCGCGCCCGAAGTTGATGACCGCGCTGTCGATCGAGACATTCACCGACCAGGTCACGATCTCGACGGTGGCGATGGTGGTGCTCTGCGTGACGGTGATGGTGAAGGTCGCATCCCCGGCCGGGCCGGTCCCGCCCGTGCCGCCGCCGGCGCCGCCGGTGCTCGATCCGCCGCTGCCGAGCGTGCCGCCCGTCCCGGCGCTCGACCCTCCCGTGCCACTCGTCTCCGTCGACGAGGTCGACGAAGTCTTGGGGGCGCACCCCAACGCGAACAGCGCCGCCGCGAGCAACAGAGCGTGAGGGGCCAGGGTCATTCGCCGCCGGGTCGCGCGCATGAGGTCTCCCTTTCGTCGACGTTGGACGTCGCGGGCAGCGTACCGCTTTTTTCGTCCGGACGGCCCTTCATCAAATAAGGCCCGCCGCGAAACGAACGCCCCGCGTCGAAACCCGCGACCCTCAGTGCTGGGGATCTGGAGTGGAAGCCGGCGCCGGCGCGGGCGTCGCCCAGGTGGCGCGCAGCCGGGCGCCGATGTCGACGCGCGGGCGCTGCGGCGACGGCGACTTCGGGTCGGCGGCGGTGTCGCTGTCGATGCCCGGCGGCGGCGGGCGATCGAACCGGTCGAGGATCGCGTCGGGGATGAAGCGCGTGCGCGGCGTGAAGACGTGGCGATCGCCGAAGCGGCTCTGCTGGCGAATGAAGAAACGCAAGGGATGGACCAGCACCAGCGAGCTCTTGGCCCGGGTCATCGCCACGTAAAGCAAGCGGCGCTCCTCTTCGATCTCCTCGGGCTGGCCGGTCGCCAGGTCGGAGGGGATGCAACCGTCAGCCACATTGAGAACCGTTACGCTGTCCCA
>Ga0134126_10012702_pt1 | contig 10629 bp, 6 predicted proteins | sample KB31752_FD_96881 | JGI IMG/M metagenome (GOLD analysis project Ga0134126, IMG submission 96881) | Terrestrial soil microbial communities with excess Nitrogen fertilizer from Kellogg Biological Station, Michigan, USA - KB3-175-2 | ecosystem: Environmental > Terrestrial > Soil > Unclassified ...
ATCGGCACCCGGCTCCAGGATTTCACGACCGGATCGCGCGCTTTGTTTCGCGCACCGGGCCGGCGGCTGGTGCAAGTCAATGTCGCGGCTTACGATGCCGCGAAGCATGGCGCGGTGCCGGTGGTTGGCGATGCCGGTGTCGTACTGCGGCGATTGCTGGAGCGACTCGCGCACTGGCGCGCGCCGGTAGGCGCAGGGTCAATGGCTGCGGCCGTGGCCGAGTGGAACGCTGCCTGGGAGAAAGCCACGGCTGCTCCTGAAAAATCCCCACCGTCCGACGCCCAGGTCATCGGGGCCGTGTGGCGAAGCTCAGCTAAGGATTCCGTGGTGGTTTGCGCCGCCGGCGGTCTGCCCGGCGAATTGCACAAGCTGTGGCGTTGCCGGCGTACCGGCGGCTACCACGTCGAATACGGCTATTCCTGCATGGGATATGAGATTGCGGGCGGCCTGGGAGTAAAGATGGCCGAGCCGCACCGCGAGGTCCACGTGTTGCTCGGCGACGGCAGTTACCTGATGTTGAATTCGGAACTCGCCACCTCCGTAATGCTGGGGCAGAAGCTGATCGTGACGGTACTCGACAATCGTGGTTTCGCCTGCATCAACCGTCTGCAGAAGGCGGCCGGCGGTGCGGCCTTCAATACGATGTGGGCTGACTCACAGCGCGAAACCCTCCCGGACATCGATTTTGCCGCTCATGCCGCGAGCCTCGGCGCGATTGCCGAAAATGTCTCAACCATCGCGGAACTCGAGCAGGCGCTGGGCCGGGCGAAGATCTCCGCCAGGACGCATGTCATCGTCATTCAAACCGATCCGGTGGCGGTGACCGAGGCCGGCGGGACATGGTGGGACGTTGCCATACCCGAAGTCTCTGCGCGCCCCGAGGTGGCGGCCGCCAGAGCGGTGTACGTCGATGCGCTCAAGAAAAGAACTTAAGGGAGAGTGAGCGTGAGTATTCGCTTCGGCGTCAGCCCCATCGCGTGGATCAACGATGACATGCCCGAACTCGGTGGGGACACCTCGCTCGAGCAGGTACTCGCCGAGGCACGCGATATCGGCTTTGCCGGCATCGAGCTCGGCGGAAGATTTCCCCGCGATCCGCGGACATTGGCGGCCCTGCTCAGCCGCTTCCAACTGGTCCTGGTGGGTGGGTGGTACAGCGCAAGCCTGCTGACGCGTTCAGCCCGCGAAGAGATTGCCGCCCTGCAGGCACACCTCAGCCTGCTGAAGGCGCTGGGCTGCACGGTATTCATCCTCGCAGAGACCAGCAATGCCATTCACGGCGATCGGGACCGGGCGCTGTCGGCGACCCCGCGGCTGGATCGCGCAGCCTGGGCGCAATTCGGTGAAAAATTGACGGAGGTCGCCGACACCGTAGCCGCGGCAGGTCTGCGTCTCGCGTATCACCATCATCTGGGCACGGTCGTCGAGTCAGGAGAGGATCTCGAGCGGTTTCTCGAATCCACCGGGCCGTCGGTGGGGATGACCATCGACACCGGACATGCGGCACTCGGTGGGGTGGATGCTGTGTCGCTGATCCGAAAGCACCCGCAGCGCGTTGCGCACGTACATTGTAAGGACGTTCGGGGCGCAATATTCCGCAAGATCAAGGCCGAGGGAGGCAGCTTCCTGTGCGGCGTCCTGGATGGCATGTTCACCGTGCCCGGCGATGGCGACCTCGACTTCAGGAAGGTGGTGCAGGCACTCGCGGCGATCGGCTATTCCGGCTGGATCGTCGTCGAGGCGGAACAGGACCCGGCCATTGCCGATCCGCGGCGCTACGGGGAACTCGGGCTGACCACCCTGCGTCGCGAGACGGATGCGGCGGGATTGAGGACGGTGGAGCAGCGATGACCAATCTCATTCGACATTCCCATGCACCCGATGCCCATGGCTGCGTGCTTGAAATCACGCCGCAGGACGCGGGCTGGCGCTACGTGGGATTTCGGGTCAATCGTCTTCACTCGGGGCAAGCCCATAGCGGTGGTGAAGTCGGCCGCGAGACCTGCATCGTCGTACTGACGGGCACCGCCGATATCGTCATCGGCAGCCACCGCTTCGAGCGGATCGGCGGCCGCTCGAGCGTGTTCGATGACGCCTCGCCCGGTGCGGTGTACGTGCCGGCCGGAATGCGGTTCACCGCGACTGCCCGGGACGAGGTCGAACTGGCGGTGTGCTCCGCGCCGGGGGCGCCGGGCCGCACGCCGCGTGCCATCGGCGCGAACGACATGCCCAAGGCCGTGCGCGGCAAGGGCACCAACACGCGTTATGTGCGCAATATTCTTCCCGAGGATCAAATCGCGGATAGTCTCATCGTGGTCGAGGTCATCACGCCGGGCGGCCACTGGTCGAGCTATCCGCCGCACAAGCACGACACGGCGACACCGGGAGGGGAGACCGCCCTCGAAGAGACCTACTATCATCGCGTCAGTCCTTCCCAGGGCTTCGCGTTCCAACGCGTGTACACGGATGATCGCGCTCTCGATGAGACGATGTGCGTGCACGACGGCGATCTCGTGTTGGTGCCGCGCGGATACCATCCGGTGGGTGCCGCGCACGGCTACGATCTCTACTATCTGAACGTGATGGCCGGACCGCGTCGCGCCTGGGTTTTCCGCAATGACCCCGAACACGAATGGATGCTGCGCTAGCCGCAGGCCCGAGGGCTGACCTCGCGCGCGGTACAAGAGAATCAACATGATAGAAGTCGCAATCTTCGGCGCAGGCCGGATCGGCAAAATCCACGCGGGAAACCTGGTCCGGCAACCGGGCGTGCGGCTCAAGTACGTGAGCGACGTGAACGTACAGGCTGCAGAGGAGCTGGCGGCGCGCCATGGCGCTGCAGTGACCACCGTCGATACGGCGCTGGCGGACTCAGGCCTAGGCGCCGTGTTGATCGCGTCCAGCACCGATACCCACGCCGATTTGCTTTCGCGTGCAGCGGCGGCCGGCAAAGCCATATTTTGCGAGAAGCCGGTCGATCTCGCGCTGGCGCGCGCCAGAGCCTGCGCGACGGCGGTAACCAAGGCGAAAGTGACTTGCATGGTCGGCTTTCAGCGCCGTTTTGATCCGACCTTTGAAGCATTGAAGACACGTCTGGCGGCGGGTGAAATCGGCGATCCGGAGATGCTGGTGGTGACGAGCCGCGATCCCGGCGCGCCGCCGGTTTCCTACCTGAAGAGCTCCGGCGGCATATTCAAGGACATGTTGATTCATGACTTCGATATTTTCCGCTGGATACTCGATGATGAAGCCATCAGCATTTCAGCGACCGGCAGCTGTTTGAGCGACCCGGCGATCGCGGCAGCCGGCGACATCGATTCGGCCGCCGTGACCATCCGTACCCGTCGCGGCCGCCTATGCCAGATCAACACCAGCCGCCGCGCCGCCTATGGGTACGATCAGCGCTTCGAGGTGCTGGGCAGCAAAGGCATGCTGCAGGCGGCCAATCATAGGCCGACCGAAGTGGTGTCGTCGACTTCGCAAAACGTCAGCCAGGACAAGCCCGAGCATTTCTTCCTGGAACGCTACCGAGCCGCATACGCACGCGAGATCGCGCATTTCTTCGATGCGCTGGTCAACGGGGTCGAACCGCGTACGACCATTGATGACGGCGTCAGGGCGCTGGAGTTGGCGGAGGCGGCGACCTCGTCATGGCGTGAAAATCGCACCATCGATCTGTCCCAATGAGTCCCGGACAAGATTTGAGGATTGGTATTGCCGGACTCGGCCGGCTGGGGCGGCGGCATGCCGAGAACCTGCTGCGCCGCGTTCCAGGAGCGGCGCTGGTGGCCGCGTGCTCTCCTCTCGAGGGCGAATTGACGTGGGCCGGACAGACGTTGGGCATCCACAATCTGTACCGTGACTACGAGGCCCTGTTGGCACACGACCTCGACGCCGTGTTTCTGGTCACGCCGACCTCCTTGCACGCGGGGCAAATCATTCAGGCGCTGCGGGCCGGCAAGCACGTGTTTTGCGAAAAGCCGCTGTCGCTGGATCTTGCGGACTGCCGCCGCGTGATGGCGGAGGCGGCGCTGCGTCCGCAGCTGAAAGTGATGATCGGTTTCGTTCGCCGTTTCGATGCCAGCTATCTGGATGCCTACGAGAAAATCCGGTCCGGCAGCATCGGCCGGCCATTCATGGTGTATTCACAGACCTGCGATGAGTACGATCCGGATGGCTTTTTCGTCGCGTTCGCGCCCAGCAGCGGCGGCATTTTCCTGGACTGCAGCGTGCACGACATCGACTTGGCACGATGGCTGCTGGGCAATCCGAAACCCGCGCGGGTTTTCGCCGCCGGCACGATTGCCATACATCAGGGATTGGAAGCCTGCGGCGATGTCGACAATGGTGTCGCCATCTGTGAATTCGAGAACGGCTGCATGGCCACCTTTTATGCGTCGCGCACCATGCCGCATGGGCATGAGACCGTGACCGAGATCACCGGTACCGCGGGGCGTTTGACCGTGGGACGCAATCCACGCCGCAACCGGCTCGAAATTGCCGACGCGACGGGCATCCGCAATGAATGCACCGCAAATTTTTATGAGCGATTCGAAGCCGCATTTCTGGCCGAGGCGATCCACTTTGTCGACGCCATACGGCAGCAGCTGCCGTTGAGTCTGACTCTCGATGATGCGACCGAGGCGACACGCATCGGCATCGCTTTGCGCGAGTCCTTGCAGTCGAGGTTGCCGGTGGTGCTGTGACGGGTACGTAAGTCGACGCTGGAGCGGCGGGCGACAGGTTGAGATCTTAGGGAGTGTTTTGAATGAGTCTTTCCAGCGAGGCTAAGAAGATTGCGGGGGATAGTCACTTCTGGGTGCCGTTCTGCGTGCTCCTGTTGGGCATAGCTCTCTTGGTTGCACTGAGTTAGCCGCAGATCGGCATGCCGGTAGAGATCACGAGCATGAAAAAGAAAGGGCTATCGCTGCACGGTCTGGGGGTGATCTGCGGTCTCACGGCGGGGATTTGGCTGGGTGCGGCCGAGGCTCCAACCAAGCTGGTGATGGCGGGGTACTCTCCTTTTGCCATTTCGCTGTGCATGGTCGCAGGGGTGTTTACGGCGAGATGGACTTTTCCGACGCTGCTCAAGGGGACGGGTTACGTCTTTAGAGACTTGTGGGAGCGCAAGCACCTGATCGTCTGGGCGCTGTTGGCCGGAGCGCTATGGGCCGTGGCGAACACGCTCACGGTGTTCGCTATCCGCGAGGTTGGACTGGCGGTGGCGTTTCCCCTGTGGAACATGAATTCGCTGATCGGTCTGATCTGGGGCCGGGTGCTGTTCTGCGAGTTGAAGGGAGCGAGCGCGAAAAACGTCGGCAAGGTGGTGGCGGGAGCGGTGTGCATCGTCATTGCGGCAGTGATGCTCGGCTTCAGTACGCTCGATGGCGGAATGACGATGGGGCGCGGTACCGCGAGCGGTATCATTGCCGCAATCGGCGCGAGCCTGATGTGGGGAACGATGTATGTCCCGTACCGGAAGGCTTATCTGAGCGGGATGAATCCGCTGTCGTTCGTCACGGCCTTTACGGTGGGTGAACTGGGCACGGTGCTGGCCCTGACGCTGGCGCTCGATGGCGGATGGCACTCATCGGCGTTCCAATTGCTGCATGTTCACGGCGCGGTGTTCTGGCTGTTCCTGGGCGGCTTCGTGTGGGTGGTCGGCGACTTGTTTCAGCAGTTTGCGACGAAATATCTGGGGATTGGGCGGGGGATTCCGCTCTCCAACACCAATCAGTTGTGGGGATTGGCGTGGGGTGCACTGGTCTTCGGTGAGCTGGCGACGGCGGACCATGCGCACAAACTGCTGGTCGTGGGCGGGTCGATCGTGATGATCTTGGGCGCGCTGGCGATCAGTACGGCGGTGGCCTCCGAGCGGGAGAAGTCGTCGACGAACGACGCAGTGCTGCGAGAATGCCGGCGTTACGGGTTGGACCATGACCGGACCATGGCTTCGATGGACGGGGACGAGTCCTCGGACCACGGTGGGGGGCGTCGCTGGTGGGATTATGCGATTCTGGCCGCCGCGACCGGCGTCTTCGTATGGCTGGGTGCGCGGGCGGTGGTGCCTCCGCTCGGGATGGATGTGCGCTGGATTGCCGTTCTGAGTGCCGTTCTGTTGCTGAGCTTGCTTGCCGGCACCTGGAGTCTGTGGAAAAGGACGCGATTTTCTTAATCGCCCCTCTACTTCGTGATCCAAAATGCGTCCCTGTATTTCAACGCGAAGAATCCGGCCAACTCGCCGCCGCGCTTCTACGAGGGAAGCACGAACCGCCCGATTCGGCGTGAGTACTTTGAGAGGCGGGAATCAGCGTCGCATTCTAAGCGCCGGGAACCCCCGAAAACTTTCCAATACGAGGTAGGACATGTCCATGCGAATCGCAGTGCTGCTGACGGCGGCCATGATGGGGTGGGCGGCTGCGCAGGCCGCGGCTGAGCACGCTGCGGCTGAGTTGCCGCGCTACAGCCACATTTTTGTGATCGTCGAAGAGAATCGCACGACAGACCAGATCATGGGCAACGAGCTGGCGCCGAACATCAACCGGTTGGCGCGTGAGTACGGCTATGCGGCGAACTTCTACGCGGAGCGTCATCCCAGCCAGCCGAATTACATTGCAATGCTGGGCGGAGACACCTTCGGGATCAGTGATGACGATGCCTTCTATTGCAAGCCGGGGATGAAGAAGTGGGGATGTAATTCCTCTTCGGAGGCCGGCTACGTGGATCACACCATCACCGCCCGCAGTCTGCCGGATCAGCTGTCGGCAAAGGGCCTGAGCTGGAAGGGATACTTTCAGGACATTCCGCAGCCAGGATCGCTCGCCTACGTATGGCCCTCGCCTGAGGAGCCCGTCGCCGGGAAACCCGAGAGACTGTATGCCGCCAAACACAATGGTTTCATGGCGTTCGCCACGGTGCAGTCCGATCCCGCGCTGGCATCGAAGATCGTGGGGTTCGACGCCCTGGATCGGGACATCGTCGCCAATACCCTGCCCAACTATGCCCACATCATCCCTAATCAATGTAATGACATGCACGGGCTTCACGGCGTCAACGTGCCGGTGGGATGCGTAGAAGGCGACCCGGGGCTGATCAGGAGTGCGGATCGCACCGTCGGGGAGATCGTCGGAAAGATCATGGCGTCCAGCGCGTGGAAGGGTGCTGACAATGTCGCGGTTGTCATCACATTCGACGAGGGTGGACTCGCCTCCGGGAATCACGCCGACGGCTGTTGCGGGTCCGTGCCCGGCGACCGCGACAATCCCGGTGGCGGATGGATTGCGACCATCGTCGTCACGAATCACGGACCTCGCGGGCTGGTCGACAGTACGCCCTACAGTCACTATTCCCTCCTGAGAACGACGGAGGCCGCCTTCGGCATCACCGAGTATCTGGGTCATGCCGCAGACAGGACGAAGGGCGTGAAAATTATGCAACCCTTGTTCGCTGTGGCCGGCTCGAAGAATGTCGCGGGCGCAGCGGCGGGTGTGTTCAGCAAGAGCGTTGCGCTGGGTCTCCCCGACAAATGGGACTACCTCTTCTATGACGGCACCTCCAAGAGGGTATTCGTCTCCCACGGCACCGAGATCACTGTGGTTGATCCGGCCGAAGAAGCCGTCGTCGGCCGGCTAAAGGGGATCGACGGCAGCCACGGCATCGTAGTCGTACCCTCGCTGGGGCGGGGGTATGCAGATGCGGCAAACACTCGAACGGTTACCGTTTTCAACGCTAAAACTTTGCAAGTGTTGAAGACAATCCCCGTGGGTGAGGATGCCGACGCAATGGTCTACGATCCGGCCACGAAGCGCATTTTTGTCATGGACTCGGATGGTGAGGCGTTCACGGCAATCGACGCGGTGAAGGACAAGGCTCTTGCCACGATCGCATTGCATGGGAAGCCGGAATTCGCGGCCGTCGACGGGGAGGGAACTCTCTTCATCAACATCGCGAGCACCAAAGAGATTGTACGGGTCGACGCGCGCACGCTGAAGATAGAGGCCCGATGGCCGGTACCGGATTGTCTCAGCCCGCATGGTCTTGCAATCGACCCCGCCGCCGGCCGGCTGTTCTCGAGCTGTGAAAACGGCAAGCTCATGGTCGTGACGACGGATCAAGGGCGCGTGGTGGCGACGCTGCCCATCGGCAGAGGATCAGACGCGGTTGCATTCGATGCGAAGCGCAAACTCATCTACAGCTCGAACAAGGATGGGACGTTGTCGGTAATCTCCGCCAAGGGACCCGATGAATATGTCGCGCTGGGCCCTGTTCACACCACCCTCGGGGCAAAGACGATGGCCGTGGCCCCCGACACCGGTAGCGTGTTTCTGGTGGCCGCCGAAATGGCTCACATTATCCCTCCCACGCAGAAGGGCGATCTCCCGGATACAGTCTTGAAGCCCGGCACAGCCAAACTTCTGATTGTTGAGCACCCGTGGCAAATAGTCAATTCGGCTCATGTCGAGGTTACGAAGTAACCCCTCGGCCGAGCCCTCTGAAAACATCCGCGGACTCCTAAACCGTCCCGCGCCGGCAAATACAGCCCGGCCACCGCACGCCGCGGCGTACTGCGTGGAAGTCACGCGCGTCATCAGGACTGTCCTATCAGGACTGTCCCATCAGGACGCTCGCAATAGGACTGTCCAAAGAGGACATTCCCGGTGGCTGAAGACAGGGAAAATTGTCCTCGTGCCGCCCCGCACTTTCTTCCGGATTTTATTGCAGATTTTCGTATGTCCCCTGCGGCTACAATATTTTCCATATTGGCAATATTTGCATTGACAGACAGTTGCACCTCGATATGATGTTTTGGAGCGGAGTTGAGGGAAATGAGCATGCATCTCAAAGAAAAATGCGCCGTGGCTGCAGCATTGCTGGTCATCGCCTTGTCATGCGTGGCGCAGAGCGAAACGCCGTCCGTAACGCCCAAACCTGCCGCCACGCCCGATGCTGCCGCCACGCCCAATGCCGTCGCCGCCACGGGCCATGCTTTGACCCAGGCTGACGTCGTATCGTGGCTCGACGGCCTGGTGCCCTACGCGATGCAGTCAGGCGACATAGCCGGCGGCGTCGTGGTGGTGGTGAAGGATGGCCAAATCCTCGCAGAGAAGGGCTACGGTTACTCCGACGTCGCGGCAAAAAAAGCGGTCGATCCCGAGACCACTTTGTTCCGGCCCGGATCGATCACCAAGCTTTTTACCTGGACGGCCGTGATGCAACTCGTCGAGCAAGGCAAGCTCGACCTGGACGTGGATATCAATCGCTATCTGGATTTCAGGATTCCGGCCCGGGACGGTGAGCCGATTACCCTTCGCAACCTCATGACCCACACGCCGGGGTTCGAAGAAAGGCTCAAAGGACTGATGTCCAGCCATCCGGTCCCGCCGCTGGGAGACGACCTCAAGTCATGGATACCGAAGCGCATCTTTGATCCGGGAAAGACTCCCGCCTATTCCAACTATGGCGCCGATCTTGCCGGCTACATCGTGCAGCGGGTATCCGGCGAGGCCTATGTGGATTACATCGATCATCACATTTTCGCGCCGCTCGGCATGCTGCGATCGAGCATGAGGCAGCCGCTACCTGCCGCGCTCCAGGTATCGATGAGCAAGGGATATCGGCTGGCTTCGGGGCCGGCGGAATATTACGAATACACCGATCCGCCCGCCGGAAGCCTGGCGGCCACCGGCGCGGACATGGCGCGCTTCATGATCGCTCATCTTCAGAATGGCGCCTTTAACGGGGTGCAGATTCTGAAGCCGCAGACCGCCGTTCAGATGCATGCGGCTCAGCCGAAGATCTATCCGGCCCTGAACGGCATGGCGCTTGGCTTTTACGAGACCAGCCGCAATGGCCATCGGGTGATCGCGCACAACGGCGGTACCCAGTTCTTCCGCAGTGATTTGCATTTATTCCTCGACGATGGCGTGGGAATATTCATTTCTCTCAATAGCGACGGCCGTGGCACGGCAGCGGGAGATCTGCACGAGGCGCTGTTCCATGGATTTGCCGACCGATATTTTCCCTCCACCGCGCCGCTGCCCGAGCCGCGCATCGATGCCGGGACCGCGACCGCCCATGCCGCCCTCGTTGCCGGCCATTGGGAGTCGTCACGACGATCCGCCTCGAGTTTCCTGAGTCTGACGGGTTTGCTGAACTCGATGAAAATTTCGGCTAATCCGGACGGCACCATTCTGCTTCCGCGTCTCGGGCATGCAGAAAGGACGCCGTGGCGTGAGATCGCGCCCTTCGTCTGGCGCGAGGTGGATGGTCAAAACAAGTTGCAGGCGGTGGTCGTCAATGGACTTCCGACCATGATTGGATTTGACGTTGCTCCGCCCGCGGCGTTCCTGCCGGTTCCCGCGTGGCGATCCCCCGTCTGGATGCTTCCCGCCCTGGGTGCGGCGCTCAGCGTGCTGCTTTTCACCGGCTTGGCCTGGCCGATGGCGGCGGCCTTCCGGCGCGCCTATGGGATCCCGTTCGCTCTGCGCGGCGCCGCGGCCAGCAGCTATCGCTGGATGCGGCTTTTCAGCCTCGCTGCGGCCCTGGTGTTCCTGGCGTTTCCCGTGACCCTCTTGTTCATGTCCGCTGATGCGCAAAGGCTCTCCGCCGACACCGACGCGTGGAATCTGG
>Ga0134126_10012703_pt1 | contig 10629 bp, 10 predicted proteins | sample KB31752_FD_96881 | JGI IMG/M metagenome (GOLD analysis project Ga0134126, IMG submission 96881) | Terrestrial soil microbial communities with excess Nitrogen fertilizer from Kellogg Biological Station, Michigan, USA - KB3-175-2 | ecosystem: Environmental > Terrestrial > Soil > Unclassified ...
CCGAGGAACTTGGTCAGCGAATGCACGACGATATCCGCGCCATATTCGATCGGTCGCAGCAGGATCGGCGTCGCCACGGTGTTGTCGACGATCAGCGGGACGCCGCGCGAATGCGCAATCTGAGCGACCCGTTCGATGTCGCAGATGTTCCCGGCCGGATTGCCGACGCTCTCGCAGAACACCGCCGCGGTGTCCTCGTCGATGAGCCGGGCGATTGCGGCGGGTTCACCGCCATCCGCCAGGCGCGCCTGGATCCCGAGGCTCGGCAGAAAATGACAGATGAGCGTGTGGGTCGTGCCGTAGAGCTGGGGTACCGAAACAATGTTCGAGCCGCTCCGTGTGAGATTGAGGAGCGCGTAGTGCAGGGCGGCCTGACCCGAGGCGACGCAAAGGGCCGCCTCTCCACCCTCCAACGCGGCGATCCTGCGCTCGAGTACCTCGGTCGTCGGGTTGCTGATGCGTGTGTAGCGGTAACCCTCGGCCTCGAGGTCGAACAGCGCGGCGCCATGCTCTGCGCTGTCGAACTCGTAGGCCACGGTCTGGTAAATCGGCACCGCGGCCGACCGCGTGGCGGGATCGCCATGATAGCCGCCGTGGACGGCGATGGTTTCGTTGCGCACCGGCCTCACCCATTATCTAGCAAACCGCCGTGCCGGCGAAATCTGCTTGGTCTCCCGGCGACGGCGGGGGAAGGCCAGGCACCGCGACGCGTCAAGCCACTGCGGCGGTCCAGTTCCCTGTTGGGTAAAAATCATCGGCACGAAGCTCTCGGGGCTCCGCTTCCGCTGTTGGCGTCCGGCGCGGCGAGCCGAAGGCACGCGGCACCGAGGCCGTCAGAATTTCAAGAAATGCCGTCCATAACGGCGTCACGTCGCAGTTGGCTTGGAGGTGACGAACCATCATCCCGTGCCCGGCAGTCTCGTTCTTGTCGAATTGGATGTGCTGTTCCAGGAAGAACTTGAAGGCCTGCGCGGAAATGCCGTTCCAGGCCGGTGCCCGCAGCACTGCCTGAAACACCCTGCTCAGTCCGCCGTCCTCATAGCTGACGATACTCTGCGCGCGAGTCAGGGGATCGAGCGCCCGAACGCGCGCGAGGTATGCCGCGCCAGCGGCCTCGACCTGGGGAGCATCGATCGGCTCGAGCGCGAGCAGCCGGCGGATGAATTCGTCATGGTTCAGCCGCTCGTCCTCGGCGGCCACGCCCGGCCAAGGAGAGAGGTTGTCGGTGTTGCATTCCTCTTCGTAAAGCCGCACGAGCCCCGCGTCGTCGGGCCAGAACGCTAGCGCAGTCTCCAGGTTCTCGCGGAATTGGATAGAGAAATAGCGGTAGGCCGCGGCGACCATGAGAATCTCATCGTCGCGCAGACTCTGCCAAGGCAAATCGCAGATAGCGTCAATCACCGGGTGTTTGGCCGGGAGGGTTTCGGATACTTGTATGATGCTGCTGGACACGCCCCACTCCTCATGCTCATCACTTCGGGTTAGAAAATAAAACTGCTTCTCCCCAGGGAGGAGCGATTTAAAATCATAGATGTCGACCGGCACGGCAAATCATCATCTGAGCTATCACTTTCCGCTAAAGCATCGATACCTCACCATTTCGCGAATCCAATCGGGCTACTCCCAAAATTTCGCCTCGTCGATTGGCGTAACCCGCTTACCGGCGCGCTTGTCGCGCCTCGCGGCGGTACCGTTGCGAGCTGTCTCAGCCGTACCACCCGAACCAAATATGGCAATGTCCGAACGCAACTTTTCGCCGATATGGCGGCTGATATCGCGCAAGCAGGTCCGCTTCGTCCGTCTCAATGGTGACGGGCCGTCGCCGCCGTTTTACTGTGTCCATTCGATCGGTGGCGAGGTCATCTCGTTGCGGTTCTTGAGCCGCTTGCTCGGTTCCAAGCTCTCCTTTTACGGGATCCAAGCATCGAGGGCGGAGCTGACCGCCGAGTTCGCGTCGTCGATCCCGCGGATCGCTACCCTCTACGCAGACGAGCTGGCCGCGTTTCAACCCACCGGGCCCCTGGTGCTGGGGGGGTGGTCAAGCGGCGCGGTCATTGCCCTGGAAATGGCACAACAGCTTCGCGCACGGGGCCGCGATGTCGCGCTTTTGGTGGTGCTGGACGGGCCGCTTTATAATACGGGCGGCGACACCCCCTGGTGGCATCCGACGTACAGCTGGAAATTGCTGTGCAATATCCCGCGTTGGGTTGTCGAGGATCTGGGGAACGATGGCGGCGTGCGCGGCTTGCCGCGCCGGCTCTGCCGTCGGTTACGACGTGCTGGGCAGTCGATCGTTGCCGGTGTTTGCAACACGATGCCAGTTCCGTTGGTTGAGGGGCCGGGCACTTCCGGTTGGTCGGAAGAGCAGATTGCATTTGCGCGGACTCTCTACACCTCGGTCCGCAATTATGTTCCAGAGCGCTACGACGGCCGGGTCATTGTCTATTCCGCGAGGACCCGACCGCTCTTTCCCCTTGTCGATGTGTCGCCCGGATGGAAGCGGATCGCGCCGGCCGCCGAGTTCGTCTGCTTCCCTGGCACCCACGCGACGATGCTGCAGCCACCGCGCGTCAACGCCGTGGCCGATCATCTGCGGAAGCGCCTGGAGCGCTGCATCGGCGAAGAGCAATGCCTTCACCCCCCTAATCGGCTTGATGGAGAACGGAATGCTGTTGCGGCAACAAATCATCGGCATCTTCCACGCCGTCGCGGAACAGCAGGCCAAGAAGCTGGCGCCTCTGAGTGACGATCTGAGCCTGCTCGATACTGGACTCGATTCGCTCTGTCTTGCGATCATTGTCGCCCGGCTCGACGACACGCTGGGCGTCGACCCCTTCAACACGGTCGAGGACATAGGGTTTCCTCAGACAGTCGGCGATTTCATCCGGCTCTACGAACATGTCGCCGCCTGACCCGTTGTCTGCCTCGTTGTGGCAACGAGCGAACGTGGCCGCTGGAGGCGCGGTGCGGCACCTTTACGGTGTCGGGGAAGACATCACGTTGGGTGCACTCGCGCGGCAAACCGCCCTTGGCGTCGAGCCTGAGATGCTGCGCGGAAGATCGGTGCTGCTGAGGACCGCCGATCAACTGCCCGCTGCTCTCGCGCTCATCGAACTCGACGGTCTGGCGCGCCGCATCGTCCTCTGCCCGCCCGACCTCGCGGCCGAACACCTGAGCGGCATTATTAGGACGGCGGAAATCGACGCCATTGTAAGCGATCCCGGGATGACGCTCCCCGGCGCTGAGGGCGTCGTCCATGTCGCCGTGAGCCGACCGGGCTCGGCGCGGCGTGTTGCCGTTGAGGGCCGACCGGCCGAGCGTACGGAGTGGGTCCTGCTGACATCCGGAACCACCGGCGTGCCCAAGCTTGTCGTGCATACCCTGGCGACGCTGACCGGCGCCTTTGCCGCCGCTCCGGCGCAACCTCGCACCGTCTGGAGCACGTTCTACGACATTCGGCGTTATGGCGGGTTGCAAGTCTTTCTCCGCGCGATGCTTGGCGGCGGGTCGCTCGTGCTGTCGAGCGCCGGCGAGGCTGTCGGCGATTTCCTGACCCGGGCCGACGCATGCGGGGTCACGCATATATCGGGCACGCCGTCCCATTGGCGGCGCGCGGTGATGAGCCCCGCGCGAAACTTCGCACCGCGCTATGTTCGCCTCTCCGGCGAGATCGCCGACCAAGCCGTCTTGGATCGCCTCCAAACGGTCTACCCCCAGTCGCAGATCGCGCATGCCTTTGCCTCGACCGAGGCCGGCGTCGCCTTCGAGGTGCGCGACGGCCTCGCCGGTTTCCCGGCGAGCCTCATCGCAGTCGCCGGGGGCGACGTCGAACTCCGGATAGAGGACGGTTCGCTGCATATCAGATCGAACCGTGCGGCGCTGGGTTATCTCCGCACGACGGTGGTGCCGCTGACCGACCCCGAAGGCTTCGTCGACACGGGCGACATGGTCGAGCGCCGCGGCGAGCGCTATCGGTTCGCCGGCCGGCGGGACGGTGTCATCAATGTCGGGGGCCAAAAGATCCATCCCGAAGAGGTCGAGGCCGTCATCAACGATCATCCCGCGGTTCGGTTGTCGCGCGTGCGGGCGCGCCGCAACCCGATGACCGGATCGATCGTGGTCGCCGAAGTCATCGCCGGCGCGACGGGAGCCGACGAGCGATCGGTCGAGCGGGATATCTTGAACCACTGCCGGCACAGCTTGGCGCCCCACAAGGTCCCGGCACTCATCCGGTTCGTACCATCGCTAGAGATAGCCACGTCGGGCAAGTTGCTGCGGGACCATGCGTAACGTCATCGTCACGGGTGGAACGCTTGGCCTTGGCCTTGGCATCGCCCGCAAGCTGGTGCAGGCGGATTATCGGGTGATCGTCATCGCGCGCCGCAGGAGCGAGCAGTTCGCTGCCGCGGCCCGCGAGGACGGCGACGACGGGCGGCTGAATTTCTGGCCGTACGATCTCAGCAAGGTCGATCGCATTCCGGAGCTCGTAAGGTCGATCAAGACCAGTTACGGGCCACTCTATGGGCTGGTCAACAACGCCTCTATCGGCGCGAGCGGAGTCCTGGCCGCGATGCCCATCAGCGAGATCGAACACCTGATCCGCGTGAACGTGCTGTCGCCGATTATCCTGACCCGACAAGTCGTGCGCGCCATGATGGTCACCACCGGCGGCCGCATCATCAATATCGGGTCCATCGTCGGCACGACCGGCTTCAGCGGCCTGTCGGTCTACGGCGCGACCAAGGCGGCGCAAATCGGTTTCACCAGGTCGTTGGCCCGCGAGTTAGGGCCGTTGGGTATAACCGTGACCGCGATCGCGCCCGGCTTTGTCGATGCGTCGATGACCCATGGCTTCGGAGACGAGCAGCGCGCGCAAATCGTGCGGCGCAGCGCGCTTGACCGGCTCGCGGAGATCGAGGACATCGCCAATATGGTGGAATTCCTGATGACCGAGAAGGCGCGCAACATCACCGGCACGGTGATGACGGTCGATGCCGGGAGCACGGCTTAGGGAAATCCGAAGAGGTTGGATCAGTCGCGATTCATGGGAATGCGCGTCTGACCTATCGGGCGAGCGGCGAGATCGCCCTCCACGACCGAAGCTCTCTTAGCCCAGCTCACCCTGGAACCGCGCGCAGCAAGCCTGAGCATCGTGCAGTGACGAGAACTCGAGGCGGACTGTAACCACCCCGTCGATCTCGTCGGCCGAATAATCGTATTGTAAAGGAGTCACCCCAAGTGTCTCCAGCCAATCACGAACCGCGCACAATTCGTCGCGGAAAGCCGCTCCATTCAGCTGCAATACGGCGCTCTTCTGTCGCGTTAAGAACGGTGTCATCTGCCTCGTTACTTCGCCAGTAAATATAAGCAACCTTGGCTGACGGTACGTCTTGGCGCTAGTCTGTTTTCGACTGCTAACGGCTTACACCCAGCAACCGGTACCCGGATCCTCGTCGCCGATGCAGTAAGCCGATCGGGGAACTGCCGGAGGTCGCGGCTCTCGCCAACAATGCCCCCGTACGCAAGGCGGAGGTCACCCCATTGCCAGGTCGCGATCGACGGACAATTCTCGGAAATGCACCGCCACCAGCCAAATCGCGGCGGTTCGGTCGGCGCGCCATGGTGGCTCTGGCGGTGGCCGCTTTTGCCGCGCCGCGCCTAGCTTTCGCGGTGCCGTTGCCGCCTCCGGGACTGCGCCGCCTGAGCCTTGTCAACGCCCACACCGGCGAAAAATTTGACGGACCCTATCGGGACGACAATGGTCCCTTGCCGGCGGCGATGGCTGAATTGTCCCTGTTTCTGCGCGATTTCCATTGCGGCGCCGAGATCGCCTACGATGTCCGCGCGATCGATTTTCTCGCTTCCGTGCTGGACGCGATCGCCGCGCCGAGCGCGACGATCCTTTCGGCCTATCGCACACCAGAGACCAACGCGATGCTGGCGCGCACGACGTTCGGCGTCGCCGAACACAGCCAGCACATGTTCGGCCGCGCCCTCGACATCTACGTTGGTGGAAAGCTAGAGCAGGCGGTGAGGGCCGCTCGGGCGATGCAGCGTGGGGGGGTGGGATGGTACCCCCGCTCCAACTTCATGCACATCGACAGCGGCCCGGTGCGCAACTGGGACCTCCACGACGGCGGTATCGATCGGTTGCTGCTGCCCGGCGGCAGCGGGCGCGAAAACGGCCTGCGGCAAGCCGGCGCGGGCGGTTCCGGCGGTCGCCGACGATCGCTGATCGGCGGCGACAGCGGCGAGCTTTTACCGGAAGTTGCCCAACAGCACCGGTCCTTGACGACGCAGCAGCTCCTGGCGCGCCTCGCCGGCGGGGGCTGAGGCGTCAAGCCCCTGGAGGTGGCGCGATAAGGGCCGTCACGCCGCGCCGGTCGTCGCTTTCGCCCGATGATGAGAACCGGCCGTCGCGAAGCCCCTGTTCCGCCGCGTCCCCAAAGCCTTCGCCAGGCGACGCGCTGTAAAGCCCCCGCCAAGGACGAAGCGACACAGCGGACCAAAACTCAGCGTGGCGGGCAACCCGACGAAATACAAGCCGGGCACTGTTGATTCGAATTCCCGCGACAGGAGAGGAGTTCGATAGGCCAGCTTCAGACCGGATTGGATCGCGGCGCTCAAGAAGGGCAGTTTCGCGACATCCACCTGGTATCCGGTGGCGGTGATGATGTGATCGACCGCAATCTGCTTCGCCGTGCCGTTCGGAGCCGATAGATGCAGGTTTATCTCATCCCGGATGATCTCGGCGCCGCGCGGCGCATGTCCGAGAAGTAGCGGCACCCGCCCCATCAACCGCTGTTTGCTGAACCAACCGCCCTCCGCCGGCAGAAAACCCGAGACGACATCGCGCCGGGTGCGCTGGGGGAGGAGGCGGAAAGCGTACGGTGCATTCTCATATAAAAAAGCGCGCCAACCGGGGCCCATGCCGGTCATCGGCTTGAGCAGGCGCTGCGGCATTGGACGCGGTCGGTCGGTCGGAGCGCTCAGGAAGCTCAATTCCGAACGCCGCGCGACCAGATGTGTGGCCGCCCCTGCCTCGTGCAGCAAGTGGGAAAGCTCGATTGCGGACGCCCCGGCGCCGATCACCGCCACCCGGCGGCCCGCGAACGATTGCAGATCGGAATGTTGCGAGCTGTGGCTCAGGAACTCGGCGGGCAGATGGCGCAATTCGGGTGGCACGTGGGGAAAGCTGCTGACCCCGACGGCGAGTATGACCCGCCTGGCCACGACGAGTTCACCGTCGTCAAAGCGCAGCCAAAATCCCGTTGCCCCGCGGTCGAGCGCGACCAGGAGTCGCCGTTCCACTTCCGGCACGAAGCGCTCCTGAAAACAGGTGCCGTAGGCGGCGAAAGTCTCTCTGCTTATCGGGATCGTGCTGTCGCTGTAGGGAATGCCCCTTTCAAGGCAGAATTTAGCGAGGGTGAGATCGCCTTGCGGATCCGAGAGATTGGAAGCGAAGCCGGCGGATTTGAGCAACATGTCGCGCGGCATGTGAGCCGTCCAACTGTTCATCGGCTGGCCGAAGATGCGGAACGACACGTTGGCGGCGCGCAAGTGAGCGGCGATGGACAGGCCGTATGGGCCCGCGCCGACGATCGCCACATCAATGCCCGGCGCTGTGCTTGCCATGGGTGAATCCAACATGTTTATCCCCGATTGTGGAGGGCTGTCGTGGTTGATGGCGGCGCGCGCCGCGTTCGGTCGGCGCCTCACACGGCTTCAAGCGATCCCCCGCGCCGCAAGGAGCGGCGAGGAGCGAACGCGTTCGCGATGCGCTGCATGGCGTTCGGCAACGGATCGCTGCTCAAGTATTTGATCAAGGCCAAGTCGTTGCGGCTCAACCGCCATGGAGTGAACAAAGCTTTTGCGAGGTGTCGTGGTGACAGCATTGGAATTTCGTTGTTAATGCCTATCGGATCACTGACACTCAACAAATCGACATCAATAAAATTCAGTCCGAAAATCATCGGAAGTTCTATCCTGATCCAAAATCGAGGATTACATTCAATAAATGCGATTTCTCCAGTGTGTGAGCGGAGAATATCGAATCCTATCACGCCATTATAATGAAAATGCTCGATAAATTTCGCCGCAGTTTGCGTTATTTCCGGTACATCGACAAAAACAACTCCTGCTGTGGTTTTTAGATAGGTGATAGATGCTGTTATCGTGCCATTTCGGCAAAAAAAGAAACAACAGTAATCGTCTCCTGGCACATAATCTTGTACTATCAAAGGTTCATATTTCGTAGATCGGGAAAAATCAGTCAAATTGTTTAGCTTGGTTACCCCTCGTCCTCCGGCCATCCTCAGGGGTTTCATCACGAGGGGGTAAGCGGCGCGATCTCGCTCGGCAAGTTCTGCAAATTCCGCGCGCGTCGCGAAATATCGGGTGGGCGGATGCGGCACCCCGAGGCTGGCGCACAATCCGGCGAAGCGCCACTTGTCGTTGAGGATATCGAACACCTCGCGCGGCGGAACGGGGTAATGCGGCGCGACCAGAAGGGGGCCGTGACCCGTCAAGAAGCGGGTGGTTCCCGGCCCGGCCGGCAGGATACGATCGATGCCGAGCGCGTCGCATAGTCGATTGATCTCGACTACGGTTGCCGCCTGGTCGGCGTCGCTGAAAGACCCCTTCAGGCGAAAGAAGCCCGAACAGAACCGGGACAGCCTGAGCATCGCCGAAGCGCCGGCGCCGAGAACGTAGACCCGGTCAAAGCACTCCGCGGCGCATCTCAGGACACGGTACTCGAGCCGCCAGTCCCCTTGCGCCAGGATCAACGCGGAGCGAGCCCGGGCGCTCGCGGTTTTAATGGGCTTGTCGTCCGCCATCGGGCCGGTCTCCGCCCCTACTGCGGTGGCGGCCGCTTGCGGGCCAGTGGCCGGGGCCCGGCTCACTATCCCGTCGCTAATCCGATGCCACACCGCTCACCCCTCCGGTCTGCTCGCTCGCTACGGCAGTATGCCCAGGCCCGGAGTGCTATAAATGTTTCGAACGGGTTACCGCCTCGGCGCGCCGCATCCGAAATCTCTCGACCCGTTCGCGATCAGCCTCAGACACGGAGTCGGTTTAAGTGCTGTTTTCGCGGCCGTTTGCGAGATTGCCCGACGAAGAACCGTCCTCCCGATCGGTCAAAATTTGTGGCGAACTAGCACCTGACAACACGCCGGAGAGGTCGGGTCGACGCCTCGGCGGTTCGTGACGCTACGATCGCGGCGGCTTTGGACTGGACGTCCGACGTGAACCCGGTTCCGTCGTGCGCGGGCGGGCTCTGCGCGCCGTTTCGCCCATCCGTATCATCCCTTTGGTACCACCCAAATGAGTTTACCGTCGCGGTGTGCAACTTGTAACGTTTGGGTAAGAGAACTGCCGGCATAGCTTCCTGGGATCAATAATGCCGTCTGCTGACACACGATCGGTCTCGGGCGCTTGTGACGTCGTCTTTCTAGCGCTGGCGAAAAACTGCCGTCGGAGTCTTCCGCAATTTGTCCAGATGGTACGGGACCTGCGGGCGTCGGGGCTGACGTGCGAAATTGTCGTCGGCGAGAACGGATCGACGGACGGTACGCGGGAATTTCTTTCTGCAGTTCAGCGCCAGGGCGAGGCGACGCTGGTCTCGACAGGATCGATGGCGGGCGTAACCGATCGGCTGCGCCGGATGGCGATTGGCCGCGAGTTCATCAAGCAACACTTCGCCGGGCTGGGGATTGTTTCGCAATTCGTCTGCGTCGTCGATCTCGATGACGTGATGCGGCGGCATCCGAGCGTATCCGCGTTTCGCCGGGCCTTGGCGACACTGACGGCGCGCCGCGATCTCTTTGCGATATCGGCTACGTCTTCGCCGCACTATTATGATCTGTTGGCCTACGAAGACGATGAGTCATGTTTCGAGTTCCTGTTGGAGAACCTCCGGGCGCACCGCACGAGCTTGGGGACCTACTATCGCTTCTTCGTGCGCGAAATATATCCCCATCAAAGACGGCTTTCCCTGGAGGGCGAGCACCTTTGCCGCTCGGCATTTAATGGTATGTGCCTCTACCGGGCGAGCGACTACTTTGCAAACTCGTATCTCGACGACAACGCAGGCGCGTCCCGCTGTGAGCACCTGATTTTCAACAGGCGGCTGGCGGCAACAACCGGCGGCCGGGTCATGATCGCGCCGGATATGATCGTTTCGACCCCCAGCGATCATCGTCAACGATCGCTGCTTCCGTTCGCGTGGCGCCGCATTAAAAAGGCGATGACGTTGATGCCTAGGCTGAGAGCGGGCGATCACGCCGTCCATTGAGCGATCAGCCGGGCGAGCGGGCATGCCGGCTTCGCCGCCACGCGCTCGGCTGCCGCGCCTTGGCGAGGTCCAATTGGCTTCAACGAGCCAAGGCTGTTCCGGTGATCGGCCGCGGAGACCCCAAAGGCGGGGCGCCTGAGGCTGCCTCCCGCATATTCGGGAGGCACGTTGGCAGAAGGAGCGTCAGTCGCGTGCCGGCATCGAGCGCGACGATCCGGATCTCGCCGTTCAATTCCATCGCACGGCGCCGCATGTTGGCGAGACCCAGACCGTGCTGGCGCTCTTCGAAGGGACAGCCGTCGTTGTCGATCGAGATCGCGGCCATTCGGTCTTCC
>Ga0134126_10012704_pt1 | contig 10625 bp, 9 predicted proteins | sample KB31752_FD_96881 | JGI IMG/M metagenome (GOLD analysis project Ga0134126, IMG submission 96881) | Terrestrial soil microbial communities with excess Nitrogen fertilizer from Kellogg Biological Station, Michigan, USA - KB3-175-2 | ecosystem: Environmental > Terrestrial > Soil > Unclassified ...
ACCAGACTTCCCATGGCCGAGTATCGTAAGTTGCTGGTGAAAGTGTAGTAAAGAAGCGCCGCCGAAGCCACAATAAAAAGCGCCGGGGCCAGCGGATATTGCCAATACGGAGGCCGCCGCTCCGGCCCCACTATTTTCTTGCGGAACACAAAAAGCGAACTACTGGCCGCCATATAGGAGAGCCACTCGGCAAAAATGGCAAGCGTGAACAGCTGGCGAAAATTCCCTCCGATCAGAAGAAAACATATCGATAGGACTGCCTGCCAGACTGTCGCCACGTGCGGCGTCCGGAAGCGCGGATGTACCTTAGCTAAACTCGAAAAGAAGTTTCCATCGCGGGCCAGCGCAAACGCCATTCGCGATCCGCTCATGGCCACGCCGTTCAGCGAACTGGTGAGTGAAATCACCATTGCCGCCGACACCACGATTGCTGCTCCAGCCCCCAAAAATGACGCATGCACCGCATCCGACATGGGCGATGAAGATTGCGCAACCGATACCGCCGGTAGCGCGTATTGCACCGCCGCATTGACCAGCATGTAGAGCGCTCCTATCATCACCAATCCGCCGACCAGCGCCAGCGGAACATTCCGTTCCGGGTCGCGGACTTCTTCAGCGACCATGTTCAGATCGCTCCAGCCGTCATAAGCCCACAGCGCCGCCGTAAGCGCCGCAAAGAAGCCGGCGACCCCGCCGATAGCGCCTGAGTATCTCTCGGCGAAGTGGGACCAACTGCCATGCGCGCTGAAAGCCAGCGCCGAAATCGCTACAATCAGCACGATCTTTAAAATGGTGAACGCAAGCTGAAAATTTCCCGCGCGCCTTACGCCGACGTAATTGACCAGGGAGACAAAGCTCACGAATCCCATAGCGACCAACTGGCCCCAAGTCACCGGAATATTTCCCACTCGCGCCGCAAGGAAATGTAGAGAAGGGAAGTTCGCGAGAACTCGAACGATGCCGGTCGATATCGCCGCCAGAGAACTTGGCTTGACCACAAGCGTCCATGTCCAGCCGGTAAGAAATCCCGCAAGCGGACCATAGGCGTCACGGATATACACATACTCGCCGCCAGATTGCGGCTTCATCGCGCCTAGCTGCGCATATGTGACTGCTCCAAAGAAGGAGAATATTCCGCCCACGATCCACGCCAGATAAACCAGCCGTGCCGATCCCGCCGCCTGCATCATCTCGGCTGGAACCAGAAAAATGCCGCTGCCGATCACCACGCCCACGACGATCGAGGCGGCTTGGCTCGCGCCTAAATCGCGCAGCAGGTCTTTTTGGGTCGAGGTTGAGCTGATCGCCGTGGCCATGTGCTGGGAGTATAACGTGTCGGAAAATCCAAGTGCTAAACATAAAGAATATTCTGACTTCCTCGCCTCTGTGGCATTGCTCTGTGAAAGGTTTGTGGCCCTCTGTGGCTTTGCACACCAACCCCTAATCTTCCGTAACTTATTGTGCAGAAAGGCTAGTTATTGGGCAGCTTACAGGGCGTTACCAAGCATTGCCAGAACCGAGAGGGTAATGCAGAGTCCGCCCCAGACCCGATGGTGGTTGATACAGAGAATGATTCCAAAGCACAGCAGAAGTACCGCTGCGATTGTCATAAGAAGTTTTTAATGAGTTCGCGTGGTCTGGGACAGGTCGGGGCGATTATCTAGAATGTCGCTGACTTTTCGGCGCAGCCTTCGCACAACCTGTACAAGTGGAGTTGCGTTCCGGTTGCCCTATTCCCAGACTGCGCGGAATTATACATCTTCGGTCAAATTAAAAAGCACGACTGGTGCTGTTGTTCCAAAACACAGGCTCAATTCCTAGCTCGTACATTTCGTGAATTAGAACCACGAGATTATGACAAAGAATCTTGCACAGCGTTTCATTGACCATTGCGACATCGGTTTTGCTGCGAAGCGAATCTCCGAACTTCCGCTTAATCATGCTGAAGGTGGATTCGATGTTAGAACGCTTGTGATAGTGCTGTAAGAAGTCCTGCCGACGAAACATAAAGTAGTGGAACATCTGCTGAAACGTTCCGCCAGCCGCGCCAGTCGCATTGCCCTTGAAGGAAATATACGGCGTCCCGCCGCATTGCGTGACGGTGTTGGTATTAGCTAGGCTCCCGTAAGCTTTATCGGCAGACACTTCGGAGATTGTGAAGTTTCTAGAGGTGGCTTCTACTAAGGGCGAAAACAGAGCCGTATCGCTCGCATGTTTGTCGCCGATTTCGATTGCAGTAACGATGTTGGTTTTGACTCCGCACATCAGATGGCATTTGACCCAATCGTGCTCTGCCCGTTCTTTGCCGTACTTCACATCAAACCAACGCACGAATCGGGAAGTCATAAAACCAGATGAATCGGCGGCGAAGTCGGTTTCGACGGATTGAAGCGGCATACTGCTCTGTGTAATCAGACCTCTGAGAATCGGCGTCATGTCGGGATTCTCAAGGTAATTGAAAATTGAGTTGTAGTGTGGTGTACGGGAAATGAACCCACGTTGTTGCGCGTCCCGAAGATCGCTCATAAACCGACGTGCGCTAACAGTGGAATAGACTTTGAACGCGACGCTGAATATCGCGTCTGACAGCGGCATATGTGGCCGACCGTTTTTCTTAACCTGCGGCTGGCGAAGTCCGCTGCACAGGTCGAACAGCAGTGATTGGAACTTGTCTTTTTCGTTGGTCTGAGCGGCGTTGTAGGCTGCCCATGCTTGCGGATACGTGGGGCGCGTAGTGGCGATTGCACCGTTTCTGTGACGGTAGTCGTTCCATCCGCGTGTTCGTCGCGTCTCATTACGTACATGGCAGCAAAGATGTGTTTGCAGTTCTCGCGGCGAGTCTCATAGTCAGGGCAAGAGCATTCCGGCTGGCCTTGAGCAATGCGGCTGACCATGTAGAATCCGTTGTTTGACTGGGGAGGAACTTTCCAGCGTTCGCCATACCGCTGAACCTTCGCTGTCGCTGCAATCATCAATCCGCGCTGTTCTCTGATGTCCATAACCACTAGCCTACGCATCAACTAGTGGTATATTACCAATAGGTATATATGATATCAAGTAAAATCTTTTACGTATTTTCCTTGACGTATATTCCTTTTGGTATATCATCGCAGTATGGCGAAAATCACATTACAGGGTTTCCAGTGCGAACGGTGCGGTCACACATGGGTGCCCCGAGATACGACAGAGGAGCCGAAAGTATGTCCGAAGTGCAAAAGCCCGTACTGGAACACGCCGCGCCAGAAGCCAAAGGCGAAGCACGGAAGCAAGACAACCTAGAGGCTACGAGTCAAGAGGTCGCCGCCCCGCCCGCATCCACGCTTGAAGGGCTTCGGCTATTTGAGCAGCTTTTTGATTCTCTTGAACTCCTCCGCCATGTTCGAGAAACTTCTGTTCTAACTCCTGAATCTGCTTTAAGGCTTGTTCAGGCTGATCCCCATTGTTCTGCGCTGCTACGACAACTCGCAAAGCGTTCACGGACGCACGAAGGTCTGCAATCGCACTGTCCAGCGTAATAAGTTGCCGAGCGATAGTTAGATTTGCGTCTTGCAATTTAGCTATGCGTTCATCATCTGTCATAGGTACTCACTCCAGCTACTTAGATTGTAAGAACAAGCTAAACGAGTCACCGAGGTAACTTAATTGGGCAGAAGGTTAAGTAATTGGGCAAGTTAGAGTTAGGGGGCAAAGCCGCCCTCTGTGGTAAAGCCTTTTCTCACAAACAGCCAGCCATGCCCGCAGTTCCACTGAACCATTTTCGTGTATATTCGCGCACTGATGCCCACTTTCTACGACCGCTTCGTCGAATGCGCCCAACGCTGGCCGCAGAACGTCGCGGTCGAGGTACAGCGCCAAGACGGAATCGAAAGCTACAGTTATGCCGAACTGCGCCGCATGGCGGAATCGATTGCGGCGTGGTTGCTCGACTCGGAGATGACAGCCGGAACGCGCATCGCGATTCTCGCCGACAACCATCCGCGTTGGGTAGCGGCTTACCTCGGCATCATTGCCGCCGGCGGGACGACTGTCCCCCTCGATACTGCGTATCACGCCGATCAGGTTTCGAAGGTCCTCCGCGACAGCGGCGCTACATTGTTAATCTCCGACCAGAAACACCTCGAAACAGCGCAACAGTCTGTTGCCGGCTCGGAAACTGCAGTTTTGCTTACCAGTACCGATAAGCAAGCAGGCGCGGTTCTCGCCGCGAAGATAGTGGCCGACCTCGACGGCATCTTCGCGCAGTACAGCGGGAATGTGCGTGCGGTTCCGCGCGCCCCGGGCGATGTTGCGTCATTGCTGTACACCTCGGGGACTACCGCCGATCCCAAAGGCGTGATGCTCACTCACGCCAACTTGCTTGCTGAAGCCGAGGCAGTCTTTGCCTGGGCGCACATCGGCCCGGACGATGCCATCCTGGGTGTGCTTCCGCTGTTTCACGTGCTCTCTCAAATGGCGAACCTGCTATTGCCATTAGTCGCTGGAACCCGCGTGGTTTATCTCTCCACCCTCAACACCACTGAACTGCTTCGAGCACTTCGCGAAAGAAACGTCACCGCATTCGCCGTGGTCCCGCAATTTTTCAATCTCATTCATGAGCGGATTTTTAAAGAGGTACAACAGCGTGGCGCGTTCGCTCGTTTTGCCTTTCGTCGCATCATACGCCTGAACACTTTGTGCAGAAGGCTTGGATTCAATGCGGGCCGCCTTCTTTTCGGAAAAATTCACGATCTCTTAGGCCGGCGCATGCGCATCCTCGTCACCGGGGGCTCGCGCTTCGATCCTCAAATCGGCCATGATTTTTATGCGCTCGGTATCGATGTGTTGCAAGCCTACGGGCTAACCGAAACCTGCGGCGGCGCGTTCGTCAACTCACCCGCAGAAAATGTGATCGGTTCGGTAGGTAAGCCGTTGAAGGGCGTTCAAGGAAAAATTATTAACGCTCAGCCTTCAGACAACAGCTCTCCCGCGAGCGGCGAAATCCTGATCCGCGGGCCGATCGTGATGAAGGGCTACTGGAACCGTCCGGACGCAACCGGAGAAGTGCTGAAGGACGGATGGCTTCATACTGGTGATCTCGGTTATTTCGATGATCACGGCAACCTCTTCATCACTGGACGCCAAAAAGACGTGATCATCCTCGCCAACGGCAAGAATGTTTATCCGGAAGAAATCGAAGCGCACTATTTGCAGTCGCCGCTGATCAAAGAGATTTGCGTGCTCGGACTCGAAGATGCCGGGACGGAAAAGCTCTACGCGGTGGTCACGCCCAACTTTGAGGTCCTTCGGCAGCGCAAGATTGTAAACACGAAAGAAGTCATTCGCTTCGACATCGAAGGCCTTTCGGCGAAATTGCCATCCACAAAAAGAATCGCCGGATATGAAATCTGGCAGGAAGACCTGCCACGTACCACAACAAAAAAATTAAAACGATTCGAAATCGAAAAACGAGTGAAGGCAGGAAAGCGCGACCACGCGGGTGCGGAAATCACCAAACCGCTCAGCGATCAAGACAGTGCATGGCTCGCCCAACCCGAAAATCTGCGCGGGCTAAAAATCATTCGCGAATACTCACCAACTCATCCTGAAAATATTTCACCGACAGATAATTTGGAGCTCGACCTCGGCCTCGATTCCATGCGGCGTGTCGAACTGCTGGTTGCGCTGGAGCAAGAACTGGGCGGAGATGTCGAAGAATCGCGACTTTCCGATATCTACACAGTTCGTGAACTCGTCGATTCGATTCGCGAGAGTGCGGCTTCGGGGAAGGCGTCCAACAAGAAGCCCGTGCAAAGTTTCGCCGGTTGGGGCACAGTTCTCCGAGAAAAGCCCGTGGATCCTGCCGCTCTCGCCGTTACTAAGCCGCGCCCATTCGTCGATCGCATGCTGTTTATCGGTACGCGCATGATCAATCTGCTGTGGAGCATTCGAGGCTCTATAAAGGTTGAAGGCCTGGAAAATCTCCCCACCCGAGCCCCGTTTCTTCTTTGCTCAAACCACCAGAGCTTTATCGATCCCGCAATTTTGCTGGCAGTGCTTCCGCTGCGCGTGCTGCTGCGATCATTCGCGGTGGGAACCAGTGAGATATTTGGCTCCGGATTAATGCGACGCATCGCCCGCATTCTGCGGGTCGTAGTCGTCGATCCAGACGCCAATCTAATTCCAGCGATGCGCGCTGGTGCGTATGGCTTGAGGAACGGCATGTCGCTGATCCTGTACCCCGAGGGCGAGCGCAGCATTGATGGCGTGCCAAAGACTTTTAAAAAGGGTGCCGCGATTTTGTCCATTAACCTGCAAGTCCCGATTGTGCCAATCGCGATTGATGGATTTTATGAAGCTTGGCCGCGAGATAAGGCCTTTCAGAAATTTGCCCAGCTCAGAATTAAGTTCGGCAAGCCACTACTCCCGCCACCCGAATCGACGGCGTCCGAAGAGTCATATGCGAAGCTTACGGCCGAGTTAAAGGAAAAAGTCGTAGGCATGTGGGAGGAGTTGCGGCCCGGCAAAGTTATCGGTACCTCAGCGTGAGGCATGCGCTATCATTACGTGTATACTTCTCGAAAAAATGGACGTAGTAAACCAGCTAATCACAAAAGACCCCGACGTGCTCGGCGAACCCCCGTCTTCCGTGGCACTCGCGTTCCGTTCCAGAATTTGTTGGACTATCTGGAAGCAGGCCAAACGATTGACGAATTCCTCGATGATTTTCCTACGGTCAGCCGCCAGAATGCTATCCAAGCCCTGGAACAGGCCAAGGCTCTCGTCCTTGGCCAACTACGATGAGGGTGTTGCTCGACGAGTGCATACCTAGAAGTTTCAAGAAACACCTTCCCGGTCACCAGTGTGCAACCGTCCCAGAGGCCGGATTTGCAGGAAAAAAGAATGGTGAATTGTTGAAGTTGGCGGGAGACGCGGGATTTGAGGTTTTTGTCACTCTCGACCGGGGCATCGAATACGAACAAAATCTAACCAAAAATAACCTCACAAGGTTAGAACTAAATCGAGTAGGCTTCAGGATTTGATCGTTCATGTGCCCAAGGTCCTGGAAATCCTTCATGCTAAGCCCAGCAGTCGGCTGATACATGTGCGCGGGTAGTGTATCAGCTGTTTAGCCTTCGGCTACTTCGCCCTTGGATGCGTCTGATCGTAAACACTGATCAAATGCTTCATCGAAAGCTGCGTGTAGCGCTGCGTCGTCGAAAGCCGCTCGTGCCCGAGCATTTCCTGGATGGCACGCAGGTCGGCGCCTTCCTCCAGCATGTGGGTTCCAAAAGCATGGCGCAATGTATGCGGGTGCACATCGGCCGAAAGACCTTTCGCGACCGCGATCTTTTTGATGATGCGTCCCACGCTGCGAGTGGTCAGCCGTCCCCCGCGCTGATTGATCAGCAGCGCGGGAGCGCTCTTTCGGAATTCGGAGAGCACGAATTGGCGCGCAGGAAGATATTTCGCAAGTGCAGACTTCACCGCGTCACCAAAAGGAACATAACGTTCTTTTTTCCCTTTGCCGCGAATCAGGATCGCTTCAGCACTCATGCGAATGTCATCGATATTGATTCCCACCAACTCTGAATTTCGAATTCCGCAGCCATAAAGCAATTCAAGCATGATTCGATCTCGCTCTGGAAACGAAGCGATCTCTGGCATATTGCCGTCCAACACTGAATTCATTTCCTCGACCGTCGGTACTCGCGGAAGTTTTTTCGGTAGCTTCGGAGTCGAAACCAGCGCGGCCGGATTTTGCTCTACGATTCCTTCCTGCGCCAGCCATCGATACAGCGATCGCACCGCCGCCAGCGAGCGCACCACTGAAGTCTTTCCTAATCCCTTCTCGTAGAGTGAGGAAAGAAATCCCCGAATCGTGACGTGGTCGATCTCCCCAAATTTTCGCGAACCGACGTAAGCAGCAAAAACTTTTAGGTCTCCAGAATATGCTTTTATGGTGTGGACCGATACGTTGCGTTCGCGCAGGGAACGCAGAAATCCTTGGATGGCTTTTGCAATCTCCGTCGACATTTATCTCGCCTTCGCCCTGGGATGGTGTTTCTGATACACGCTCTTCAATCGGTCGAGCGCGACATGTGTATAAATCTGCGTGGTTGAAATATCCGCGTGTCCCAGAATGGTTTGCACCGTGCGCAAGTCGGCGCCATTTTCCACCATGTGGGTGGCGCAACTGTGACGCAGCATATGCGGGCTGGCATGGCGTCCGGTTTCAGACGCCGCTTTCACCATCTGCCACACTCGCTGGCGTGTGATCTTCTTCGCTCCGCGAGCGATGAACAGGACCGGCGAGGTTTTTTTCCCTGTCAACTGAGGCCGCGATTCTCGCAGATAGCGTGATAACGCGTCTTGCGCCGATCGTCCCAACGGGACGATTCGTTCTTTGTCACCTTTGCCGCGTACCAGCACACAGCCCATCTCAAGTTTCACGTCCTCAACTTTTAGCGATACGATTTCTGAAACCCTCAGCGCCCCCGCATAAAAAACTTCGAACATTGCGCGATTGCGGATTTCTAAAGCTGCGTCATCACGAGAACGGGCGTGGACGCCCGTTCCGACACGACCCGATGCAACTCCTGCGCCAGCGATGATTTGCTCCACTTCTTCGAGCGCCAACGATTTCGGAAGAACCTTCCATTGTTTGGGAAGCGGAATGTTCAGCGTAGGATCGCGCTCGATGCGCCGGTCGAGCAATAGGAAGCGATAAAGGTGCCGGATCGCAGACAGCTTTCGTGCCACTGATCGCCCATCCACCGCATTCGCGAACAGCTGCTGAATGAATCCACGCACATCATCCTTGCGCGCATTCAGCAGGGTGCGTTCCCCCCGGTCGAGAAACGCGGCGAACTGGCCAATGTCCCTCGTATAGGCCTGTACCGTCAGACCACCCAGGCCCTTCTCGATCTTCAGATAGTCGATGAACGAAGAAAGAATTCGGGAATTAGTTTCGGAAGGCACATAAAGAGTATGCGCATTATCGGACACTGTTTGAAGTGGCGAACCAGATACAGCGGCGGCCACGCACTAACACAATACGCCCCGATCCTGAATTCACTTCGTCCATCCGTATTGTTCAGTGTTAATCCGTGGCCAGCTTCTTGTTGGTGGCTTCTTTCAGCACGTCCACTGCGTAGATCGCGCCCTGCGGCGTTTCTTCGTGCTTAAAATACGCATAAGTGTCGCGGTTCACGCTAAGATGCTCCTGCATTCGGTCGACCATCTCCCGCCGCTCATCCGCCGTATATTCCGGTTTGCGATATCGGTAATAGCAGAAATCTGCGGTGACCTCATCAGGCGTCACGCGCTCCTCGGTCTCCGCGACACAGAGTGCGCGATTGTGCTCCTTCAACAAAGAAAAGATTTCGTCCACGAACCATGACTCATTGCGGAATTCAAAAGCCGCCCGCACCCCGCGCGGGACACTCGCAAGAAAAATCTTCAGCAACTCTGCATCAGCTTTCATGTTCGGAGGCAGTTGAAACAGCACCGGCCCGATTCTTCCCGCCGCAGCCAGTGGTTCAATGGTTGTAAGAAAGCGTGACAGAAATTCTTCGGTGTTTTTTAGGCGCTTGATGTGCGTGAGCACTTGGTGAGCTTTGATCGAAAATCGAAAATTATCCGGCGTCTGCGTGATCCATTTCTGCGCCGTAGTGTCCTTTAATAATTGTCGGAAGGTCAGGTTAACTTCGACGGTATTCAACTGGGTAGCGTAGTAGGGAAGGAATTTAGCCTGTGCCAGTTTTTCCGGGTAGAAGCCCGGCTTCCAGCTCGGATAGGCCCATCCGGAAGTTCCAACAAAAAGCTGCGCCATGAGTCGTTCTGTCGTTCCTTTAAAAGTTTCGCCGAATTATATCCGCTTGCGCACCTTCTTCAATGACGAACGCTTTGCGACGGCAGCTTTTTTCTTCGCAGTACCCGGCCGCTTTTGTCCGTTGCTTCCGGCTTGTGCAGCAATTTGCAAACCCCCTGCGATCGCTTCGGCTCTTTCTTCTGCGATGCCCGGCAGCTTCGGCAACTTTTGCTTCAGGCTCAACAAAGGCGCGAACAGGTCGCCCATTTTCTCCACCCGTTCAAGCGTCTGCTTAGACTCGAAGACGAGCAGGCTCGCATTCTTTTTCTTCAGCGTCTGCTCAACTTCATCCCAAGTAACCGGTGTCGAAACCGTCGGCCGTTCCCGTGCTCTCAGTGCGTAGACGCTGATCGTAGTTTTGTGCTCGTCGTTCTGGCTCCAATCGACAAAGACTTTGTTCGTGCGGATCGCCTTCTTCATATCAGATACCACCAGACCGCGATGTTCATTCTCCAGCAATCGCGCCAAAGCGTGTGCTAGCGGCTTAGTTTCGTCGTAACTGGTTTTTGTGTTCAGCGGTACGTAAATCTGCAGCCCCTTGGACCCTGAGGTCTTCGGGAAGCTCTGCAGATTGAAGTGTTCAAAAATTTCTCGCAGCCAAACTCCAACCTGGCAGCACTGAACAATATTGGCCGGAGGCCCCGGATCGAGATCGAAGACCAGCGATCGTGGGCACATAATATCTTGACCAAAAGAGAGAGACGGGTGTAACTCGATCGCTGCCAGATTCGCGACCCAGACCAACGTCGGCAGATCGTTGCAGAGAATGTAATTG
>Ga0134126_10012705_pt1 | contig 10625 bp, 10 predicted proteins | sample KB31752_FD_96881 | JGI IMG/M metagenome (GOLD analysis project Ga0134126, IMG submission 96881) | Terrestrial soil microbial communities with excess Nitrogen fertilizer from Kellogg Biological Station, Michigan, USA - KB3-175-2 | ecosystem: Environmental > Terrestrial > Soil > Unclassified ...
CGCCGCACGGCGCGCCCGCCGACGTATTGATTGACCACGGCGCCGAGCGCCGAACCGCCCAGCACGCCCAGCACCGCGGCGGCCGTGACTTGCGGATGCACCTCGCCGCGGCCGTAGTAGATCACGGCGCTGGCCACCGCCGTGACGCCGATCATGAAGTTACTCGTCGCGGCGGCGGCCTTGATCGGCACATTGCAGACGAGGTGCAAGGCGGGCACCTTGAACACGCCGCCGCCGATGCCCAGCAAGCCGGAAAGGTTGCCCGCCACGAACGAAATCGCCAGCGCCGCCGGCAACCGCCTCACGCGGTAGGAAACCAGGCCCCCTTCACTCGCGTCGTAGTATTGGGCGCCCAACAGGCCCAGCGCCGCCGGCGCGCGAGTCGTCGTCGGCGTCTCGGATGGGCGCGGGCCGTCGACGCCGCCCGCCGCGTCATCGATCTTTTCCGAGGCCCGGCCCTTCCACATCAACACGGCGGTGGGCACGAGCACGACGGCGAAGATGCCTTCCAGCGCTCGCGGGGCCACGAGCGCGGCGGTCAGCCCGCCGGCGATGGCGCCGATGGTCGTGCCCAGTTCGAGCGTCATGCCCAACCGCATGTTGGCCGTGCCACGCTCGACGTTCGTGCTGGCCACCGCGCTCGACGTGGCGATCACCGTGACGATGCTGGTCGCGACGGCATAGTGCATCGGCAGACCGAGGGCCAGCACCAACAGCGGCACGAGAAACACTCCGCCGCCGGTCCCCAGCACGGCGCCGATCACGCCAGTGGCGGCGCCGGCGGCCAGCACGATGGCGAGCGTCTCCAGCGAGACCGTCATCGGCGCCCCAGCCTAGCATCGCCCGTCGTCGCGAGGTCGGGGTGATGACGACTCATGGTTACGACGCCTTGACCTCAATGCGCCTGGCCGCCGCCTCGGGCGACTTCGCCAAGTGGACGGTCAATACGCCTTTCGCATAGTCGGCGCTGACCTTTTCCGCGTCGACCCCGCGCGGCAAGGGCACTTCGCGCCGGAACGCGCCGAAACGCCGCTCCGCGTGCCAATAGCCTTCGCCCTTGTGCTCTTGCTCCTCTTTCTTTTCGCCGGACAGAACCAGCGAATTGCCGACGATATTGATGTTCAGATCGTCCGGCCCGAGGCCCGGCACTTCCGCCCGCACGACGACCTCCTGGTCGGTCTCGCTGACGTCGAGCGTGGGGTTCCACAACTCGGCGGCGCCGCCGGGGTTCGGCCAGGCGAACGGTTCGTGGAAAAACGAATCGAACAGCCGGTCCATCTCGTGGCGAAAGCCGGCCACTGAAGCCAAACCGCCGCGCTCGTTTTCCTGACGTTTGTTTCTCCAGGGAATTAGTGACATGACGACGCTCCTTTCCTGTCAAAAACCTCAATGCGCCTGGACCTCGATTTTGCGGGGCTTGGCGGCCTCCACTTTCGGCAGGTGCAGGCACAGCACCCCGTCGCAATATTCGGCCCGAATCTGGGCCGCATCGATTTGCTCGCTGACTCGGAACGTGCGATAAAAATCGCCCACGCCGTACTCGGTCAGCAGGTACGACTCTCCCTCCCCTTGCCGCATCGCGGCCGGGCCGTGGATCGTCAACTCGCCGTCCTCGAATTGAATGTCGATCTCATTCGGCTTGGCGCCGGGCATGTCGGCGAGCAACAGCAACTCATCGGGCTTTTCGAGAATGTCGACGTTCGGCCGGTAGAACCGGCCGCTACGAGTGCGCTCCGCCGCCCCCGCGGCCGACTGCTCTTTGCTTTCCGCAGTTTCAAGAGTGGATTCCGAGACCATGATCGTGAACCTCCCAAAATTGATGCTAGAGTGATCGCGGGCCGCGCCCTCGACGCTCGGTCGGCCGATATCGCGCGGCTCGCTGGGCGTCCGTAAACTCACTTTGCCGTTACGGAGATCTTTCTCGGCTTGGCCGCCTCGGCCTTCGGCAATATGATCAACAACACGCCGTCGGTCAGCTTGGCTTCGACCTTGTCGCCGACGATCTCGGCCGGTAGCCGCAATACGCGATTGAAGTCGCCGACGCCGCGCTCGCGACGATGATAAGCCGCACTTTGCTCCGGCAGGTTGGGGCGGCGGCCTTTCAGCGACAACTCATTGCCGACGACCGAGATCTCGACGTCTTCGCTCTTGAGGCCCGGAATCTCGGCTTCGACGAAAATGGCGTCGTCGCGCTGCCAGACATTGACGGCGGGAAAGGTTTGCGGCGCGGCGCCCTCGACCGCCGCCATCCCCGAACGTCCGAAGAAATCGCCGAACAGGCGATCCATTTCGCCCCGTAGTTGCCCCAGCGGGTGAAACCCATTGCGATAGCGAACCATGATTTGACCTCCCTCGTACATTTGCATCCAGCCGCCGCTCGGTTGCGGCAGCCGCCCGATTTCCGAAGGACTAAAAATGCAAAGGCCGTGCCGGATTTTCCCATCAAAAAGTCCTCAGCCAAATGGTCAAGCCAGCCTTTGATTTACGGATTTCAATCCGCCGACTTCGCGGTTTTCCCTGAAAGCCGCCAATTTGGCAGGCACGACAAGAGCGGCGAGCATCGCGGCCGGAAGAGAAAAACGCCGCCGCTGGGGCTTATCGCGGAGAGGGGGGCGCCGCCCCAATTAGATAAGCAGTTGTCTACTTGGGACTTGCGGCGCGACTTTCGCAGTTGTCGAATTCAGCGAACCAAACTATATTGTCTGCCTTAGCCTCACTGGGCATCCCAACTATCCTACTCGGCAGGGTCGCTCCGGCTCGCTATGCGTTTTACGCTCATCGATCGCGTCACTCACTTGGAGCCCGGCGCCAGAATTACCGCTGTCAAGAACCTGTCGATGGCCGAAGAGTATTTGGCGGACCATTTTCCCGGCTTTCCGGTGATGCCCGGAGTCTTGATGCTTGAGGCGATGACCCAAGCCGGGGCTTGGTTGGTGCGCGTCAGCGAAGATTTCGCGCACAGCACGGTGATTTTGAAAGAAGCCCGCAACATCAAATACGGCAACTTCGTCGAGCCGGGTCAGACTTTGACGATCACCGCCGAGATTGTCGGGCAAGACGAGCGCGAGGTGAAAATCAAAGCCCAGGGCGCCGTGGACGGCAAGCAGGCCGTTTCGGGCCGGCTCGTACTGGCACGTTATAATCTGGCCGAGACGGACCCCCAGCGGGCGTCCGCCGACCAGGTGGTCATACAAAAATTGCGAGAGCTGCTGGCCCTGCTATATCGACCGGCGACTCCGGCGACCTGATTCATGCTCGTGGAATGACTGCAAAAGCCGCCGGCTTTCCGACGCCTCGCGTCGAAGAGGCGCCCGGCCCGCGACGATATTTTATGCGACTCGAAGGCAAGACAGCATTGGTTACGGGCGGCAGCCGCGGCATCGGCGCGGCCTGCGTGCGCGCCCTGGCCGCCGAAGGCGCGCGAGTGGCCTTCGTCTACCACAGCAATCAGGCCGCCGCCGAGAGCCTGGTTGCGGAGCTTGCCGGACAAGCGGCCGGCCGGCCCGAGGTCGAAGCCCTGCAGGCCGACGTCAAGGATTTCGCCCGCGCCCAACAGATCGTCGAGCGGCTGACCGAAGAGTGGGGCGGCCTCGATATTCTGGTAAATTCGGCGGGCGTGATCCGCGACGGCTTGTTCGCCATGATGGGCCCCGAGCAGTGGGGCGAAGTCATCCAGACCAACTTGACCGGCACGTACAACTACTGCCATGCCGCGACGCGGCCGATGATGTCGCGGCGCCGAGGCGCCATCGTCAACATCTCGAGCGTCGCCGCCGAGTTCGGGTCGCGCGGGCAAGTGAACTATGCCGCCAGCAAAGGCGGCATCGACGGACTCACTCGCTGCCTGGCCAAGGAATTGGCGGCCCGCAAGATCCGCGTGAACGGCGTGGCGCCGGGGATGATCGAAACCGACATGAGCGAAGTCGTCCGCAATCTGGCCGGCGACCGCATCAAGGAAATCATCCCTCTGAAGCGCGTCGGCCAGCCGGACGAAATCGCCCGCGTCGTGGTCTTTTTGGCCAGCGACGACGCCAGCTACCTGACCGGCCAAGTCTTGCGGGTCGATGGGGGGCTGAGTCTCGGCGGGTACTAGAGACCCGACCGAAACCGCACGGCCTAACGGCTACGTCTGAACTCCAAACTCACTGTGGAAGCATAACCTGGGAGATCGTCAAACATGCCCTCGAAAGAAGAAATCTACGACAAGATCAAGCACGCCCTGGTCGAAGCCCTGGGCGTCGACGAAGACGAAGTCACGCCCGAAGCGACCTTGGTCGGCGACCTGGGCGCCGAGTCGATCGACTTTCTGGATATCGTGTTTCGGCTGGAAAAAGCCTTCGACATCAAGGTGCCTCGCGGCGAGTTGTTCCCCGAAGACATCCTGACCAACACCGAGTACGTGCGCGACGGCAAGGTCACTCCCGAGGGTCTCAAGCAACTCCGCGAGCGGATGCCGTTCGCCGATCTCGACGCCTTCTCGTCGAACCCGAACGTCAAGGATTTCGGCAACATGTTGACCGTGCAGGACATGTGCCGCTACGTCGAGGGCAAGGTCGGAGTCGCAGGTTAAGCGATGCGCTGGATTTGGATCGATAAATTCATCGAGTTCGAAAGCGGACGCCGCGCGCAGGCCATCAAGAACGTCTCGTTGGCCGAAGAGCATTTGCACGACCACTTCCCGGGCGCTCCGATGATGCCGAACTCGCTGATTATCGAGGGCCTGGCGCAGACGGGCGGTCTGTTGGTGGGCGAGCACAATCGCTTCGAGGAGAAAGTGATTCTGGCCAAAATCTCGAAGGCCGTGTTTCATTTTCCCGCGGTCCCCGGCGACACGCTGCGCTACACGACCGTCATCGACGCGATCACCGACGGCGGCGCCACGGTGACGGCCACCGCCCACGTCGGCGAACGGCTGCAAGCCGAGGCCGAAATCATGTTCGCCCACCTGGACGACACGAACCGCGCGAAGACCCTCTTCGAGCCGAAGAACTTCGTGTTCACGATGAAGCTGTTGGGCGTGTTCGACGTCGGCCGCGGCAGCGACGGCGACAAGCTGGCGGAGCCGCCGGGGCTGGCGCAGTTCCGTTCCGAAGCCGGACCGGGCCAATAAGGGTTCTTTGCAAGACACTCGCGACGCCGCCCGATGCGCGGCAAAGGCGGCAATCGACATGAGACGATGCGTGGTAATTACGGGCATAGGCTGCGTCACCCCCTTGGGCAATGACGTGAAGACGGTCTGGGGCCGGCTGTTGAAGGGCGACTCGGGCGTCGGTCCGACGACGCTCTTCGACGCCAGCAATTTTCCCACGCGGATCTCGGCGGAAGTCCGCAATTTCGACGTCTCGTCGGTCGGCGAAGACCCGGAGAAGTGGCGTCATCGCGGCCGGCACACGCGGTTCGCCGTGGGGGCGGCCAAGCAGGCCGTCGCCGATGCCGGCCTGGCCGACGCTCGGCTCGAGCCGACCCGTTTCGGCGTCTACTTGGGCAGCGGCGAAGGACAGCAAGATTTCGGCCGCTTCACGCGGATGATGGTCGCCGCGCTGGATGGCGGACAACTCGATTTCGCCAAGTTCACCAAGGCCGGCCTCGAAATCCTCGATCCGCTCGCCGAATTGGAGCAGGAGCCGAACATGCCCGCGGGCCACCTGGCCGGGCTGTTCAATGCGCAAGGGCCGAACCTGAATTGCCTCACCGCCTGCGCCGCCAGCAGCCAGGCCGTCGGCGAAGCCGTCGAATTGATTCGCCGCGGCGACGCCGATGTGATGCTCTCGGGCGGCACGCACAGCATGATCCACCCGTTCGGCGTGACCGGCTTCAACCTGCTCACCGCGCTCTCGACCCACAACGACGAGCCGGCCAGGGCCTCGCGCCCCTTCGACAACGAGCGCGACGGCTTCGTGCTGGGCGAAGGCGCCGGCATGTTGATTCTGGAAGAACTGGAACATGCCAAGGGCCGCGGCGCCCACATCTACGGAGAGCTTGCGGGCTTCGGTTCGACCGCCGACGCCTTCCGCATCACCGACACGCATCCCGAGGGCCGCGGCGCCGCCAGTTGCCTGAAAATGGCTCTGGCCGACGCCGGCGCCAACCCCCAGGACGTGCATTACATCAACGCTCACGGCACCAGCACCGACGTCAACGATCGGGTCGAAACGCTGGCCATCAAAAAGGTCTTCGGCGAACAGGCCTATCGAACGCCCGTCTCCAGCACCAAGAGCATGATGGGCCACCTGATCGCCGCCGCCGGGGCGACCGAGTTGATCGTCTGCCTGATGGCGATTCGCGACAATGTCTTGCCGCCCACGATCAACTACGAGACGCCCGACCCCGACTGCGATTTGGATTACATTCCCAATGCCGCTCGCGACGCGAAGTGCGATGTGGCGGTCAGCAACAGCTTCGGCTTCGGCGGCCAGAACATCACGCTGGTCGTCTCGCGGTTCAAGGGGTGAGCGTCGTCTTTCGCTCCGCGAAAGAACGTCCTTTCGTTCCCAGCGAAAGACGACGAGTGCAACCTGTGTTCAACCCATGCGAAAGCTCCATTTAGCGATCGCCTTCGCCGGGCTGCTCGCCGCCGGCGCGGCCGTCGGCGGCTGGTTGTACTTCCAGCCGACCTCGGTCGGCGCCCAATTCGCCGGCTACCAGATTGGTGCGGCGCCTACCTTTTCGCTCGCCAAACGAGAAATCGCCCGCTTCGATTCCGCGCGCGACCGGCAAGCCAAAGACCGCGAACTGGTCTCCGGCTGGGGCACGGGCAATCCGCGGTTCGATTTCTACCTGGCCAAGTATCTGGGCGAACCTGAATGCAGCGACGAGCTGCGTCGGGCCTTTTCGCTGGAGCTCGCTTGGCGGCCCGAGTTGCTGCCGCGCTGGGCGCACTACTGGGCCTGGCGGACACAGCAGGAACCGGCCGACGAAATCGCGTCGCTCTACGACTATCTGGCGGCCTTGGCGCCTTTGAGTCCGCCTCGATCGTTGACCTGGCGCGAAGTGTTGAACCTGCAAGCGGCGCTGGCCATCACCGGCAAGCCCGAGTTGGCCCGTCGTTTGACGCCCGACAATTGGCCGGGCCGCTTTCGCGACTGGATTGCTTCCAAGCCCGATTGGAGCCGCGCCATTCGCCCCGACGGGCCTTTGCCCGATTGGCAAGGACCGCCGCCGAAGTAGCTTGCCCGATGAATCTCCGCTTGCCCTTGGAAGGGAGGGCCCGACAGTCCCGATGAATGCCGCTTTTTCCGCCGCCGACCGCGCTAGCGGACTGTTGTTGCACGTCAGCTCGCTGCCTTCCGCGTATGGCATCGGCGACCTGGGGCCGGCGGCCTTCGCTTGGATCGACCGGCTCGCCGAAGCGAATCAAGGTTGGTGGCAGATTCTGCCGCTGGGACCGACGGGATACGGCAATTCGCCGTTCGAGCCGATCTCCAGCTTCGCGCTCAACCCATTGCTGGCCAGTCCTGAACAACTGGTCGAGGAAGGTCTGCTCGCGGTCGGCGATTGCGCGGACCAGGCGTTCTTGACGACCCACGTCGATTATGATGCCGTCGCTCCGTTCAAGCACGACTTGCTGCGGCGCGCGTGGCGCCGCTTTCGTTCCGGGGCGCGTCCCGATCTGGGCGCCGCCTTCGACGAGTTTTGCGAGCAGCAGGCCGCTTGGCTCGACGATTACGCCTTGTTCGAAGCCTTGAAGGCCCGACAAGGCGGCGGCGGTTTTCTTGAGTGGCCCGCCGACCTTGCGCGACGCGATCCCGGCGCGTTGGCGGCGGCGCGGAAAGAGTTGACGGAAACGGTCGATGAGCGCCGCTTCGCGCAGTTTCTATTGTTTCGACAGATGGCCAGTCTGCGCGAACACGCTCGCGAGCGGGGAGTGCGGCTGATTGGCGATCTGCCCTTCTTCGTCGCGCTCGATTCAGCCGACTTGTGGGCCAACCAGGAGCTGTTCCTGCTCGATGCGCATGGTCGGCCGGCCTTTCTCGCCGGCGTTCCCCCCGACTATTTCAGCCCTCTCGGCCAGCTTTGGGGCACGCCGATGCACGACTGGCAATCGCAGGGCGCCACGTCGTATCGCTGGTGGATCGACCGCCTGAGGTCGCTGCTGGCGCACGTCGATCTGGTTCGCCTCGATCATTTCCGCGCCTTCGCGGCGGCTTGGCACGTGCCCGCGGGCGCCATGACCGCCGAGACCGGCCAGTGGCTGCCCGGACCTGGAGCGAGCTTGTTTCGCGCGTTGGAAGAGTCCCTGGGCCGGCTACCGTTGATCGCCGAGGATTTGGGATTGATCACCGACGACGTCCGGCGGCTTCGCGACCAGTTCGGGCTGCCGGGAATGCGGGTGCTGCAATTCGCGTTCGATGGCGACCCGAAAAACCTGATGCTTCCCGAAAACTACGTCTCGAACATCGTGGCCTACACGGGCACGCACGACAACAACACGACTCGCGGATGGTACGAGGCCCTGCCGGCCGACGAGCGGCAGTACGTGTGGAGCTATCTCCAGCAACCGGCCGGCGAAAGCGATCGGGCGGCCTGGGAGCTGATTCGGCTGGCCTGGTCGTCGGCGGCGGCTTTGGCGATCGTCCCTTTGCAAGACGTGTTGAATCTCGACGGCTCGGCGCGGATGAACGTTCCCGGCAACCCGGCCGGCAATTGGCGCTGGCGCTGTTCGGCCGAGCAGCTCTCGGCGAGCGGCTTTCAGCGATTGCGAGAGTTGACGGACGCATCGGCCCGGTCCGGCGCGGCAGGCTAATTCGCCGACGCCTCGGCCTCGCGGCGACGTCCGGAGGATGGCGACGTCTCTGGCGGCTTCGCGGCCGCCTCAGCCGAGGGCGTGGCCGGCGACTCGCCCTTTTTGGGCCCCAAGGCGCGTTCGATCTGCGAGGCGCTCAGCGGCTGACGCAACTTCTGCACGCGGACGACCGCACGCAGCGGCTTCGCCGCCTGGTCGAGTTGGTCTACCATCTCCAGCACGTCGGCCAACAGGATTTGCGGGGCCGAGACGGCCAGGCCGTTCGCGCGTTCGTCGATGCCCACCGATAACATGCCTTTGAATTTGGGGATGTTCGCGGATTTTTCCACGTCGTCAGTCAAGTAGCTGAACGACGAATGCGAACCGCCCTCGCGTTGCTGCTGGGGCTGTCCCTGGCCTCGCTGCAAAGCCTTGTCGTTCGGGCTGAGCAAGTCGCGGTAGACGTCCTTGACGACTTCCGCCACGTCGACCGCCTTGGCATAGCGCAGGCTGACAAGTTCCGTGCGGCGCACCGAGTTGGCGTCGGGAACGTCGTCGCCGTCGTAGAGCTTGATGAGCGACTCGATCTCGGCGAGTTGGTTCGCGTCGGCGCCCTGCACCAGGATCGTGTTGGTCACCGCGTCGGGCACGAACTTCAGCGGCCGGCGGCTGGAAAGCGTGCTCCGCGGCGGCTCCGACGATTGACCGCGCGACCGAGAGCGCCGCGAACCGCCGAACGGGTCCATGCTCGATGAACTGGCGGCGTCTTCGTTCTTGTAGATGTCTTCCAGCAACAATGCCAGATCCTTGGCGTAGGTGTTCTTGATCGTGAAAACTTTGTAGGTCAGCCGCGCCGGCATGAAGTTGCCGATCAACTCTTCCAAGCGATCGAGCGCCTGGGCATCGGAGGAGGAGATGACCAAGCCATACGGTCCGACCGTGATCTTGACGGGGGCGTGGGCCGCTCGCGGCAATTCGCGGCCCGGGAAGTCCATCGGCGGCTGCGGATCGACCGGAGGGCCCTCATCCGCCGAGTCTTGCGGGGATTCGGCGGAGTCTTGCGGGGACTCGGCGCTGACCCGGCTTTCTTGGGCGAAACGAAACGGCGGCCGGGCCGAGCGCCCGCGCGGATTGGCCGGCAGATAGGTTTCCGCACCGGGCTCGACGCCCTGTTCGCCCTGCTCCCCCTTTTCGTCGGGTTTCGGCGAATTCGGCACGTTTTCTTCGGCCGGCGCAGGTCGCGCACTCGCAGCCGGCGGTCCGTCGTGGGCCGGCTTGTCTTCGGCCGGCTCGACCTCCAGCGGGTTGGGGCCGAGAGCGGGCCAGAGGCGCTCGATACGCTCCAGCAGCCGGTCTGTTTCCGCTCCGGAAGGCGCCGGAATCATTCGCACCGTGCTGGCGTTGCGCTCGCCGGACGGAATCTCTCCCAGCTTCACGAGCAGCGAGCGGACTTCCGCCAGCTCCGCCTCGGTTGCCCGCAGCAAGAGCCGATTGTGCTCGGTGTCGGCCTCCACCTGAAAACGGTCCGGCTCGTCTTGCTGGCCGGAACCTCCGTCGTAAGATCGCCGGCGCGAGTCGTCGGATTTTTCCGGCGCCGCCAGCAGCGTCTGGATCGAACCGGCGACGAACTCCGCGCCGAGCGTGCGAAGCTGGATCACTTCGAAGCGGCGGCCCTTGCCGTCGAGCATTTCGACCAGCGTTCGGATCAGCATCTGGTCGGCCAAGGGCGCGTAGGCGATGATAGCGCCGTGCTGGGCGTCGACTTCCAAGCGGGCCGTGGCGTCGAGACCGCCCAACTCGGTCAAGACCTTGACCAAGGTCTCGGGCGAGATTCCGCCCAGGCGGTAGGTCTGCACGCGGGGCAGATGGTCCAGCGGCGACGCGTCGCGCTGCTGCGCGAGCA
>Ga0134126_10012706_pt1 | contig 10625 bp, 8 predicted proteins | sample KB31752_FD_96881 | JGI IMG/M metagenome (GOLD analysis project Ga0134126, IMG submission 96881) | Terrestrial soil microbial communities with excess Nitrogen fertilizer from Kellogg Biological Station, Michigan, USA - KB3-175-2 | ecosystem: Environmental > Terrestrial > Soil > Unclassified ...
CGTTTCTCCGCCTCGCGCAGGCAAGACCATGCTTTTGCAGCAGGTGGCGAATTCCATTACGACCAACCATCCGGAAGTCGTGTTGATGGTCTTGCTGATTGACGAGCGCCCGGAAGAAGTCACTGACATGCAACGCTCGGTAAAGGGCGAGGTGATCTCTTCAACATTCGATGAGCCAGCAGCCCGCCACGTACAGGTTGCGGAAATGGTGATCGAAAAGGCAAAACGGCTGGTTGAGCACAAGCGTGACGTTGTCATTCTGCTGGATTCGATTACCCGTCTGGCGCGCGCCTACAACACAATTGTTCCGCCCAGCGGCAAAGTGCTCTCGGGCGGCGTGGATTCCAATGCCCTGCAGCGCCCCAAGCGATTCTTTGGATCGGCGCGCAATATTGAAGAAGGCGGATCTTTAACGATCATCGCCACCGCTTTGATTGATACTGGATCGCGCATGGATGACGTGATTTTTGAAGAATTCAAAGGTACCGGCAATTCAGAAATCATTCTGGAGCGGAAGCTGGTGGATAAGCGCACATTCCCAGCGATTGACATTCAACGCTCAGGAACGCGTAAGGAAGAGCTGTTGATTCCGAAGGAAGACCTCACGCGGATCTGGGTGCTGCGCAAGGTTCTGAATCCGCTTTCGCCGGTCGAAGCGATGGAACTGCTGATCGATAAGCTCAGCAAAACCAAAGCCAATGGCGAGTTCTTGTCGAATATGAGCGCGCTGTAGGATTGTGGAGTGACGGGCGTCTCGCCCGTCATTTTACTAATTCCCCGCCGTCCCCGAGTCCACCACATACACCTTCCCCGGTCCGGCAGTCTGAATCTTGTTGTTATCGAATAATTCTTTAATGCGCCGCCGCAGCTCTCTACTCACCGGATACTGCTTTGTCGGCCGCGTCTTGATCAGCATCAGGTATTCCGCTTCACCATTCCCAACGCGATCAATGCCCGGAATCTGAATGTCCCCCGCAAAATCGGCCGAGTAGGCGGGATCATGCCGCACGTCTTCCGCCACCTGCTTGAGTAGCCCAATGATCTTGTCGCTTGACTCACTGTAAGCCACCACTACGCGCAACGGCAGTTGCGACCAGTCCCGGGTCATATTGGAGACGATCTGGATGGCGCTGTTGGGGACGGTATGCACGGTGCCGTCTTCATCGCGCAGAACAGTCTGCCGCAAAGTCATTGCCTCGACCGTACCTTTGACCCCAGCGATCTTGACGGTATCGCCCAGGTCGTATTGATTTTCCATCAGAATAAAAAAACCATTGATGAAATCATGGACCAGGGTCTGAGCGCCGAAACCAATCGCCAAACCTGCGACGCCAACGCTGGCTAGTAAGGGCCCAAGATTTAAGCCAAGTAAAGGCAAAGCCTCAAGCGCAGCAACAAAAACAATGACAAAGACGCCGACGCTGGTGATAACGCTTGCCAGCGTTTTGAACTGTTGCGTACCCAAACCGCTGGGCAGTTTTTTTTCTTGTAGCCCGATGATCCGACTGGTCAGGACGCGCAGCAGCCAGATTAGAACGACGGCCGCAAGCACGATAAACCCGAGCTTAGGCAATGCGTTCCGGACAAAACTCAAGGTATCTTCATGCCATCCACGCAAAAGAGCTGGCAGGTTAAATTCTTCGGGCATCACGAAATTGAGGGGCCAAAGATGCATGCAGGGGCGATTATAAACAATCGGCACGGCGAATACGGGAATTGGGCGCATCGGCTGGCGAGCGTGAAACAGAAAATGAGCAATAAATAATGTTCTTCGCCCTGTGCTGAAACTACATATTCGGCATATAATCCTCGGCGCCTACATTTTTCCAGGAGGTCCTATGGCTCGTAGGTTCGTTCTGTCACTTGCCGCCGTACTGGTTTTCACCCTCGGAACGGCCAATCTGGCCCTTGCGCAAGATAAGATCCAGAACAATGAAAACCTTCCCACATTACCTCCGCTGCTTCGCGAGAGTCCCAATCACTCTGACGTCTTCGTGGACAACGATCAGACGCAGAGGGAGCAGCAAGCCGCGCAAGCCGCCGCCGCAGCAGCCATGCGCGTGGCATCCATTAAGCGCGATGGCCTGAAGCTGGCCCAATTGTCCGATGATTTGAAGGATCAACTAGGCAAAAGTGCCAGTATTTTCCCCGTGGATTCCATTAAGAAAGCTGAGCAAATCGAGAAACTTGCTCACAGCCTGAAACAAAGAATGAAGCAATAAAGCGCCATTTATCCTGTCTGGTGCCGAAACAGAGACAATAGGCTTATAATTCTGCCAATCTGTTTTCCTTTCAGGAGGCCTTATGCATTTGCGGCCAGTTCTGCCACTCACCCTTCTCTTTCTAGTTTCTCTCGGGACATCTTCCGCTCTTTTTGCCCAATCGCAGGAAGGCGTGCCCAAGCTACCTGACATCATTCGCAATAGCCCAGACCACATGAACATTCCCGTCACCACTGACGACCAAGCGCAAAGAGAGCAAGCCATCCGGGCCGCTCAGATGCGCCAGGAGGAAATCAAGCGGGAGACCCAGAAGTTGTTTGAGTTGTCCGCGCAACTCAAGGAGCAAATGGACAAAGGTAACGGTCAGGTGCTTTCCGTGGATGCCCTCAAAAAGACCGAAGAGATTGAAAAACTTGCGCACAAGCTAAAAGGCAAGATGAAGTCGGCATATTAACGACGCCGCGGATTTGATTAGTTTGGGTAAAAATGGCAGTTCTCTTTCGAGAATTCGCCAAAAAACGTAGTCCGGCTAAGAATGAGCGAGGGCCGGAACGCACCTTAGACTCTCATAGTGGCTTCGCCGGACTTAGACTTTCTCAGTTCTACCAACCAGAATGCCACTTTTGGAATCCTTTATATCTACATGCCCACCGTCCGGATATTTGTAAAGATTCTCATTGTGCTGTTATTGGTGTGGCTATTTCTGGTCGTGATTTTGCCGGCCATTGATCTGCCTCACGCGGTTCCGGGTATTTCGGGTTTGAAGGGACTGCACCTCTTATGGATGGGCATCTGGATATGCGGAGGGTGCGCTCTAGCCATATCTCTAGGAGTGAATCTCATGGGCGCGAGGCCGGTGAAGTCGAATATTCCGAATCGGGATTTGTTTGAACTCATTTGCAGTCGCCTCTGCTGAAGATTGTTCTTCCCGACGCTGTTCATGGGGCCTTTGCATTGCTTTCTTGATGCGGACCCCGCCGATAGCAAAGTTGAAAAAACGTTGAGGAGAACAATGAATCGTAAGCAAGTAGTGCAAGCGTGGGGCCGGATCCTTACTGGGCACCGACCCTTTTTGTCGATCGAGATCACGCGCGAGTGCCCGCTCCGCTGTCCGGGCTGTTACGCCTATGACGATGCGCACCTCGGCGGGGCCGTGGGGTTACGCCAATTAGCTGACTTTAAGGGTGATGAATTAGTCGAACAGGTTTTGCAACTCGTAAGGCGCGAGCGGCCCCTGCATGTGTCAATTGTTGGCGGAGACCCGCTGGTCCGTTATCGCGAACTGCAAATATTGTTGCCCAAACTCAGCGCGGAAGGCATCCACGTGCAGGTGGTTACCAGCGCATTTCGTCCGATCCCTGTGGAATGGGCGACGCTGCCGAATCTTGAAATCGTGGTGTCCATTGATGGGCTTGCGCCGGAACATGACGCGCGCCGCAAGCCCGCTACATATGAGCGGATACTGAAGAACATTGCGGGCCATCAAGCGACAGTTCATTTTACGGTGACGGCGCAAGTGCTGCGCCAGCCGGATTATGTTGAGCGATTCTTGCGGTTCTGGCAACCGATTGCGGAAGCAAAACGTGTTTGGATCAGCATTTTTACACCTCAGCAAGGCGCCGTCGGAGAAGAAATTCTCTCCCCACCGCAATACGAATTTGTCGCGCAAGAGCTGCTTCGCTTGCTGCCACTGTACTCGAAGCTCGACATGCGGCGGGAGACGATCCGCGAATTTCTCAATCCTCCAGCATCGCCCGAAGAGTGTATATTCGCTCGCTCCACCCACGTGGTTTCCGCCGATCTCAAAACCATCGTTCATCCCTGCCAATTAGGCGGAAATCCAGATTGTTCAAAGTGCGGCTGCATTGCGTCCATGGGTCTTGCAGACCTTGGACATCGAAAACTGTTTGACTTCGTGGAACTGGGTGCGTTGATGAAGGCATCCGAAAAAGTCGGCAGAGTAGTCGCCGGTTTTCGGGTAGCCTGAGAGCCTGGTGGGCCAGCATATCTTGAGTCGGCCCGTCACCGAAGTGCGACGTTGGCCGGGTCAATTCCATAGCTCACGATTGCCATTTCAAGTACAGTGGCTACCATGGCGATCGCAAATTCCGCGCCAAATCTTGGCGGGCAGGGAAGCCGCATAGATGGAATCGATTTGCTTCGCGGGTCGGCGATTCTCTATGTATTGCTGCTGCACGTCAACCTACGCCTAGTGATCGCGCACATTCCCTCCACAGAAGGTCTTCCCAGGCAGATTGTCAGCTCTCTTTTGTGGAATGGCCAAAATGGCGTGCAGATGTTTTTTGCCATTTCCGGCTTTCTCATAACGTCCATTTCTCTTCGCCGGTGGGGCTCGCTTGGCCGGATCAATCTCAGGGATTTTTATCGCCTACGCTTTGCGCGCATCGCGCCTCTATTGCTGTTATTGCTGCTCGTCCTAAGCATTCTTCATACCACCGGCGTTTCACATTACGTCATTCCGCACGAAAGAAGCAGCCTGCCACGGGCAATTTTCTCAGCGCTTACCTTTCACCTGAATTGGCTCGAGGCGCGCCACGGATATCTCCCCGGTAATTGGGATGTGCTTTGGTCACTTTCGATTGAAGAAATGTTTTATCTGTTTTTCCCAATCGTGTGTTTGCTGTGTGGCGATAAAAAGCGGTTTGTCGCGCTGCTCGTGATATTCGTGGCTCTGGGGCCGATCGCCCGAACATATTGGACGCACGGCAATGAGATTTGGGAAGAAAAATCATATCTGGGAGGCATGGACGCCATTGCCATGGGATGCCTGACTGCATTACTGGTCTCGCGAATGGTATTTTCTCGGAGGGCCGTGCGAACCATGGTGATTTGTGGCGCTGCGGTCCTTGTATTTTGCCTATGCTGCAAGCGAGAGGCTTATCAATGGGGAGTGGGCCGTCATGGATTCTTCATGTCTCTGGTAGCACTTGGAACCTGCCTGATAATTGCCGTCAGTGCACAAACAAAATGGAAGAGTCCGCGAATCCTCGCTCCATTGCTGAAGCTCGGCCAGTATAGTTACGAAATCTACATGACCCATATGTTCACGGTGTTTGCTCTTTTTGATCTGTTCGTTTATTTGGGCAAGCCCTTGCGATTGGTCGTGCCCCTGTTCCTCGCATCGATTCTAGCTTCTACGGTCCTTGGAGCCATCGTCGCACGCATGTATTCCGAGCCGGCGAATCGGATCCTTCGTGGTAGAACAAAGCGTTCCATTGATCGAGCACGGCTGGAAGGAAGCGCAAAGATCGAAGCTACCTCAGCTCCGCAATAGCTCCCAATAAAAAATGAGTGCAGCCGAAGCTGCACTCATTGAAAAATCCAAACGGAAAATTCAGTCCGCAGCGACCGGAACAGCCACCTTGGTACGGTCGTTTCCAATCCGCATGCCATAAAACGACTTATAGACAAAGAAGAACGAGAACAGGAAAAATATCAGCGCCAGAAGATGGCTGAGCACTGGCCCTTTTGCCGCCAAGGTAACAGCAAGTTCTACCGCCAGCAATCCAAACAACGTGGTGAACTTAATGACCGGATTCAGTGCAACCGAAGACGTGTCCTTGAAAGGATCGCCTACTGTATCCCCGATCACAGTCGCGTCGTGCAGCGGAGTGCCTTTTTGTTTCAAGTCCACCTCGACGATTTTCTTGGCGTTGTCCCACGCGCCTCCCGCATTGGCCATGAAGATCGCCTGATAAAGGCCGAAAATGGCAATTGAGATGAGATAGCCGATAAAGAAGAACGGTTCCACGAATGCGAATGCCAGCGTGGCAAAGAAGACTGCCAGAAAGATATTCAGCATGCCCTTCTGCGCGTATGTTGTGCAGATGGCGACCACTTTCTTGCTGTCTGACACAGAGGCTTTCTCTACCCCTTCCAGCCGAATATTCGCCTTAATGAATTCCACGGCGCGGTAGGCCCCTGTGGTCACAGCTTGCGTGGATGCGCCGGTAAACCAATAGATCATCGCACCGCCGCTGATCAGGCCCAGCACAAATGGCGCGTGGAGCAGGGAAAGCTTGTCCACATTGGCTGAAAGTCCATTCGTCAAAGCAATGATGATGGAGAAAATCATGGTGGTAGCACCCACAACCGCAGTTCCAATCAAAACAGGCTTGGCGGTCGCTTTGAATGTATTTCCTGCGCCGTCATTGTCTTCCAGCAGGAATTTGGCGCGTTCAAAATCAACATCCACTTTGTAGTCGCGTTTAAGTTCGCTTTCGATGCTGGGAATCTGCTCAATCAATGACAATTCATAAATGGACTGAGCATTGTCGGTCACCGGACCGTAAGAATCCACGGCAATCGTTACCGGCCCCATGCCCAGGAAGCCAAAAGCCACCAAGCCAAAGGCAAAGACGGGTTCAGCAATCATTAATGCGTGTAAACCCATCGTGCTGAAGTAATATCCAATAGCCATTAAGAAGACCATGGAAAATCCTAAATAATATGCGGAAAAGTTTCCCGCGACGAATCCCGACAAAATCCCTAAAGACGCGCCGCCTTCCTGCGCTGAAGTGACGACTTCCCGTGTATGCCGCGATTCAGTCGAAGTGAATACCTTCACAAGTTCGGGAATGATCGCTCCCGCCAGCGTTCCGCAAGAGATGATGGTGGAAAGCTTCCACCATTGCGTGGAGTCGCCACCAAGATCGGGGATGATGAAATAAGAAACTACATAGGTCAACCCGATCGAAACCAGCGAGGTGATCCACACCAGCGAGGTCAGAGGCGATTCGAAATTCATTTCTTTTGCATTGCCATATCTGGCTTTGGCAATTGCGCCATTGAGGAAATATGCGCCGCTGCTGGAAACCAGCATCATGACGCGCATGACGAAAATCCAGACCAACAATTGAACTTGAACCGCAGGGTCCTTTACGCCCAAAAGGATGAAAGTGATTAGCGCCACGCCGGTTACGCCGTAGGTTTCAAATCCATCCGCGGAGGGGCCAACCGAATCGCCGGCGTTGTCGCCGGTACAATCAGCGATCACTCCGGGATTTCGCGCGTCGTCTTCCTTGATCTTGAAGACGATCTTCATGAGGTCTGAACCGATGTCGGCAATCTTGGTGAAAATTCCGCCCGCGATGCGCAATGCTGCCGCTCCCAACGACTCACCGATGGCAAAGCCGATAAAACACTGTCCCGCATAATCCCGGGGAATAAAAAGCAGGATGATGAGCATCATCAACAACTCGACGCTGATAAGCATCATGCCAATGCTCATTCCAGCAGCCAGGGGGATCTGATAGACCGGATAAGGTTTGCCACCGAGGCTGGCGAAGGCGGTGCGCGAGTTGGCAAAAGTATTTACGCGGATGCCGAACCATGCAACGCCGTAGCTGCCCGCGATTCCCAGTACGCTAAAGGCCAGAATAATGATGACCCGGGCAGTCTCAAACTTCAGCAGCACGCCGAAGTACAGAATGATGATGACCGCGATAAAAGCTTCCAGAAGAAGGAGGAATTTTCCCTGGCTGATCAAATACGTCTTGCAGGTTTCGTAAATAAGTTCCGACATTTCCCGCATGGAGCGGTGCACGGGAAGGTTCTTCAGGCGCATGTAGATCGTCAGTCCGAATGCCAGGCCGAAGATGCAAAACAATATCCCGATTTCCAGCAGGCGATGCCCGTCCAACCCTAGAAAAGAAACCTTGGAAAGATCGGGCAGCTTCAGGTTGGCTTCGCCGCCGGCGGCTTCCGGCACCCCCTGCGCCAAAGCGGTTGCTCCGAGCAGAAGCATGGGGAAAATCAACTGCGACAAACGTCGTCCGATTGCTGCAACAGCGGTTAGGCATATGCGCATAGGGAACCCTCCGTAGATGGGAGCTTCTTTAGGATGATTTACGTGTCAAGGTCGCTTTTTCAGTACAATTCCGGAGCTTGGATGCAATAGCCCGGGGAGTGTTGCTGAAATTTCCGAACACGCTTCCACTACACGGCGAAAAGAGGTGTTGCTTGGCCGCGTCGGATGTCGTTCGAAGCGCTGATCTGGAATAGACTTCCAACTCCGCCGCCCCTCACAAACGGGCTTTTATAGCATGTCCCGAAGGCGAAATCAAACCCCGTGCAAACCGGGTATCGAGGCTGGATAATCCGCATCTATGCGTCCACAAATGCAACGAGATGATGATAATATAGTTGAGATATTCAACTCCGGCGCATCTCCCAACGCGCGGGAAACAACACTCCTCAGTAGCTCAATGGCAGAGCATCCGGCTGTTAACCGGAGGGTTGTAGGTTCGAGTCCTACCTGAGGAGCCAATTCTTTCAAGCACTTGCAAACTCCCCAGTATCGAACTTGGAACCGTTTGGAACCGTTGTGTTCCGAGATTTGAGAATATTCGGTCTCCGTTGATGGAAAACCGGCTTTCGCAATCCAGGCAAACCTTCCTCTCCGTCGGTCAGGATTGTTCGCGTTCGCGAGTTAATTGCCGAGCGGACACTCGCCGGAATTTCTTGCATATAAATTTCGGCAGTTGTCTTGATGCTCGCGTGACGGAGAATCTGTTGTGCATCCTTCATCGTCCCGTGACCCTGTATGTCCGTGCCAAGCGTACGGCGCATGACTTGGAAGGTCACAAGCTTCCGGGGAATGCCGAGTTTGTCCGCGATGGGATAAATTCTCCAGCGAAGAAAATTCTTCCCTTGTCGCGGCACGGCTCTTCCCCTTCGCACGCCCCGACCAAATGTTGGAAACATCAACGCATCGGGAGAGGTGTCCTTTGCAACCTTGCGCCACGCCTCAATAATTGGGATCACATTTTCCGGAATAGGAATTGCATTCCTGCTTTCCCGTGTCTTGAGCCTGCCCTCATACAACTCTCCTTCAAAGGCAGTGTTCAACGGAACCAATTTGTCTCCCGTGTAAGATTTCCAGGGGAAACCAAATGTCTCGCTGGTTCGCGTTGCGCAGAACAGAGCAATACTCATCAGGCATAGATCGTGGATGTCCTCAATCGCGTTAATGAGTTTACTGATCTGTTCCGTTGTCATTGTCGGACGTCGTACCTCTTTTGTGTGCGGCATTTTTAGTTCTTCCGTGGCGTCCTCCTGGATGAACTTTAATTTGCGCGCCAAACGCATAATGGATCTCACATTTACGAAAGCGTGTCTCACAATTGATTCCGAATAGCTCTCGGCGAGCTTGTTCAGATGGACTTGGAGTTCAAAGAGGCCGAGATTCCGGAGCGATAAACTCTTGAATCTGGTGCCTAGGTATCTTTCAATCTCGAACTCAGTCTTCTGTTTTGTTGCGGGTCGCCACTGGCCCTGTCTCATTGGAAGATACTTTTCTTTTACGAACCATCCGAAGGTGGCAGAGTCATCCGCTTTGGCGACGAAACCCACTGCGGTCTTTCCATTTTCTTCTTCAACGATGGCTCGGAGCTTTTCCTGTGCTTCCCATTTGCGAAGCACAGATTTTGGGCCCAAGACCACTTTTCTTGTTCTTTCAACCTCCTCCCCATTGCGTCCGTGTAAATAGACGCGAAACTTACCGTACCATTTCTTCTCCCGCGTACCGGCCAGGTACACGGTGCCCTTCTGATAGACCATTGCCATTCTTATTCTCCTAATTTGGTCCATCGTTGGTCGCGGAGAACTGTATTCTTCATATACCGTTCTCCGCATTTTGGGAAGGGGCGCCTTGCAACTGACGGTGGATAAATTCTTCAATGTCTTCCAGGCGAAAGCGAAGGATGGGGCCGAGTTTAATCACAGGAATTCTCGGATGACGCCGAGTCGCATGATCGCATACCCAACGTTCAGAGACTCCCAATCGTTGCGCGACGTCTTTGGCCGTCAACAGATGCTGTTCTGGAAAAACGGGGAGGAATGGATGCTTACGCGCGGAGTGGTCCCAAACCCCGTTTTTGTTGACATTCAGGCGAGTAGTTACATCTTCGGCGGTGAGCAACGGATCGATTGACCCATCATTCGGATGTCCCGGTTTATGGAGGTCTTCAAGCGGTAAGCTGGCAGTCGCTGCGGATACACGACCTCCGGTTGATTGTTGAACAAGCTGCAACTTAGAGCTGGCTGGTAAATTCGACATATTGCCCCTGTAAAAATGGCCGTAGGCCGGCCATCTATTTTGCTTTTCTAGGTGAATCTCACAATTAGGTCAAAAGGTCTCTTCGATCCTTCAAAAGATCGACCGAGCAAGCGATTTGACCGAGTCTTGCATTGGGCATAGGTTGATCGCCGTTGACGGACGCAATTCAACCAGGGTGAAAAATCAAAGTGTTTTCATCACAACACTCTCTCGAACAGGGTCTGCGTGAAAGAGGCTATATCGCCGATCCGGTCACCGTTACCACGGTTTATCTGGCGTGCCATCTACATCGCCCTTTGTTGTTGGAAGGGCCGGCAGGTTCC
>Ga0134126_10012707_pt1 | contig 10624 bp, 9 predicted proteins | sample KB31752_FD_96881 | JGI IMG/M metagenome (GOLD analysis project Ga0134126, IMG submission 96881) | Terrestrial soil microbial communities with excess Nitrogen fertilizer from Kellogg Biological Station, Michigan, USA - KB3-175-2 | ecosystem: Environmental > Terrestrial > Soil > Unclassified ...
CCTGGTCGCGCACGGGCATCAGCTTGGCCCGCGTCACCGCGTCCGCGCTGGCGAACAGCGTCACGTCGTGGCCCAGGTCGACGAGCGCCTCGCAGAGCTGCGCCACCACGCGCTCGGTCCCGCCATACAGCTTCGGCGGCACCGCCTCGTAGAGCGGCGAAATCTGGGCAATCTTCATACTTAGAGTCCCTCTTGTACTCGGCGCGCGCGCCACCGGCGCCCCACACCCGTCTCCGTTTCAATAGTCCCCATGGTCCCGTTTGGTTCCGCGATGACGCAGCTTTGTTGACGATCGCGAGGCGGTCGACGGAAACGTGAATGACGCCGGGGAACTGACCGGCCACGGTCTGCGGGAAATCATGGATGGCCGTGGTGCTCGGCGTTGCGCTTGCGCGTCGCCGCGCCCTTCTTGGCGGCGGCGGAGCGCTCGGCGTGGGTGCGCGAGGCCTGCGACTTGCGCCCCCCCTTGGCCGACGAAGCGTGGCTTTCCTTCTTGCCGCGCCCCGAGCCGCTTTTCCTGCCCCCGCCGCTCTCCTTGTTGACGGTCGCCCAGGCGCGCCGCTCGGCCTCCTTGTCGGAGACCCCGCGTTTCTCATAGCCCTCGGCGATATGGTCGGCCTTGCGTTCCTGCTTGTCCGTGTACTTCGATTTGTCGCCGCGAGGCATCGCGAAACTCCCATGACCGACGGCCCGGCCCTCGCGTCTGGCAACCCCCAGAAGTCTTTGTAGTTCCGAAGCTTAGCTGAATCCGAGACGCCCTCGCGGGTTGTAGAGCCTGCCCCGCCGAGGGACCTGTTGCGGATGGCGATCGAAACCTCCGATCCGGCCGGCGCGGGCTTCAGCCGGCGCGGCGTGTCGACCGCAGCGAGCCTCTCGACCGCCGGCTTTTCGATGGGCGCGGGCGCCACTGCCGACCCGGCGCCGTCGCCGGTGAGCGGGGTCGCCAGCGCAAAAAGGGCGCCGTCGGAGCTCTGCAACAGGAACGGGAAAACCGCGCGGCTGTTTAGCTAACAGCCCGGCTCGGATGCTCGCGCCGGGCCGCATCTGCGCCCCACCCCAAGGAGCAAGCCCATGGCCAAGACCGCCGCGGACGTCATGATCCAATGCCTGCTCGACTGGGGCGTCGACACGGTGTTCGGGATCCCTGGCGACGGCGTCAACGGCTTGATCGAGGCGTTCCGCAAGCGCCAGGACGAGATCCGCTTCATCCAGGTGCGACACGAGGAGGCGGCGGCCTTCATGGCCTGCGCCTACGCCAAGTGGACCGGCCGGCTGGGCGTCTGCGTCGCCACCTCCGGGCCCGGCGGCATCCACCTGCTGAACGGCCTTTACGACGCCAAGCTCGACGGCCAGCCGGTGCTCGCCATCACCGGCCTGCAGTTCCACGACCTGCTGCACACCCACACCCAGCAGGATGTCGAGCTCGACAAGCTCTACATGGACGTCGCCGTCTACAACTGCCGGATCATGGGCGCGGCGCATGCCGAGAACGTGATGGACCTGGCGATCCGCACGGCGCTGGCCCGCCGCGGCGTCGCCCACGTGACCACCCCGGTCGACGTGCAGGACCAGCTGGTGAAGAAGGACATGCGCACGCCGCGCAACGTCCCGCACCACGTCTCCGACGCGCCGGCGCCGGCCGCGCTCGCCCCGCCGGACGGGCTCCTGGCCCGCGCGGCCGAGATCCTCGACGGCGCCAAGCGGCCGATGATCCTGGCCGGCCGCGGCGCGCTCGGCGCCTCGCGCACGCTAGCCGCCGTCGCCGATCACCTCGGCGCGCCGGTCGCCAAGCCACTCTTGGGCAAGGGCTGCCTGCCCGACGACAGTCCGTTCTGCCTGGGCGGCGTCGGCCTCCTCGGGACCAAGCCGTCGCAGGAGGCGCTGGAGGCCTGCGACGCGCTGCTCATCGTCGGCGCCTCGTTCCCCTACATCGAGTTCTATCCCAAGCCCGGATCGGCGCGGGCCGTGCAGATCGACATCGACCCGGAACGGATCGGCCTTCGCTATCCGGCCGAGGTCGGCCTGGTCGGCGACGCGGAGACGACGCTGAAGGCGCTGCTGCCGAAGCTCGCCTACCACGAGGACCGCAGCTTCCTCGAGAAGGCCCAGAAGGCGATGGGCGAGTGGCGCAAGGTGATGGACGAGCGCGGCTCGCGCACCGAAAAGCCGATGAAGCCCGAGGTGGTGGCGCTGGAGCTCAACAAGCTGCTGCGCGACGACGCCATCGTCGCCACCGACAGCGGCACCATCACCACCTGGATCGCGCGGCACATGAGCCTGCGCGAAGGGCAGATGTTCTCCTGCTCGGGCAACCTCGCGACGATGGCCTGCGGCCTGCCCTACGCGGTGGCCGCCGCGGTCGCATACCCGGACCGCCAGGTCGTGGCCTTCGTCGGCGACGGCGGCCTGACCATGCTGATCGGCGAGCTCGCCACCTGCGTGAAGTACGGCCTCAACGTGAAGGTGGTGGTGATCAAGAACGACGCGCTCGGCCAGATCAAGTGGGAGCAGATGGTGTTCCTGGGGAACCCCGAATACGTCTGCGAACTGCAGCCGATCGACTTCGTGGCGGTGGCGCGCGGCTTCGGCGTCACCGCATTCACCATCGACGATCCGGCGCAGTGCGCGACGACGCTGCGGCAGGCGCTGGAGACGCCTGGGCCGGTGCTGATCGAAGCGGTGGTCGATCCCAACGAGCCGCCAATGCCACCGAAGACCACCTTCGAGCAGGTGAAGCACTTCGGCGAGGCGCTGGCGAAGGGCACGCCCCACGCCAACAAGATCGCGCTCACCGTTGCCGCCGACAAGATCCGCGAGATCGTCTGAGGCGCGCGCATCGGGCAGCCCGGTCATGGACCCCCTCATCCGCCAGGTCCGCGCAGAGGCCTTCGTCATCCCGACCGATGGTCCCGAGGTTGACGGCACGTTTGCGTGGGACTCGACGACACTGGTGCTGGCCCAGGTCGAGGCCGGCGACGCCACCGGCCTCGGCTACACCTACGAGGCCGCCGCGGCCGCGCGCGTTATCGCCGAGACGCTGGCGCCGGCGGTGGTCGGCAAGCCGGCCTTCGACATTCCCGCCGCCTGGGATGCGATGCGCGGGGCCGTGCGCAACATCGGCTCGCGCGGCGTTGCGGCCTGCGCGGTCTCGGCGGTCGACAACGCGCTCTGGGACCTGAAGGCGAAGCTGCTCGGCGTCTCGCTGGCCAGCCTGCTCGGCCGCCGGCGCGAGTCGGCGCCGGTCTACGGCAGCGGCGGCTTCTGCAACTACGACAAGGCGCAGCTGCAGGGCCAGCTGGGCCGCTGGGCGCACGACGACGGCTGCCGCTGGGTGAAGATGAAGATCGGCCGCGACGCCGAGGCCGACGTGGCGCGGGCGACCCAGGCGCGCGAAGCGATCGGCGAGGCCGCCGGCCTCTTCGTCGACGCCAACGGCGCGTGGACGCCGAAAGCGGCGCTGTGCTTCGCCGAACGAGCTCAGCGCCACCGGATCGCCTGGTTCGAGGAGCCGGTCTCGAGCGACGACCTCGAGGGCCTCGCCCTGGTGCGCGCCCGCGCGCCGGCCGGCATGGACATTGCGGCGGGCGAGTACGGCTACGAGCCGTTCTACTTCCGGCGCATGCTGGCGGCCGGCGCGGTGGACGTGCTGCAGGCGGACGCCACCCGCTGCCTCGGCATCACCGGCTTCCTGCGCGCCGCCGACCTCGCCGACGCCTGGAACCTGCCGCTCTCCAGCCACTGCGCGCCGGCCATCCACCTGGCGCCAGCCTGCGCTGCGCCCCGGCTCGCCCACATGGAGTGGTTCCACGACCACGTCCGCATCGAATCCATGCTGTTCGACGGCGCGCCACGGCTGAAGGCCGGCCTGGCGACACCGGACTCGGCGCGTCCTGGCCACGGGCTCGCGCTCAAGCGCGCCGACGCCGAGCGTTTCGCGGTGGCCGCATGACCGCCTCGCACCGCGTCATCGACAAGACGCCCGGCGGGCGCATCGCCCAGGAGGGCCTGACCTACTCCCAGGTCGACGCGCGGCGCCTGGAGGACGATCTGAAGGGCGCAATCGAGGGCGAAGTGCGGTTCGGGGACGGCGACAAGGCGCTCTACGCCGCGGACTCCTCGAACTACCGCCAGATCCCGATCGGCGTGGTCGTCCCCTACTCCGAAACCGACGTGGTGCGCACCATCGAGATCTGCCGGGCCCACGATGCGCCCATCGTCTCGCGCGGCGGCGGCACCGGACTCGCCGGCCAGACCTGCAACACCGCCGTGGTGATCGACTTCTCCAAGCGGCTGAACCGCATCCTGCGGCTCGATTTCGATGCGCGCCTAGCGACCGTCGAGCCCGGCGTGGTGCTGGATTCGCTGCGCAACGCCGCCGAGCAGCGGCGCCTGACGTTCGGGCCTGACCCCGCCACCCACGACCACAACACGCTGGGCGGCATGATCGGCAACGACAGCTGCGGCGAGCACTCGATCATGGCCGGCCGCACCGCCGACAACGTCCGCTCGCTGGACATCGTCACCTACGATGGCGCGCGGATGACGGTGGGCCCAACCTCGCCCGCTCTCCACCGCGCGATCGTGAACGCGGGCGGACGGCGCGCGGAGATCTACCGCGCACTGCAGGACTTCTGGACCCGCCACGGCCGTCATTTCGAGGCGGTCTATCCGCAGATCCCGCGCCGGGTTTCCGGCTACGAGAACCTCGACCAGCTGTCGCCGGCCAAGGGGTTCAACGTGGCGCGCGCCCTGGTGGGCACGGAAGGGACGCTGGTCACCGTGCTGAAGGCCGACCTGGAGCTCGTGCCGAGCCCGCCGCACCGGGTGCTGGCCATCGCCGGGTTCCCGGATATCTACACGGCCGCCGACGCCGTACCGCGCGTCCTGGAGTTCGGCCCGATCGCGCTCGAGGGGATCGACGAGCTGATGGTCGACTACATGCGGCGCAAGCACCTTCACGTCGACGACCTGAAGGTGCTGCCCGACGGCTGCGGCTGGCTGATCTGCGAGTTCGGCGCCGACACCGCGGACGCGGCCGCCGAGAAGGCCGCGCCGCTGATCGCCTGGCTGAAGGGCAAGGGTCACGACGGCAAAGTGGTGCGCGATCCGGCCCAGCAGCACCGCATCCTGCGGGTGCGCGAAGCGGGCCTGCCGGCCACCGCCGACCTGCACGGCCGTCGTGAGACGCACGAGGGCTGGGAGGACGCCGCGGTGCGCCGGGAAGACCTCGGCCGCTACCTGCGTGAGTTCACGGAGCTCATGCACAAGTACGGCTATCAGTCTTCGGTATATGGACATTTCGGCGATGGCCTCGTGCACTGCCGGATCAATTTCGATCTGGCCACCGAGCAGGGTATCGCGACGTGGACGGCGTTCCTGAGCGAGGCTGCCGACCTGGTCGTGAAGTACGGCGGCTCGCTCTCCGGCGAGCATGGCGACGGCCAGTCGAAGGCCGCGCTGCTCGACAAGATGTACGGCCCCGAGTTGATGGCCGCGCAGCGCGCCTTCAAGGCGATCTGGGACCCGCAAGGCCGGATGAACCCCGGCAAGGTGGTCGATCCTTACCCGATCGCCTCCAACCTGCGCATGGGGCCAGACTATCGGCCGATGCAGGTCGGCGGCGTGTTCGACTACGGCGAAGACGTCAGCTTCACCGGCGCGATGAAGCGCTGCGTCGGCGTCGGCGAGTGCCGGCGCAACCACAGCGGCGAAGGCGTGATGTGCCCGAGCTACCAGGCGACGCTGGAGGAGCGCTACTCGACCCGCGGCCGCGCCCGCCTGCTGTTCGAGATGATGCGTGGCGGGACCATCACCGACGGCTTCGCCAGCGACGCGGTCGAGGAGGCGCTGGACTTCTGCCTGGGCTGCAAGGGCTGCAAGTCGGACTGCCCGATGCATGTCGACATGGCGACCTGGAAGGCCGAGTTCCGCTACCACCACTACCAGGGCCGCCGCCGGCCGCGCGCCGCCTACGCGATGGGGCAGATCCGACGTTGGGCCGAGCTGGCGCAGCTGGCGCCGGGGCTGGTCAACCTGGGCGCCCGCGCGCCTGGCCTTTCCGGGCTCGGCAAGCGCGTCGCCGGGATCGCGCCGCAGCGCCGCATCCCCGCTTTCGCGACGCAGAGCTTCCAGAGGTGGCGGCGCGCCTATCCCGGCGCTGCGGGCGGCAAGGCGCGCGTGCTGATCTGGCCCGACACCTTCACCAACTTCTTTCGGCCGAGCGCCGCCATCGCCGCCACGCGGGTGCTGGAGCGCCTCGGCTACACGGTCGACCTGCCGCGCCAGTCGCTGTGCTGCGGGCGGCCGCTCTACGACTGGGGCTGGCTCGACGAAGCCAAGGCGCTCTGGCGGCGCACGCTGAATGCGCTGCGCCCTGAGATCGAGGCGGGCGTCCCGCTGATCGGGCTGGAGCCCGGCTGCATCAGCGCCTTCCGCGACGAGCTGCCGGCCCTCTTCCCCGATGATCCCCTGGCCAAGCGCCTGTCGGAACAGACGCTGATGTTGTCGGAGTTCCTGCACCAGCGCGGCGAGACGCCGCCGAAGCTGACGGGTCAGGCGCTGGTGCAGATCCACTGCCACCACCACGCGGTGCTGGATCCGGCCGCCGAACTGAAGGTGCTCAATGCGACGGGCCTGGAGGCGCATGCCATTCCCTCCGGCTGCTGCGGCATGGCGGGCGCGTTCGGCTTCGGGGCCGACAAGTTCGCCGTCTCGATGATGGCGGCCGAGCGGGTGCTGCTCCCGGCGGTGCGCGCCGCGCCGGCCTCCACGCTGATCCTCGCCGACGGCTTCTCGTGCCGCGAGCAGATCGAGCAGGGGACCGGGCGGCCCACCCTGCACATGGCCGAGGCGCTGGCGATGGGCCTCAAGTGAAGGCGCTGACCGTCGTTCCGGGCCACAAGGGCTCGATCCGGCTCGAAGAGCGACCGGAGCCCGACGCGCGCGGCGGCTATGCGCTCATCGAGGCCATCGCGCTCGGGGTCTGCGGCACGGACCGCGAGATCATCGACGGCGACTACGGCTGGGCGCCGCCGGGCGACGAGCGCCTGGTGGTCGGCCACGAGTCGCTGGGCCGGGTGCTCGCGGCGCCAGCCGATTCGTCGCTGCAGAAAGGCGACATCGTGGTGGGCGTCGTCCGCCGGCCCGATCCGGTCCCCTGCCCCGCGTGCGCGATCGGCGAATGGGACATGTGCCGCAACGGCCAGTACACCGAGCGCGGGATCAAGGCGCGCGACGGCTACGGCGCCGAGCGCTACCTGCTGGAGCCCGGCTTCGCCATCAAGGTCGGTCCAGCCCTGGGCTTCACGGCGGTGCTGGTCGAGCCGGCCAGCGTCGTCGCCAAGGCCTGGGACCACATCGAGCGGATCGGCCGGCGCGCGCGCTCGTGGCGGCCCGGGCGCGTGCTGATCACTGGCGCAGGACCGGTGGGGCTGCTGGCTGCGATGATCGCCCGCCAGCGCGGTCTCGAGACCCACGTCTTCGACCGCGCCGAGCGCGGCCCCAAGCCCGGCCTGGTCGCCGACCTCGGCGCCGCCTACCACACCGGCCAGCTGGAGGCGTTGAAGGCGCTCGATCCCGACGTCATCATCGAGTGCACCGGCGCCGATCCGGTCGTGCTGCAGTGCATGCAGATGGGCGGCGGCGACGGGATCGTGTGCCTGGCCGGCGTCTCGTCCGGCGGCCGTGCGCTGCCGTTCGACGTCGGCGGGTTCAACCGTCGGGCGGTGCTCGGCAACGACGTCGTGTTCGGCACGGTGAACGCCAACCTCGCCCACTACCACGCCGCCGCCCAAGCGCTCGGCGCGGCCGACCAGGGCTGGCTGTCGCGCCTGATCAACCGACGGGTAACGCTGGATCGCTGGCAAGAGGCCTTCGAGCGCCGCGACGACGACGTGAAGGTCGCGATCGATTTCGGAACTCTCGGCAGGCTCCCGCCGTGACCTGAGGGCCCGGCGACAGCGCCCGGAACGGCGATGGGGAACACCGTTCAGTTGGCTTCGGCCGACGTGGTCTGGTGAAGCCGCCCAACGCTCGCCGAGACGTGAAACCGGTCCGCCACTCACGGGTTTATGGTGACGTTAACAACTTCCGTTAGGAGAGGCCCGCCGATGGCCGACGCAGCAACCGATCCAGAGAACATCCTCGAGGCGCACGGGCGCACCTTCCATGGCTTCACGCTGGGGGTGAAGACGTTCTGCGCGTTCCTGGCGACGATCATGACCTTCCTGATCGTCAGTTTCGCCACCCCGGCCGGCTGGGGGCTGGGGCTGATCGCCGGGATCATCGTGGCGGGAGTGGCGATATTCGCGCTGACGCATGGCCTCAACCACTCCACCGAAGAGTCCTCGCTGCACCCGGGGCTGCACCCCTAAGTCACGCCCTGGCCACTGCGCCGCGGCCGCCACACCACGGCCGGCCGCCGCCGGGCGCGGCCGCATGCCCTTGCCAAACAATGCGAACGTGCCGCATTTGGCCGCAACGTCAGCCGAGGACCGGGTCCCCAGATTTGCCGCACCATGCAGACCCCGTGCGATACTATCGGATAGGCGGTCTTCTGGTTGAGTCCTCGCTGGCGCTGCAAGGCGCCATCCCCGCGCCGCCGGGCCAGCCGGACGTCGTGGTGCGGCTGGCCGAGACGCCGCGCGAGCTGCCGAACGCCACTATTGCGGGGCCGAACTGGGTCGCCACGGGCGACACCTTCCTGCTCAAGGTGCCCAACGTCGCCCGCTACCTGATCGTCGGCGGCCGCGAGATCAGCATCGAGGTCGAGCCGGGCGTCGAGCTCGCCGACGCCCAGATCTACCTGCTCGGCACCGCCTTCGGGATGCTGCAGCACCAGCGCGGCCGCATGGTGCTGCATGCCAGCGCCGTGGCGCTTGGCGACAAGGCGGCGCTGTTCTGCGGCCCGTCCGGCGCCGGCAAGTCGACGCTGGCGGCGGCGCTCAACCGCCGCGGCTATCCGTGCGTCAGCGACGACGTCTGCGGCATCGATTTCAGCTCCGGCGCGCCCGTCGTGCTGCCTGACGGGCGCATGCTGAAGCTGTGGTCGGACACCGTCAGCCACCTCGAGATGGGCGAGCGGCAGGGGCCGGCGATCCGCCAGCGCCTCGACAAGTACTACATCGAGCCAGAGAGCGTCGCGGTCGACCGAGCGCTATCCGTCGCCGCGGTCTACCTGCTGCGCGTGGCCGATCCCGAGCGGAAGCCCGGCGTCAGCCGCCTCGGCAACGCCGACGCCGCCGTGCTGCTGCGGCGCAACGCCTATCGTCCCAGCGTGATCAACAAGATCGGGCTGGAGGCGGCTTACCTTGGCTGGTCATCGGGCTTGCAAAGACACGCCGGCGTCTTCAGCCTGACGCGGCCGTTCGATCTGGCCGCCATGCCAGAGGTGATCGGATGGCTGGAGGACCACTGGCGCACGCTGGACCTGTTGCCAGCGGCGGCGTGAGTAAGCGTAGGGGAGCGGATCGGGATGGGGGCGAATACGGGGGCGGACAGGATCACCGCCGAAACGCGGATTTCGCGCACCGGCGACTGGCTGAGCGCCGACACCGGCGACGGCGCCGTGATGATGAGCCCCTCGGCGACCGAGTACATCGGGCTTTCCGGCACCGCCGGACGCATCTGGGCGCTGCTGGAGACGCCGCGCACCCTGGCCGAGCTCTGCGCGGCGCTGGCCGGCGAGTACCAGGTGACCCCCGACGAGGTGACGGGCGACGTGCGCGAGTTCGTCGCCGGGCTTGCGGAACGCGGCGCCCTGGCGTTCGCTTAACCGGCGCGACGATCGAGCCGCCGGTTTCGCATGGGACGAGCCTCGTCCCCGCCGACAGCCTGGCCTGCGCGTCGCCGCGGCGGAGGACAGCGCCATGACGGTCGGCTTCATCGGCTTGGGCGCCATGGGCGCGGCGATCGCCGGCCGCCTGCTGGCTGGCGGGCAAGAGCTCATCGTCTGGAACCGCTCGCCCAAGGCGGCCGACCGACTGGCCGCCCAGCCCGGCGCGCGGCGCGCCGCATCGCCAGCGGACGCGCTGCAGGGCGAGGCGGCGTTCTCGATGCTGGCCGACGACGCGGCGGTGGAGGCGACGCTGCTCGCCTCCGGCGCGCTGGGCGCCGCCGCCAAGGGGCTGGTCCACGTCAACTGCGCCACGGTGTCGGTCGCGCTGGCCGAGCGCCTGGAAGCGCGGCACCGCGAGCTCGGCCTGGCCTACGTCGCCGCGCCGGTGCTGGGTCGCCCGGACGCCGCGGCGGCCGGCCAGTTGCACGTGCTGGCCGCCGGCGACCCGGGCGCGGTCGCCAAGGTGCGGCCGTTGCTGGAACTGATCGGCCAGCGAGTCTGGCCGGTCGGCGAGCGCGCGCCGATGGCCAACGTGGTCAAGCTGGCCTGCAACTTCGCGCTGGCCAGCACGATCGAGACCCTGGGCGAAGCCGGCGCGCTCGCCCAGGCCCACGGGATCGAGCCCAGGACCCTCTATGAGGTGATGACCGGCTCGCTCTTCGCCTCGCCGGCCTGGCGCGTCTACGCAGGGCTGATCGGCGAGCAGCGCTTCGAGCCGGCCGGGTTTCGGATGCCGCTCGGCCTGAAGGACGTCCGCCTGGCGCTGCAGGCCGGCGAGGCCAGCCACAC
>Ga0134126_10012708_pt1 | contig 10624 bp, 4 predicted proteins | sample KB31752_FD_96881 | JGI IMG/M metagenome (GOLD analysis project Ga0134126, IMG submission 96881) | Terrestrial soil microbial communities with excess Nitrogen fertilizer from Kellogg Biological Station, Michigan, USA - KB3-175-2 | ecosystem: Environmental > Terrestrial > Soil > Unclassified ...
CTCATTTCGTGGAAAGAGGGACCGTTGCCGAGAGCCCGATAACCAAAAGTCCTACTCGCACCCTTGTGTCTTCTTTGAAAAATTTTATTGCCATATTCGTCCTCGGCTTTTTGGCTATCGCGAGTTCCTTCGGCCAGGCGCCTTATAACGTGTTGATATTTTCGGAAACGCTTGGCTTTCGCCATGATTCGATCACGAATGGCATCGCGACCATCCAGGCGCTGGGCACGACCAACAATTTCACCGCGGATGCCACCGAGGACGCAAATCAATTCACCGACGCCAACCTCGCCCAATACCGCGCAATTATTTTCCTGAACACGACCGGCGAGGTGTTGGACACCAATCAACAAGGCGCGTTCCAGCGTTACATAATGTCTGGCTCGGAAAATCGCAATGGCTCGATCCTTATTTTAACGGCCAATTTGACGAATTCCACGAACCTTCAGTCCGGGAGCATCTGGATCCCGATGACGAACCCGCCACTTCTGCAAAACGGACAGCATCTGATTACACTTCCGAAGTCAAATTCGGACCTGTTCTTCCGCTTGCAGCAATGAGCAAGTGGCCAAAACGGCCAATATGCATCCTCCGGGAGTCGTGATGCGTTCGATAAGTTTATTGGAGAAATAGCCGTCCAGGAATAACGGGGAGAATCAAGGTGCCGACTGGAGCAAACGCATTTTGATTCGGGTGTTTTTGCCTGTGTTCTGCATCCAAAAGGTGATAATAACTTCGCCGCTCCACCTTTCGGGCGCGTCCTTCTCTGGAGAAATGATGAAGTCTGAAAGATCTCGCACGTCAATCACGCGATCGGCTGTACGCTTTGTGCCCCAAGGCAAGGCAGTATTGCGGTGTGTATTGTAAAGGGCAGGGAAGCCGGCGGTGCGACCGTAATAGAGCGCGCTGCTGACGTAATTCGTTCCGGCTTTATAATCTATGCGCAGGCCGAACAAACTGTTCACGTCCAATTCGCTCGGCTTTCCGCCGGTTTGAACACGGACTCGGAAGCTCGGTGGCAGGCTTTTCGCCATCACTCCCAGCAAAGCTTCCGCTTTGTCCTCGCTTGCCATGCCAAGGCGCGCAGTCCATTCATGCCGGTCGAAATCTGTGTAAGCCCGGCTGAAACGATCCGGATAATAATGAAGCACGCGGATTATGTCTGCCGAAACAGGCAACCTGGAATTGGTCCGCTTGGTGGAATCATTCAATTCAAAATAGATTATTCCGTCCTTCGGAATGGATCCGCTCCATTCGAACCGGTCTGGAGAGACGTCGCGTTTTATCTCAACGGGAATCAGTTTCTCATTTGCCGGCCTGTCGCCCCAGCTCGAATGCCCGCTGTCAATCCGATAAACTGACAAATCGCCTCGGGCAAAAGGTGCGTGTTGCAGAATCGCTTTGACGGCTCGGCCGCTCGATGAGCAATTCCAGATCAAAAGGCTTGTTCGATGGTCGTCAGCGGATGCCATGCCGTTGATGCCTTCTGCGTTTCGAAGCGAAACGTTTCTTCGGTCTATCGGCATTCGTGCGTATATAGCCGCCGCGTTGAAAAGAGCTTTGCGATGGCCATCCTCGCTGATCATGCCGGACCAGTTTCCGCCACCTGTATCCTGGAATTGTGCCCAATTCACTTGTGCGAGATCCGGCTGGGAGAGAAACCACTCATAGTCCTGCAGCATTGCGGATGCTGCTCCATACCGGTCCTGCTTCCCGCCTTTTGGGTAATCAATCGGAAGCGAATTAAACTCGTCGAGAAACATTTCTGTCATGGCGAGTTGAGGGTAATTGGCCAAATCCCGCCGCATGAGCCGAACGACGTCGCGGACTGAGTTCGTTTGCCAGCAACCCGGATAAAAGTGGAATGAGAAAAAATCCAAAGGAAGTTTGTCGCGCACAACCAGGCCAAGGAACGGCGTTACCCAACCGGGAGAAAACGCCAATGCGGGACCCCCAATTACCGCCTCAGGATCAGCCCTGCGAATCGCACGACTGCCCTCGCGGTAAAGTGCAAAGTAATCCTCCCGGCTGCTTCGAAAAAAATCGCGATTGTCAGGTTCGTTGTAAATTTCGTGGTAACCGATTCTTGTCCTGGCACCCCCTTCCCTGGCATGTGATGCAAAGTCGCCCAGGATTTTGCCCCATATTGCCGTGTCCGTTGTAACGTTGCGCCAATCACCCTTTCGAGGTTGAAGCGGCGGCGGAACGTAACAATAAGACCAAAACGGCTGAACATCATGCGCATTCAACAGAGCCGCGATATGATCCATCTCCTGGAAGTGATATTGAACCTCGTCAGGAGTTCCCGAAACCGGTTGAACCGACCATGGCCCGCCACCCCACCACAAATCAATGCGAAGTGAATGTGGTTTTACTTCGTCGAACAGGCTGATATCGCGATCATAATGAGGCAGCTGAACCAACCCTGAATTGTAAACGCCAAACTTTGCTTTGCTCAACGAGTAATCGGCCCATTCGGCGAAATCGGTTGTCACCACGGTCGCAGCGGAATTGAGCCCAGACGATTCGCTCGTCGCTGGGTTCTTATCGTGATCCGAGCCAAGCGCGGTTTTCGTGCAGGCATTGAAGATTGAGAGCAGCAAAACAAGATGGAGCGCATGGCGTTTCATTTTCAGGTGGCTCTTCAAAAATGGGCGTGAATATTTTGGGAATAGGTCTGGTTAAAAAGCGCTCGCCGCTGTGCTTTCAGATTAAAGACCATCGAGATAAAACATCAAAGCCGATCCCGGCCGCCCTGCACGGTTTAAACCGTCCAGGGCCCGGGCGTTGTGGAAGTTATTTTTTGAAGCTGACTTCGATGTCTACCGGCGCTTTCAGATGGGGAAACACCAAAGTCTGGCCGGAAAAAGTCAGGGGTACCGTTGGTGTGACTTTTACCGCTGCGATCGAAAGATTTTTGTCCTGTCGCAGGCACAGATGTATTTCTTTCGGCACGCGGCGGAAAGGAGGATTGAGGCTGATGTGCATGTGTCCGTCGTCGTGAGCGTCAATCCGGTAGCTCAAATCGCCGAATTCGCTCGGCGCATCCTGGACGGCCACATGCTTTCCGGCCTCCAACCATGCGGTCGGAATTCCCTGGCCAAGCCACAGCACATCTCCATCTTCTCTCACAAGTAAAATGCGAAGCAGGCGGAGCTGCTCGGTTAACGAGTAGAGGTGGGGGAGGGTATAATTATTGTCGCCGGTGGCGATCATCGTGACTTCAACTGGAGAATACGTGTCCCGAGTCATTCCAAACGCGAACATGGACCAGAACCCGAGCAACGTTTTGCGGATTTCCTGGCGTTGCATTTCGGTCAATAGATAGCCGTAGGTATAGGCGTGATCGATGCCATTTTCGAATTCGCATAGGCCGGCAATCAATCCTCCGCGCTTTTCCAGCATGTCGACAATCCAAGTCGTGCGTTTGTCGGTTGGCGAAAGGAATTCGCTTTCCAAGAGATCCCCAGCGGTCAGTCCGTAATAGCCACCGCCTTGATACCGGGTCAGCTTCAGCAAACGGTGAGTATCCGGTTCCAGAGGAAGGACGGTTTGCCCCTCGTCCTCGAACGCGGCGGCCTCCATCGAATTCAATACGTCGTCGGAATAATTTTTCGCCTCCTCGGCATAACGCGCGGCTTCCGGTGCATTGATTTCTTTCAAGGCTTCCGCCACCTCTTTCATGCCTTCGGCGGCCCATGTATTGCCAAGATAGCTGTAAGCTGGAGTGGGATAATCATTGTAAGGGCGGAACTTGATCAATCCCCGCAACATTCCGGCGTGCGGGGCGGATTGTCTTTGTTTAATCAGCCATTCACACTGGCTGTCAATATGAGGCCGCACTTTCCACAGCCAATCCCGATTGGCCGTCATTCTATAATGGCGCGCAATTGCGACCAAAAACGAGCCGGCATCAATTAGTCCGCAATTGTCCACGTAGAGTCCATCTGGCTGTTGGACGTGCATCTGGGTGGCCAGAACTTCTGCTGCATCCTTATGAAAGCCGTAAATGTCGAGCGCGCGAGTGCGCACGGAAACGCTGCAGCCAAACATATCCGTGTAAAAGCCGGAGCCATCGTGCGGCTCTATATATCCATTGACGGTTTTTGTGTTCAGCATCGAATAGGTGAGCCAGGCGCGGTAAGCTTCCATTACCCGTTGATCCGGCACATCGAAACGGCAACCCGGCGCCAATATTTTTTCCCAGCGCTTCGCGACTTCGTCCAGTTTGGAATCAAATTCCTCCTCAGAAACCTCGGCTGCAGTTGCGGTATTGGGAAAATCGAAACGAAGGAAAAATTGGGCGTCGCCCTCCTTGGTGGGAGACATCTTCCAGGCCTGGCGCTTTTTATCTGGTGTCACGAGCGCAATTTCGTGAGGCAAAGCCGCACCGTCCGCGGAATGTGCGGTCATGCGCGCATAAGCAAAGAGAGAACGATCCACGTGGAAATCCTCTGACCATCCAAAGACGGTCAATTCATAGTGGATTCCCTCGCGTTCAGTGGTGAGCGTTTCAATGGGCAGATAACCTCGAAGCAGCCGGCGCTTTATTTGCGCGCTGTTGGTGGCGAAAGGCGAGGGAGGATTGCCGATTTCGAACCAGGCGGTTGGCGCGGTCCAGGGGCTGACGTCAATGCGGCCCTCCCAATCAATTCCGATGGCTAAAGGATGGTTCGGAACGCCAAGAATTTCGCGCGGAAATTTCATCGCCGGATAGTATCCGGCCACCGCTTCAAAACTGGGGTCGTTATCGGTCTTTTGCAACAGGGCATTGGCAGGTTCGACGTAAGGCTTGCGAACTTCGACGAGTTCGGCTTCGGTTAAATTAGCGAGGGACCGAGGTGTGGGTTCAACTTGCAGCGCCCAAATATGTCCAGACACCCGTCCGTCGTCGGACGAATATTTTTTTTCATTCGCAAACGGTTTGTCTTCCGGTTCGGCATATTTGCCGGCCGCGATCAACTTCGGAGCCCCGGAGAAACTGGCCGGCCGCTCAATCGTCCGCAACACGGACCAGGTTTTTTCATCATTGCTGAAAGAAAAACGAATGTAATTTCCACCCAATTGAATGCGGATCCATCGCGGAGAGTTGAAATCGACGCCCCGGTGGTCGTTTTCACGCCCTAAACCGTTGGTTATCACCGTGGTATAAAGCTGGCCGAACGGAGTGGGAGAAAGCTGGCCAACAGCGCACCAGTTGTTCTCGTTCCAAACCAGGTAAATGGCGCCCCATTGAGTGATTTTGCCGGAATAAGTAATTAAATCGGTCCCGGCCTCATGCGTCAAAAAAGCGCGGCCGTGAGCGGGAGCATCGAAGCCGAGAACCCCATCCTTTGGCCCCAAGAATGTACCGGGGGAAACATTTGTCTGCCAATCCTGTTCGAAACCGCTATTTTGGAAGCTCTTCCTGAACGGCAAAGCCAAAGCGTCGGCGTAAACATTGGAAAGCGTACATGCCACCCCTGCAATAAACAGCATCAAGGCAGCAATCCGGCAGGCCGGCGGAGAGTATTTGCAGCAACGAATCATCAGCATAGCAAGGCTAATTTGGGGTTTTGAAAGGAGGAAGCTTTTTTGCGTCCGAGTAAGGTAATTCATTATATGTGTTTAACGAGTCAACAAACATATGATAGAAATGTTAACATTTTCAATAAAATTTTGCAGATTCAGCTAAGAATTCTTTTGTGAGCGATGATAAAACCTGAGATTCTGGGATGTTTTAGAGCCCGACACTGCCGATGCTCCGATTGTTTCATCTGATTTATATCCGTGCGCTGAATTTTTGCACAGAACTTTGCATGGCTCTCGGAGCATTTTCGAAATGGCCCGTCGGTCGACGGACGCAACAGTTCGTTTTCCGCCGCTCGGCGGCGGTCGCGAATGGATCTGTTGTCGACCAAAGATCTGCGCTTTGCGCTTGTACCGCCAAAAACTGTATTCGGAGGCCTCTTTTTCAACAAGTTAGGGCGGCTAAGGGCAACGATAAGAATTTTTTTTCAAACTGCTTGACATTGCAAAACGACAATCTTAGCATGTTAACAAAATAAAACTAAAATTGTTAACCCAACACCATCTATGAAATTGACTCGTTTTTTATTATTGTTTCTGATTGGTGGGATAGGGGGAGGGATGGCTTTTGCGCAAGTGCCGGCGCCGGACGCCTGGTACCAGGCGGAATCCAACGCAAACGACTCCATCGGGACGAACAATGGCGTTATTCGCTCGAGCTTTTCTTTTGTGCCCGGCCATAACGGCGGCCAGGCGTTTGCATTGGCCGGCGGGAGCGTAACCGTGCCGGATGCGGCCAATCTGGACTCGACCACCAACCTCACCGTTCAATTCTGGGTGAAAGGAAACACGCCCAATCCATTTCAGTATATCCTCGCCAAGGGTGGTGCTCCGGCTGGGGCGTCCTACGCGTTTTATTCGGGTGGCAGCGATGGGCTTTATTTCTGGGTGGATGTTCCCGGCGATACCGCGAATTCAGGGCTGATCATTTCACCGGGAGCGACCCCCGCTCAGGTTTGGGACAACAATTGGCACCAGGTGACTGGCGTATATGACGGCCTGGCGGTGCATCTGTATGTGGACGGCGTCGAAATTGGGACAGGCACGTCAACGACAACGGTATCGCCAGACAATGGGATTAGCTATTCACCGGCAGGCCAGTTGGTGATGGGAAATTTATCTCCAGGCGGCAGTGCCGCGTGGTCCGGTTTGCTGGACGATGTGAAAGTATTCTCGCGCGCGTTCACCGCGGACGATGCGTCTGATACGTTTACGAACGCCGACAGCACGGCCAGCACCAATGCGTTGTCGAGTTGGTGGAAGGCGGATGGGAACGCCCTTGATTCCGCAGGGATAAATAACGGCACCATCAACGCCGCAACCATTTCCTATTTTCCTGGCAAATCGGGCACGGCCTTTCTGAGCGCCGGCGGAGGCGTGGTTGTCCCGGATGCTCCAGTGTTCGAGCCGGCGCAAAACGTGACGGTCCAAGCCTGGGTTAAATCCCTTGCGCCTGGAAGCTTTAAATACATTCTTGCAAAAAGCCGCCTGCCCGGATGGTCATCCTACGCGCTTTATACGGCTGGCAACGGCGGAGTGACGTTCTACGTCTCAGTTGGACCGAGCGGCAATGGGACTCTGGTGCTCTCACCTTCGGCGGATCCGGGAATCGTGTGGGATGGCGCCTGGCACCAGGTTACGGGTGTCTACGACGGCACGGCGGTCCATCTCTATGTTGACGGCGTGGAGGTGGGCGCCGGCACACCCACTTCGGGTCCGATTGATTATGTCTCAACCAATCAGAACAAGGGAGCGTTTGTCATTGCCAACGATCCGACTTTGGCTTTCGCGGCGCCCGGTGGTCTTGATGACGTAAAGGTATGGGACACAGCGCTGACACCGCAGCAGGTGGCGCAAAGTTTCACCACGAGTGGCGGTTTGATAAGCTGGTGGCGCGCGGAACAAAATGCGAACGATTCTATTGGCGCTAACAACGGAACGACGGTTGGCGGCCTGACCTACGCTTCGGGCCGTCTGGTTGGGAATGCATTTAATACTGCCGGAGGCGCGGTGATGGTGCCGGAATCTTCGACTCTGGAACCTGCCGCTATTACGGTTGAGGCGCTGGTCAATGGTACACCGCCCGGGACGAACAAATATCTCCTCAGCAAATCCCTGACCTCCAGTGGCGCTTCTTACGCCCTCTATACCGGTCCGACTGGCGGTCTGTCATTCTACGTTAATGTGAATGGAACCATCGTGACATCGCCCGAAGCGACACCCGCGATTTGGGATGGCGCCTACCACGTGGTGGATGGCACGTATGATGGTTCGTCGGTTCGCCTCTTTGTGGATGGTGTGGAAGTTGGTTCGGGGACGGCGGCCAGCGGAGCGATTCAATACGGCACCACATTTGACTCCGGGGAGTTGCTGTTTGGTGATTTCTCTGATGCTTTGAGTTCGTCGAACTACGTGGGGATCCTGGACGAAATCAAAATATACGGTTCCGCCCTGTCCGCACAAGCCATCGCGGCCAATGCCTTCCGGCCGGCCATGATCGTCTCCCAACCTCAAAGTGCCTCCGCAAATGTCGGAGGCGCGGCGACGTTCGCAGTATCAGCTTTGCCGACGGGCGCCAGCTATCAATGGAGCTTCAACGGCACCGATTTGCCCGGCCAGACGGGTTCGACACTGGTGCTCACGAATATTTCTCAGTCGCAGGCGGGAAATTACCGCGTAGCGGTTTCCGTGGGCGCACAGTATGTGACGAACTCTGTGCTGGGCGGCTTGGAGTTCCGTTTGCCGAATGCCAACATTGACGTGCCGCAAAACGCAAGCCTGGAACCAGATGGTTCCGTCAATGGCATGACCATCCAGCTTTGGGTTCGAGGTGTTGCTCCAGGCAATTTCAAATACATCGTCGACAAGACATTTAGCGGCGGCGTGGGTTCATATGCGCTGTATACCGGCGGCAATGGCGGCGCGTTGTTCTTCATCTGGCTGCAAGGCGGCGTGCTGGTCGTTTCTCCGGACGCGGGTCCGGGTGTCTGGGATGGAAATTGGCATCAACTCACGGGTGTCTATGACGGTGAATTTGTTCGCCTCTACGTGGATGGCCAGCAAGTGGGTGGCGGATCGGATACGCTGACTGGCGGGTCCATTGAATACTCAAACGGACGGACGGCCAATGGTGATTTGGTGATCGGAGATTTCTCATCTCCGCCCACTGCGTCGCTCTTCGGCCGCGACATCGATGAAGTCAAACTTTTCGGTCGTGGATTGACGGATTCGGACGTGGCAGACTCCTTCGCCAACCCAAATTCGCTTGCGGCCACGAACGGCTTGATTAGTTGGTGGAAGGGCGAAGGAAATGTATTTGATTCCGTCGGTGGCAACAATGGACGGATCGTGCCTCCGGGTGGAACAATCCTCAGCGATGTCGCCACGCTGTCCGTGACGCTCTCGTCGGCGCTGTTCCAGAATGCGCACGTTAGCGCCGGTAATTTCCAGGCCACATTGACGGGACCGGCTGGTCAGAATTATCTGGTGCAGCGGGCTTCCAGCCTGTCCAATCCATCGTGGGTAAACGTGGCGACGAACGCGCTTCCGTTCACGTTCAGCGATCCTTTCAACGGGTCGAATGCGTTTTACCGTGCGGTGAGCCAGCCTTAATCGAGCAGATGTTGCAGTTATGTTTCTCTTAGATAGAAGTAAACGGAAGCGAGTCTCGAACCCTGCCTTGCACCTCGTGCAAGGCAGGCGCTACAGTGAAATAGCCTTCACATTGATCGAACTTTTGGTCGTGATTGCGATTATCGCGATTTTGGCGGCAATGCTTTTGCCGGCTTTGGCTTCGGCCAAGGCAAAAGCACTGAAGGCGCAATGTTTGAGCAATCTCAAGCAATGTGGCATGGCGACCGCCCTTTATATGACGGACAGTAGCGATAAGTTTCCGTCAATATCACCTTATCCTGGCAATCTGGCTGCGAATACGGTTGCCACGTACGATGACTGGGGCGGCAAGGTAGGCAGCGGAAATACGACTTCAAACCGGTTGATCAATCCTTTCATCGGCCAAAAGTCAGTAGCTACGACGAACGGCGCGGAATTGTTTCGGTGTCCCGCGGACAATGGCGCTCGCGGAACTGCGTTTACGATCCCATCGGGCAATCGCCTGCCGACGATGTTCGATTGGTACGGCACCAGTTACGCTTACAATGCCGGGGCAAATGGCAATAATGATAGTGGCCCGCAAGGTCTCTATAATATGAAATTGAGTTCGGTGCCTCATCCGTCACTCATCGTGATGGCCTCCGACTTCTCTTTTACGTGTTACTTTGGCAATGGCAGGCCGTTCGAGACCGCTTTATGGCACAACCGGCATGTGCTCGGTTATGGCAATGCGCTATTTGTCGATTCCCATGTTGAGTACGAGCAGGCCTTGTTGAATAAGGGCAATCCCAGTTACCAACGCGGCCCGAATTATTCATTCATCTATAATGAATAGCAGGTTCGCACTCAAAAGGGCTTGGATTTGACTTTGAGGAAATGACGAACGTGGAATCACCAACGGTTTTTTGCCGCAAGCTCTCAAATCTCGACTGCGAACAGTTGGATTCCGTCCGCCGGGAATTTTACAAAAGCGAGTCTTGCCGGTTGAAGCAAAGCTGGCTTCCCGTTCCCCAGGAAGAGTTCGAGCCTGGTTTGATTTACACCGGTTGGAGAAATTCCGACTTCTTCGTGTTTGCAGAGTTGACGGATGCGGACATCTTCACTTTTGCAAAAGAACCGGGCGACCGCCTCTGGAGACTCGGCGACACCTTTGAGATATTTTTGGGCCGGCCCGATCAAGAGGCGTATTACGAGTTTCATGTGGCTCCGAACAATCTTAAATTGCAATTGCATTTTCCCGATGCTCAAACGGCCGGACGGGTGGGCCGCACCCAGCGGTTCGAGGATTTGATGATGAAAGGAGACGCTTTTGTTTCCCTGACCTGGGTAAAGCCCGAGATTAAACGCTGGTTTGTGCTGGGCCGGGTTTCCGGAAAGTTGCTGGAACCGAAGGACGAATTGGCCGGGGCACGCTGGTCATTTTCTTTTTGCCGGTATGACTACA
>Ga0134126_10012709_pt1 | contig 10624 bp, 9 predicted proteins | sample KB31752_FD_96881 | JGI IMG/M metagenome (GOLD analysis project Ga0134126, IMG submission 96881) | Terrestrial soil microbial communities with excess Nitrogen fertilizer from Kellogg Biological Station, Michigan, USA - KB3-175-2 | ecosystem: Environmental > Terrestrial > Soil > Unclassified ...
ACCAGGCCGAGCAGGGCGGCGACGCCCAGCGATTGCGTGCCTTGTGCCATCGCTATGCCACGCGAAAGCGCTCGATATCGCGCTCTTTCAAATGAAGCCCAAGGCCCGGCGCCGACGGGTCGGGTGCGATCGCGCCATCCTTCGGCTGTGGCGCACCGTCGAAGAACAAATGCTCGATCCGCACATGATCGTGAAACCATTCGAGATGGCGCAGCCGCAATGCGGCGCAGGCGACGTGGCGGTGCGCGGCCGGTGCGCAATGGCCCGAAAGATCGATGTGATGCGTCTCACAAAGCGCGGCGGCCTGAAGAAAACCACTGACGCCACCGCAGCGTGTCACATCCGCCTGCATCACATCGATGGACGGTCGCTCCAGCAAATGCGCGAAATCATCCAGCGTGTAGCCGTATTCCCCGGCGGTAATTTCCATGCCGGTCGGCGCATGCATGCGCACAAAGGCAAGACCCTCCGGGTCGTCCGATGTCACAGGCTCTTCGAACCAGGTCACGCGTTGCGCGGCGATACGCTCGGCGAGCGCCACCGCACGTTGCGGCGTCAGTGCGCCATTGGCATCGACGAAAAGCCCGGCATCGCCAATGGCGCGGCGCGCTACCTCGACGCGCAGCGGATCGTATTCGGGCTCGCTGCCGATCTTCATCTTCACCCAGCGGCAGCCGTCGCTTTCAACCCAAGAGGCGAGCTGCCGCCGCAACGTATCGTCGCTATAGCTCGTGAAGCCGCCGCTGCCATAGATCGGCACACGCTCGCGCCGGCGGCCAAGCAACATCGCCAGCGGAACATCGAGCAGCTTCGCCTTAAGATCCCACAGGGCGATATCGATCGCCGAAATCGCCGTCGCGGCGAGACCGCCGCGGCCGAGATTGCGCACGCTGCGCCACAGCGCGTCGCTGACGCCCGCAATATCGAAAGCATCGTGTTGCGCGACAACATTTGCGAGCTTGTCGGCGATCAGCGGCACCAACGATGCATCGGCGTAGGTGTAGCCGAGGCCGGTCGCGCCGCCTGCCTCGATCTCGACGACGACGATTGTCGTCTTATCCCATGACAAGGTGCCGTCGGCTTCCGGCTGGTCGGTCGGTATCTCGAAAGCGCGCGCGGCGACGCGGCGAATCGCGGCGTCGCGCATGCTCAGTCTTTTCCTGGTAGGACCGTGGCAAGAACCTGCCGCGCCGTGTTGAGGATAATCCCGCCCTCCGCAGGATCGCCTTTCGCCAGGGTTGATGCAAAGGCCTTTGCCTGTTTCAGCGTGATGTGCGGCGGCAACGGCGGCACTTCCGGATCGGTCTTGAACTCGATCACCACCGGGCGGTCGGCCGCGAGCGCCTCCTCCCAGGCATGCGCGACGCGATCGGGATTATCGACATAGATGCCTTTGAGGCCGATCAGCTCGGCGAATTTGTGATAGGGCACGTTCGGGATGTCTTGCGACGCCTCGAATTTCGGATTGCCCTCCATCACCCGCTGTTCCCAGGTGACCTGGTTGAGGTCCTCGTTGTTGAACACGCCGCAAATCCAGCGCGGGCTCGACCATTGCCGCCAATATTTCGCGACGGTAATGAGCTCGGCCATATTGTTCATCTGCATGGCGCCGTCGCCCACCAAGGCGAAGACCGGTCGCTCGGGATAGGCGAATTTCGCCGCAATCGCGTAAGGCACCGCCGCGCCCATCGAGGCGAGACCGCCCGAGAGCGAACACATCATGCCGCGGCGGATCTTGAGATCGCGGGCAAACCAATTGGCGCAAGAGCCGCTGTCGCTTGTGATGATCGCTCGTTCGGGCAGACGCGGCGACAATTCCCAGGTTACGCGCTGCGGATTGATCGGCTTGGCCGGCTCTTTCGCGCGCGCCTCCAGCGTCTTCCACCAATCGCGGACCCAGCCTTCCACCGTGCCGCGCCATGACCGGTCGGTTTTATCGTGAAGCAGCGGCAATAACGCCCTGAGCGTCTCGGCGCTGTCGCCGACGAGATTGACCTCCATCGGATAGCGCAGGCTGAGCATGTTGGGCTCGATATCGATCTGTACGCCGCGCGCCGCGCCTTCCGCCGGCAGGAATTCCGAATAAGGAAAGCCCGAGCCGATCATCAGCAGCGTGTCGCATTCGGTCATGAGCTTCCAGCTCGGCTCGGTGCCGAGCAGGCCGATCGGGCCGGTGACCCAGGGCAGTTCGTCCGGCAACGCAGCCTTGCCGAGCAGCGCTTTGGCCGCACCGGCACCAAGCTTGTCGGCGACGGCAATCACGTCGTCGGTCGCGTGAAGCGCGCCGGCGCCGACCAGGATCGCGACCTTCTTGCCGGCGTTCAGCACGTCCGCGGCACGGCGCAACTCGCGCTCATAGGGCACGGTCTTGGGTGCATCATAGCCGATGCCCGAATGCAGCGTTCCATGCGCGCGCGGCGGCGGCTGATAAGGCAGGTCTTGCAGATCATTGGGAAAGATCAACGCGGTGACGCGATGATCCGCTATGGCGATACGGACGGCGCGATCGGTCAGATGCCGTACCTGTGCCGGCACTTCGACCGTATGCACGAAGGCGCCCGCGACGTCCTTGAACGTCGCCGGGAGATCGACTTCCTGCTGATAATGCCCGCCCAGCGCCATCCGCGCCTGCTGGCCGACAATGGCGAGCACCGGCATGTGGTCGAGGCGCGCGTCGTAAAGCCCGGTAATCAGATGCGCGGCACCAGGACCAGAGGTAGCGATACACACTCCAAGCTCACCGGTGAATTTGGCATGTGCCGAGGCCATGAAGGCCGCCATCTCTTCATGCCGGCACTGGATGAATTCGATTTTACCTTTAGCGCGCTGTAGCGCACCGAAAACGCCGTTGATGCCGTCGCCGGGATAGCCGTAGATCCGACGGATACCCCATTGATGCAGACGCTCGATAAAAAAATCGCCGACGGTTTGCGCCATGGTGACATCCCCGCGCGGCTTAAGCCGCCGTGAGTGAAGAAACGAAGTACAGACATTTCGTTAATTCGGCGGAGCCGAGCCGGTTCCGACACTTAGCGAAGCATTTTGGCGGATGAGCAAGAAGATCGAGGATTATGCGCCGATCAGCGATCGCCGCAGCGCCGCGCTGGTTGCGCGAGATTCCACAGACGATCAGCCACGTCGCCTTGATCAACACGGTGCTGCGACTGAACCGCATCATCCCGAAGCGCGCCCCGACGGATCGCGCTATCGGTGAATATCTCTAGCGCCCGCGGTTGAGCCAGCGCCCGAAGACGTAGCCGAAAAGACTAGCGGCGAGAACAAAGCCGGCGCCGCGATTGCGGCTGAGCGCCATCTCCCAAGAGAAGCTGCGTGCTCGTTTGCTGAAACGGCCATGGGCCGCATAGGGGCCGTCGACGGTATTGAAGAGATTCGCCGGCGCGTCCGGCGGCGCCGGCTCGTCGGTCAATTGGCCGCTATAGGCGGCGCTCGCGAGATAGCGGTCGAGCAGGCCGGGCGCGAGCTTGTTGGCGAGGATGACCTTGATCGTCGGCGTGCCGATCCAGACCTCGCGCCGCTCGGGATGGGTCGCCGCGAAGTAAATGCCGCGCGCGATCACCTCCGGCTGAAAAATCGGCGGCACGGGTTGTGGCCGCCGACCCATTTTGTTGAGCGCCCAGTCGAATTGCGGCGTATTGACCGCCGGCAGATGCGGCACGACGAGCTTGATGTCGCTGCCATCGTGGATCAGCTCGGATCGCAATGCGTCGGTAAAGCCGCGCACCGCGTATTTCGCCCCGCAATAGGCCGATTGGAGGGGAATCGCGCGGTAGGCCAGTGCCGAGCCGATGTTGACAATCGTGCCACGGTTGCGCGGACGCATCACCGACAGCGCCGCCATCGTGCCATAGACCTGGCCGAGATAGGTCACTTCGGTCGCACGGCGGAATTCGTCCGGGTTGATTGACGCGACCGGGGCGAAGATGGTCGCCATCGCATTGTTGATCCACACATCGATCGGACCGAGCTCCCGCTCGATCCGCACCGCCGCCGCTTGCAGCAAAGCGTAATCGGCGACATCGGCTTCGACTGCGAGCGCGCGGACGCCATGCTGGCGCGCCTCGTTCACAGCCTCATCGAGCCGCGCACGGTTCCGCGCGATCACCGCGACGTCCCAGCCCTCGGCAGCGAACGCGCGCGCGGTCGCACGCCCGACGCCCGCGCTCGCGCCAGTGATCGCGACAATCACAGCGACGCCTTCTGATCGGCGGGGAGGAACCGATAGACGATCTCTTCGTGATAGGTTTCGCCCGGCCGCAAGATGGTCGTCGGGAAGCCCGGCTGATTGGGCGCGTTGGGAAAGCCTTGCGGCTCGATCGCGAAACCTGCCGATTGCCGATAAAGTCCACCGCGGCCGGGCGCCGAGCCATTGAGATTGTTGCCGGTATAGAATTGCATTCCGCGCTGGGTGGTCAGGATTTCGAGCATCCGGCCGCTCTTCGCGCTATAGGCGCGCATAGCGGGACGTAACCGGCCGACGCTCTCTTGCGGCAAGATGTAATAGTGATCGTAGCCGCGGCCGTAACGAAGCTGGACATCGGCCGCGCGAATGCGGGCGCCGATCGGCAGCGGCATCGAGAAATCGAACACGGTACCAGTGACCGCGCGCTGCTCGCCGGTCGGGATTTGCTATTCGTCCGTTGGCAGGAAGTGCGTCGCGAAGATCTCGACGCGGTGGTCGAGGATATCGCGCGCGCCAACGCCGTCGAGATTGAAATAGGGATGCGCGCTCAGCGACAGCGGCGTCGGCTTCGTCGTCTGGGCATCGAACACCAGATGCAGCGCCGGGCCAGCGAGACGATAGGTCGCGGTAACCTCGACCTCGCCGGGGAAGCCCTGGTCGCCATCCGGGCTGACCAGCCGGAGCGCGATGCCTTCGCGGGTCGCGGACACAACCGACCAGAACTGCTTGCCAAAGCCGACCGAACCGCCATGCAGGGTCGAGCCATTCTCGTTCTTCGACAAGGAGAAGGTCTGACCGTCGATGGTCACCGAACCGCCGGCAATGCGGTTGGCATTGCGGCCGAGCAGCGCGCCGAAAGATCCGCGGTTGGCGGCATAGTCGGCGGCGTCATCGAAGCCGAGCAAGACATGATCGTGCCCGCCGCCCGCCGCCGGCGCTTCCACCGATACGAGGATGCCGCCGTAATCGGTGATGCGCGCCCGGAGCTGATCGCTTTCGATCGTATAGAGCCGCGCGGCACGGCCGGCCACCCGGCCAAAATCGATGCCGCCTCTTGGCGCTATCTGATCGCTGTCCATACATAGAAAATCGGCGACCGCGTTACAGGTTCCTCGCGGCGCCACAGCATCGAACGTAATGGAAAGCGCCCGATTGGCGCTCGATGATCGGCGACGAATGACCGCGAAGGGTGGCTCTGCCCCCGTTACTTGCTAGTTTAGGCTAGACTAGCGCTAGGGTGGTGGCCCGCCTCGGAAGGAGCGATCGCGATGATGAAACTCGGTCTCTTTGTCAGCGGTCCCGGCCATCATGTCGCGGCCTGGCGCGACGCCAATGTCGAGCCTGATGCCGGCCAGAGCCTCAAGCATTACATCGAGATCGCGCAGCTCGGCGAGCGCGGCCGGTTCGATTTCCTCTTCAATGCGGATTCGAATTCGACCTTCGGCCCGGATGACGTGAATGTCTGGAAACGGACGATCGCGTCGATGCGGCTCGAGCCGCTGACCCTGATGAGCGCCCTCGCGGCGGTCACGGCACATATCGGCCTCGTCTCAACCGCGACGACGACCTATCTCGAGCCCTTTCATGTGGCGCGTCTCTTCGCCTCGCTCGATCAATTGAGCGATGGCCGCGCGGGGTGGAATCTCGTGACCTCCTCAGCAGCCTCCGAGGCGCTCAATTTCAGCCATGACGCGCATGCGCCGCATGCCGAGCGCTACACCCGGGCCGCGGAGTTCGTTCAAGTCGTGACCGGGCTCTGGGATAGCTGGGAGGACGACGCCTTCGTGCTCGACAAGGCCGAGGGTCTGTTCTTCGATCCCGCCAAACTGCATATGCTCAACCACAAGGGCGAGCATTTCGCGGTGCGCGGGCCGCTAATGATCCGCCGCTCGCCGCAAGGCCGGCCGGTCGTCGTCCAGGCAGGCCAATCCGAGGCTGGCCGCGCGCTCGCCGCCGCCACAGCCGAAGTGATTTTCACGGTTCAGCAGGAGCTTGGCCCGGCGCAGGATTTCTACGCCGACATCAAGAAGCGCGCCGCCGCCCTCGGCCGCAAGCCTGAGCATGTGCTGATAATGCCGGGCGTGCTCGTGGTTGTCGGCGAAACCAAGCGCGAGGCCGAAGCGAAATTCGACAAGCTTCAGTCCCTCATCCATCCCGAGCTCGGCGTCGCCACGCTTTCCGACATGGTGGGCTTGGATCTGAGCGGCTACCCGCTCGACGGCCCGCTACCGGATGTGCCGCTCAGCAACACGCAGCAAGGCCGCCAGCGCGTGGTGATCGATCTGGCGCGGCGAGAAGGTCTGACCATCCGCCAGCTTTATCAGCGCGTCTCGGGCGCAAGGGCGCATCGGATCATCTTTGGCACGGCGACGGAGATCGCGGATTCGCTCGAGGAATGGTATCGCAGCGGCGCGGCGGACGGATTCAACATCATGTCGCTGACCTTTCCCGAAGGCCTGCGCGACTTTGTCGATCACGTCGTTCCCGAGTTGCAGCGGCGCAAGCTCTTCCGCACCGAGTACGAAGGCAAAACCCTGCGCGAAAATCTCGGCCTGCCCCGCCCGCCCAACACTTTCGCCGCGCGCGGGTGAAGCTTCATGCGCGGATAGGCTCGGCTCACGACCACAAGTACAAGTAGCCGTTGTCGAGTTCGGCTATTCGTCCTCGGTGATCTTCCATGGTGCGATCCAGATCTCCGCGCGGCGGACGATGGCCGTCAGAAGAATGCCCAGTCCCATCAGTACCAGGATCGGCACGAACATCGAAGCGGTGTCGTATTGATTGCCGTATTTTATGATGAGCGCGCCAAGACCGGTAATCGCGGTGAAGAATTCGGCCACGACCATGCCGATGATCGCGCGACCGATGCCCAGCCGCAGTCCCGTCATCATGTACGGCAAGGCGGCGGGCAGGATGATCTTCGTGAAAACCTCCCGCTCGGTCGCCGCGAAGGCCGTACCGACATCGATCAGCGACTCCGAGACATTGCGCACGCCGCTCGCCGTGTTGATCAGGATGGGGAAGATCGCGAGGAGGATAACGATGAACAGCTTTGCCGCGAACCCCAGCCCCAACCACAGGATGACGAGCGGAATGACGGCGACCAGCGGCGTGGCATAGAGCGCGTTGACGAGCCAGTCGGTCGTCGCTTCGACCGCGCGATAGCGGCCAATGGCCAGACCGAGCCCGATGCCGAGAACCGCGGAAATCGCAAAGGCCAGGAGGAGCGTCTCCAGGCTGACGAGCAGGCCCTGGATAAGTTCCCCGTCGAGGGTCATCGTCACGGCGGCGGCGGCAATCGCCGACGGGTAGGACATGAAGAGCGGCGCGACCTGCCGCCCGAGCAGCTCCCAGGCAATCATCACCGTCAGGAACGACGCGATCCGCAGCAGTTGATTGCGGTATGACCGCGGCGGCGGCCCGATCTCTTCGATCGCCGCCTCGTTCGGTGTAGCGGTATTGAGCGATGGCTCAGTCATCCGAGCCTCCGACAGCCGCTTCGCGCGCCGCGGCCGGCGCGTTGCGGATGAGATCCCATATCTCGGCGCGCATTTCCTGAAATACCGGATTGCCGCGCAACTGTGGCAAGTCGATCCGCGGACGCTCAAAGGGCACATCGATCACGCGTTTGATCCGGCCGGGCTTCGCACCCATGACGATGATCCGATCGCTGAGATAGATCGCCTCGTCGAGATCATGCGTCACGAAGAGGATGGTCTTGCCGGTGCTACGGTGGATCCGCAACAGCTCCTGCTGCAAGACTTCGCGATTCTGTGCATCGAGCGCGCTGAAGGGCTCGTCCATGAGGAGGATCGCGGGATCGATCGCCAATGCGCGCGCCAGCCCGATGCGTTGCTGCATGCCGCCGGAGAGCTGGTGCGGGAATTGCTCGCCTGCCGCCGCGAGGCCGACGAGCTCGAGCAGTTCGCGCGCGCGGCGGGCGCGCGCGGCGCGATCGACATGCTGCAGCTCCAGACCGAATTCGATGTTCTGCCGCGCGGTGCGCCACGGCAAAAGGGTCGCCTGCTGAAAGACAAAGCCGCGGTCGCGGCCCGGCCCTTCGACCTGCTTGCCGTCGACCAGGATCGTGCCGCTGTCGAGGCGGACGAGTCCCTGGACGATGCGCAACAGCGTGGTCTTGCCGCAGCCGCTCTCGCCGATGAGCGAGACGATCTCGTTTTCGTAGACATCGAAGCTGAGCTGGCGCAGCACCGGCAGGAGGGTGGCCTTTTGACCCGCGCTGCCGCGGACGCGAAAGGTCTTCGAGACCTCTTGGATGGCCAGCTTTACCTTGCGCAAGCGCGCCGACTCCTTAGCCGAGAAGCTTCACCGCATCCTTCGCGAGCGACATGTCGGCCACCTCGTTGAAGGGCAGGACTTTCTTCTGAATCCCGAACTCGACGTTGAGCTTTTGCATGTAGTCGATCCGGTCCTCGCTGAGCGTCAGATCGGTGGCGTAGGCCTTGTACTTCTGGGCGAACTGCCATTCGAACTCCCCCTCGGCGGCATCCGACTTCTTCAAAACGGCCGCGCGTGCGCGCATGAAAGCGTCGTGGGAATTGGGCGACGATAAGAAGCGATAGAGCTTGCCATAGACGGCGAGCACGCGAACCAGCGCATCACGCTTTTCGGTGATGGCGCGATCGGCGGCATAGGAGCCTTGATAAGTGTATTCCGGCAGCTCTTTCCAGAGATCACCGTCTTCCAGCGAATGGACGCCGTATTTCTTCTGTTCGGGATAGACGTCGATGAGCGACGGCCCGGCATCGACCGTGCCGGCGACCACCGCGTTGAAGACGGACGCGCTGCTGCCGACATTGACGAATTTCACCTTGCTCACGTCGACACCCTTCTTGCGCAAGAGAGCGACGGTGAACTGGTGGAGCAGCGCGCCGGGCGAGCCGGAGCCGACCGTCCGACCTTCGAGATCCTTGACGTGATGAATGTCGGGCTTCGCCGAATAGATCGCATCTTGCAGGAGCAGGCCGGCGCCGGCGATGATTTTCAGCTTGCCGCCTTTCTCGACCGCCGGGAAAACCTGGCTGAAGCCGGAGAGGATGCAGATGTCGCTGCTGCCGCTGAACAGCGCACCCATGAGCTTCGAGCCGTCGGCAACATTGAGAGTGGTTGCCGCAAGGCCGAACTCCTCGAAATAGCCCTGCTGCTTGATCAATTCCTGCAGCGCCATAGTGCTGTTCGAGGCGGTGTTGACGATGTTCACCGGTATCGGCGCCGTTGCCGCGCGCGCGGCGCGATTGAAGCTGGTGAGTCCGGTGGACGCTGCAACGCCGGCGAGCCCGGCGATGCCGCCCAAGCGCAGAACGTCCCGCCGCCGCCATCGATTCTTGATTGTCATGTCTGTCTCCCTGATCCCTGTGCCGACGCTCCAGCGTCATATTCTATAAAAGTTAGCGATAGCTATCTACCGAGTACAATAGAACGTCCGGTGCTTCCGGTCAGGCGAGATCGCCCAGCAGCGCTTTCGCCGGCGCCAGTAATTCATCGACGCTCATCTTGCGCGGCAGCAGCAATTGCTGATTGCAGGTATCGAGCGCGATCTGCAGCGGCTCGCGGATCGCCGCGAGGCCGAAGAGGCTCCGGCCTGATGACGTACCCTTCTTTTTTGCCGCTGCATCCGCGTCGCGCATCATGCGATAGGCGATGCGCACCGCCTCGGGGTGTTTGGCGACGATGTCGTTCTTGGCGCAGACCATGTGGTTGGTTGGCATGAAATGATGCTTTGCCTGCCACGCCGCATCGACTTGCTTATGGTTGGCGATGACGGGCACGAAATCCGGATCGTCCGGCAGGTCGTTGCCGAGGATGCAGGCGGCGATGTCGCCATCCTTCAGCATCTGGACCAAATTCTTGTCCTTGGCCACATGCTCGACGATCGGCGGGTCCTCGTATTCCTCGACATGCGCCGGGTCCTGCGTGACCCAATGCATTTTCTCGATCGGCAGGCCGAAATCCTCGGCCAAAGCCGCGCGCACCCACATGCCGGTCGTCTGGGTATAGGCGCGAACGCCGATGCGTTTGGTGACAAGGTCTTGCGGCGCGACCACGCCATTCGGCTTGTAATAGACGATGCAACCGCGCTGCAGCCGCGAGGCGACGACGATCGGCAGCAAGGTGATCGGCTTGTTGTACCCGGCCGCTTGTAGATAGGTGACGATCGCCACCTCGCTGATATCGTAGGTCTGCTTACGCACCATCGGCGTGAAGGCGTGATGGATCGGCTCCACCTCGGTGAATTTCAGCGTCACCGCCGGATCGGTGATCGTGCCGTCCTTGAGCGGCACCGTATGCGGGTAGGTGCCGAGCACCGTCGATAGCGTCACGCTCATCACTTCTTCGCCAAGCTCGGGTAAAGCCGTTTGGCGGTACCGCCAAGGATCATGTCCTGGTCCGCCTGTGATAGCG
>Ga0134126_10012710_pt1 | contig 10623 bp, 9 predicted proteins | sample KB31752_FD_96881 | JGI IMG/M metagenome (GOLD analysis project Ga0134126, IMG submission 96881) | Terrestrial soil microbial communities with excess Nitrogen fertilizer from Kellogg Biological Station, Michigan, USA - KB3-175-2 | ecosystem: Environmental > Terrestrial > Soil > Unclassified ...
ATGGTCCAGAGCACCCCGGTTCCGGCCCAGGTCATGCATTCCAACACTTTGCGGCGGCTGGGGCCTTCGTTGTGATCGGTCATGGTCAAGTCTCCCGTGGCGCGTGATGCGGCTACGGGGACTAGATCGGGCAACGCGGCGATTTATTCCCGGAATTCGTACGGAGCGCCCGGCAATATCATTGCGTTCTTCGAACCGGAATTCGCATAGAGGGGTGCAAGCTTGCTCATCAAGGCCCGGCCGAAATAGCCTTGCGGGTTCGATGGCTCGGCGCCGTCACGAACCTCCCACTGCGCAATCGTAACCTGCGCTTTGCGGAAGGCCTCCTCGACATTCTCTCCCGGCTGGAGGTTACGATTGAAAAATGCGTCGCCGAAATAGGTCCATTCACGTTCGTTCGAACACCCGAACGACGGATGTTTTTCGTCGGCCGCGGTCAGGACAATCGTATTTTCATTGGCTAGCGGCTTGAGGAAGATTCCGGAATAGCAGGCGGATAGGATCACGATACGGTTCTTGATGCCTTCACGATCAAGAACCGCCGCCACGTCGCCTGGCGAAAGATCGGCATAGAAGGCCCCCGCCAGATACAGCGAGACGCCGTCATCCGAGCCGTGCGACGTCATGAAGAGCAGCAAGACGTCTTCATCCCGATCCATGACTCGTGCAACGGCCTTAATCGCCGCGGCGAAGTTCTGGCGCGACGCCGACGGGATGGTAGCCGCGGTATCAAAATTATTGGCAAGCCGAACGACATGGCCGTCGAGAGGAAAGATACGCGCGATGGACTTAAGCCCACCATTCAGTTCCTTGATGAAGACATTTTGATCGGACGATCCGGCAAGTGCGACGGCATAGATATCGGTCTTGCCCTTCACCTGCGGCGTAAGGCGGGAGATCTGCGCTTCAAGCAGCGCGGGCTGCGCCAGCTCGACCTGCGCGCGGTTAACGGGTCGCGGCGCCGGCGCCGCGGCTGTATTGAAGCGGCCGTCGCGAGCCGCGGAGATAGCCTCCCACAAATTAGCCGTGCGTATATCGAAGTTGCTTCCACGGAATGTGGGCGCGTACGGCGAGGCGACGCCGACGAGAAACAAAGCCAGCCAGAGCCCTGCCGCTCGCAATCGCGCGAAGCGTCGGCCGGGTTCAACACTACGCAAGACGGCAAACATCGCGCCGCCCCACCACACCATTTGGGCCAGGAAGATAAGCACTTCCGCAATCTCTTTTGGCCCGATCGAAAAATTCGAAGGGGTAACGCCCCTATGCCCAAGCGCGACGAGCGCACTCACGAGATTCAAGGGGATAGACAGCAGCTCTATGCCGGCAAGCGCCGTGAAGCGGCCCTCAGACCGCACAAACAACGCCGCCACCGCCAGCGTCAGGGCGATGGAGGCAATCGATGAATTGAGACCATAAGAGACGAATCGGATCGGTGGAGCGGCCATGCTGCACTCCAACGCGAAGAGGCCCGCGAGTGCGGCTAGGGAGCACACGATGAGGGTCGGAAAACCGGCAAGACGCGGCTGCTGCGTGGACCTCCACACCGCCGCGCGCAATACCATATTAATTGTGCTAAGAATGGACCCGGTCCTGGCCATGTGACCCCAATCGGACCGGCTCAACCTAGCCGAGTGCTACTAACGTTTTGTTTTCGCGAACAGCGGAATTTAGCGATTTCGTTTACCGGACAGTAAACCTGCTGAGCACCCATGAAATTCCTCGATGAAGCCAAGGTCTATGTGCAATCCGGCGCCGGCGGCAACGGCTGCATCGCGTTCCGGCGGGAGAAGTTCATCGAGTTCGGCGGACCGTCCGGCGGCGACGGCGGCAAAGGCGGCGACGTCGTGATCGAGGCGGTCGACGGCCTCAACACGCTGATCGACTACCGCTTCCAGCAGCACTTCAAGGCGCAGAACGGCGGCAACGGCATGGGCAAGGACATGCACGGCGCCAACGGCAAGGACGTGGTGCTGAAAGCTCCGGTCGGCACGCAGGTCTACGAAGAGGACGGGGAGACTTTGCTCGCCGATCTCACGCGCGTCGGCGACCGCATCACGCTGATGAAAGGCGGCAATGGCGGTTTCGGTAACGCCTATTTCAAGACCGCGACCAACCAGGCACCGCGCCGCGCCAATCCCGGCCAGCCCGGCGAGGAGCGCACCATTCGCCTGCGTCTCAAACTGATCGCCGACGCCGGCCTGATCGGCCTGCCCAATGCCGGCAAGTCCACTTTCCTCGCTGCGGTCAGCGCGGCCAAGCCGAAGATCGCCGACTATCCCTTCACGACGCTGCATCCGCAGCTCGGCGTGGTGCGCGTCGACGAACGCGAGTTCGTGCTCGCCGACCTGCCCGGCTTGATCGAAGGCGCACACGAGGGCGTCGGTCTCGGTGACCGCTTCCTCGGCCACACCGAACGTTGCCGCGTGCTGTTGCATCTCATCGACGGCACCACAGAGGACGCCGGCGCCGCCTACAGGACCGTGCGCGCGGAGCTCGAAGCCTACGGCCAGGGCCTCACCGACAAGCCGGAGATTGTGGCGCTGTCAAAGGCCGATGCGCTGACGCCGGAGGTGATTAAGAAGCAGACCGCGAAGCTGAAAAAAGCCTGCAAGAAAACGCCAGTGGTGCTGTCGGCGGCGTCCGGCCAGGGCGTGCAAGAAGTTCTACGCGCGCTATGGAAGGTGATCGCCACCGACGCCGATGAGACGAGAGCGTCGCAAGCTAGGGAAGAAGCCTGGCAGCCCTAAGTCAGATGCGGCTTGAGCAGCGTGGCAACCACGGCGCGCTTGTCAGCTTCAAGATCGGGCCTACCCGTTGAGCCTACCTCGTGCAGCCAGCCTTTATACCACTGGAAATAGGATTCGGACTCTGGCACGTCGGCGCGATACGGCCCTTGCGTCATTGCCGCATGGTGCAACCGCTCTCGGTGGGCATGGCGGTACAATACGTCCCAATTGCCGCCGCCGGTATCGAGGCCGTTGAACCAATCCTGTCTGAAATCCAGCATCTTGTCGGCGACTGCATCAAATCGAAATACACAAAATCCAGCCCATAGGAACCAGCGCTCGCCGGCGCTGCGCACGGTGCCAAAAAAATCCTGGGCTTCGAGCATTGCGAACGGGTCGTCCGGCTCGGTTGGAAAAAAATCATCGTCGAGAAATCCGAATGCCGCCGGCCGCCCGGGCCGCACCACGTTGGTCCAAATCCAGTTGAGCGCCAGACCGTGGCTGCGGCTACTGCGCGCTGCGGACGCCGGCAGCCTCAGACAGGGAGCGCCCACTGCTTCGCAAACAGCACGCACCGCCCTGGCCTGCGCATCGTTGCGCGAATTGTCGGCTATCAGATGGATATCGCAAGGCACGTAACGGCGCACCAGACGCAATTGCCAATCGACCGCCTGCGCATCCTCGAAGGCGACGGTGATCAATACCCGTTGTCCGGCCATCGCACGGACCGCCGCCGCGATATCCCCGGTGCGCGCCGGCTTTGTGATGTGACGCGCGTTAATCGCGTTAAAGCGCAGAGTCTTATAGGTTCTCGTCAGCGGGCGCAGCCGCAGCCAGTCGTCGAACGTATATTCGGTCAGTCGCTTGGACATTCTTAAATTCGTCTCGACGCCTTGCGTGCCATTGGCAATGGCTGTGCTACGCTAATGCCGCGTCAATAGCCCAATCGGAACATGTTATCATGAAAACCCGCGCCGCGGTGGCCTGGAAAGCCGGCGAGCCGCTCACCATCGAAAACCTCGATATCGAAGGCCCGAAAGCCGGCGAGGTGCTGGTCGAGATCATGGCCACCGGCATCTGCCATACCGACGCCTACACGCTCTCCGGCGCCGACCCGGAAGGCATCTTCCCGGCGATCCTCGGCCACGAAGGCGCTGGCGTGGTGCGCGAGATCGGCACCGGCGTTACGACGCTGAAAGTGGGCGACCATGTCATCCCGCTCTACACGCCGGAATGCCGGCAGTGCAAAACCTGCCTCTCCCGCCGCTCCAATCTATGCACCGCGATCCGCGCCACACAAGGCAAAGGCGTGATGCCGGACGGCACCAGCCGCTTCCGCTGCGACGGCGATCCGGTGTTCCACTACATGGGCTGCTCGACCTTCGCCAATTTCACCGTGCTGCCTGAAATCGCGCTGGCGAAAGTACGCGAGGACGCGCCATTCGATAAAATCTGCTACATCGGCTGCGGCGTCACCACCGGCCTTGGCGCCGTCATAAACACCGCGAAAGTGTGGCCCGGCGCCAATGTCGCGGTGTTCGGACTCGGCGGCATCGGGCTCAACGTCATCCAAGGTGCGCGTATCGTCGGCGCCGACAAGATCATCGGCATTGATCTCAATCCAGGCCGCCGCGCCATCGCCGAGAAGTTTGCCCTCACGCATTTCATCAATCCCGACGAAGTAGGAAAAGACAAGGTCGTGCAGGCGATCGTCGATCTAACGGGCGGCGGCGCAGACTTCTCGTTCGAATGCATCGGCAACGTCGACGTGATGCGCCAGGCGCTGGAATGCTGTCATCGCGGCTGGGGCGAGAGCATCATTATCGGCGTCGCCGCCTCCGGCCAGGAAATCGCCACGCGCCCATTCCAGCTGGTCACCGGGCGCGTGTGGCGCGGCACGGCCTTCGGCGGCGCGCGTGGCCGCACCGACGTGCCCAAGATCGTCGACTGGTACATGGACGGCAAGATCAACATCGATGACCTGATCACCCACACCATGCCGCTCGACAAAATCAACGAGGCCTTCGACCTGATGCACGAAGGCAAGTCGATCCGCAGTGTGGTGATTTATTGAAAACGCCGGAGTCGGTGGGTCAGTACGGCCGGTAGCCGCGGTCAATCATGATTACCCGCCGCGGCGGACGGGGTGCATCATAATCGTCATCATCGTCGTTGCTGGATATAGCGGCCGGCGGACGCGGTGGCATGACGCGCAGTTCATCGCCGCGGCCGTAAGGACGCTCATCGCCATGATCGAATATCCGCGTCGCCCGATTCGGCCGGGCATCGATGTCACGCGACCGTGTGGCCTGTTGCGATCGCCGTTGCGGCGGCGCGACGCAGACACGGCGCGGACCTTCGTACGGCTGATAGGTGCAGTCGGATGCGCGGAACGAGGCATAGGCGCTGGCGCAGGCCTGCACATCGCAACGATTGGACTCCTTCTGCACGGCTGGCTGGGCTGGCGCTTGCTGGGCAGGGGCGGTCGGTTCTTCCACCTTCGCCAGAGGCGACGCGCTGATTGCGGCCTGCTGCGGCTGAAGCTGATTCACTTGCGGCGTCGCGTTATTGTCGGCCTTAGGCGGCCCATCGGCCGCCGCCTGAGTGGTGGTGGTTGCCGTGCCGGTCGTTTCATTGCTAGGCGGATAGACCGTGCGGACGTCTTTTGTGCCGGCAGGATTTGCCGGATAGAGCGGGGTCATGGGCCGGTTGGCATGCTTTTCCGTCATTTCGCCACGCTGGGTGGCCGCGCGCTGCTCGAGTTTGTTGGGCGTGCTGGGTGCACTTGCGACATGCACCGCCGGCTTTAACGGCAACGGCGCCGTCAGCAGGTCGAGACCGAACAGCGCGCTGCCCGCGGCCACGACCAGAACGGCAAGATAAATAAGGAAAGACATCGCGGCGCCCATCTCGATTTGAACCCTGCACGGCAACGCTGAACCGATAGACTGCGTTCCGCCAAGCGCATGCGAGCGATGGAATCAATTTTAGCAAAATACCGCGCGCGCCGTATGGAACTGCGGCGAGGACGCGGCAGCGTTGCCTTGAATCTGTCCCGATTTGACTGCACAAGCGCGCAACGAAGGGGCTTCCTCCCTTGTCCAACATTTCGCGGCTGCCGGAGTTCCGCGGCCGCCGACATTTCGGGGAACCGGCGACATGCGGCGTTTGGTTGTGCCCGCCTGCCTGTGCCTAATAACGTTATCCGGCACGACCGTTTTCGATCTGACTTTGCCGTTCGAAAATCTTTCTGGCGTTTCGACCGTCAACAAGACGGCTGAGACGCCCGCGACCGATAGCGATCGCGAAGAAGCCGACGCTGCACGGCAGTCGACGTCACTCGACGTCAACGTGGGAACAATTGAGATCCCGTCGGGCGAGCCGTTGCCGAACGCTCTGCCGGAAACGGCGCCGCTACCGCCGGTCCCAAAGCCGGTGATCGAACGTTCGCGCGAGGAAATCTGCGACACGCTCACCACGGCGGCGCAATCGAACGACGTGCCTGTGCCTTTTTTCATCCGGCTGCTGTTCCAGGAAAGCGGGTTCGATGCCGGCGTCGTGAGCTCGGCCGGCGCGCAGGGCATTGCGCAATTCATGCCGGAAACTTCCGCCAGCATGGGCCTCGACAATCCGTTCGATCCCCTGCCGGCGATCCGGGCGTCCGCCCGGCTGTTGCGCAATCTCTTTCAGCAGTTTGGCAATCTCGGGCTCGCCGCCGCGGCCTACAACGCCGGGCCAAAACGCATCCAGGAATGGCTCGCCAAAAAAGGCAAGCTGCCGCAGGAGACGCAAGGCTACGTCAAAATTATCACCGGCCGGCCGGCTGAAACTTGGACCGCCGCGGAAGCCGGCAGCCCGGCGGTGAAACTGCCGCGACGCGCGCCCTGTCAGGAAGCCGCCGGCTTGCTCGCGTGGAACGGCCCTGAGTATATCCCGCTGCCGCCGACGCGCACGCCTGCATCAAAAGATAATACGATCGTCGCCACGCGCGCGCGCGCGACAATCGCGCGTCATGCCACGCGCGTGACGCCGATCATCGGCGCCGGAAAATCGGCGAAGTCTTCTGCCTCACCGGCGGCGAAGGACGCCAAGGAAATCAAGCAGGTCAAAGGCGCCATTCAACTCGCGGCCAGCAAACACAAGCAGCACCGGCTGCGCGTGTCGCAGCGTTAGCCGTTCCCCTACTCCTTTAGAAATTTAAAAATCTCCTCGAAGAACTGCATGCGCCACAGAAGCCGGTGTAGCGGCCATCGCGCATGAAGCGCACTACCTGAGCCGTCTCAAATGGGCATAAAAAAACCCCGGCCTTTCGAGCCGGGGTCGAATTTCTCGACGAAGAATTTTCTCTTAGAACTTCCACTGCAAGCCGGTGGAAATTCCCAAAATCGTCGTACCAGTCCAGCATTGCGGGCTGGCATTGATGCCCCCGACGCGCCAGCGGCATCGTGGCAGTCGGTGGTGACCGCCCGGCCGCCGGCGCCGAGATCGTAATGGGCATCGGCAGAGTTGAAGGGCGCCGCGACGTTAGTGTACCAAGTCAAGTTCTCCGAATACTTGTGCTTCAAAGACAAGACATGTCGGGTCATGACGACTGAGACACCACTGTGCTACATACCGCCCGCCATTAAACTTCCGCCGGACCAATGCCCAAAACACCGTCTCTCAAGGACTTCCGCCGCATCGTCGTGAAGGTCGGCTCGTCGCTGCTGGTGGATGCCGCCGCCGGCAGCCTCAAGCGCGAATGGCTTGCCTCACTCGCTGCCGATATCGCCGCGCTTCATAAGGAGACGAAAGACATCATCGTGGTGTCGTCGGGCGCGATCGCGCTCGGCCGCGCCGTGCTCAAGCTGCCGGCCGGGACGCTCAAACTCGAGGACAGCCAGGCTGCCGCCGCCGTCGGCCAGATCGCGCTGGCGCGCGCCTGGTCGGAATCCTTAAGCGCGCACAAACTCACTGCGGGCCAGGTGCTGGTCACATTGGGCGACACCGAAGAGCGCCGCCGCTATCTCAACGCGCGCTCGACTATCGCCAAGCTCCTGGAATGGCGCAGCGTGCCGGTGATCAACGAGAACGACACCGTCGCCACCTCCGAGATCCGCTACGGCGATAACGACCGGCTCGCCGCCCGCGTCGCCACCATGATGAGCGCCGATCTACTGGTGCTGCTGTCGGACGTCGACGGGCTGTACGACAAACCGCCCGCCGAAACCGGCGCGACGCGGGTCGCCGTGGTGGCGCGCATCACGCCGGAGATCGAGGCGATGGCCGGCGCGTCGGGCTCGGAGCTGTCGCGCGGCGGCATGCTGACCAAGATCGAAGCCGGCAAGATCGCCACCTCCGCCGGCACGCATATGATCATCGCGTCCGGCCATGGGCGGCATCCCTTGCAGGCCATCGCGCAGGGCGCCGCCTGCTCGTGGTTCTTGACGCCGGCCAATCCGGTGACCGCGCGCAAGAAGTGGATCGCCGGTTCGCTCGAGCCGCGCGGCGCGCTGGTGATCGACACCGGCGCGGTGCGCGCCTTGCGCAGCGGCAAAAGTCTGCTGCCCGCCGGCGTGATCAAGATCGAAGGCGCGTTCGGACGCGGCGACGCCGTGGTGGTGCGCGGGCCGGACGGCCACGAGGTCGGCCGCGGCCTCATCGCCTACGACGCCGACGACGCCGACAAGATCAAGGGCCGCTCCTCGGCCGACGTGCTCCTGATCCTCGGCTACACCGGGCGCACCGAGATGATCCACCGCGACGACCTGGTGCTGGGCGGCGGCTAAGCCGGTCCTCGTCGCGTTTTGCGCAAGCTTTGGACGATGCCCGGCCGGTATAACGCCGCGCATCGGCACTCCTCAGAGTATGAGGGCGGGTTTTTAGTAAGGGAACCCGGCACCCGATCAGGCGTTATCCCCGTACGACGCGACACATAAGGTATTGAGTTGGAAGGCGATTAACCGATCGCCCGGAAGCCCTGGCCCACCGGAGGCCGGGGTTTTCTGTTGTCGGCCAATGGCCTAGTCGTGATTGGGACCGCACTAATTCGGCACGGCGAAACGCAAGCTCCGCCAATGGCCGAGCATCATCGGCGGCCCTGTGGATCAGTGCCGCCGGCCGCGCCTGTCGGAGCGCCGGGTGACGCCTGATTTGCGCTGCACCGGGTGATTCGGCAGCGGAAAGAACGTGCCGTCGGGAAACTCGAGATACCGGCTGAAAACCTGCACCTGGTCCTCCCCGCCGCGTTGGCCTTCGATCACCAACTTGGTGCCGACCGGAAAACGGCTGGGCAGCCGACTTGAACTATACGCCATGGCACTCATTCCTCTTGCGACGCGTCACCCTGCCTGCCCAATGTGTAGATCAATCGACCGTTCCGCCCTGATTGCGGCTTATCCACACTATCCCCAGCTATGACCTCCGAGGCCGCAGAACCGGTGGCGTCTCCGGCCTGCCTCGCCCCCGCGACCCCGACGTGATAGGAACCAATGAACGGGTTTATCGGGCCTTTTGCCATGAGCGCGCCGCTGAAAAGCATTGAAGGGACGGGGGATATTGCCGCCGCCATGGCCGAGATCGGCCGCCAAGCACGAGCCGCCGCGCGCGTTCTGGCGCTCGCCCCCACCGCCCAAAAAGACCGCGCTTTGGAGTTCATGGCCGCCGCCATCCGGGTCCAAACCCCCGGCATCCTGGCCGCTAATAGGGAGGATATCGCCGAGGCCCGCGCCAAGGGCATGACCGGTGCGTTTTTCGACAGGCTGTCGCTCGATACTGCCCGCGTCGAGGCCGTTGCCGCGGCTATCGACGCAGTGCGCGCGCTCAAGGATCCGGTCGGCGCCGTGACCGAAACCTGGACGCGGCCGAATGGCATGCGCATCGAACGGGTCAAGGTGCCGCTAGGTGTCATCGGCATCATCTACGAGAGCCGGCCGAACGTGACCGCCGATGCCGGCGCGCTGTGCCTGAAATCCGGCAATGCCGCGATCCTGCGCGGTGGCTCCGACAGTTTACGAACGAGCCGCGCCATCGTCGCCGCGCTCGGCCAGGGCTTGCGCCAGGCCGGCCTGCCAGAAGGGGCGATCCAGCTGGTACCGACGCGCGACCGCGCCGCGGTCGGCCTGATGCTGAACGGATTGCACGGCATCATCGACGTCATCGTCCCGCGCGGCGGCAAAAGCCTTGTGCAGCGTGTGCAGTCGGAGGCGCGTGTGCCCGTGTTCGCGCATCTCGAAGGCGTCTGCCATGTCTACGTGGACAAGGCGGCGTCGCTCGATATGGCCCAGAAGATCGTACTCAACGCCAAGATGAGGCGCACCGGCGTCTGCGGCGCCGCCGAGACGCTACTGGTCGACCGCGCCGCCGCCCCTAAATTTCTCCGGCCGCTGGTCGAGATGCTGATCGGTGCGGGTTGTGAAATACACGGGGATCAAACCACGCTGGCCGTGGATAAGCGGGTCAAACCGGCGACCGAGGAAGACTGGTCGACCGAATATCTCGACGCCATTATCGCCGTTAAGGTCGTGGACGGAATTGCCTCCGCCATCGAACATATCGAGCGCCATGGCTCCCACCATACCGACGCCATCGTCACCGATGACGTGGCAGCGGCGGAGAAGTTTCTGCGCGAAGTGGACTCGGCTATCGTGCTGCATAACGCCTCAACCCAGTTTGCCGATGGCGGCGAATTCGGCTTCGGCGCAGAGATCGGCATCGCCACCGGGCGACTGCATGCGCGCGGACCGGTGGGTGTTGAACAGTTGACCACCTTCAAATACCGCATTCGCGGAACCGGTCAGATCCGGCCGTGACAGCGCAAATACAAGCCCCGGCCGAGCACGTGCTTCCTCCTCACGCGCCCGGCATGAAGATCGGCCTGTTTGGTGGAACTTTCGATCCGCCACACGAGGCGCACCGC
>Ga0134126_10012711_pt1 | contig 10623 bp, 5 predicted proteins | sample KB31752_FD_96881 | JGI IMG/M metagenome (GOLD analysis project Ga0134126, IMG submission 96881) | Terrestrial soil microbial communities with excess Nitrogen fertilizer from Kellogg Biological Station, Michigan, USA - KB3-175-2 | ecosystem: Environmental > Terrestrial > Soil > Unclassified ...
AAATACACTTACTTTTAATACTTTCTCCATCGATGATCCTGCTTTGATTAACTCCTTCTCCAGTTCTTTGAGTACAATTTCAGTATGGGCTTTGATTTCAAACGGCGCTACGTGGGCTCCTTTGCCGGCAATGTAAACTACTCCATTGTGTATAGTATGGCCCGAGAACAAAGGCACATCCTGGGAAGTCGTTATGCTTCCAACCCGTTTTTCATTACCCGTAATAGCTCTTGCTTTTGCCGCAAATCCTAAACCTGCGATGGCTGTCACGGAAGCTAATAACTTTTTAATGGCTGATCTTCTTTCTGTTTGCATAATTTTGTTTTAAATGGTTTATAAAAAATTTCATTGACACATTAATTTTAAATTCAAATCAGGTGGTCTAATTCCTTAGAATTAGCTGCCTAAAATTTAATTCACTGATGGTGATGAATTAGCGCTAATAGTAATGAAGATTCTGTAAGTTAATGAAAGAGAATTCCTTGCTTTTTTAACCAATTTCCTTTTTACGTCGGGCTTTAGCAACTCAGATTCCATCATTGACTTAGATAAGACTTGCTTTTATAGTACACGAATTAACTCTAATCTTTAGCACCTCCAATTTACCGAAAAGTAGCTATTTATGGCGCTTTGCTTTCCAGGCCGCCATACCATATTCGCTCAAGCTCACTTTTCCTTCCATCGAATCTGCATCGCTCACTGTACCTATAAATTCAAAATTAAGCCGTGTACCAAATTGTGTATAGGAACTGCGCAATAGAATGTCGCGCCCATCAAGAGTTCCCGCTAACTCACGCGGAGCAAGACTGCCATAATGAGTACCTGACAGAACATTCCCCTTTTGGATGAAGACAAATTTCTGTTTGGCAACACCTGCCGCAAACCTCATTTCAAGATCCCACTGCCCGTTTAAGTCAAAAGCAGCAGGACTAATCGCCTTTTGCTTGTTTGGCGGATTTGACAATATTTTGAAAACCCGATCAGCGATTATCAGTTCTTCTCCCTTTTTAAGTTGGGAGGTGTTAATCAAAATATTTGGTTTTAAGTTGGGAGGAAACGGCAAAAAACTACCGGCGCCACTAACCGCGACACGTGGATTTGCATCCCAAAGCAATTGTTCGACATCATACCCGGTAAGAGGAATTTGTGAAATATCCCAACGGACATACAACGAAGGGCTGGGATTTGACAGTTCTCCTTCCTTTGGTTGGAGAATCTCAGTGCTAACTCCTTCTATCTTTAAACGGCTGGCAATATATTTTAAGCTTTTTGTCCAAATTTCATTCTCCCTGGCATGGTCGCGCTTCATCCACATCTCAACTGAAGCAAGCATCCCCAAAATTTCCTCGCGTCCCACCTTATACCCACGACCAAAGCCGTGGTGCGGAGAACTGGTAACCCAGGCAGCTTTTATTAGATCTTTACGGCCAATCAGCAGGCCGGCGCATTGTGGGCCACTAAGATATTTCCCCCCGCTATAAGCCACTAATTCAGCCCCTTGGGTTAAGTGCGGATTTGGAACAGGCAAACCTTCTGCGGCAGCATCAACTAAGATTGGAACGCCTTTGGGTTTTGCAAACGAAGCAATTTCTTTAAGAGATAAAGGACCATTCATTGACTCTGTTCCCGCCAAAACCAGTACCATAGCAGTCCTGGGACCAAAAGCTTCTTCGAGCTCTTTTCGATTTTCTACCGTAATCATTTTTACACCCACGCCTCTAATTGCCGATTCGTAAGCTGTCCACGAATATTTTGGAATAATCACTTCGTTTTTCATTCCATTGAGATTAGGAAGTTGCCAGAGTTTATCAGGATCACCCTGTGTAATAATTCCGGTCGTAGCCACAATCAATGCACCGGTAGCCCCGGTCGTAACAAGTCCGGATTCTGCCCCGGTGAGGTCTGCAATGCGTTTCCCTGCGCCATCCATTAATTCATCAATCTCTACATAATCAAGCGTTGCCTCGCGCATTGCATTTTCAACTTCCGGCAACATACGACAACCTCCAATAATGGTAATTGTGCCACGTCCATTAATTACAGGTCTCACGCCGAGTGAAGCATAAATTCCTTCGCCTGTTCTTTGTACAGAACCGGTAATTGGACCACCATGCAATGCTCCAGCTTCAGCCGATTTGAACGGAAATCCTTTGCGAATAATTCCAGTTAAAGGCAAAAGGCTCAAATTCCTGATTAATGTCCTTCGTTTCATAATTTGCTAATTTAAAACTATCTGATTTTAGTTTGAAGCAATTATTATTTCCCTGGATTTTATTAAATGTTTTTATTAAAGTAAGATTTATAAATTATTAATTATCAAATATTTAATGATGTCTTTCATTTAGATAAACTATTTATCCCACCACACTCTCGTTAATAAATTATCTCCATTTAACTCTGCAAAACCTTGTCTTTGTAGCGCCGCAATATAATTATCATGGTTGGTTAAATTTTCCGAATTAGGCAATGAAAAACGTCTAAACATCTTACCGCCCGTCACATTTCCCGGATAGTTAACGGGGGTTAATATTGGATAACCTGTCCTTCTCCAATTGGCGTATACTTCATAATCATTTCCGAATAATGACAGCCACTTCTGAACGGAAATTTGTTCCAACTGTTGATCAAAGGTGCCAGCCGAATTGTAGGGATTGGCTAACTTATAAGCGTTTATCTGGTTCTGGCTGATATCTCCTGAACTGATACCCACGGCAGGATATAAGGCCCACTGAGTCATTCCGGCATCTACGCCTTTATCATAAGCCTGCTGTGCCGTTAAATCACTATACCATCCTCTAAGCGCTGCTTCAGCTAACAAAAGATAGGCTTCTGAAGGCCCCATTATTATAATAGGTGCTGCTACGTTTACTACCAGAAGAGACGGTTCAGAGTAAGTATCAAAATCAGTTGGTTTGGTATTCAAACTTCCACTTACCATTCCTTTTTGGATATTGAAGGAATTATCAGCGGTATAAGTAGTTGCACCGGGAGAAGTTGGCACCCATACAACTGAAATGACAGCCAGGCGGGGATCCTGTGTGTTTTTAAGGTAATCAATAAAAGTTGCAGCGTACTTGCCTCCTTCCACATTATCTCCTCCAGGGCTGATAAAATTTCCGTCAAGCATAGCGCGTACCTGGGGATTTTGAGCTCCGGACACATTTGCATACGATATTTTTGCTATGTCAGCATCTGAAGACATTACGCCTCCGGAAATAGCCTTTTGCACCCATGTTTTGGATAAATCAGCATCTACATTACTTAGGCGCATACCCAGCCGCAACATCAAAGTGTAAGCAAACTTCTTCCATTTTGCAACATCACCGTGATAGAAAAGATCTCCGGTTCCAAATGACGGCTTGGAAGCATCTAAAGATGTGGCAGCCGCATCAAGCTGGCTCAACATGTCAACGTAAATGTCTTTCTGCGTATCATATTTCGGTGTAAGATTCCCTTTACCCTTCAAAGCATCCGAATATGGAATATCACCGGCTACATCGGTCAGTTGGTGGAATTCGTACACTTTTAATATTTGGACAATTGCATTTTTATTGACATCATCGGGGCCTTGTACAAGAGATTCCAATTGAATCAACCTGTTTAGTTTGGAGACATAGAAACTATCAAAAGGCGCAACTGTACCGTTAAAACTATAATATTTATCTCCGATTGCAGGAACCTCCTTATAGGTAGAAAAATACTGCATGCCTTCGGCAAGAACCGAATAATTGTATGCCGGAGTTGCCAGAATCGCCCCTGTGAAAAGATATTCAGGTATGGCTGTTTCGGTGGCATTGGGGTTTTTATTCAAATCCGTCAAACTCGCTTTGTTACACGATGCCAGGAGTAATGCACTAAGCGGGATTATTAATAATTTTAAAAAGTTCCTTTTCATAATAAGTTTAATTTATTTTTCAATTAAAATTTTATATTCAAGTTCAGTCCAATATTCCGGGTTCTGGGTTCACCTGTTCCCGTAGTGCCGGTAATATTGCTTACCGTCTGCTCAAACTCCGGATCCAATCCTGCCGCCTTCATTTTTTTATCACGATACAGGATCGCAAGATTGCGTCCTACAATTGATATCGAGGCTGATTGCATCTTAACAAACCGCAATTTATTCACCGGAAGATTATAGCTTAATATTAAACTCCTCAATTTAATAAAATCTGTGTTGAACACATTTACACTTCCTGAATAATTGTTACCACGGTTATTGTAATAAGTGTCTAACTGGTCAACCGGCCATAATTTGCTGAAGGCATTTCCATCCTGGTCCACTCCTGTTAATTGCAACCCCGTTTCTCTGCCGGGGAGTGTTTCTTTTGTTAAACCAAAACGGGATGCATACAGCCATAAATTACTGTATCCAACGGCTCCGAATTTACCATCCAGCAAAATATTCAATGAAAACTTTTTATAATGAAACTCATTGGTTAACCCCATTAAGTACGGCGGATTGGCTACCCCCAGGTTAGCCATCACACTTGCCTCATAGCCACTTGTTTTGTTGTAAACCTGGGTACCTTTAGCATCTTTTAAAAATACCAGGCCCTGCACTGTGCCGTAGGGCAAACCCACCTGGGATATGATGTTAACGCCACCAGAAATTCCACTTCCAATAGTTAAAGTAGTAAGGCCAGGAGCAAGGCTCACGATATCATTCCGGTTCCATGCCATATTGTAACTTACATTCCATCTGAAATCCGGATTTGCTATTGGAGTACCTGTCAGTAACAGTTCTATACCATGGTTCCTCAGGGTACCTACATTTTGATCGCCTGCCAGATAACCAGATGCATTGGAAATATCCGGACGAAGAATATTATTGGTGGTTAACCGGTTATAATAGGTTGCATCTATTCCCAACCTATTTTGAAATAATTGTAATTCAAACCCGCCCTCTGAAGTAGTTACCGTTAATGGCCTCAAAGTTGGATTGGGTAATCTATTAGGCGCATTTAGCACCGGAACGCCATTAAAGCCGCCTGTGGTAAGACTATAAGTTTGGTTAATAACATACGGGTCAACAGTTGCCGCACCTACCTGTGCCCATGATCCGCGAATCTTCAAAAAGCTGATGGTTTTAGGAAGTTTAAAAGCATCTGATAATATAACACTTCCGCCAATCGAGGGATAGAAAATACCATTCGTTCCCGGGTTAAGCGTAGAAAACCAATCCTTTCTACCTGTTACGGACAAATAAAATATTTTTTTATAGTCAATATCCGCTGAGCCAAATACCGAGTTTGTGCCATAATGTGTCTCTGTCTGGTTCGAGGGATCCAGGGTAGAAAGATTGGTATAGCTGATAAAATCAGGTAAGATAAATTCTCTTCCGGTTATCTGTCCCAATAATGCATTATTGCGCTCCCTGTTTGCACCTACAAAGGCGCTCAGGTCAAAATCTTTTAGAAATTCAGTGTTATAGTTTAATGTAGCCCGCAGGGTGGTAACATCATTTTGAGACTGGTATGAATTATAATAGCCTTTCGGAGTAAAGGCTGAGCCTATCGGTACGTAATTGGACCGGTTTAAAAATATAAAATCTTTGCCTACAACTCCCTTTAAAAATAAATTCTTTAAAAGATTAACCTGTACGCTTCCTGAACCAATAAAACGATTCCGTGTGTCATCATTACCCGTTTTATTTACCACAAACCAGGGATTTGGCGCTGCCGGTACCGGATTCCATTCTATCTCTTTACCAGCTTGATTATAGCCCGGCGCCAAAGATCTGATATCCACGGTATTGCCTATTAAGTAGGTAGCCCAGCTCGGATTCAATTCCGCATAACCCACGTTAGGTCTGTTATGACCTTTTTCATAATTATATTGTGCATTTCCTTCTATAGTTATAAAATCATTCTTCCCCAATCTTGACAGCACACTCAAATTTGAAGTCTTTCTGTCAAAAGTTGAATTAGGCGTTTGGGCCTTTGAGTTAAGATCCGACATGGATAACCGGAAATTAAGCGCTTTGCTGCCGCCATAAAAAGCGATGGTATTGGTAAAGTCGCTGGAAGGACGATAGAAGTTCTTTATGTTGTCTTTTACATGTACTGCCGAATAGGGCCGGCTTACTCCGTCAAATTGAATAACCGAAGATCCGTCTATTTTAGCGCCATAAGACAACCGACCGGCACTGAGGGCTGCTGCTTGGGTAGCAGGTTTTACGCCATCGTTTCCGGAGCCATACTCATATTGGTAATTGGGAAAAGTAGCAGGGGTTCCGTACATTAAATTTGAATTATAATCAACACCGATCCCTTTTTGGCTTTTGCCTGATTTTGTAGTAATCAGTATAACGCCATTCGCTGCCTGACTACCGTACAACGCGGCCGCTGCGCCACTCTTTAAAACCGTAATGGATTCAATATCGTCCGGATTAAGACTGGATATTCCATCGCCAACGTCATAATTAAATCCCGTGCTGCTGGCTGATGCGCCTCCATTACCATTATAGATAGGCGAACCATTTACTACATACAAAGGCTGGTTATTAGCGTTGGGATTAATAGCCCCTACTCCCCGGATAATTACACGGCTCGAACCACCGGGGCCTGATGCAATCTGAGTAGCATCAACTCCGGCAATCTTGCCGGTCAAAGCACTCGCTACATTGTTTTCACGAGCTTCCGTAAACTCTGATCCTTTTATCTCCGAAGCTGCATAAACTAACCCGCGTTTCAATTTCTTAACGCCAAGAGCAGTTACAACCACCTCATTTAGTGAGTTATCTATCCGGTCCAGGTTTACATCAATTCTTGAACGGTTTCCCACAGGAATTTCTTGGGTTACGTAGCCTGTGAATGAAACTACTAACACAGCGCTGGCATCCGGTACTTCAATTGCAAAATTTCCATTAGCATCTGTACTTACGCCTTTGATAGTACCCTTGATGGTTATGCTGGCGCCCGATAATGGATTTCCATTTTCATCTCTCACTCTTCCATGAATTTGAACCGGAGGAGGCATACTGGCTATCTGAGAGACTTCGTACTTGTTTGCTGTCTTCAGCGACTGGATTACAATCGTATTCCTGACAATGGAATAGGTGAGCCGCTGGTCTTTTAAACAGGCCGATAAAGCCTGGCTCAAAGTAGCATCTGTAACAGATATATCAATAGGATCCGTATTATTAATAAGGGTTTTATCATAAAAAAACAAGAATCCGGTTTGCTGTTCAATATCTTTAAATACCTCTGATAAATGAACATTACTCTTTACGATAGTTATCTTTTGAGCATCGCTTTTCGCATTAACCTGGAAAGTAAAAAATAACAATAGCGCAATTGTCAGTTTCATAATCATCCATGTTTTGGCCTTTAATGATTTGGCTTCCTTTTTGTTTTGGTTGCCTACAGTTAAAATCATAGTTTTGATTTTTGGTTATAAAATTTGTTTCAACGACAGTTTTTAGCCTTTAGCCAGCGATGCCGCAAACATTGCTGGTTTTTTTCAATTACTATTCGGCTCCATAGTATTCCGGTATTTGCATATCCGGCTGTAGAGCTCTCCGGATAGCTTTTCATCTTAATTATTTCTGCAGATCTCGGCAGTAAACCGACAAAAAATTCAAATTCTTATTTTATTATTGAACAATTATTTTTTTTCCTTCGATATTAAATTTCACGTCACTTAACTCCAAAATTTTCAATACATCGGACAACTGAGCATCCCGGCTGATTTTGCCTTCAAAGCTTCGGACAGGCACTTTGCCCGCATACACAATATCTACATTATACCATCGTCCTATCTCACTCATGATCGCAGTGATATTTGCTCCATCAAATTGAAACAAACCATTCTTCCAGGCTATCACTTCATCCATATCCGCATTTTTTATTTCAATATTATTATCATTCTTTTTTATTACACCTTGCTGTCCTGGTTTCAACAAATCCGATGCGGTACCTTTTGTTATTTTCACACTGCCTTCTAATAAACTGGTCCTTATTGCATTTTCATCCTGGTATGCGTTTACATCGAAATGAGTGCCTAATACTTCCACCTGAATGTCGTTTACTTTTACATGAAATGGCTTTTCTCTATTTTTTGCCACTTCAAAATAGGCTTCGCCAGTCAATTCAACTTCCCGGAACTTACCGACAAAGGCGGTTGGAAAATGCAGTGACGATGAGGCATTGAGCCAAACCTTGCTGCCATCCGGCAATACTACCTGGTACTGTCCGCCACGCGGCGTACTAAGTGTGTTATAAGTTACCGGCATGTTGCCCCTGGAAGGCGTTGACCCGTCATAAACCAATAAGCCATTTTGTTTTTTTATGTTAGCATTCCCATGTTGAAGGCGTCCATTTTGAACGCTATCCAATACAATCGTACTTCCATCGGCCATTGTAAGTATGGCATGATTTCCTCCTGGTAAAATCGCCGGGGATTTTACTGAGGGAATAGCGGCTACTTTTATCTTATGCTTATTTTCATTAGTAGTAATCCAGTAAGAAATACCTGAAATAAATAAAATCACTACAGCAGCGGCAACCATCCGCATCCATGGCTTTAAAATGACTTTTTTATTTTCAATCGGAACTACCTTGCCTTTATCTTGTTGCAAAATCTTTTGCAGAATAGAAACGGAAGCATGCTTAGGCATCTGGACTCCTGCTCCTGTGTCCCTGATAACTCCTTCGATTAATTTTTTTACGATCGATTCATTTTCCGGAAGAACCAACAAGGCCATGAACTCTTTTTCTTCTTCTTCAGAACACTGATGAGAAACATAACATTCAAATAAATATTCTAAGCGGGATAAGGCCATACAATTTGATTCATATTTATACAGACAGCAAGCAAAGCAATCGTTATTTATATAAGAGTACGCTTTAGGAGGGAATGGGGGTGTTTTAAAAAAATATTTTCTGAGAAATAAAATATTATGGTTGGCCGTAAGGGTAGATCCTTGTGTCATTGGTTTCTCTTCTGCGGCCTGAGCGGTTGTATATTAGAATATTGTCAACCCTGAGAAGGTATTTCAAGTTGAAATAATTTTACAAAGATTCGTAGCTTTTAAAGTAAACCATTCTAAGAATAGCGAGAGGCTTTATAACTTTAGATTTACTCTGAGCAAATCAACAAATAATTAGGATTTCTGTTTTTTAGAAATATACTTTTTACATTATAATAACGGGAAGGAATAGACGAAAACTTTAGCTTCTTACTTGTCCGTAGTTGTAAACATACGGAAAGCAGTCCTTTTCATTTTTAAACATTCTACGGATAGCAGGGAAAAGTTTTCATTCACGGAATTTTCAGCCACTTTATTTAACTTTTAATAAAACCTTGAATACTGACACTGACTTAAAAATTTTGAGAGACTACATTTACTGTGGAATCAGTAGATATATTTTTATAATCGATAGATAAGAAATATTTATACCAATTCTTTGGGATTGTCAAAATCGTATCAATAAACAGTCTATTACAATTTAAAAAGATTTTCCTTTCTTCATTAGTTTTGCTATTAATTAATCTAAGGTTATAGGTAATTTCAAAGTCAGGTGGATGCGGGAAATATAAAAAGAAATTGGTTGCTGAATCGTTCGTCGCGGAGTAAACCTTTTTAAGAATAGGTTTTGAATTGAATAAAAAATATTTACAACTTCCCTTCGAATTATATTTACAGTTTATTAATTCTTTTTTATCCAAATCTGTAAAAGAATATTCATAAATCTTACCATTATAGAAATCAATTGCTTCACCCACCGCGAGTCCATAATAATATGTTCGTATCGATTTCAAATTGCCTTCGCTGTCAAATTGATAAACATGACCATCTAACAAACCATTTGAATACTTAATCGAATCCTGAATCTTTCCATTGTCATAATAAGTAATACTATCGCCATTTAATTTTCCCATCAGATAATTTGTCTTTGCCAGTATTTTCCCGTCTAAATTATAATAAATCGCCTCTCCATCAATCAACGTATCATGTACAAATTTGGCTTTAACAATATAGTTACCAATTTTCTTATTGATATAACTATCATTGTTGCAACTCAAAATTAATGTACAAAATAAAATAAGATAAAATTTCATAGATTAATATTATTTACCTGATGTTTTAAAAATAGTCATTTTTGCAGTATCATTTACAGGGCCACCATTAATAAATTGAATAGACATTGATGAATCCGTGTCAAACGGCGTAGTGGCATAAACATGCTTGCCTGTTGTATCAAATTTGCTTACAAGTGAATATATATAAACATCGAAACCCCAGCTATCCTTAGATTTAGAATACCAAACATAGAAAGTGGCTGCTGTCCTGAGTTTGCAACTCAGGACATCTTAATCATATCAGAAATTCTATTTTTAATAATCCACATTGCTTTCCATAAAAATAATCTTTTGCACTACTGTAAATATAGTCCTCCGCTTTTCCCACTATTCCTGCTTCTACCGGATTATTGTGGATATATTCTAATTTCTGTGCTGCAAAATCAGGAGTATATATTATTTTTGGTTGGTTATCCTGTTGCCAGAATTGATGATAGGTGTTTCTGCTGTTAAGTTCTCCAGCTTTTTTAAAAATTTGAATCATCCACTCTTTTCTGCTTTCTCCCGGATGTTCAATAATAGATTTTATAAGTTGTTTGC
>Ga0134126_10012713_pt1 | contig 10623 bp, 13 predicted proteins | sample KB31752_FD_96881 | JGI IMG/M metagenome (GOLD analysis project Ga0134126, IMG submission 96881) | Terrestrial soil microbial communities with excess Nitrogen fertilizer from Kellogg Biological Station, Michigan, USA - KB3-175-2 | ecosystem: Environmental > Terrestrial > Soil > Unclassified ...
AGGGGCTAAAGCCCAAGTGTTCATTCGGCTGCTGTTCGGCACGACTAAAGTCGTGCCCTGTTACAAAGCGCCGGCGAGAAGGAGGTTTGTCAGCAGTCTGGCAAGGCCCGGCGTCCGGGCCGGGCCTTGCTGTTCTTCCGTCATCCCTAGTTCTGCCGAGAACATGCTTTCTTCCCGGTCCAGCTCCGGGAGGGGCCTAATCCGGATGGTGTTCGTCGTCGTCGTGATGACGACGGTCACGGTCGCCGTTCCTCATATGGTCCATGGCAACCGAGTAGCCGCGGCGGAAGCCGTCGCGGAAATCGCCCGCGAACTGCCGGTCCACAGGCGGGTGCTTGTACATCCGGTGATCGTCGGCATCTTTGTGGCGACGTTCGTTCCAATCGCGCCGTGCTGCTTCGATGCCTTCATGAAATCCCTGCCGTTGCGCATCGCGATAGTCATCCGGCGGACGCTCCCAATCCTGGTCCCGGTCCTGGTATTGGCCGATTCCTGGTGCGAGCGGCGACGCATGGGCCTTCACCGCAAAACCCGCCGGCGCTGCCAGACCCGCCGTCAAAGCCGCGGCGGCAATCCATTTCATGTTCATCTTCTCCGTCCTCCTTGCACGATGGAGAGATGGGAGCCCTGTTCAGGGTGTTGCTTTTCGCCTGCGGTTTGCTGTGTCCGCTTTCTGCCAAAAATGCCGCAGAGCATTGATTTCACGATGCATGATCGTTTGTCTTCGCCAGGTGCTTGTAGGCGTCGTTGTACCCTCGCTTGTAGCCATCGCGCCAGTCCGGAACATAACTCCGGTCTACCTTTGGCTTCACGTATTGCTTATGCCGCTCCAGATCCGGGTCTTTATGGCGATCGAAGTCCTTGACGCGGCCTGCACTCCGGCATGAAAACCCTGGCGCTGCATTTCGCGGAATTCGGGCGGCGGCTGCAGCCACGGCAAAGTCAACCCGTTCTGCGCCCCTGCCGGCGCTGCATACATCGGCGCAGGCGTAACAGCCAAGCCCAAGCACATTGCGACTCCCGTACCAAGCCCGATCAGCAGTTTCTTCATCGCCCGCCTCCTGCGCACATTCACAGTAGGAATGGCAGGCCCCAAGCGGTGTTGCTTTCAGCCTCAGTCTCTCCTGTACTTTGCGCACCGCCACCCGAGGCCGGTTGCCACCTCGCATCAGCGTTTCCACTGAAAAGAGCAATGAGCCGTCGATCATCGCCTATTTCAATAGGTTCGAAGGAGAGATGGAAGCATGTGTGTGATTGGCGTCCCCGACGGGATTTGAACCCGTGTTATCGCCGTGAAAGCGGGTCCGGGGCCAAATTGCAGGGTTTGGCCCGCCGGAGCAGGATTCGCCTTTCGCCAGTGCTGGCGCAGGGATTCGCGCATTCTCCCGGTTGCAGGGTTTGCGTCCGGTTGTAGGGTTTGGCGGCTGAATTGTCACGATAGCGTCACGGCCGTTTTTACGTGTCAGAAAATCTGGAGTTTCGCAATCATTGGCGTGCTGCCGACCCTACCGGCGGTGACGAATTGTCGTCGTTGCTTGGCGTGCTATCAAAAATGCTCTTACAGGTTGGAATGGTATCTAGGCCCCCACTCAAGGACTCGTTCTTGTAGTTCCAATCCCACGTGCGACAGAGTTGACCAGTCACGGTGTCCAAGGCAACACCGGGAGACGCCGCGTGCTCTGAAACGTTCTCAAAGCGATGAATCGGCGGGCGGTGTTTTGTCGGTTCGGCTTTCTGGTTTTGCAGCAAATCACCGCATCCAAGGCAGCACACAAGCGGGATGGTCAGAACCGCCAGAGTTTTTCTCATGCCGAAATACTAGTTCGGGATAGACGCTCAAGCTCAAGTTTTTGTTCTTCAATGCAGCGCGAGACTTCCGAATCGTCTCACCTCTTCCGCCCGCAAACGCGAATCGAACCATCGGTATCGGTGCATCAAGCGACTGTACGTCTTTCGGTGCATTCCCTTCCGTCTGAACGGCTCCCCGTCGATTACGCACCCATTCCCGCCGATGCGCATGTGCAATTCCTGGGCGCGGGCTAGGGCCCGGTCAATATCCGATTCGCGTTGGCTCTTGTACGCCAGTTCGCGGCAATGCCGGCAAAGGAAATACTTGCCTGAATAGAGAATGGCGGCTCTACGCCCGCAGCCTAGACCGGGACAAACAAACCAAGGGCGCGAACCTCCGTAATGGCATCGGGTCCGGTCTATTCGAATTGCGTATTCTAGCGACTCCCAAGGTTCACCGTTGCGCTGATGCCTGTAGGTGAGCACAACCCGGTCGCTTTCCGACCTTCCCCCCACGCTCGAAATAACTTCTCCGCGACGGGACCACTTGGAAGTGAACTCGGCACCCGGCGATAGCCATCCGCCCCGACTCAACGCGCGAACGTCCAACGATCTGAAATCGTCAGTGGTCGATTTCCATCCATGCCGTCCGCTGCCCCAACCGCCCATATTTCGCTCCAGGATTTTCCGAAATCATAAGGCAAATCGAGGATCGGCGGATTTCAAGCAAACCCAGGCAAAGAGGCGCTCTCGCGCGCGCGGAATGTTGTCGAAATTCACGTGTGCGGCAGAAAATGCCTGAGGCGGAAATTTTAGTTTCCGCCCCTTGTGGGTTGAGTTGTGGGTTTGCTCTACCCTTCGCCCGGCAAAGGCGAAGCTCAGATCGATGGATGCCGAACTTGATTGGGTGATTCGTTGATTGGGTGTTTCTCTGATAGGTTGATTCCTGATTCCCTGATTTACGGATTTCCAGTTTCAGCGATTCTTATCGTGCCAATTTTCGCGGTCATTTTCGCTCCACTCTCAGAACATCGACCACCGCGCTATAGACCAGCGCATCCGGTTTGGTATCGTCGTTCTCGTCCCGGACCACATCCGCAACACGCACGGTGTAGAGCAGCCCACTCTCTGTAAGCACATCCCAATCCATTTGCTGCCCCTTCCTGGGGCGTTCGCCGTTCGCAAGGCACCAGAGCGCATAGAACCTGGAGCGCGGGCGTGTGTCTGCTCCTCGTTTGTTGCTGCCCATGTTGTAGAAGGCCGAGACGCATTGCCCTTCCGCGATCAAACAAAACTCAACGCGAAGGCTCCAGCGCCGGTATCGCCTGATCCACTCCGGCCCCTGCCAGCCGATGCAAATAGCTTGATACTCGCCCGGCGGGATACGCGGGTAGTCTGCACCCTGCCAAACCACGGGTCGGGCGCTGGCGGTCTTGCTTGCCATGTCGCCCGACTATGCCTGTTCCAACCGAGGGCGTGTGTTTTCGGCCATCACCTTGCGAATTTCAGCGATGGGAATGAGGAGCTTTGCGCCAAGCTTGACGCTGGCAATTTTGCCTTCGTAAGCATCGCGCCTCCAACTCCACCGGCTCCGGCCCGTCATGGTCTCCGCGCCCTGCACACTCACGTATTCAGGTTCTACTCTTGCAATGACCGCCATAGAAAAATTCCCCCTTCTGTACATAGCCTAACGCTGCCCTGTGCTATGCTCAAGACACAAAGCATGGCACACAAATCCAAACCCGATGTGACGAGGGATTTTGAGATCCCGGCTCGATTTATCTTTCAACCGTTTAGCGCGGACTGGCGGATTGTGAGCGCGGAGACGGTGGAGTGGGTGGAGAACCCAACACTACTTAGATCACTCTTGGGCAGGCAGGATGAAGAAGCAACAGAGAAGAACTGGCTGAGGGTTCGCATTGATGTGCCGGACGCAGAAGACGCGGGAATGATCTCCATGTTTGCCCGTTACCCGTCTTACACGGTCTTGATGAACCGTACCGAAATCCCCGAGGACGTATTGACCGCGCATGAGAATCACCAAAACACGCCAGATGTCGCGGGCCGTTCCTTTCTGGTGCTCATCTATGAGAAACCCGAATTCATGGACAGGTTTTGGACCCCCGCACCGGGGGACACATCAAAAGACGCACGTCCCATGCGCGATGAATTCCTGAATCTGAGTTTGGGTGATGATGCCAATTGGCCGTGGAGTCTTCGCCGGTTTCTCAACAAGTGGGGATTGTGGGAACTCGGTTCCGGTTTCTGGCGTGACAGGAATATGAAGAATGACCAGCCCGGCTTTGTGGTGGTTAGTCCTCACTCGCTCAGAGAGCAACAGGACAACTATCGAAAGGCAGTCCTGAAAAGCAGCGGGCGCGAATGGCTGAGCACTCACACGCTGAGCGGAGTTGCTCAGGATGTTCCACCATATTTTTTCGTCCGATGCAGTTATTGCAAGGATGCTATCGAGGCCGCGATCACGATTGACCATTTGGAGAACCGCGATTTCGGCATCTGCAAACGGCATGATTGCCGCAGACAATTTGAGCGCACGAGCGGTCAGCGAAAGGTTTACTGCAGCATCGAGTGCGCTCACCTTGCAAACGTGAGAAAACTCAGGGCCGCAAAGAAACAAGCTGAAAGAAAGAAGAAAGGGGCAAAGCTCAATGCCAAAAGCTAGCAAATGGGATGGAGTTTATCAGCGTCCAGATTCGCCGTTCTGGTGGTGCTCTTACAATGACGCAACCGGCAAGCGCGTTCGTCGCAAACTGGCGGGCGCGCACACCCGGACTCAGGCTGTGGCCATGCTGGAGGCGATCCGCACGCAAGAGGATAAGGCGCGCATTCTCGGAATCCGGCCCGCTACGGAGATTACCCTGTCAGACCTGTTTGACCGTTACAAAAAGCACCAGAAGGCGCGGATACGTCCAACCACGTTCGCGCGCTTAGGCGGGATTCTGGAGACGCTGAAAGCCAATCTGCCGGAGCAAGCGAAGGCGATTACAAAGCGCACGATTGCGGAGTACATCGACAAGCGCGCCGAATCCGTGAAACCGGGAACTGTCTGCAAGGAAATGAGCGTGCTCAAGCACTGCCTCAAACTGGCCGTGGAATGGGGGGAGTTGAATCAGAACCCGGCGGCTGGTGCGCGGCTCCCGCAACTCCCGCCCGGAAAGACGCGCTATCTGACTCCGGGTGAACTGAAGGCGGCTCTTGAGTTGGCTCCGGCATGGCTCCGCGCTCCTATGGCGTTTGCGGCCTGTACCGGAGTGCGGCGCGGCGAAATGCTGGCGCTCAAGTGGGCAGATGTGGACGCGAAGAATCGGCGGCTCTATTTGCGCGAAACCAAAAACGGCGCGCTCCGCATCCTGCCCATTCCCGAATCGGCTCTGGTGGTGCTCCGCTCACTGCCCCAGGGTGGGCCGGGTGACACCGTGTTTGCCGGAGTAGACCCCGCTTTCCTCTCGGTCTATACCAAGCGCGTTCTCAAGCGCATCGGAGCACCAGACGCCAGCTTTCACACCTTGCGCCATACTGCGGCATCGTGGATGGTGCAACAGGGTGTTGACCTGTACGCTGTGGGCCAGATTCTAGGCCACAAGACACCGCGAATGACCCAAAGGTATGCTCACCTGTCCCCGGACTACATGGCGGGCGCTGTGGGCAAGCTAGACGGCATCATGGGCGGAATTGGGATACTACCGACGGCCTGCGAGGCTGTGGGAATGCCGAGCAAATAGCATCTGGTCCTTGGGGCAGCGAAATGATAGCGTAGCTATTCGTCTTTAAGCGAGTGACATCGACCAGATTGGCTCATCAAATGCTGCCCACTGCTCAGAGAACTCCACGTCATGGTAAAAGAGGGTTCCGGGGTCCAATGAAGACGTAGATTCAGTCCAACTCCCTCGTGATGTTTGGAGGCTGGAATAACCTCAAGGAAGTTTGATGCACCATCTGGAGAATCCTTCTGCCTATCCCATTTATGGTAGGCGGTTGGCTTACCTGCCACGTACATTTGAGTCTGAATATGGAAGTCGCCTTTGGGGCCGTACAAAATGAAGTCATATGCGCCTTGGTCTGCTGCATTCCATGAAAAATCATCCCGTGTCCCGTGCTCATCCGTGACCGTCTCAACAAAACAGACGTTTGTTGCCCACTTGGGGAACGCGTGAGCGGTCCGTAGTTCGCCTAATGTTTTCTCGGCTCCGATGGGTTTGGAAGACGTACCTGCTTGAGCGTGTCCTGAGATGGCGCACAGCATGGCCATAGAGAGCGCAGCAATTGTGGGGGTTCGCATGCGCCCGATTCTCCCACAGCCAGCACGTCCCGCATAGATGACTCTCACGTTTTATCACTGCTAGATTGTCACGATAGCGTCACGCTCGCAGAGTGCGGCACGGTAACAGGCGCGTAAGTGGCTGAGTTTGTTGGCGTCCCCGACGGGATTTGAACCCGTGTTATCGCCGTGAAAGGGCGGTGTCCTAGGCCGGGCTAGACGACGGGGACGCGAAATGGCGGGAAACTCGAGAGAGGCTCTGAAGCGAGTGGCTCTGAGGTTTTCGGTTCCCGGAGTGAGACAGGAGCGGGCAGCCGGCCAAATCGCTCCATCTGAAGGCTATCAACTCACGCAGGGTGTGTCAAAATCGCATGGGTTCCGGAAGCCCGCCGGCGGGGCCGCATTATGGGAGGCATGCACGGCGTCAAGAGCTATCTGCGTGCTCCGCGCGGGTGAATTCGCGGATTTCTCTGCCGTGCGGTGAATACGGATCCCGGGTTCCGCGTCAGAGCGCTGCCATGGCCGAGTTCTGATCCGGGAACAGGCCGGCGTACTTGGTGATGCCCACCATGGTGAACACCTTGCTGAAGTGCGGCGACAAGCCGTACGCGTAGACCTTCTGCCCGCCGTTGGCCGCCTCGATCAGCATCTGGATCACCAGCGCGATCCCGCTCGAATTGATGTAGTCCACCTTGGTGAAATCGAGCAGGATAATCTTTGCCGTGGCCTTGGGCAGCGACTGATAGATGCCCAGCACGGCCTCCTTCGACGTACTGGCAATGTCGCCCTCGAAGCGGAGGATGGTGACCGGGTGTCCGGCGGGGGAAGTGATCTGATCCATACGCGTTTTGGTTTCGGTCTGCACGATTCGATCTCCGTAGATAACGTTATTCGGTGGGGGAATCCAGCCGGATGACCAGCCGGACGTAACTGCTTTTTCCATTGCCGCCGGCTACCCATTCGGCCTCGTCCACCAGCGCCTGGATGAGAAACATCCCCATGCCGCGCGGGTCTTCTTCGCCGTGGATTTTCTTGTCGATGTCCGGCCTGGGAGGCAGGCTCTTCAGGCCCTTGCCGTCATCCATCACCTTCACTTCCAGCGAGTCTTCGCCGGCGCACAGCATGACCCCGACGCTGAGGCCTTCATTGAGCCGGTTGCCGTGCTCGATGGCGTTGATGCAGGCCTCGGCCACGGCAGTCTTCAGGTCTTCGATCCGGTCCTCGCGAAAGCCCATCAGCTTGGCCACCGACGCCGCGGTGCTCATCGCCACCTTTTCATATCCCAGGCGCGACGGCAGGCGGACTTCCACATTCGCCGATTTGTGCATGATCATGCCGCTGGCTCCAGCATCGCGTTGTCTGCTTCACGGCATAACACAAGTGCGGTCATGTCGTCCCCCTGAGGGCCGTCCTCAACAAACGACTCTATGGCTGTCCACAATGCATCGAGAATACCATCGGCATTTGTCAAGTCGCAGCCGGAAAACGTGTTCCAGAGCCGGTCGGAACCAAATTCTTCCTCCCCCCGGAACGATTCCGTCAGGCCGTCGGTGTAAAAAAGCAGGCGCGACCCCGGCGGAAACGGGCAGTGCTCCACGGTGTACCGCATGTCGGGCAGCAGCCCCAGCGGCGTGCCGGTGGATTCGAACTCGCAGCGCGAGCCATCCCGGTGCAGCGCGAAGCCCTGGTTGTGGCCGGCGTTAACAATCTCCAACTCGCCCCTGGCCGGGTCGAGCCGCAGAAAGATCGCCGTGACGTAGCGCCGGCGCGCCTCTTCCCCCTCCTGCCACTGGTACTGGTTCATGCGGGCGGCCAGCTCATCCAGGGCCATTCCGGTTACCGCCATGGCGCGGAACGCCGATCGGAAGCTGGTGGACATCATGGCCGAAGCCAGTCCTTTGCCTGCGACGTCGGCCACGACCATCAGGATGCGGCCGTCGGGAAGCTCCACAATATCCAGGTAGTCGCCGCCCACCTCGTAGCAGGCGGTGGAGCGGAATCCAACCGAGTAGCCGGGAATCTTGGGCAGGCTCTGCGGCAGCAGCGACCGCTGAATGGCCCGGGCCGAATCGAGGTCCTGCTGCACCCGGGCATACTCCACATTTCGCTTGTGATTGCGCGCGTTCTCCAGCGCCACCGCGGCCTGCAGCGCCGGACCTTCCAGGAAGTCCGTTTCGTAGATCGTGAGATCGCGGCCGTCCGGAGGAGCCACCACCAGCTCGGTCATGTGCCGGCCCTCGCGGTCGCGCAGCGGGAACACCGCGAGGACGTCCTCAGCCATTCCATGAAGCTCTCCGTAACTCAGATCCGCCGATGGAAACGCAGCGCCGGCCATCTCCAGCTCGCGCACCACGATGCGCAGGACGGACTCCAGGACCTCATCCTCGCGGATGGTGGAGTGCACCTGGCGCGAGGCCTCCAGCAGGGCCTGGAGGCGAAACACCTGCTGCTGCAGATCGATTGTCTCGTTATGGTCCGATAGCTGGGGCTCGAGCGCCATGCGTTACTCCCGTGGAATCCCAATCTACCACGGCGCCGGCCATCTCCGGCGTTGTCTCCGGCTGTCCTGGCCGGGGCCAAGGGTTACATGTTGGCCTGGCCCGACCGCATGGCCTCATTGAACTGTGGCTTGGTGAAGTTCAGCGCCGCGTCCAGCCGTGCCTGGAACTCCGCCGCGCGTGCCATCAGGGCCGGGGTGGCCGCCGCAAACTCGCCTTCCACCGTCATCAATCCTTCGCCGGCCTCGTCGTTCGCCATCCGCAGCAGGTCCTTCTCGCCGGTGTTCAGGTATTGCGCGTCCCGCGGATCGGCAATCCACACCGGCTTGCCTTCGCCCAGCACGCCCGAAAGCCAGTACACCTTGCTCAACAGGTAATCCAGGCGAGCCTTGTCGTCTGTCTCGGTAAACAGGAACTTCTTCTGCCAGCGGCTGTAGAACCGGGTGGTCACCGGTACCGGCTGGCGATTGCCCGACTTGATGAACTCGAGCTGGCCGAAGTCCACCGTCTTGCGAATGGCGTTGTAGATGAACGATTCGGCATAGGGCTGCTCCATGGCCGGAACGATCTCGGCGAACGTCACCGTGACCGATGCGGCGACCTTGGCATGCAGGCCGGAGTTGCGCCCGTCCGCCAGGTCGATTTCGCCGTGAACAATATAGGTGTCGGCGCCCGAGGTGGACAGGTGGAACGGCCACTCGAACTTGCCGAACGAAATGGGGATTCCGCCCAGGGTCACGTAGCAGTCGGGCCGCGGATTGCGCAGCCGTTTGGCCTCGCCGGCCAGGTGGGCCGTCATCTCCGGGAGCAGGTTCGGCTTGTCGAAGTCGAAATTGTGCGTCAACTCCAGCTTGAGCGAGCGATTGGTGCCATCGGCCAGTCCCAGATCGAAAATGGTGGTCGGCTCGCCGTGGAAGTCGCTCCCCTGGGTTACGGAAACCAGCGTCAGCCCGGCCTGGGTCGCGGCCGTGCGCAGGGAATTGACGAGAGACGATTTCACTTCAACTGTCATGAAAGGCTTGTCCTGCCGTGGGATGTTTACCCTTTCTATTTTAGAGCATGGGTGTGTGTGTCAGTACCCGCGCGCCGCTGCTACACTGGCCGCACTTCAAAGGAGATTCCCCTGTGCGCCTCTCTGTGCTGTTGCCCGATGCGGTTCTGCTGTTTGCGTTTGTGCCGTGCGCCGGGATGGCGCAGGCCGCGGCTTCGACCACCACACCGCCGTCTCTGGATGCCGCGACTCATGATGCGGTGGTCAAGCTGGGCGGGCAGCTCATGCTGGCCGGCAAAGCCTATGACTACGACCGCATGCTCTCAGACGAGTTGGGGCCACGGCTGACCGGCTCGGCCAATTACATGAAGGCGGCGGACTGGGCGACTGGCGAGTTCAAGCGCCTGGGGCTCGCGAATGTGCATGAGGATGCGTGGGAGATCAGCAATACATGGGAGCCGGAGGTGTGGGCTACCGGTCGGATTCTCTCGCCGCGCGAGATGCGGCTGCACCTGGAGAGCGACGGGTGGAGCGTGTCGACGCCGAAGGGCGGAGTGCGGGGGAACGTGTATCACCTTAAGGCCCTGTCGGCTGAGGGGTTCAAGGCGGAGTCGGCGCAGATGAAAGGGTCGATCGTGCTCCTCGACAGGGAGTCGCTGGCCGCGGGCGGTCCACTGCTGGTTGGAAAGGCATTGGAGCTTTTTTCGCAGATGGAGGATGCGGGAGCGAAGGCATTTCTGCTGGGGGTTGGGGACCGCGAAAACGTGAGCGTCATGATCGGCATCGGCGCGGGCAATGGGGCGCTCTCCAGGATCCCGGTGGGCAACGTGGGCAAGGAGGACACGCTGCTGCTGCGCCGCATGCTCGACAAAGGGCCGGTGGAGGTGGAGTTCAGCTTCAAGAACAAGGTGCGGGATCACGTGAAGGTGCCGAATGTGGTGGCAGATATTCCAGGAACGGACGGAAGCGGCGAGTACGTGGTGATCGGCGGCCATCTGGATTCATGGCAACTGGGAACAGGCGCGGAGGATAACGGCACCGGAGCGGCTTCGGTGCTGGCGGTGGCC
>Ga0134126_10012715_pt1 | contig 10623 bp, 14 predicted proteins | sample KB31752_FD_96881 | JGI IMG/M metagenome (GOLD analysis project Ga0134126, IMG submission 96881) | Terrestrial soil microbial communities with excess Nitrogen fertilizer from Kellogg Biological Station, Michigan, USA - KB3-175-2 | ecosystem: Environmental > Terrestrial > Soil > Unclassified ...
ACCGTGTTCAGCTCGAAGGGCAAACCGATGGACATGCAACCCATGCCAGACGGTCGCCTCAGAGGCACGTTCGAGGTGACGGGCGGCAGGCTGACCGCGAAGCGAATCCGGTTGATCGTGCGCGCCGTCTGGAAGTCCGCCCTGGAGCTGGTCTACCTCGATCAGGGACCCGAGGCCGCGTTCGGCTCGATGCTCGACCCAGCACGGGAAGCGATCCTGGACAAGCTGGCGAACGGCTGGGCGCTCGTGCCAATGGACGCCACGCCCCATGAGAAGGTCAGCCTGACCTATTGGTATCCGTGCGAGGTCGAAGGGCACGACGCGATGCCGGTGTTCTTCGATCTGTTCGGCATGGTGATCATCACGGACCTGCTCTATCGCCAGGAACGCGAAGTCGAGCGCCCCGAGCGCATCAACGTCTGGACGTTCTGACGCGCCAGTGGGGGCCGGGCGGCTAGACGCCAGATCGCCCATGCCCCCGGGGTAGTCCCCGGATCAGCGCGGCGGGCGGAATGGCACGAGCGACACGCTCGCGCTGTCCAGCCACGCGGGAGTAACGGCCTGTTCGGGCGGAGCTGGCTGGGCGACGTCCGATTCAGGCTCACGGAGGCGCGGAGCTTTCGGCTGCCATGCCTTCATCTCCTGCACTTGGTCGCGGTAGAAATCAACGGCGAGGGCGCTTGTCTCTCGCACGAATGATCCCTCTGCGCGGCCTCGCTTGTGCCCCATCGGCCGGGACCTAGAGACGACAAACGTCCGAGGGTTGCGCTTCGGGTCCGGGGGATACTGCAACGCCTTGGGGTCCTCTCGGAGCTTGCCGAGGCTCGCTGCGGTGGTCACGCGCGCGTTCGGAAAGGCGGCTTCGATCAGGAGGTCATCGGGCGCGTCTGCGAGCTGTTTTAGTAGCCACGAGAACCGCGCGCGGAGTTGTCCTTCGCCCGGCGCGTCAATGGTGACGCCAACCGTTGTCTGACGAGCGCGGAGGTCGGCGCGGATTCGTAGCGGTCCAATCGCGTCGGGGATGTGAAGCACCGAAACTAGCTCGCCGTTGGTCGCCAGCGACTTTGCGGAGGCGTCAATCCGGTCGGCCGTCGTCTCTTTGCGGCCCTGCTGGACGGTGACGGCTGCTCCCAGCTCTTGCGAGAAGCTGAGCGCGAGGTACTGCGTGAACTGCTCCCAACGCTCAGCGACATCGCGCGCGGCCGGGTCGGTTCCTCGGAGTGTGCTGTCGTGGGCGGCCTTGCGAACGGGGACCCAGCTCTCGCCCATGTCCTCAAAGCCAAATGCGCCCGAGGCGTCGCTGCTCAGGTAGTGGATCAACTCACGGAGCACCCACTCCTGGTCAGGGTCCGATATGCCGTGATAACGCTGTTGCACGACGGCCTCCGTCAGGACTCGCCACCACGACATGTGCCAGAGACAAGTCGCTTTGAGTTTGCGCCCATCGACGGCCACGGGTGACTCCGTAACGCCGGAGGTGATCTGCGTCGAGATCGTCAGCACGCCGTCAAACCCGTTGGCACGCGCGACGTCCAGGTAGCCCGTGACCTGCTCGTCTTTGAGGCGCGCGCTCCCGGTCTTGACCTCCACGAGACACGTCCAGGTCTTGCCAGCTCGCCGACAGACGATGGCGCCATCGGGGATCACCGTCTTTCCATCGGCGTCCTTCAGGCGGACCTCCGCGAACGTCTCGATCACGGGTGCCTTCGGCGCCCCAAGCTCTCGGAGGAGCGCATGGCCGAACTCGGGAACGCCGTGCATGACGGCAAGTAGGGAGGAGGTCGCCCGCTTCTCCTGCTCCTGCTGCGAGCGCGTACCGTATGGAGGGATCAGGCGGGCGTGGCGCCAACCCTCAGGCTCGCTCCCGACCTTTCCCAACTGGCTTCCGACCGCCGCCACGGGGCGCGAGCCTACACGATTGAGAGACGGGAAACTCGGACGTTTTCAGTCCGTGGACTCTCGCCGAGCCGCTAGGCTGGCGTTCAACGCAGCCAGACGCGCCCGCCCCCGACCCGACACCGGCGAATGACTCAACACCGGGCGAGTCGAGGGCTGTTCTGTCGCTCCCCTCCTAATCGGGCTGAGCGGCCCGTCCATCGCAGGGGAGCGGTGCCGGAGCAGGAGGACTCAGGACTCCGGCAAGGTGGTGTCGTCGCGTTCGGCTGCCTCGCGTTCCTGCTGCTCGCGGGCCTCGCGTTCAAGGCTGGCGAAGGGGAATTGCGGCTTGTGCCAGTCAACCCCCTCCGGAAGCTCGTCCGGCCAGAAGCGCGTGTCGTTTCCGGCGACAAGCTGGACGGCGCTCCGGACGCTGGCGCTCCGTTCTTCGAGCGGACGCAAGCGCTTCGCGTTCTCGTCCCTGACGGCGATGTATTCGCGTGCGACCTTCTCGGCCTCGCCCCGGAGGGCGTCGAGCAGCGCGTCGGCGTTCTGCCCCAGGAAGGCGAAGAGGGCAGCCTCCGCGTCGCTGACAAGCTGCTCGGCGGCGTGCTTGCGCTCGTTGTGAATCTCGGGCCATGCCTCGGTGACAAGCTGTTCGCGCTTCGCCAGTAGCTCGGCGTCGAGCGGGGAGACCTCCCCGGCCTCGGCGGCGCGCTCGACCTCAGCGCGGTATGCCTGGTCAGCGGTGATCACGGCAGCTTCCGCATCGCGCCTGTTCTCCTCGACCGCGAGTACATGAGCGCGGCGATCCTGGACGGCGGTCCACAACTCGGCGGCCTCGGCTGCGAGCGGTCCCTTTACGTGCGTGAGCGGGCGGGCGCCGCCGTGCCACGGCAGCCACCTCTCCTGATCGAAACGTGACATTGAGTCTCCTGTGTTGCGTCAGAGCCAGCGCCGGATTTGGAGCTGGCGTAGCGCCCCCTCGGTGTATCTCCCGACCGGGGGGCTGATCGGGTCGATTCGACCCGGGGGCGGCGCCGTGCGTCTGGCGCCGAGATTCGTGACCTCGAAGGGCAGCGGCTTGGAGCGGCGCGTCATTGACGCCACAAGCTCGGCGTGCTGCTGCTCGGGCGTTCGGGCGAAGCGGCCTTGGGGGTCGCGGTGCTGCTCGCTCATTGCGCCGGAGCGGGGACGCCCGCGAAGGTCCAGGGGCAGGGGCAGGGTGAGCCACGGCCGCCCTCATAGTTCGGCGTCTGGCCGCGCGCCTGTTGCTCCGTGAGGACGGCAGACGGCTCGCACCGGGCGTAGTGACGCAATTTGTCGTCGGCGTCCAGCGCGGCTGCCGGATCATCATCGAAGAAGGCGTGCACCAAGACACGGGCATCCAGCCAGTCCGCCGCGTGCAAGGGCCGAGTCGCGGACCATTGCTCGACTCGTGCTCGGCGCTGCTCCGGGGTCATGCTGCGCCAGTCGATGATCCCGCTACTCGGGGTATCGGCCTGGACAGTCTCGGGTCGGCGGCGGCGAGTCATCGTGCCCTCCTCGGCGTGTAGTCCGTGCCCTTCGGAGGTCGCCCGCCCCGGTTGCGGTTCGGGTGCGGGGGACGCGCGGGCGGCTCGGGATCATCTTCGAGCGCGAGCGCCTTCACCATCGCCGCGTGCTGGGCGGCGTGCTGGCGTTCGGCGCTGAGGAGCGGGTGCGCAACGGGCCTGCCGTCGCGCGCAGAGGCCACTGTGAGGCCGTCTCGCCGGATGCGGTTCGCACACTGGCGGATTCGGTCGAGGGCGACGCACGCGGCCTCCAGGATCGCCATGCGCTCGACGTCGATCTCCCACTCGGTCAGGACATCGGTCCAGTAGCGTGAGCCGGCGGCACCGAGCGATGTCGGAGGGTCCGGGATAGAGGTATCGGACAAGGGGTCCCTTTCGGGTCGCGCCGGGGACGGCGTACCCTGTGCAACGGACACGCGGCTGATCCCAGCGGTGAAGCGGAACGGCGCGCCGGTAGTACGCGGCCGAATGAGCGATCTAGCCCGTATTGACGGGGCAAATGGCGAGGTCCTGCCGGTGTTTGACGCAGGAACCTCGCGGAACAAAAGAGACAGGCCCACAGGCGTAGCCGGCCGCCGTTTTACCGATGCCCCCCTGGGTCCTTACGTCCAGGCAATGAGCGCTGTCTCTGCGAGGGGGAGGGGACGCGCGGACGTGAGGTCGGAGGCACCAAGGAGACCCCACCTACCGCCATCAGGAATCCGAGCGGCCGAGGACGCGGCGGTTGCGCTGCGGGGGGATGGTCTAACTTCCGAGGATGCGAATCATCGAGACCGAGAGTGGGCGGTCCGTCTCGCTGGAGCAGGAGGAGCTTCGCGTGCTGCACCAGGCGCTCAATGAGGTCTGCAACGGACCAGACGCCATCGAGGCGTGGGAGTTCCCGCCACGGATCGGCGTCGAGCGGGACGAGGCGCTGGCGCTGCTCAAAGCGGTCGGCTCGGCCTACGACACCTGGAAGCGCCGGGATGAGGCGGACGCGCTCTACCGAGCCTGGCAGGAGGCGGCGACCGACCTTGGCGTCACCATCAGGCAGGTCGGTGACGCCGTGCTGGTCTCCGACTTCGGAAGCGAGGGCGGGATGTTGTGCGCGGTGCGTCGGGGCGAGGAGGAGTGGAGCGCCCTCCGCGACGAAGCCGAGCCGCTTGGCGCTGGCTCGTCCTCAGTCGGCACGACATACCTGCGCTACGACCGGGAGAGCTACATCGACATGCTCAGCGACTGGGGCTGGTGCGGTGGGGGCGCCCCACCGTCGTGGTATCGAGCGCCCTCCGAGTAGGGCCGTAGTCCCGGGTCGTCGGGTGTGTCGCGGCGCCTACTGCTGCGGAGCCAGTTGCTCGATGAGTCGCCCTAGCTCAGGAGGGCGCGGCGTCGTCCACGTAGCCACCGCCCCCGCACTCGGGGCATGGGCCAAACGCCGACCCCATACCTCGACCCGGCGTCCGTGTGATGCCCGGGACTTGTCCCCGACCTCGGCAGGCCGGGCACCGATGACCTTTCCGCCCGCGACGACTGGCGGCTGCGTATTTCGCCGCTTGTTCCCGCTCCCAGCGCCCCTTGCCGCTGAGATGCGCCTTCTCCCAGGCAGGCGGCGCAGGCTGACGCGGGGGCCTCTGCGTCTGCATCTTCGGGCCAATGCCGCCGCCTGTCGCTCGATGGCTCATGTCACCGATGGTAGGCAATCCCTCACGGTCCGACAATGCGAATCGTCTAGGAGTCGAGCATACGGATTCGGTTCCTATCATCGTCATCGATGGGGGAACGCGACTACCATGCCGAAGACGCGGACAAGCTGCGCCAGAAGTACGGGTGGCTGTACCCAGCGGCAGCAATCGTCGCCGTGAGCGTTGGTTACGGGATCGGCCTCGCTTCATCGCTCTGGATCGGTGCCGCTGCCGCGCTCGTCCTGCTCGTCGCGGGAGACTACGTATGGGCGCGGATCTGGAGGCGCACGATGTGTAGGCGTTTCCCCGACCTCCGGGACGTGCAGGAGTGGCGCTACAAGGGCTGGTTCGTGCGGTGGCCGGGCCGCGTCGTACATCGACGCAGAGTCCGTCAGAAGTAACTAATCGTGATCGCGGCCGGCGGGCTGATCGCTTGGAGCGGGGAAGCCGCCGTTAGGTGACGGTCTGCCGGTCAGGCGCAGGCGCAGGGCGGCGGCGACCATCGGGTCATCCGTTGCGTGAGTGGCGATGTGCAGGCGTCGGGCGTCGTTGTCGAGGTCAGCCCAATTGTCCGGCAGGGTGAGCGGCTTCACTGAATCTCCAATGTGTATGACGGTTACTAGCACGGTCATTTCGGACCCAATTGACAGGCTCGTGTCGCGTCATTACTGTCGCTCTCGACTAGGAGAGATCACGCGAGCAACACGGGGCGCAAGGTGGTAGGCCGAGCATCTTGCGCCCCCTCTCATTGACTCGGCCATGAAGGAGGGGTAGTGAAGGAAGTTGCTCAGCGTGAACAAGACGGACCGCCGCGATCCGGCGCCACAGGAGGCAGTCGAGCGGTCGCTCGGGCCAGGAGGTCGCTCTCGACGGCAAGGCATTGACGTAGGTTTTCCTCGACTAGACGGACGGTGGCCGGGGCGTGGACCGATGCGCCGACGATCCTCTCGCGCTTCGGGTCCTGGACAATTGCAGCAATGACCCACGGGACGGTACGACCGCCTACCTGCGGATCGGTACGCGGTAGTCAGTCGTCGTGCCTCCTTTGTATGACGCGCGTGGTACGCTGCTCTCCGTTCCAAGGGTCGGAAACCGGAGGAGATTGGGAATGCGTAAACCACCCCTTGCGACAATCATCTCGATTGTCGCGCTCGTGCTGGCCGCGAGCGGCACCGCCGTTGCTGCGGGCCACTACTTGATTACCAGCACGGGGCAGATCAAGCCGAGCGTTCTGAAGCACCTCCGAGGCAATCGCGGCGCTGCGGGGCCGCAGGGAGCACCGGGAGCGCCCGGTCCAGCCGGCCCGAGTATGCTCGGCCACCTCGTCCGGGTCGTAGGCCCCGAGGCGTTCGCTGAACCCTTCAAAATTGCCGTCTCGATTGCAACATGTCCTCCGGGGGATGATGTCGTCTCCGGCGGCTACCTGATGGTCGGCGTCTACACCGACGTCTTCATCCAGGACACGCCCACGCCGCAGACCTGGGAGGCCGCGATCGGCAACGCCAGCGAACAACTCGCCCACGTGGAAGCGGTCGCATTCTGCGCTCCGGCCGGGCAGGCAGTGACCGCTTCGAGCCATGCCGGACGCATCGCCGAAGCGATTGCGGCGGAGCGCACGCACCTCGCGCGTCCTTAGAACGACGCCCCTCGGCTTTCGGCCGGGGGGCCTTCTCCATCCGGCCCGGGGGTCGCCGCGGCGTGGACCGATGCGTCTCGGCGACGTGGGCCATCAGTCCTGGACAGTGAATGATTCGGCCGTAGGCAAGACTGTCCAGGTGGGTTGCCAAGTTGCCATGTTTGCCAAGTTGCCATGTTGTTCCTAGTGGATACAAGGAACTTGGCAAAGGTGGCATGGAGACTAGATGGCAACCTCAACGACCATGCTCCACTCTGAACACCCGTCCCCAGGACGTTTGCGCCTCGACATCGCGCCTCGACGTTCAAGCCGCTCACGCGCCCGACGGACCTGATCCGCCGACACTCCCCGGTCGCGGGCTTCCGCTTCGACCACGCTCGCCAGCTTCGGGCCGTCTGCGAGTGCAGCTTCGAGGAGCGCGTCGGCTGGCCGTGACTTGCGGCCCGGCAAGAGGTCGCTCGCGGCGTGGGAGCTGCCCCCGAGGGTCACGAGCCGGGGCGCGGTGATCCCGGGCGCCACAGGCACGCTCTCGCGTCTGTACGAGGTCGCCGGCCTGTCCTCGACAAGGTTGCTCTTGGCGACGGCGAGCACCTTGCGCGCGCCTCCGTCGCCGTCGGGGTCGTCGGGGTCCGGTCCCCAGGCGAGAACCGAGCGCGCAACTTGGGGGAGGCCCTGCGAGTCCGCGATCCGCGAGAGAGCGTCGTCGGAGTCAAGGTTGCGGTTGAAGTGCTGGATGAAGACGAGGGCAATCCCCCGGCGCTGCGCCAGCTCCACGAACGGATGCAGAAAGCGCCGCATGTCCGGCGTCTTCCAGGCGTTGACTCCGGCGGGCAGGAAGTCCCCGATGGGATCGACGGTTATGAGCCGAATGTCCTCGCGCTCCTCGCAGAAGTCTTCGATGAGCTGCGGCTTCAACTCGAAAGCTGCGGGCGTGCAGACGCGCGCGCTGTCGGCCTCGGCAGCTTCCAGCTTCGGCCGGATGCCGTCTCCAGGGTCTTCCTCGGCGGAGAACATCAACACGCTCGCGGCGGCGCCCACGTCCGTCTTGCCGGTCGTGACTTTGGCGGCCAGCTCGGCGGAGAGCGTGCTCTTGCCTTGACCCATCTGGCCGGCGAGGACCGTGACCTTGCCGAGCGGAATGAACGGCTCGATCAGCCACTCGACCGGGCGCATGGGGACCTCCGAGATTGGGGTCCACAAGATTGACTTAGACATTGATGCTCCTTACGTGGAGACGAACGCGCGGGAGCGAGCGCCGGCAAGCGGCGAGCAGGCGTGTACGACCCCGTCAGAGGGACGGCCCGCTTTCGGTCTGACGGGGGTAAACCCCGCGACCGAAAGAGAACGGCCGCTCACGCGGCCTTGCGAAGCCCCTCGCGGGCAATCGAGGCGAGGACGCTCGATAGCGTCGTGCCGCGCTCGCGGGCAAGCTCCTGAAGCTGCTCGATGGTGTCATGGTGCAGCCGCGTCGAAACGGTGCGCGTGATCGTGCTGGGCACGTTTGGTCCCCCTATCTAGTTGCGGAGTTCTGTTGCATTTGGTCTGGGGCGTGCTTGTCGAGTCGATGCACCGTCGTCCGGTTGCAGTCGAGCGCCGCCGCGAGGGCCTTGTCTGTTGCGAGTACCGCGCGCTTGATCGATGCCACGGCAGCCGCCAAGCGGAGGTCTGTCCGTTTGCCACGGCCAACGAGCGTCCTTAGCTCTGCGATTGGCCTGCCGTCCTCGACTTCGAGAAGGCGGGCCGCCTCGCGGGGGTCTTCCGTTCCGAGGCGCGGCCGGCCGACCGGCGCGTGCGTTCGCCCCGTGTGTTCGATTCTGTAGCCGTCCACAAGGGATCGGTGTCCATCCTCGTCGTGCTCGAAGAGGTCGGGGGCGCGCTCGTGGTCATTGCGCCCAGGGTCGCGGAAGGCTTCCCTGACCCGGCGCTCCTTCGGAGACAAGCGCCCGAGGCGGCCCAGCGTGCGGAGAGTGTCAACGCCGACGGCGGCGAGATCGCGTCCCCGGTCGCCAACGGTGAAAGAGCCGTCCGGTAGCTCGATCAAGTCCTGCTCGGCGTCCGGGTTCTCCCGCGAGAATCGCGCGGGCGATGGACCCGCGACGCCGCTCAGGGCTCCCCGCCGAGGAGCTGTCCAGGCAGCGCCATCCCAACGCTCGCCCATGCTGTTCATCACCCACGCTCCATCAATCCGCGCGGCGACGCTCTGCGCCTGGTCAAAGGTCGGGAATCGGCGCAGCGGGACGCTGGCCAGCGCGGGGGAGCCGGCGTGTACCGGAGCGCAGACGGTGAACGGCGCTTCCAGCGCCGCAAGCTCGTGTGCGATGACGGTCATCTGACCGCGCCGATTGGCGCCCGCTCCCGCTCCCGGACCCAGCGGTCAAGCTCGGCGGGGCGCACGAGGATTAGCTGGCCGACTGTCACAACGCGCACGTCCGGCTGCACTCGCCGTTCCCACGTGGACAAGCTCATCCCCATTGAGGCGGCGGCCTCCTTGCGCGTGTAGAGAGTGCGGGAACTACTCATACCCGGATTCCAATTTCACGCTTGAGGCCGTGCGCGGCGATCAGCTCCCGCGCCTTGTCCAGGCAGGCGTGGGACTCCTCGGCGGAGTCCGTCGAAAGAGCCTTCAGAACGAGGGCTTGCGCCTTTCGGGCGGCATTGCCCCCCGGCGTGTTCGGGTGTACGTGTTTCTCGTGCTCCCGTTCAAGCCTCGCGTGGAACTCATCCTCAGCATGCCGTCTGCGTGCTTCGGCCTGCTCGGCCCGTTCAGCCGCGCGCTCGCGCTGCTGCTGCCAGTCCTCCTGTGCCTCGCCCCGGCGTTTCGTCCGTCGTGACCGGCCGACTGTTTCATTGACTAGGCGCGCCGTGGGTTTCAGACCGTTCTCGCGGCAGCGGTCTGTGATCCTTTTCCAAACAGCGCGTCTACGTGAAGGCTCTTTGATGGCGAGCAGATTTCGGGCAATGCTCTCGTTCGGAATGTCTCCAATTGGAGACAGTTCGATGGCGACGGCGCTGGCGTCGATCAGTCGATACGCATGTGCGCGCTCGAAGCTCCACCTGTCTCGGCAGTAACCCTCGAAGCTGCCGTGTGTCTCTCGGTACAGCCGTTCGTCTCGAATCTGCATGAGCGCCGTGCCGACCTCGACAAAGGACTTCATGCCTCGCTCGATGATCTCCTCGGCGGCGTCGAGCTGTGCGGCTAGTTCGATATTGCTCACCCCGGAAACGCTAGGCGCGGGGGTGTACGACGCCGGGACGCACTGAGCCTGTGGTGACGCGCTTGGCACGTCATGGAAGCTAGGTGGGGAGACGGTGGATGCCACGCCCGGAGACGCTACGCGCGGCGACGCACGGCCCTCAACACGTCTGGCTTCGGCCTGAATCGAGGTACTCACGACTACTCATCCTCCGGAGCCGGGCAGCGACCCCCTCTCGTGATGTCAGGAGTTCAGGTAGTCGTTCAGGCGGCTCGCGGCGTTGCGCTCGTCGGGCTGGGGCAGCATCTTGACGTAGCGACTGGTGGTGGCGAGGTCGGCGTGACCCATGTACTCCATGACCTCCTTCAGCGTGTAGTGCGCGGCGACGAGCAGGGAGGCGTATGTGTGCCGCGCCTCGTGGAGTCCGATGGGGTCGAGCGCCGGCTTGCGCTTCTCCTTCGGCTCGGCCTTCTCGTGATCGACGTAGGCCCACGCCTTCCGCGCGCGAGCGGCGAGCTTGCCGGACATGACTGACCGCGTGCAGACCTTCCCCGAGCCGGCCTGGACAGCTTCGAGGATCGGCACAAGCGGAGCTGCGATGGGGATGCGCCGCCCGGTCCCGGCCTCCGACTTCGAGCGGCGCACGACGATTGCGAGATTGTCTAGGTCAACGTCGGGCCATTCGAGGCGATCAATCTCGGAGC
>Ga0134126_10012717_pt1 | contig 10622 bp, 8 predicted proteins | sample KB31752_FD_96881 | JGI IMG/M metagenome (GOLD analysis project Ga0134126, IMG submission 96881) | Terrestrial soil microbial communities with excess Nitrogen fertilizer from Kellogg Biological Station, Michigan, USA - KB3-175-2 | ecosystem: Environmental > Terrestrial > Soil > Unclassified ...
AAGCTCGATATCCTCTCGCGTCTTCTTCGTAAACCTGGTGGGGACGCTCCGATTGCCGGCACAAATCACTCAGGTAGCCCCGCAAGCCGCAGACCCATGACGTATTTGGCAAAGCCCGACGGCCATGCGTTCAGTCTCTCGATGCGCTTCTTAAGTTTCCGTATGGCGGGGATGGTGTCTTCGCTTTCACTATCGACTTTGAAGCGAAATTCCTTGCCGGCAATCTTCTCAATCACCAATCGGTATCGCAAGAATCGGTGGTTGCGGGGGCCCGCAACACCCGATTCTTGCGATTATTTGAGCAGCACCCGCATTCGTAAGATTGGTGAGTAGATAACATCCCGTGATGTCCGCTTCGTCCATAGCCGCGTCTTGTCTTAACATGCAGGCGGCGCCGCAGTTGAAGCTCGGATAATGAGATCCGTAGGTAGGCAGTCCGACTGGGCAACACGCCCTCGAGAACCGAGACAATTCGCTCAGCCGCACTCCTGCCCATCTCCTCGGATCGGATGGCCAAGCGGCATGTGGGGGTGGTCTTCCCGTGCCTCAATAGGACCGACGCGCGCGGCTATCAGGGGTAATATCGGCGTTGCAAAGCGGTGATCCTCGCATTGCGTCGGTCGAGCACCGAATTGCAAGGAGCAACGCGAGCGGTGGCACGCGTCGTCGCATTCTGCCGTCAGTTTCGAAGACTGCATTGGTTCGCGGTGTGATCCCCGCCTCGAAATCGGACAACTCGTCCTGCGGCGCTGCGCCACGGGTTCCAGAACTACGTGAACCTTCCCGCGTACAAGCGCTCTTTGGTAAAGTTCGTCGCCTCTGCGGGCATCTTAATAACTGGTGGTGCCGCCGTGGCCTCTGTTACCCAGTGCGAATTGCCAAGGGGAACAAAATGGTTGCTCCTCATGCAAACTGGATAACGCGAAATGCTCCTTCGCCGGAGCCCTTCGGCGTACTGGCGCTGTTGAGTGTGCTGATTGCGGTCCCCGCATGCCTGATCATCCGCGTGCTGGAGCCCGGACTTGTCCTACCTGCGTTGAGCATACTGCTTTTCGCGGAAGCGGCGATCGCCGCCATCGTAGCCTGCTCACTCCACGCTCGCAGAAGTTCGAAAAATGTAACGGCATGGGATATTGCCGGCGCATTCACCATGATGCGTTGCGCAGCGGCGATTTTTAGCGAACCGGATCAAGTCGCGCAGTTTTTCGAACAACATCCGGATACACCGCCATAGCAGACAGTTACCAGGCCGGGCCCCTCTGGCAGCCAGCAGGCTGCGATGTCGGACTGGAGTTAAGTTGGAATGGCCCCGTTGATATTGTGGCACAGGATTTGCGACACGTACCGGTGAAGCCTATTGCGCCTACGCATTGCAAAAACCTCGCGTCAAATGAGGGGCCATGCTCTCGGCAAGAAGGGGAGCGTGACCCGTGTTTGAGTTTGCCGGCACAGGTGTCCTGAGCGCGCTCTTGCAGGTCGTTCTGATCGACCTTGTGCTCGCTGGCGACAACGCCATTGTCATCGGCCTTGCTGCTGCGGGCCTACCTGAGGCGCAACGAGGCAAAGCGATCCTGATCGGCATCGTTGCCGCGACGATGCTGCGCATTCTGTTCGCCGGCTTGGCGACCCAAATTCTGCAGATTGTCGGCCTCCTGTTCGCGGGTGGAATTCTATTGTTGTGGGTCTGTTGGAAAATGTGGCGAGAGTTGCGCGGCGCCTCCGCAGGGTCCATAGAAGCGAAGGAGGCTGCCGGAGCAATTGCACGAACAAATCTCGAAGGCAGGCCCCGGAAAACACTCGCCCAAGCGACTTGGCAGATCATCGTGGCTGACGTTTCCATGTCGCTCGACAACGTCCTAGCCGTCGCAGGGGCGGCACGCGAGCATCCCCTGGTTCTGATTTTCGGCCTGCTGCTTTCCATTGCGTTGATGGGCGCGGCTGCTTCTTTCATTGCGCACCTTCTGCAGCGTCATCGATGGATCGCTTACGTTGGCCTGATCGTCATTCTCTACGTCGCCGTCGAAATGACCGTTCGCGGAACCTTGGATGTTATGAAGGTTGCGTCAGCATGACGTGACGCACTGGCGCGTGACGGGATTTGCCGACGCGCACAAGCGGCGGCCATGCTCACCTGCGTCGCAAAGCCGCAATGACAAACACAGATCGATTGCGGCGGTCGCGCGTTGAGAATGACGGGCGACTCAAGTCCAAAAAGTTGGCAGGTAGCGACGGTCATGCTTGCGCCCGGCCTTCGCCTTACAGCATTTCTTCTCGGCGTCACGGTGGTCGCGGCGAGCGTGGGTTCGTCTGCGCAAGAGCACAGAAGGCCCGGACCGCCAGCGGCCGCGGCCCGACCCGCGGCGCCGCCGCCCGCCATGGCTCGTCCTGCGCCGCCTCCGGCCATGGCCCGCCCCGCACCGCCTCCGGCAATGGCACGCCCTGCGCCGCCTCCCGCCATGGCCCGCCCCGCACTGCCTCCCGCAATGGCCCGTCCCGCACCGCCTCCCCCCAGGGCCCGCCCCGCACTGCCTCCCGCAATGGCGCGGCCGGCCGCACCGGCGTCCCGTCCGGCTCCGCCGCCACAGCGTCCGGCCATGGCACCGCGTCCGGCGCCGCAAATCGCTGCACCGCCGCGCCCGGCCACGCCGAGAGTCGCGGCACCACCGCGCCCGGCCGCACCGAGAGTGGCGGCACCGTCGCGCCCGAGCGCACCGCCCTCTCCCTCTCCGGGCGCCCGCCCACCGCAACAGGAGCGGACCGGCCAGCGCGAGCAGCGTATCCAGCAGCCTCAGCAAACCATGCAGCAAGAGCGCCAACGCGACATGCCTTCGCGCCAGAGCGTGCAGCGCCAGGAGCGCATCGATCGGTTGCAGCAGCGCGTTCAGCAGTTGAAATCGCAACAGGTGGAAGGTCCGCGGGCGCAACGCACGCAGCAACGGTTGCTGCAGACAGAACAGCGGCAGCTCCAGCGCGAGCAGCGTGCGCAGCAGCTTCAGCAAGCCGCGGAGCAACGGCAGCGCGACATGCTGTCGCGTCAGGGCGTGCAGCGCCAGGAGCGCATCGATCGGTTACAGCAGCGCGTACAGCAGCTGCAGTCGCAACAGCCGCAACGCCTGCAGGATCAGCAAGCCCAGCAGCGGTTGCTACAGACGCAACAGCGCCTGCTCCGGCACGAGGAAAGACTGCAACAACGTAATCTGGCGCGTCAGCAGGAATTGGGAATACAGCCATCGGCTGGACGCCATGCCGCCGCTGCCGCGGTGCAAGCCGCCGCACGGGGGCGATTTGCAGCGCGCTTCGCCGGTGCCGACCCCCAGGCCGCCGAGGCGGCACGGGCGGCTCGGCACCACGGCTGGGCTCCCCGCTACGCCTGGCGGCGCGGCCTGCGCGCGGCGTTTGTGCCGTGGGCCGGCCACGTGTTCTGGCCCTATGCCTATTCCGACATTTTCGAATACACGTTCTGGCCCTACGGCTACGACCCCGGCTATTGGGCTTACGCTTACGATGACTTCGTCGATACCGTGTTCTGGGGCGCAGAAAGTCCGTATTCCGCTTACGCCAGACTCGGCCCCGCTGACTATCCGGAGAGCAATAGCGTGGCCCGCTCTCGACCGCGCGAACGCTCAGGCGAGAGCCAACAGGCTCTCAGGCAACTGTGCGAAGATACGGAAAAGGGTATCACCGCCTGGCCGATAGCTTCAATCGAGCAGGCGGTACAGCCGACGTCCGAGCAGCGTGCATTGCTCGACGAGTTGAAGAGCGCGGCCGCAAAGGCTGCCAGCGCGTTCAAGGAGTCTTGCGGCGGGTCGTTTGCGATGACTCCGCCCGGTCGCTTGCGGGCAATGACGACCCGCATCAGCGCCACGCTCGAGGCAGTGCGGATCGTACGACCCGCACTGGAGAAGTTCTATAACTCACTCAACGACGAGCAACAGGCACGTTTCAATGCGCTCGGCCCCAATATCGGCGAGCGTTCGCAACCACAGCCGCAGCAGGAAGCGAACGCGCAGTCCGATACCTGCGGCGAGCCGAAGTTCAGCCTGACCCACCTACCGATCGAGCGGATTGAAGCCGTGATACGCCCGGCGGGGAAACAAAAGGAAGCGCTCGACCGCCTAAGCGAGGCGACGGAGAAGGCCGTTCAAGGGCTGCAAGCTGCCTGCCCGGACAGCGTGCCGCTCACGCCTGTCGGACGGCTGGAGGCGACGGAGAAGCGGCTCGAGGCCATGATGCAGGCAGCCAATCTGATGCAGCCGGCATTGGATGAGTTCTATGCCACGCTGAGCAGCGAGCAGAAGGCGCGCTTCAATACGCTAGGACAGTTCGCGGGCCCCTGATCGCAACGTATCCCGGCAGTGTGTCAGCGTTCGTCCTGGCCCCGGGTCATCCCGCAATGTCGGGTGAGAAGATCAAAGGACGGCACGAGAGCAACTTCGACCCGGTTCAACCGTCCGAATAAAATATCTCAGCAGCGAGAAGCTCCGAAATGGATTGGCAAGTTTGAGCCATGGCGGCAACGAACGGTCGCACCGTCACCGTGTTCGGCGGAACTGGCTTTCTCGGCCGCCGCATCGTTCGGCATCTGCGCTATTGCGAATTTGCCGTTCGGATCGCGTCAAGGCATCCGGACCGGGTGCACAGTCTGTTTGGTGCTGATGATCCGCAACTGCAATTCTTAGAGGCCAACATTCACGACGAGCGATCGGTCGCCGATGCGCTGGCCGGCGCTTATGGCGTTGTAAATGCGGTCAGCCTTTACCTCGAGCGCGGACAGGAGACCTTTCATTCCGTTCACGTCGAATCGGCCCAACGGGTGGCAGCGCAAGCGCGCCGGGCCGGCGTCGAACGGCTCGTTCACATTTCAGGAATTGGCGCAGATGCCGCGTCACAATCGCGCTATATCCGAAAGCGCGGCGAAGGCGAGCTGGCGGTCCGAGCAGCGTTCCTCGATGCAATTTTCATCCGACCGGCAGTGATGTTCGGCCCGGACGATGCGTTTCTCACCACCATCCTCAAGCTCCTCCGCCAACTTCCAGTCTATCCGATGTTCGGCCGCGGCCGTACCAGATTGCAACCGGCCTACGTGGAAGATGTCGCGGAAGCGGTTGCTCAAGTCATGCGGCGAACCGAGATACGTTCGATAGTCTTCGAACTCGGCGGCCCCCACGTCTACACTTACGAGGAGCTTCTTCGAGCTGTTGCGCGCCAGGCGGGCCTCGCGCACCGACTGGCCCCAATCCCGTTTGCCGTTTGGGGCGCACTCGCATGGGCCTCCGAAATACTCCCGAGCCCGCTCCTCACGCGCAATCAGGTGGAACTGATGCAAATCGACACCGTGGCATCGCCGCAGCTGCCCGGATTTGCTGAACTTGGGATTTCGCCGCACCCGATCGAGGCCATAGTCCAGAAGATGCTGCCGAATTGCGGATGAAAGAGGCTCCTTAATTCGCCTCAACGGCTGACGGTCCGCGCGACACTCTTGATTCCCTGCGACGATCCGCGCCTCGCATCGTCATCAGTGCATTCTCATATCTGAAGAAAGGAAGGAGGTGAACGTCATGATGCGCATTCGACACTGGCAAGACGTCGCCAGCCTGGTAGTGGGCGTGTGGCTGGTCTTGTCGCCGTTCGCCCTGGGCTTCGCCGGGGCGGCTGCCTGGATAACTGTCGTGCTTGGGTTAAGCGTCGTTCTGCTTGCTGTAGAGGGATTTGTCATTCCGTCATATCTGGAGGAATGGGGAGAGCTTCTCATCGGCCTGGCTCTGCTTGTGGCACCTTGGATCTTGGGCTACGAGCCGGAATTGGCCACGGTAAGCAGCGTGGTGTCGGGCATACTGGTGATCTTGTTCGCAATCTGGGAACTCATGACCGATCGCGAGTTCATCACCTGGTGGCACGATCGCTGGCATCACCCCGCCGGCTGAGAAGGGCAACTGCCTGTACGCCTAACCCGGCCGCTATCTGCTGGTGGTCGGAGGAGAGGATGGACTCGGCGGCGTGGTTGCCGCGAGCAGGGTCTTGGCCGGCGACTGTGAACCGTGAGAAAAATGTGCGGGGAAAGGCAGCCCCGCACATCGGCGACGTTCTTACGATGCGGTTCTAGGCTCTATCGGTTCCCAGATGCTGATCTTACGAGTCTCCGGCATCAGGAAGAGCGCGAGCACGAAGCACACCGCGGGAACCGCGATCGGGTAGATCAGCGCGTAGCCGATGCTGCCGGTGGCCGCGAAAGCTGCCGAAGTGATGAACGGCACCAACCCGCCACCCCAGCCGTTGCCGATGTGATACGGCACCGACACCGACGTATACCGGATTCTGCCGGGGAAGAATTCCGCCAGAAACGCCCCGACCGGCCCATATACCATCCCGACGTAGCAAACGAGGATGAAAATGATGAAGATCGCAATCGGATAGTTGACGTTGCCAGGCTGCGTGACCGTTCCCAGCCACGAGTACAGCGGATAGTACGTGATCGAGGCGAGCAGCATGCCTCCGAGGATCACGGGCTTGCGGCCGACCTGGTCTGACAGCCAGCCAAAAAAGATCAAACTCGGCGTGGCAATGAGCAATGCGGCTCCCACGATGTAGGCCGAGGTGAGCGCGTCCACCTTGGAAACCTGCTGCAGAAAGTACAACGCCCAGAACTGACCGCTGTACCAGACCACTCCCTGCCCGATCAGGACCACCGTGGCGATCAAAATGTATTTGATGTTCGAGCTGAGGAAGGCCTCCTTCCAGGGATTCCTAGTCATCTGTCCCCTCGCCTTGATCTCCTGGAAGATCGGCGTCTCCTGCAGCTGGAGCCGGATGTAGATCGCGATCGCCACCAGCAGGAACGAAACCAGGAACGGAACGCGCCATGCCCATTCGTCGAATGCTTGATTACCGAAATACGTCCGCGTCGCAATGATGACGGCCAGCGACACCACGATCCCCAGAGTCGGAGAGGTCTGCAGCCAGCCGGTGTAGTAGCCGCGGCTGCCATCCGGCACATGCTCGGCAACGTAGGTGATGGCGCCGCCGTACTCGCCGCCCAGGCACAGGCCCTGGATCATCCGCAGGCCGAAGAGAAGGAACGCGGCGGTTAGACCGATCGACTCGTAGGTCGGGATCAACCCGATCGCCCCCGTGCCCAGCCCCATTCCGCTGAGCGTAACAAGGAACGTATACTTGCGGCCGACCCGGTCGCCCATCCATCCGAAGAGGAACGCCCCCAGTGGACGGATCAGGAATCCTGCGGTGAACAGCGCAATCGTACTCAGCAGAGCTGCGACCGGGTGGGATTGTTCAAAGAACTTGACCGACAGAACTGCGGCCAAGCTGCCGAAGATATAGAAGTCATACCATTCGATGACATTTCCCACGGACGCAGCGACAATCACGCGGCGGAAATCTCCCGGGATTTGAATTGCCATGTGTGCCTCCTATTGCTTCAAGGCATTGCCTCGATTTTTCGGCGCTTTGTTTTCTTGGAGCAAGGTTCGTGCGCAACGTTTATAGGGGCGAGTCGTGAGTACGTTCGCAACGCCTGCCTCAGGGGTACTTTGGACCACCCGAGGAGAGCTCCAACGGCCATCTGTCGGGGAACGAAAGCGCGGAAGACATTGTAATCCTTAATAGGACAGCCACCTTATGAGACTTTTGGCTCAGTCGAACTGAGCCCGGCGCAAGTGATCATCGGTGAAGCCGGCAGATTAGTTGGTCGGGATCCGACAACCACGACGGTGCTGGCCTCGGCGTGATTCACAAGCGATCCCGCCGTCGACCCCCGAGATCTTTCCCGATTCCGATCGGTGCAGCGCGGCAATCCGAATTCGGGACACAGTGCGGTCGAACATATCGGGTCGACGAGTTCCCACCGCGCAACTGGTTGAGTGCGCGAAAAACCATTCCGCGCGCATTTGTTGTGCAAAATCGCCGCGCGACAAACATGCGACTGTCGAAGCACCCAGCGCGGCAGTACAGAGGACCCAAACGAGTGGGCGCTACCGAACATCGCCGCCTTTGCAGCAGCGCTTGCGCCCATCACCGCATCCCGGGTGCAACAGGGAGGACTCTGATGCGTTATCTCCTGCCAAAAATCTGCTTCGCCACCGCTGCCGTCTTTGTAGCTCATATGGCCCATGCGAGCGAAGAACTGATCAAGATGTCGCAAAACCCGAAAGACTGGGTGATGCCGACCGGCAACTACGCCAATCATCGCTATTCCAAACTCAATAACATCACCACAGAGAACGCTGCCAAATTGCAAGTGGCATGGACGTTTTCGACCGGCGTCCTGCGCGGACACGAAGGCGGCCCGTTGGTGATCGGAAATATCATGTACATCCATGGTCCGTTTCCGAATCCGGTTTTTGCGCTCGACCTGAGCAATGACGGCAAGATCCTCTGGAAATACGAACCCAAGCAGGATCCCAACGTGATCCCGATCATGTGCTGCGATACGGTCAATCGCGGCGTAGCTTACGGCGACGGCAAAATCTTCCTGCATCAAGCCGACACGACGCTGGTCGCCCTCGACGCCAAGACCGGCAAGGAGGTTTGGTCAGCCAAGAACGGAGATCCGTCGAAAGGCGAGACCGGAACCTCGGCTCCGATGGTGATCAAGGACAAGGTCTTCGTCGGCATCTCGGGTGGCGAGTTTGCCGTTCGCGGCTCGATGACGGCCTACGACATCAAGACCGGCAAGCAGGCATGGCGCGCCTATTCGATCGGCCCGGACAACGAAATGCTGATCGATCCGCAGAAGACGACAGAACTGGGCAAGCCTGTCGGCAAAGATTCGAGCCTGAAGACCTGGGAAGGCGAGCAGTGGAAGCTCGGCGGATCTACGACCTGGGGATGGTACTCCTACGATCCCGACCTCAACCTGATCTACTACGGCTCCGCCAATCCCGGCACCTGGAATCCGAGCCAGCGGCCGGGCGACAACAAATGGTCGATGACCATCTTCGCGCGCGATGTCGACACGGGAAACGCCAGATGGGTTTACCAGATGACGCCGCACGACGAATGGGACTACGACGGCGTCAATGAGATGATCCTCGCCGACCAAAACATCGGCGGGACGCAGCGGAAGATTCTCGTTCATTTCGATCGCAATGGTTTTGCCTACACCCTCGACCGAACCAACGGTGAGCTCCTCGTCGCTGAAAAATACGATCCGGCGGTCAACTGGGCCACAAAGGTCGATATGGACAAGAACTCCAAAACCTACGGCCGTCCTCTTCTCGACTCGAAGTACTCGACGCAGAAGGAGGACGTCAATGTGAAGGGAATCTGCCCGGCCGCGCTCGGAACCAAGGACCAGCAACCAGCGGCATTCTCGCCTGATACCGGCTTGTTCTACGTGCCGACAAATCACGTCTGTATGGATTACGAGCCGTTCAAGGTGAGCTACACGGCCGGACAGCCCTATGTCGGGGCTACGCTGTTGATGTACCCGCCTTCCGGCGAAACCCACATGGGGAACTTCGTGGCCTGGGATGCGCGCACCGGCAAGATCGCCTGGTCGAACAAGGAACAGTTCTCGGTCTGGTCGGGAGCCCTGGCGACCGCAGGGAACGTGGTGTTTTACGGGACGCTCGAAGGCTACCTCAAGGCCGCCGACGCCAAGACCGGCAAGGAGCTCTACAAGTTCAAGACCCCCTCCGGCATCATCGGAAACATCAACACCTACGAGCACAATGGCAAGCAGTATGTCGCGGTTCTGTCCGGAGTGGGCGGTTGGGCCGGCATCGGCCTTGCTGCCGGACTGACAGAGCCGACCGCCGGACTAGGCGCCGTTGGCGGCTATGCCGGCTTGCGCGACTACACAGCGCTGGGTGGCCAGCTGACAGTGTTCTCGCTGCCCGACCGCTAACGCAACTCGAAGGGCCTCCTGGCGTGTTGCGGGACATGACACGCTGTGGCGAGGTAACGAGTACGCAGGCCACGCCACATAGCGGCCGGCCACGCCAGCAGTCCGACAGCCTGCCGGCGGTGCCTCCGACGTGCGCCTGGCGAATGGAGCGGGATGCTTCCACGTCAACGATGACACCGAACTTCACGTCGATGGAATAGTTGTCGGCGTAAGAATGCCGGCTCCTTGCGAGCTCCGGTCCACTGGCCGCGGAATCGGTCGGCCAGACCCACGCCGTACGGCACAAGTTCATGTTGCCGCGCGATCAAAACGCGCGCGACGAAACGTAGCATTGCATTTTTGGTCGCAGAGGCAGGTCACACTGGGATTTTGTCCGTGCTTGACGCGCGCTTTCGATGGAGGCCAGCGCATGCTTGAGCTTTGGAACAACTGGTACGAGACCCTGGTCTCGGTGGAAGCACTTGCTACCGTCATCGTTCTTGTCCTGGTGGGTGCTGGCGCTATCATGCTCGCGCAAGGTCGGCGGCGATAAACGCCTCCATCCTAGTAACGACTGGAGCATGATTGCGCAACAAAGTGCGCCATCCCGGATTGGGCGGTCGAGCACGCGATTCTTATGCGCGCCCTGCACTGTCGGCAAAAGGCGCGAGGGACGGCCGGTCTTGCAAGAGCAGAATGCTGCAGTGCGGCGGGCTGGCGGCGTCGCACACCAACGAGGCGTCGCTGACAACGAACGATGCTGCGGCACCGGCTGGCCTGT